>Ga0209025_1000294_pt1 | contig 111598 bp, 102 predicted proteins | sample AraplaMF_Col_mLB_FD_184256 | JGI IMG/M metagenome (GOLD analysis project Ga0209025, IMG submission 184256) | Arabidopsis root microbial communities from the University of North Carolina, USA - plate scrape MF_Col_mLB (SPAdes) (version 2) | ecosystem: Host-associated > Plants > Roots >... | reverse complement strand
TCAAGGGCCAGACCTACAAGGTGCTCGAGGTGAAGGACGGCCAGCTCGTCGAGAAGGACGTGCCGATGCTCAACGCGCTCAACGAAGTGCTGCGCGACGACTTCATCAAGGACTCGGTGGCCGGCGTCGGCCGCTGGAACAAGGTGCTCGAGAAGGCCGGCATTCCGACCCGCCTGGTCGTGCCGCACAAGGCCTTCAACCGCCAGATCGGTGCGCTCGCCGGCATCAAGATGTCGCCCGAGGGCCGCGTGGTGAACGACATGGAATGGGCCGCCAAGCGCGACGAATGGCTGCCGAGCACCGAAGACTTCGCTTTCGTGGCATCGTTGATGGGCCGCGTCATCGAGCCGGGCAAGTTCGCGGGCTGGATCGCGCCGCCGGTGATGGGTATCAACCGCCAGCCGGTGGATTTCGAATACGTGCGTTTCGGCTGAGCGGGTATTTAGGCATTGCTCCTTCCCCCTCTGGGGGAAGGCCGGGATGGGGGCAGGCAGCGTGACCACGACAAGCGCCGCATGCCCCCACCCCACCCTCCCCCAGAGGGGGAGGGCTTCAGGAGAACAACATGGACATGGCCGTTGAAGCCGGGGTCATCAAGCAGCACCTGATCGACCCCGAGATCTGCATCCGCTGCAACACCTGCGAGGCCACCTGCCCCGTCAACGCGATCACGCACGACGACAACAACTACGTCGTGCGCGCGGATGTGTGCAACGGCTGCATGGCCTGCATCTCGCCGTGCCCCACGGGCTCGATCGACAACTGGCGCACCATGCCCGTGGTGCGTGCCTACTCGATCGAGGAACAGCTCGGCTGGGAATCGCTGCCGGCCGAACTCACGCCCGAGGAGCTCGAGGCCGCGGGCGTGACGGCCGACGCGGCCGATGCCGTCGAGGTGGCCGAAGCGGCACCGGCGCAGGCCGCGAGCGCCGAAGCGGCCGAGCCGGTCTTCCACTCGGCCCAGTACGGCGCCACCGTGCCGCCCTGGTCGGCCGCGCATGCCTACACCAACCTGTTCCCGCCGAAGACACCGACCACCGCCACCGTGGTGGGCAACTTCAACTGCACCGAGGCCGGCTTCGACAGCGAGACCCACCACATCGTGCTGGACTTCGGCGCCATCCCGTTCCCGGTGCTCGAGGGCCAGTCGATCGGCATCGTGCCGCCCGGCGTCGACGCCATCGGCAAGCGCCACCACGCACGCCAGTACTCGGTGGCCAGCCCGCGCAACGGCGAGCGGCCCGGCTACAACAACGTCTCGCTCACCGTGAAGCGCGTGACCGAGGACCACCAGGGCAACCCGGTGCGCGGCCTGGCCTCGAACTACGTCTGCGACCTCAAGGTCGGCGATACCGTGCAGGTGGTCGGCCCCTTCGGCGCCTCGTTCCTGATGCCGAACCATCCGAAGTCGCACATCGTGATGATCTGCACCGGCACCGGCAGCGCGCCGATGCGCGCCATGACCGAGTGGCGCCGCCGGCTGCGCAAGAGCGGCAAGTTCGAGGGTGGCAAGCTCATGCTGTTCTTCGGCGCGCGCACCCAGCAGGAGCTGCCGTACTTCGGCCCGCTGCAGTCGCTGCCCAAGGATTTCATCGACATCAACCTCGCGTTCTCGCGCACGCCGGGCAGCCCCAAGCGCTACGTGCAGGACCTGATGCGCGAGCGCGCGGCCGACCTCGCCGCGCTGCTCAAGGACGGCGCCAGCCACTTCTACGTCTGCGGCCTCAAGAGCATGGAGGAGGGCGTGGTGCTCGCGCTGCGCGACGTGGCCAAGGACGCGGGCCTGGACTGGGACACCGTGGGCGCCGCGCTCAAGCGCGAAGGCCGGCTGCACCTCGAGACCTACTGATCCTCATCCTGGAGCCGGGTACGCTGCGCCGATGAAGTTCGCCGATTTCCATGCCGGCCAGGTCATCGAGGCCGGCCCCTACCTGCTCAGCGAGGAGGAGCTGGTCGGCTTCGCCCGCAGCTACGACCCGCAGTGGTTCCACACCGACGCCGAGGCCTCGCGCGAGAGCCCCTTCGGCGGCCTGATCGCGAGCGGCTGGCACACCTGCGCCATCGCGATGCGGCTGGTGGTCGAGGCCGCGCTCGCGGGCTCCGAATCCTTCGCCTCGCCGGGCCTCGAGCACCTGCGCTGGCCGAACCCCGTGCGCCCCGGCGACGCGCTGCGCCTGGTGGCCGACGTGATCGAGGTGCGCCGCTCCGAGAGCAAGCCCACGCTGGGCATCCTGCGCTGGCGCTGGCGGCTGTTCAATCAGCGGGAGCTGATGGTGCTCGATGTGGAAGTGACGAGCCTGTTCAGGCTGCGCGACGCGGAGAGCGACTTGGCGCTGCGCCATCAAGTCCCCTGAAACCACTCGGATTCAGCGCTTTTCGCTAAACATTTTTGAGTAACGCTGGATGAACTAGGCAGAGCCGTGGGCCGCTCGGGGAACACCCTGGCAGGGTCGACGGTGATGCGGCGAGTAAAGAAAAGGGCATCGGCCAGGTGAATTCCCGGCGGTGCCCTGTTTTTCTGGCCATCGGATCAAGACAGAAGTTGCTCGAAATGGAAGTTTCTATGAGGAAGTCATACGGGAGGCTGTTGCTGGCCGCGGTCGTTGCGCTGGGCCTGCAGGCATGCGGCGGTGGGGGAGGCGGCGGTGGTGGTGGCGTGGGTGCGTTGGGGCTGGGCGGGCTGCCGACCGTGCCCTCCGATGCCGTGACCATGACTGTGTCGGTCAATGGCAAGGTCGTGACGCCGACTCCGCCCGCGAGCGGGAAGGCCTATCCGGAAGTCCGGATCAAGGCGGGCGACCGGGTCGAGTTCTCGACGAACCTGCCGGTCCGATGGACGCCCGATGACGACCATGGTTTCGACGAAGCCATTGCCGAAAGCGACTACTACAACTCGGATGGCGGTTCGCGCTCCGCCGATCGCGGCTTCCTCAAGTTCCGCAACCTGAGCATCACCGGTACCAAGTGGTCGGCCCAGGTCGTCAACATCGATCCGAGGAGCGAGCAAGGCTGGCCCATCATCGGATGGCTGGCCAGCATTCCGTCGGGCGGCTCGTTCACGAACTCGCAGTTCGCGGCTGTCTACCTTCAGGCTTCCGCGGGTGATCCGCGCAACGGAACTTACGAGTTCTTCAGCGCCGGTGGCATCCAGAAGAAGCTTCGGCTGGATTTCGATGCCAAGGTCTACGAACTGGTTGGCAAGGACACCCGCAAGCTCACGGGATCGTTTGCGGCCGATGACAAGGAGCCCGGCACTTTCGTCTTCGACGACAAGGGCAACGCGGTCGCCAACATCGCCCGCTTCCGCCTGGCGGCCAGCAACCCGGCAGCCTCCGCTTCGGCCGATCTGATCGTCGGCGCTCTGAAGCCCGAAGATGGCGCCGCCGCGCAACCCTTCATCGCGATGACCCGCCGGGCGTCGCCGTTGAACGCCGCAGAACTGGCGGGAACCTACAACCGGTTCAGCCTCGAGCGTGCGTACGGCGTGGGGCCGACTTCCTCGATCAACCAGTTCCGCATTTCCGGAGACGGCAGCCAGCTCGAGCTGTGTACCGAGCACTATGTCTTCGAAGTGCTTGCTTGCCCACCGTCTGGTCTCAAGACCTATACGGTCGCGGCGACGACCCCGGTTGGCTTCTGGCGTGCCACCAACATCGCGGATTCGAAGGATAGCGAGGACTTCATCGCGCTGAGGGTCAACGGCGAAGTCGTCGTACTCTCGGCCGGCAAGCTGGCCGCCGATCCGGCGAAGACTGTCTTCAGGGCCGGGCTGCCAGTCCGCTCGCAATGGCGCGATGTCGTCGCCTACGGTGCATCGACCAATGGCGGCTGGAGCAAGCTCACCGCGAGTACGAACGCTACCAACCTGAACCGCGACACCCTCAAGTCCGATGGATCGCGCAGCAAGCTCGATTTCTCCATCCAGAACCTCGGCAGTCGCGCGGATCTGAAGGATGTCGAACCCAAGACGCCAGCATCCGAGAATTACATCGGCATCCAGAGCACCAACCTGTCCTTGCTGATCGGTACGCCCACGCCAGCCACCACGGGCCTGTTGCAGATTCATCTGAACGATCAGTGATCCGCCGCTGACGCGAAAAGAAGGCCCGTGACCTCGAGAGGCGCGGGCCTTTTCTCCTTCATGGACGCAGGCGGGTGCCTGCGGACTTACTTGCCCAGCTTCACGCCACCGCTGCCACCGGCCTGACCGGCCGCGCCGGCCCCGGTGCCGATCGGCTTGAGCGCGCCGCCCGCGGAACCGGCTGCACCGGTCACGCCGTTCACCGCGCCGCCGACGGTGTTGGTCGCACCGCCGAGCGCACCGGTCGCGCCATTGGCCGTGCCCGCCACGCCGCCGACCGCATTGGTGGCGCCGTTCACCGCCCCCGTGGCGCCGCCGACCGTGTTGCCGACATTGCCCACCGCGCCGGTCGCGCCGCCGAGCACGCCGCCCACGGCATTGCCGAGGCCGCCGCCGTTCGCGTTGCCCGAGGCATTGCCGCCCGCACCGGCGTTGCCGCCAGCGTTAGCGCCATGGCCGTTCGCCTGGCCTGCAGCGGCAGCACCCCCGCCGGCGTTGGTTCCGGCATTGACGCCGGTGCCGCCGGCATTGGCGCGGGTCTGCGCCGCGGCATCGCCACGCGCGCCAGCCTGTGCGCTGCCTGCATTGCCGCCCGCATTACCTCCGCCCGAGGCGCCCACGCCGGCGTTCACGCCCACGCCGACGCCCACGTTCGGGGTCGAGACCTGTGCGCTTGCCTGAATGCCCGCGGTGGCCAGCAGGCCGGCGAGCAGGGCGCCGAAGACGATGCGATGGTGTTGTTGTTTCATGGCTGGGATTCCTTCCTTTTCGAGTGATACGGGGATCGCTGAAAACACAGAGCCGGCAGGGTGCCGGCTCGGAATGAAACATAGGGAAGGGCGGAGTAGGTGCCGTGAGCGCCGGGGCCGCGCCTGGCTGTGGGAGCCGTCCGTCGGCGGAATGGGCGGCTCATGCGTTGGCCCGCACTGCAGGTAAAGCCAGGTAACAAAAGGCGAAAAATCGCGGCAGAAGGCGGCCGTCGCATGGCGCCTCGCTGCGAAGACCATGTCCGAAAGACCCCGGCGGACAATGCCGCATGCGCCTCGCTTCCCTCGTTTCCGACCTGCTGCCCTCGAGCATCGCCGTTTTCCGCCTCGACCTGGACCTCGATACCGAACCCACCCCGATGCGTGCATCGCTGACGGCCGAGGAGGACGCACGCATGCAGCGTTTCGTGCGGCGTGCAGACCGCGTGCGTTTCGCCGCGGCGCGGGTGGCGCTGCGCTCGCTGCTGGCCGAGCGCATGGGGTGCGATCCGCTCGCGTTGGTCTTTGCAGCCGGACCGCAGGGCAAGCCCTTCGTTCAGGGCCGCGATGCGCCGCGCTTCAACGTCGCGCACTCGGGCGCGCATGCACTCGTCGCCATCGCGGACGCAGCGGCGGGAATCGAGGTCGGCGTGGACATCGAGGGCTGCGCGCGCGACGTGGAGGTCGATGCGCTCGGCGCGGTGGTCTTCACCCCCGATGAGCGCGAGGCGGTGCGCGAGGCGGCGGATCCGCTTGCGGCTTTCTATCTGCGCTGGACCGGCAAGGAGGCCGTGCTCAAGGCGGTCGGCATGGGCATCACCGAGCACCTGCAGTCGGTCTCGATCGCACAGGGCGCGGGCGATGCGATCGCGCTCGCCACGCGCGTGCCCGCATGGCGCGAACTGCGCGCGATCCGGCTCGCGGCGCCGGCGGGCTACGCGGCGGCGCTGGCCTGGTATCGGTCGACGCCAGGCTGAGAACTCCCGGCCGGCGTCGCGCGACCGTACGACCCGCAGGGTCATGCATCGCCATGGTCGCCGCGCTTCAACACATGCAACTAATAATGTTGCATGAAAAGAGACAGCAAGCTTTCCGCCATCCTGCACGTGCTGCTGCACATGGCCGAGATGGACGAACCCGCGACCTCCGAATCGCTCGCGCAGGCGATGCACACCAACCCGGTGGTGGTGCGCCGCCTCATGGCCGGGCTGCGGCAGGCCGGCTTCGTGAGCTCGGCCAAGGGCCATGGCGGCGGCTGGGTGCTGTCGTGCCCGCTGTCGAAGGTGACGCTGGCCGACATCCACGCGGCCGTGGGCGCGCCCGCGCTGCTGGCCTTCGGCAACCGCACCGAGAGCCCGGGCTGCATCGTCGAGCAGGCGGTCAACACCGCGCTCGACGGCGCCTGCCGCGAGGCCGAGGCGCTGCTGCTCGCGCGCCTGGGCCGCATCACGCTGGCCGATCTCTCGAAGGATTTCCACCGCCGCATGCACGAAGGCGGCTTCACTGCCAAGGACATTGCCCATGCCTGATTCCACGAGTTCCCTCCTTCCCTACGACGCGCTGATCGTCGGCGGCAGCTTCGCGGGCCTCTCGGCCGCGATGCAGCTCGCACGCGCACGCCGGCGAATCTGCGTGGTCGACGCGGGCCAGCCGCGCAACCGCTTCGCCGAGGCCTCGCACGGCTTCTTCGGCCACGACGGCGCGGCGCCGCTGGCATTGCGCGACCACGCGCGCGCGCAACTGCTGGCCTATCCCTCGGTGGATTTCGTCGCGGACGCGGCGGAGACGGCGCGCGTGCTGCCGGCCGAGGAGGGCGACACCCGCTTCGCCGTCACGCTGGCGTCGGGCCAGACGCTCGTGACGCGCCGGCTGCTATTGGCCACGGGCGTGCACGACCTGCTGCCCGAGAGCATCGAGGGCCTCGCGCCGCGCTGGGGTTCCAGCGTGCTGCACTGCCCCTACTGCCATGGCTACGAGTTCATCGACCGCCGCCTCGGCGTGCTCGGCAGCGGCGAGCTGTCGGTGCACCAGGCGATGCTGGTGGCCGACTGGGGCCCGCTGACGCTGTTCACGCACGGCCTGCCGCCGCTCGACGCGAAGACGCGCGCGCAGCTCGATGCGCGCGGCATCACGCTCGACCCGGGCCGCGTGGTCGCGCTCGAAGGCCCGGCGAGCGCGCTCGAGGCGGTGCGCTTCGACGATGGGCGCCGGCTGCCGCTCGACGCGCTGTTCGTGGCGCCGGCCCAGCGCCAGGGCAGCACGCTGGCCGCGCAACTCGGTTGCGCCTTCGACGAGGGCCCGCTGGGCCTCGTGGTGCGCACCGATCCGATGATGAAGACCAGCTCGGTGCCCGGCGTGTTCGCGGCCGGCGACGCGGCGCTCGCGATGCAGAACGCCACACTGGCGTCGGCCGATGGCGTGCGGGCCGGAGCCTCGCTGCACCGCTCACTGATCTTCGTCGACTGAGGAAGGAAGAAGCTTCGCGGTTCTGGCCGACGCACGCGCCATGCGTCGATCCGGTGCGAGGGATGCACGCTTCGAGCCGGACGTCGAGCGTGCGCGGGTCGCTATCGGTGGCACCGTCGCGGCCCGCTCGGGCGCCGGGCTCGCGTGCGAAATGGCTTGCCATATCGACACGTGGATCGCCGCGGCGTGATCGTTCTCTTGCGGCAACGGCATGGATCGTTCCCCGCTTCAGCCGCGCGCCGGCAGCACCGTGCCGCGGCTCTCGCCGAAGCCGATGCGCGCCTGGCCGGGCTTCTCGCACCAGCCGCGCAGCAGCACGGCGTCGCCGTCCTCGATGAAGCTGCGCTGCTCGCCGCCGTCGCCCAGCGCCACGGGCGCCTGGCCGCCGCGCGCGAGCTCGATGATGGCGCCGGCCTCGCCCTCGCCGGGGCCCGAGATGGTGCCGCTGCCGAACAGGTCGCCGGGGTTGAGCTGGCAGCCACCCACCGTGTGGTGCGCCACCATCTGCGCCACGCTCCAGTACTGGTGGCGAAAGCTCGTGGACGACAGGCGCGAAGGTCCGCGCTTCTCGGCGCGCGCCTTCTCGCTCTCGAGCCAGACCTCGAGCCGGATGTCGATCGCGCCGGCCTCGCGGTTGGCCGGGTCCTCGAGATAGGCCAGCGGCTGCGGATCGGCGGCCGCGCGCGTCCAGGGCTGGCGGTAGGGCGCGAGCGCTTCCATGGTCACGATCCACGGCGAGATCGTGGTCGCGAAGTTCTTCGCGAGGAAGGGGCCGAGCGGCGCCATCTCCCAGAACTGGATGTCGCGCGCCGACCAGTCGTTGAGCAGGCAGATGCCGAAGACGTGTTGCTCCGCGTCCGCGAGCGCAATGGCCTCGCCGTGCGCATTGCCGGTGCCGATCCAGACGCCGAGCTCGAGCTCGTAGTCGAGCCGCGCGCAGGCCTGGTAGGTGGGGGCGGTCGCGCCCGGCGCCATCGCCTGGCCCATGGGCCGGCGGAACTGCTGGCCGCTCACGCCGATGGTCGACACGCGCCCGTGGTAGGCGATCGGGATCCAGCGGAAGTTCGAGGTCACGTCGCCGCCGGGGTTGAACAGGCGCGTGATGTTGAGCGCATGGTCGATCGAGGTGTAGAAGTCGGTGTAGTCGCCGATGCGCGCGGGGATCGCGTACTCGGCCTCGGCCTGCGGCACCAGGCAGGCGCGCACGGCCTGCACCGCGGCCACCGGCGAATCGTTCTTCAGCAGCGCGAACAGCGCATGGCGCAGCGCCTGCCAGGCCGCGGGGCCGAGCGCGAAGAAGTCGTTGAGCGCGGGCTGCGCGGCCGCCGTGGCCGCCTCGAGCGCGAGGCCGTCGAGCTGCTGCGCCTGGACCAGCGCGGCGAGGTCGAGCACCTGGTCGCCGATCGCGACGCCGCCGCGAAAGGCCTCGCCGCCGCCGGCGCGGCGGAACACCGCATGCGGCAGGTTCTGGATCGGGAAGTCGCTGCTGTCGGTGGCCGTGGGATTGGCCGATTCGACCCAGCTGCGGGCGTGGACGTCGTGCGTGTGGTTGAGCGTGTGCATGAAAGAGGATTCCTTAGACCGAGGCCATCAGCGCGTCGTCGAAGATCGCGACCGCGCGCGTCCAGCCGGCCGAGGCGCCGCGGATCTTGTGCGGAAAGCAGCTGATGAAGAAGCCCGTGGGCGGCAGCACTTCGAGGTTGTGCAGCTTCTCGATGTGGCAATAGCCGATGTCGCGGCCGGCCTTGTGGCCTTCCCAGATCAGCGAGGCGTCGTGCGTCTCGCCGTACTTCTTCGCCGTGTGGACGAAGGGCGCGTCCCAGCTCCAGGCATCGGTGCCCGTGAGGCGCACGCCGCGCTCGAGCAGGTACATGGTCGCCTCGTAGCCCATGCCGGCACCGGCCGACACGTAGTCGGGGTTGCCGTAGCGCGAGCCGGCGCGCGTGTTGATCACCACGATCTCGAGCGGCTTGAGCGTGTGGCCGATGCGCTTGAGCTCGGCCTCGACATCGGCCGCGCGCACCACGTAGCCGTCGGCGAAGTGGCGGAAGTCGAGCTTCACGCCGGGCTGGAAGCACCAGTCGAGCGGCACGTCGTGGATCGCGATCGCGGGCTTCTTCTCGCCGAGCGCCTTGTCCATGGTCGAGTGGAAGTGGTAGGGCGCATCGAGGTGGGTGCCGTTGTGCGTGGACAGCTGCACCAGCTCGACCGCCCAGCCTTCGCCGTCGGGCAGGTCCTCCTTCTTGAGGCCGGGGAAGAAGGGCTCGATCTGCTCGTAGGTGTTCTCGTGCGTGAAGTACTGGATCTTCGGGCCAAAGGCCGGCGGGTCGGAGAGCACGTCGTTCTCCAGGAAGATCGAGAGGTCGACCAGTTTGCGTGGCATGGGTGGGCTCCTTGTGGGGTGTTCGTTCGAGCGGAGGGAAGAGAAGGGAACGGAAATCAGGGTTGCTGCCAGCGCAGCAGGCGCCGCTCGGCCAGGGCCAGCAGTGCATTGCTCGCGAAGCCGATGAGCCCGAGCAGCACGATGCCGGCGAACAGCTCGCTGGCGCGGAAGGCGCGCGCGGCCAGCAGGATGGCCTGGCCCAGGCCGCTTTGCGAGGCGATCATCTCGCCCACCACCGCGACGATCAGCGCGATGGTCAGCGCGAGCCGCATGCCGGCCAGGATGTCGGGCATCGCATTGGGCAGGCCCATCTTCCAGACATAGGCCGCGCGCGACATCTGCAGGCAGCGCGCCACCTCGGCCAGGCGCGGCTCCACGGCCGCGAAGCCGTGCACCGTGGCCAGCAGCACCGGCCACATCGCGCCGAAGGCGACCACGAACAGCACCATGCCGGGGTTGAGCCCGAAGATCGAGATCGCCAGCGGCAGCAGCGCCGAGGCCGGCAGCGGGCGCACGAACTCCAGCGTGGGCTGGACCCAGGCACGCACCACGGGCGAGACGCCGATGGCCGCGCCCAGCAGCACGCCGGCCAGCGAAGCCAGCAGCCAGCCCTGGACCATGCGGCCCACGGTGGCGCCGGTGAACGCGAGCAGCTCGCCGCCGCCTTCGCCCGACAGGTTCAGTCCTTCGAGCAGGCTCGCGAAGGTGGCTTGCGGCGTCGGCAGGAACACGCGGCTGACCCAGCCTGCGTTGCTCGCGACCCACCAAAGCGCGACCAGCGTCAGCAGCACGCCCAGCGGGCCGAGCCGCTCCAGGCCCTGGCGTTCGGCGTGGCCGTTCATGACACGACTCCCATGCGGCGCGACACGCCGCGCTGCAGCCCCAGCATGGCCGCGTTGATCGCGAAGCCCACCACGCCGATCCAGCCCAGCCAGGCGAGCATCAGCGCGGGGTCGAAGCTCTGCTGCGCGATCATCATCGCGTAGCCCATGCCGTTGGGATTGGCCGCGATCTCCACCGTCACGGCCACCACCAGCGCCACCGCCACGCCGAGCCGCAGCGCGACGAACAGGCGCGGCACGATGGCCGGCAGCACGATCTTGACGGCGCGTTCGCGCGCCGACAGGCCCAGCACGCGGCTGACCTCGAGCAGCCGCGGCTCGACCTGCTGCACCGCCGCCTGCACCAGCACCAGCAGCGGCCAGAAGGTGGCGAAGGCAACGATCGCGAGCTCCATGCGCACGCCGAAGCCGAAGCCCAGCATCGCGAGCGGGATCAGCGCGACCGAGGGCACGGGGCGCAGCACCTCGATGGTGACCGAGCCGAGCCGGGCCGCGCGGCGCGACAGCCCGAGCACCAGCCCGAGCGCGATGCCGAGCACCGCGCCCAGCAGCAGGCCCAGCGCGGCGGTGCCGAGCGTGAAGCCGGTGGCCTGCCACAGCGAGCCGTCGAGCGCGGCGCCGGCGAAGGCCCTGGCCGCGGCGCTCGGCGGCGCCAGCGCATCGCTGCCCAAGGCAGCCGCGCGGCGCGCATACCACTCGAAGGCGCCGATCAGCAGCGCCGGAAACACCCAGGGCCGCAGCCCGCGCACGAGCCGGTTCTCAGTCATGGCCGTGCTCGATGAAGGCGAACAGCTCGCGCCGCAGCCGCAGGTAGTCGGGATGCTCCTTGGTCGTGAGCTGGTCGCGCGGGCGCGGGATCTTCACGTCGATCATGCGCGCGAGGCTGGGCCGTCCGGGACCGGGGTTGGCCTGCAGCGCGATCACGCGGTCGCCGAGGTAGATCGCCTCCTCGAGGTCGTGCGTGACGAACAGCACCGTGAGGCCGTCCTCGCGCACCAGCCGCGCGAGCTCGTCCTGCAGGCTCTGCCGCGTCAACGCGTCGAGCGCGCCGAAGGGCTCGTCCATCATCATCAGCTCGGGCTTCTGCGCGAGGCAGCGCGCGATCTGCGCGCGCTGCTGCATGCCGCCCGAGAGCTGCACCGGAAACTTGTGGGCGTGCTTCGCGAGCCCGACCTTGGCGAGCACGTCGGCGATGCGCGGCGCGCGCTCGGCCGCGGGCACGCCGCCGGCCTCGAGCGCGAGGCTCACGTTGCCCTCGACCGTGCGCCAGGGCAGCAGCGCGCGGCCGTAGTCCTGGAACACGAAAGCCACTTCGCGCGAGGGCTCGAGCATCTTCACGCCGTTGCGCCGCACCTCGCCCGCGCTGGCCGTGACCAGCCCGCTGGCCGCGCGCAGCAGCGTGGTCTTGCCGCAGCCGCTGGGGCCGACGATGCAGACGAACTCGCCGCGCGCCACGTCGAAGGAGGTGGGCGAGAGGATCTCGCGGCCGCCGAGGCGGATGGTCACGCCGTCGAAGCGCAGGAAGGGCGCGGCATGGCGCGCGGGGCCGCTGCCGGGCAAGGCGGCGCCCGCGGGCAGCGCGCTGCGCGCTAGGTTGGGAACGTGCGCCGCGATCATTGGGCCACCAGCTTCGCGACGTCGATGTCGGTGCGCAGCATGCCCTGCTCCTTCATCAGGCCGGTCCAGTAGGCGAGCTGCTTCCCGCTCACCACCGGGCCCGGCGGCGAGATCTGGATCTTCGCGAGCACGTCGGCCGGCAGCCGGGTGTACTTGCTGATCGAAGCGCGCACCCTGGCATCGTTCCTCGGCTGCTGCATGAAGGCCGCGGCCTCGACCAGCGCTTCGCGGAAGGCGCGCGCCGCGCCCGGGTTCTTCGCCACCCACTCGCGCTTGGCGGCATGCACGATGGTCTGGTTGTTGTCGGGCAGGAAGGTCGAGTAGTACGAAGCCACATAGCCCGCGCCGCTGTCGGTGATGCGGGTCATGAACGGATCGGTCGACACCACCGCATCGACCGAGCCGCCGCGCAGCAGGTCGGCATGCTGCGGGAAGGCGGCCTCGACGAAATTGACCTTGCGGTGGTCGACGCCGCTGTCCTTGAGCCAGGCGCGGAAGGTCACGTGCAGGAAGGCGCCCAGGCCCGGCACGCCGATCTTCTTGCCGAGGCAGTCCTGCGCGCTCTTGATGCCGCTGCCCGTGCGCGCCACCAGGCCCGTGCTCGTGAGGGTCTTCGAGGTGAGGCCGCCACCGGCCACCACCACCAGGTCGAGGCCGCCGTCGACGGCCTGCAGGAACACCGAGGGCGTGGGGCCGCCGAGCTGCAGCGAGTCGGACTGCAGCGCCGCGGGAATGGTGGAGTTGAGCGGGATGAACTTGAGTTCGACCTCGAGGCTGCGCTTCTTGAAATAGCCTTCGTCGGCCGCCACGAACACCGAGCCGAAGTCGGTCACTGCCGTGTAGCCGAAGACGATCTTCGTCAGGGGCTGGGCGCGCGCGGGCAGTGCCGCCGCCGCCGATGCCGCGGCCAATGCCGACAGCAGGGTGCGTCTCTTGATCATGGTTTTTCTCTCCTGAGGGGGGCTTTCTTCTGGGGTGACCTGGCGCTCTTCGGCCGCGGCAGCGCATGGCGCAGGCCGCCGACGATGAAGTTCACGAGCATCGGCGCCGCGGCCGGATCGCCGGGCGTGTTCTCGCCGCGCGACAGGCGCGCGATGCGGCTGCTGTTCAGGTGGTTCATCAGCGCGCCGAGCGCGAACTGGTAGCCCCAGGCGACCTCGCCGCGCGTGGCATGCGGCAGCACGACCTGCAGCGCGTCGATGAAGGCCTCGGCCAGCGGATCGAAATAGGCGCGCAGCACGCGGTCGGCTTCTTCGGTGGTGTTGGCGAGTTCGCGCGCCACCAGCAGCGCGTAGTACTCGCCCTCGGGGCTCGCGCGCAGCGCCAGCACCGGCGTGGTGAAGGCCTCGATGATGCGCGGCAGCGTGCGCGCGTCGTCGGGGTCGAGCTTCACCGCGGCCAGGCCGGCGAGCCGCGCCTGGATCGAGGGGGCCCAGTGCTCGAAGATGGCGTGGAACAGCTCGTGTTTCTGGCCGTGGTAGTAGCCCACCAGCGCCAGCGGCACGCCGGCCTCCTCGGCGATCTGGCGGATCGTCACCGCGTGGTAGCCGTGCTGCGCGAACAGCTTCTCGGCCGCCAGCAGGATCGCCTGCTTGCGGTCGGGCCGCGCGGTCTCGGCGGCGACAGCGGCGGCGGACGATGCGCTCGGACGCGCGGCGCGGCGCTTGGCGGTGGGTGTGCGGGTGCTCATGGAGGCGTATTGAACGCTTGTACAAAAATGTTGAACACACGTACAAACCCTGAGGTCAACCCCCATTGAGCGCACTCCGTCACGGCGCTACGCTCGGTCCATGCCCGCTCCCAACATTCCCCAGATCCGCCTCTATCAAGACTGGCTGCGCGAGACGCGCGGCCTCGCTTTCGACCACTACGACGCCCTGTGGCGCTGGTCCGTCACCGAGCTCGATGCCTTCTGGCAGAGCATCTGGGACTACGCCCGCATCGCGTCGCCCACGCCGCACACGGCCGTGCTCGCCGAGTCGCGCATGCCGGGCGCGCGCTGGTTCCCCGGGGCCCAGGTCAACTATGCGCGCGAGGTGTTGCGCCATGCCGACGCGGCCCATGCGGCCGGCATGCCCGCCATCGTCAGCGACAACGAACGCGGCGAGGTGCGCGAGCTGTCGTGGCCCGAGCTGCGGCGCCAGGTCGCGTCGGTCGCGCTCACGCTGAAGTCGCTCGGCGTGAAGCGCGGCGACCGCGTCGCTGCCTACATGCCCAACGTGCCCGAGACCATGGTGGCCTTCCTGGCCTGCTCGAGCATCGGCGCGATCTGGAGCGTGTGCGCGCCCGACATGGGCACGGCCGCCGTGGCCGACCGCTTCCGCCAGATCGAGCCCAGCCTGCTGATCGCGGTCGACGGCGTGCACTACGGCGGCAAGCCGCTCGACCGCAGCGCCGTGCTGCGGGAACTGCGCGATCAGCTGCCGAGCGTGCGCCGGCTGCTGCTCGTGCCCTCGCCGCATGCCGCGGGCGAGGTGGCGCACGACGTCGACTGGGCCCGCGCCACCGCGCGCGACGATGCCGAGGTCGCCGCCTTCGAGCCCGAGTGGCTGCCCTTCGACCATCCGATCTGGATCGTCTACTCGAGCGGCACCACCGGCCTGCCCAAGCCCATCGTGCACGGCCAGGGCGGGATCATCCTCACCATGCACGCCTGCGGCCTGCACAACGACGTGGGCGCGAGCTATGGCGCCAACAACTTCGGCGAGCGCTACCACTGGTACAGCTCCACGGGCTGGGTGATGTGGAACTCGCAGCTGTCGGGCCTGGCCTTCGGCGCCACCATCTGCATCTACGACGGCAACCCGGCCGGCAGCAAGGAGAAGCCCGACTGGGGCGTGCTGTGGCGCTTCGTCGCACGGCACGAGGTCACCTTCTTCGGCGCGGGCGCGGCCTACTTCACCAACTGCATGAAGGCCGGGCTGGTCGCGAAGGACTGCGGCGACCTGTCGCGCGTGCGCGCGCTCGGCAGCACCGGCTCGCCGCTGCCCGAGGAGGTGCAGCGCTGGGGCACGCAGCAGCTGCTCGACGCGGGCTCGAAGGACGTGTGGTGGTGCAACATCTCGGGCGGCACCGATTTCTGCGGCGCCTTCGTCGGCGGCCACCGCGAACTGCCCGAGGTGCCGGGGCAGATGCAGTGCCGCGAGCTCGGCCATGCGGTCGAGGCCTGGAACGAGCAGGGCCAGCCGGTGATCGGCGAGGTCGGCGAGCTGGTCTGCACCCAGCCGATCCCGTCGATGCCGCTCTACTTCTGGGGCGACGAGGGCAATGCGCGCTACGTCTCGAGCTACTTCGACACCTACCCCGGCGTCTGGCGCCACGGCGACTGGATCCGGATCGGCAACGACGGCGGCTGCATCATCTACGGCCGCAGCGACGCCACCATCAACCGCCAGGGCCTGCGCATGGGCACCAGCGAGATCTACAGCGCGGTCGAGGGCCTGCCCGAGGTGCTCGACTCGATGGTGGTCGACCTCGAGTACCTGGGCCGCGAGAGCTACATGCCGCTGTTCGTGGTGCTGCGCCCGGGCGTCGCGCTCGACGATGCGGTGCGCGCGCGGCTCAACCATGCGATCAAGACCTCGCTGTCGCCTCGCTTCGTGCCCAACGACATCTTCCAGGTGGCCGAGATCCCGCGCACCCTCTCGGGCAAGAAGCAGGAACTGCCGATCAAGAAGCTGCTGCTGGGCCAGCCGATCGAGAAGGTGGTGAATCGCGAGGCGATGGCCAACCCCGGCAGCCTCGACTGGTACGTGGCCTTCGCGGCGCAACGCGCGTCCGTATGATGGCGCGATGCTTTCCAGACGCAACGTAGTCCTTCTCGCGATCGCCACCGGCGCGGCCGGCGCCGCGCTCCTGAGCGCCTGCGCCACCTCCTCCTCCCCGGCACCCGCCGCCGCGGCCGCGCCGCTCGTCGTGAGCGGCACCGTGAGCTACCGCGAGCGCATCGCGCTCGATCCCGCGGCAGAGGTGCGCGTGCAGCTGCTCGACGTCTCGCGCATGGACGCGCCCTCGGTCGTGCTGGCCGAGCAGCGCATCCGCGCCGACGGCCGCCAGCCGCCGTTCGCCTACACGCTGCAGGTCGACGCGGCGCGCATCGATCCGCGCATGCGCTACGCCGTGGCCGCGCGCATCGTGCGCGGCGAGCAGCTGCTGTTCATCAACGACACGCAGTACAGCGTGCTCACGCAGGGCCAGGGCACGCGCGCCGACCTGGTGCTGGTGCGCGTCACGCCCGCGCCGCCGCGCTGATCTTCAATGTAGAAGTTCGTAGAGCACCATCTTCGTCTGCCGACCGCGCAGCTCCACCTGCTCCTCGACGCGGCGCGTCGCCAGCCGGCCCTTGATCCCGGCATGGGTCACCTCCGACACCAGCAGCTGCGTACCGAGCTGCTTGTTGATGCCCTCGATGCGGCTCGCCACGTTGATCACGTCGCCGAAGGCCGTGTACGACAGCCGGTCGTTCGAGCCCAGCACGCCCGCGATCACCATGCCCGTGTGGATGCCCACGCGGGTGCGGAACTCGGGCAGCGCCTGGCTCAGCCACTGCCGGTTGAGAGCGTGCATCTCGGCCTGCAGCTCGAGCGCCGCGAGGCAGGCCTTGTACTCGGCATCGGGCAGGTCGGCGGGCGCGCCCCACAGCACCATGATCCCGTCGCCGATGAACTTGTCGATCACCCCGCCATGGCGCGCGAACACGCGCGCCGCGAGGTTGAAGTAGTCGGTGAGCTGGCCCACCAGCACCGCGGGCGGCATCGACTCGGAGATGCTCGTGAAGCCCTCCACGTCGGTGAACATCACCGTCACGCGGCGCGGCGAGCCGTTGGGCGCGAGCGCATGGCCCTGCGCGATCAGCTGGTTGATCACGTCCACCGGCACGAACTTGCTGAAGGCCTTGAGGCTGCGCGCCGATTCGTCGAGCGCCTGGTCCAGGTGCTGGATCTCGAGCACCCGGCTCGGCTCGCGCGGCAGGCTGTCGAGCTCGAGCATGCCGATGCGGCGCGCGATGCGCGACAGGTTCTCGACCGGCGCCGTCACCAGCTTCGACAGCCGCAGAGAAATTGCGAGTGCCACCGCGAGGAAGCCCAGCACCAGCAGCATCGACCACAGCACTGCGCGGCGCAGGTCGCCGAGCAGCGCGTCCTCGGGCACCCAGCTCACCAGATCCCAGCCGGTGGCCGCGATGCGCGAGGTCTGGGCCAGATAGCGCTTTCCTTCGTGGCCGAACGAGAACGCGGTGTCGGCCGTGTGGCCCGTGGTGCCGTCGGCCACCATGTGCTGGTGCAGTTCGCCGAGCACGCCCGTGGGCGCCTCGAGCTGGTGCTGCACGCCCGGCAGGTCGCTGCGCGCGAGCACGCGGTGGTCGGCCGAGAGCAGCGCGCTGCCGCCGAAGCCGCTGCTGCTGAACTGGCGCACGAAGTCCGAGAGCCGGCCCAGCGACACGTCGCCGGCCACCACCAGCGCCTGCGGATTGCCGTCGGCGTAGCGGCGCCGGCTCGGCAGCGCGTAGGTCACGCCCAGTTCCTGCGCGGCCGCGAAGACGTAGGGCTGCGTCCACACCGCGCCCCTGGCCGCGCGGGCCCCGAGGTACCAGGCGCGCGTGCGCGGGTCGTAGTCGCTCTGGAAGGCCTCGAGCCGGATCGTCTGGTAGCGCTGTTGCGGTTCGGCCTCGATCCCGACCTCGAGCGGGCGCTTGTACTGCCAGGTCTCGGTGGCGATGCCGCGCTCGGGCGCGATATGGCGGATCGCCGGCGCGGGATAGCGCAGCGCCATCAGCATCTGGCCCTCGTCGTTCGCGACGTAGAGGCTGTCGAGCTCGGGCGACTGCTGCAGCATGGTCCAGAGCATCTCGGCCGTCCATTCGCCCTGTTCGCCCACGGGCCGCAGGCTCGGCGTGCCGGCGACCGCGCCGACCACCGACTCGGCCTTCGCGAGGAAGGCGTTCACCTTGTCCTCGGTGCGGTCGTGGTTCGACTTGTGGGCCGACACCCCGATGCGCGAGACCAGCCGCTGCGAGCCCCAGTAGCCGAGCGAGACCAGCAGCAGCGACTGCGTGAGCGCGACCACGCTCACGATGGTGCCCACGTCGACCCGGAAGTGACGCGTGCGGCGCCGCGAAGGCGCCGGGTTCGAGGCAAAGCCGAAATCCCAAGACCGTGTGACAGACGCGGCCGCTTCGGATGACGGCCGCGCGGCCGGGTCCGGCGTGCCGGACGGATATCTGTTCATACTGCTCCCTGTCCTGCTGAGCGCATCCGCGGCCGGAGGGCCACGGACCGGCAGCCGGCGGTCTCGCTGTCCGATCAGTGCGTCGGAAATGCTGGCGAGTGCCGGATGCGGGGCGGATTCTCGCTCCACTGCCTCGAAGTGGGCGAAAGCTGTGCCGGGACAGTCGGAGATTGGGCGGCGCCGCGCGCCTACTGGGCGTCGTGGAAGATCAGCCCCAGCGTCTGGCGCCGGCCCGAGCGCACGCGGCTCACGCCATGGCGCATCGTCACGCGGTAGCTGCCGCGCGTGCCCGTCACCGGCCGCTGGTTGACCGCGAAGATCACGGCCTCGCCCTGCGCCAGCGGCACCACCTCGGCGCGCGACTGCATGCGCGGGCGCTGCTCGGTCAGCACGAACTCGCCGCCCGTGAAGTCCTCGCCGGGCCGGCTCAGCAGCACCGTGAGCTGCAGCGGGAACTGCAGTTCGCCGTACAGGTCCTGGTGCAGGCAGTTGTAGTCGTTCTCGTCGTAGCGCAGCAGCAGCGGCGTCGGCCGCTGCTGGCCGGCCGCGTGGCAGCGCGCGAGGTAGTCCGCGTGCGCGGCGGGATAGTCCGCCGGCAGGCCCATCGCCTGGGCCCAGGCATTGGCCAGCGGCGCGAGTCGCTGGTAGAGCGCGGCGCGCCAGGCCGCGATCGGCTCGGGCAGCGGATAGGCGAGGTACTGGTATTCGCCCTGGCCGAAGCCATGGCGCTGCATCACCACGCGGCTGCGGAAATGACGCGGTTCGTCGTACATCGCGGCCAGCGCCGCGCACTGGCGCGGACCGAGCAGGCGGCCGGTGGTGGCGCAGCCGCGCGCGGCGAGGTCGGCTTCGATGCGGGGCCAGTCGAGCGCATCGATCACGGAAGCGGGGGAGGGCATGGGGCGAGTGTGGCGCGGCCGGCGGGCGTGGGCTGGCCGTTTCCGGACGCGGGTTTTTGGCACGGTCTTGCCTTCCCTTTTCGGCGGGCATCCTGCCTTTTGAGCGATCATCCGGCCATGGCGCGCGAAAAACCCATTCCACACGAGAACCCGGCCGGGCACTTGGTGCAGGGACGTTCCGTTGCCGCGCTGGGACGCGGCATGGCATTGGTCAAGGTCGGCAAGTCGCCGCGTCCGGCCGTTCGTCCCGAAGACAAGACCACGGTGCTGTTGAAGAAGGCGGCTCGCGCACTGGGCAAGCCCGGCATCGATCGGTCGGAAGTCTTTCGCGGGCCGAACGCGGCCAAGGTCTACGCCTACTCCGCCTACCCCCAGGACCTGAGCAAGGTCGTGCGCGAGGCGGCCGATGGCACCAAGGTCATCGGCCGCATGGTCGACGGCAGGTTCCGCGCCAGCAAGGCGTGAGTCGACGCCTACCTCCACCCCGGCTCGAGAAGCTGCTGGCGCAGACGCAGGGACCGCGTCCGGTGGCGTTCGTGCTGGCCGGCCACAACGGGTCCGGCAAATCGACGCTCTGGTATTCGCGCCTCGCGGAATCGCTGCGCATGCCGCTGGTCAACGCCGACCGCATGATGATGTCCATCCTGCCGGATGCCGATCCGCTCACGGGGCGCATCCCGACGTGGGCCGAACGCCTGCGCGACGATGACGAGCGGTGGCAGGCGCTGTCGCAGAAAGGCGTGCGCGCCTTCAAGAGCCTGGTGATGGACCAGCGCATGCCCTTCGCATTCGAGACGGTCTTCTCCCACTGGAAGCCGCTGCCCGGCGGCGGTCATGCGTCGAAGGCGGACGACATCCGTGCGATGCAGGAGGCGGGCTATTTCGTCGTGCTGCTCTTCGTCGGACTGGTCTCGGTCGACCTGTCCGTCTTTCGCGTGAGCACGCGCAAGCAGCAAGGCGGCCACGATGTGGAGCGCAGGAAGTTGATCGAGCGTTTTCCGCGCACGCAGGCGGCGGTCGGAAACGCCGCGTCGATCGCGAACATGACGCTGATGTTCGACAACAGCCGCTCGGAAAAGAACGCCTTCGCGCTGGTGCGCGCCCAGGCGAAGAAAGCGGTGTTGTTCGATGCGCGCGATCCCCAGTTCGACGTGGACCCCGAACTGCGAGCGGTCTGCGATGCGTGGCTCGAAAAAGTGGCCGGGCCGTTCAAGCCGCCCCGCACCCGGCGACCGAAGACGCCAGCGCGTTGATTCCGGATCGGCAATGCCTCACAGCGGCGCGATCGGAATGCAGATGTCGCACTCGAAGGCGTGCGTGTTGTCGTCGTAGGCGTAGCTCGCCGCGTAGTGCTCGAAGGCCGGCCGGTTGTCGAACTGGAAGCCGCTGCCCGGCAGCCAGTCGCGCAAGAGGCGCGTCCAGGCCGTGTTGATCTCGGCCGGCAGCCCGTGGAAGCGCAGCGCCGCGTAGCGCCCGCCCGCCAGCTGCTGGGCGCGCTGCCGAAGCGCGCACGGAGGGCGCGCGAGAAGGCCTCGCCCGAACCGAAGCCGACCGACACCACGGCCTCGAGCACCGACAGCCGCGGCTGCGTCGCGAGCCGCAGCGCGGCATCGTCTTCAACCCTGGCGGGCCTGTCCGAGCAGCCAGTCGCTGAAGAACTTCAGCAGCGGCCGCTGGTCCGCGCGCTCGGGCGTCACGAGGTAGTAGGCGCGCTCGCCCGCGAGCGGCCGCGGGCAGGCCACCACCAGCTCGCCACGCGCGAGCTCGTCGGCCACCAGCATGGTCGGCATCAGCGCCACGCCCAGGCCCTGCGAGGCGGCCGCGGCCAGGATCGAGAACAGCTCGTAGCGCGGGCCGCCGCGCGCATTGGGCGCGTCGACCTGTTGCGCATCGAACCACTGGCGCCAGCCGTCGGGCCGCGTGCTCTGCTGCAGCAGCGGCATGTGCGCGATGGCCGTGGGCGAGACCGGCTTGCCGCGCGGCAGCAGCGCGGGGCTGCAGACCGGCACCACGTCCTCCTGCATCAGCGGCAGCGCATGCGTGCCGGCCCAGTTCTGCACCTGCGCCACCGTGCCCGCGTAGAGCGCGGCGTCGAACTCCGCGTCGGCGAACAGGAAGGGACGGGTGCGCGTCTCGATATGCACCACCACGTCGGGATGCAGCGCCGCGAAGCCCTTGAGCCGCGGCATCAGCCAGCGCGTGGCGAAGGTGGGCACGGCCGCCAGCGACAGCGAGCCGCCTTCGCCCTGGTGCGCCATCGCATCGAGCGTGTCGCGCTCCATCGCCTCGAGCCGCTTGGCGGTCTGCCGCGCATAGGCCGCGCCGCTCGCGGTCAGCGCCACGCCGTGGCGCGTGCGGCGGAACAGCGCCACGCCGAGGAAGGCCTCGAGCGTGCCGATCTGGCGCGACACCGCGCTCTGGGTGAGCGCGAGTTCCTGCGCGGCGCGCGTGTAGCTCTCGTGGCGCGCGGCCGCGTCGAAGCACACGAGGGTCTGCAGGGGCGGGATCTTGCGGCGCATGTATGCCGCGAGTGTATGACTGGCGAAGGGCTTTCATCAATGAAAGCACGGTTCCGGCAACGCCCAAGAAATTCTGGATCCGCATATCTGGGTGAGGATTCATCGTTTGCGCCGCGCCCCATGCCTCGCTAGGATCGCCCGATCCCCCTCTTTTCCCCTTTTCCGGAGACAGCCGCATGGCCGCCAAAGCTTCCTTCCACTGGGACGACCCCTTCCTGCTCGACCAGCAGCTCACCGACGACGAGCGCATGATCCGCGACGCGGCCAATGCCTACTGCCAGGAGCGCCTGGCACCGCGCGTGCTCGAGGGCTTCCGCACCGGCGAGACCGATCCGGCGATCTTCCGCGAGATGGGTTCGCTGGGCCTGCTGGGCCCGACGATCCCCGAGCAGTACGGCGGCCCCGGCCTCAACTACGTGGCCTACGGCCTGATCGCGCGCGAGGTCGAGCGCGTCGATTCGGGCTACCGCTCGATGGCCAGCGTGCAGAGCTCGCTGGTGATGGTGCCGATCTTCGAATTCGGCACCGAAGGCCAGAAGCAGAAGTTTCTGCCCAAGCTCGCCACCGGCGAATGGATCGGCTGCTTCGGCCTGACCGAGCCCGACCACGGTTCCGACCCCGGCAGCATGGCTACGCGCGCCAAGAAGGTGCCCGGCGGCTACGCGCTCACCGGCAGCAAGATGTGGATCAGCAACTCGCCGATCGCCGACGTGTTCGTGGTCTGGGCCAAGGAAGTCAGCGAGAGCGGCGTCGTCGGCCCGATCCGCGGCTTCGTGCTCGAGAAGGGCATGAAGGGCCTGAGCGCCCCGGCGATCCACGGCAAGGTCGGCCTGCGCGCCAGCATCACCGGCGAGATCGTGATGGACAACGTGTTCTGCCCCGAGGAGAACGCCTTCCCCGAGGTGCAGGGCCTCAAGGGTCCGTTCACCTGCCTCAACAGCGCCCGCTACGGCATCTCGTGGGGCGCGCTCGGCGCCGCCGAGGACTGCTGGCACCGCGCGCGCCAGTACACGCTGGACCGCAAGCAGTTCGGCCGCCCGCTGGCCGCCAACCAGCTGATCCAGAAGAAGCTGGCCGACATGCAGACCGAGATCTCGCTGGGCCTGCTGGGCAGCCTGCGCCTGGGCCGCATGAAGGACGAAGGCACGGCCGCGGTCGAGATCACCTCGATCATGAAGCGCAACAACTGCGGCAAGGCCCTCGACATCGCCCGCCTGGCGCGCGACATGATGGGCGGCAACGGCATCAGCGACGAGTTCGGCGTGGCGCGCCACCTCGTGAACCTCGAGGTCGTGAACACCTACGAAGGCACGCACGACATCCATGCGCTGATCCTCGGTCGCGCGATCACGGGCATCGCCGCGTTCGCGAACTGAAGCCAGACACGGACTTCCGGACGCAGAGGACGCGAAGGATTCGCGAAAGACGCGAAGGGAAGTCCATCTTCCTTGAAATGAATCTTTTGCGCCCTTCGCGGAACCTTCGCGTTCTTCGCGTCCGGGCAGTCCGAATTCCAACCGCATCGCCATGACCCAAGCAGCCCTCGACGGCATCAAGGTTCTCGATCTGTCCCGCGTGCTCGCGGGCCCGTGGTGCACGCAGATCCTCGCGGACCTGGGCGCCGATGTCGTCAAGATCGAGCGTCCCGGCGTCGGCGACGACACCCGCACCTGGGGCCCGCCCTTCGTGAAGGACGCGAACGGCAACGACAGCGACCAGGCCAGCTACTTCACCGCCTGCAACCGCAACAAGCGCTCGGTCACCATCGACATGGCCACGCCCGACGGCCAGGCGCTGCTCAGGCAGATGGCGGCGCAGGCCGACGTGGTGGTGGAGAACTTCAAGACCGGCGGCCTCAGGCAGTACGGCCTCGACCAGGAGACGCTGCGCCGCGCCAACCCGCGGCTCATCTACTGCAGCGTCACCGGCTTCGGCAACGACGGCCCCTATGCCGAGCGCGCGGGCTACGACCTGATGATCCAGGCCATGACCGGCATGATGAGCATCACCGGCCGCCCCGACGGCGAGCCCGGCGGCGGCCCGCTGCGCGTGGGCGTCGCGCTCACCGACATCTTCACCGGCGTCTACGCGAGCACCGCGATCCTCGCCGCGCTGCAGGTGCGGCACCGCACCGGCGAAGGCCAGCACATCGACATGGCGCTGCTCGACGTGGGCATGGCGATCCTCGCCAACCAGGCCAGCGCCTTCCTCAACACCGGCAAGGCGCCGGCGCGCCAGGGCAACACCCATCCAAGCCTCGCGCCCTACCAGGACTTTCCGACGCTGGACGGCGCGATGCTGCTGGCGATCGGCAACAACGGCCAGTTCGCGCGCTTCTGCGAGGCCGCGGGCCAGCCCGGCTGGGCCAGCGACGCGCGCTTCGCGACCAACACGCTGCGCGTGAAGCACCGCGGCGTGCTGATCCCGATGATGGAAGAGCTCACGCGCACGCGCACCACGGCCGACTGGGTCGCGCTGCTCGAGGACAAGGCCGTGCCCTGCGGCCCGATCAACGACATCGCGCAGGCCTTCGACGATGCGCAGGTCAAGGCGCGCGGCCTGGCGGTCACGCTGCCGCGCGACGCGGGCGACGGCATCACGGCCATCACCGGCGTGGCGAGCCCGCTGCGCCTGTCGGCCACGCCGCCGGTGCTGCGCCGCGCGCCGCCCGCGCTGGGCCAGCACACGCGCGAGGTGCTCGCCGAGCTGGGCATCGACGCGGCGCGTTTCGAGGCATTGCGCGCCTCGGGCGTGGTCTGACACACTGGCGGGCATGACCCGCCCGCACGATCCTTCCGATGCCGCGCCGTTCGCGCTGCGGCGCATCGATCACCTGGTGCTGCGCGTGCGCGATGCCGAGCGCGCCATCGCCTTCTACGTCGGCGTGCTCGGCTGCACGGTCGACAAGCGGCGCGACGACCTCGGCCTGGTGCACCTGCGCGCGGGCGCGAGCCTGATCGACCTCGTCGCGCACGACGGCAAGCTGGGCCGCGCGGGTGGCGCGCTGGCCGGTCGCGAGGGCCGCAACCTCGACCACCTGTGCCTGCGCATCGAGCCCTTCGACGAGGCCGCGATCCGCGAGCGCATGGCGCGCCATGGCGTCGAGGTCGACGGCGAGGTGCAGAACAACTACGGGGCCGAGGGCACGGGGCCGTCGATCTATCTGCGCGACCCCGACGGCAACGGCGTCGAGCTCAAGGGCCCGGCTGCCTAGCCTGCTTCAGCCGCCGCGCCCCAGCACCGCCACCGCGAACACCGCCACGCCCAGCACCAGGTTCAGGCTCACGAGCTTGCGCACCAGGTCGAGCCGGCCCGCGGCCACCGGCCAGGCACCGTCGTCGACCGCGCGCCGCATCGCGCGGAACACCGAGGCGCGGATGTAGACGTAGATCGCGGCCATCACGATCGCGATGCCCATCATCGCCTCGACACGCCAGTGCACGCCGCGGAAGCCGCCCGTGGCCAGGATCATCGCCACGCCCGTCACGAACAGCAGCGTGACCGAGGCATCGACCCCGACGAAGAAGCGCCGCAGGGTCGCGGCCATCATGCGCAGGCGCAGTGGCGGCTCGAGCGTGGCGACGGCGGCCGGGCGCACCGCGAAGTGCATGAGGGCCATGCCGCCGACCCAGAAGGCGGCGCACAGCAGGTGGACGAAGAGCGGGAGCAGGTAGGACATGGGGGCGATCAGACCACCGATGCCCGCCGCGCGCAACGATCTCCCCGCGCCTTCCTCAAGCGGCGGCGGCGGCCGCGCGCGTGCGCGGCGCCGGCTTTCGTGCCTTGGCCGGCCCGGTGTCCGCGTAGCGCTTCATGTCGCGCACCACGCAGCGCAGCAGCTCGGCCGCGGCCGGCGACAGCAGGCGCCCGTGGCGCGACACGATGTGCGAGCGGCCCTGCGACAGCAGCGGGTTCTTCATCGGCAGCTCGATCAGCTCGGGATGGTCGGAATTCGGCGTCAGCGAAATCCGCGTGCCCAGCGTGTAGCCCAGCCCGGCCGAGACGAAATGGCCGAGCGCGCCGAACGAGGTGGTGGTCAGCAGCGAGGGCAGCCGCACGCCCTCGCTGATCTCGGCCGCCTCGATGTGCTGGCGCACGCCGAAGTTGCGGTGCAGCGTGGCGCCCGGGTAGGGCAGCAGGTCGGCGAGCTTGAGCGGGCGGCCCAGTTGCGCGAGCGGGTGCGAGCGCAGCACCAGCGCCTGGATCGGCTGCGGATGCGACTGGTGCGAGGTCAGCCGCTCGTCGCGCGGCGGCTGGAACAGCATGCCGATGTGGGCGCGCTCCTCGACCACGCGGCGCACGATCTCGTCGGTGCTGGCCACGTCGAGGTCGACGGTGATCTTCGGATGCGTGGTCATGAACTCGCGCAGGCTGTGGCGCATCAGCCAGTCCACGTAGCCCTCGCCCACCACGATGTCGATGTGGCCGCGCTCGATCTTGCGGATGCTGTCCATCTGCGCCATCAGGTGCTGCTTCTGGCTGTTCTGCCGCCGCACGTAGCCGGCCAGCATCTCGCCCGCGTCGGTGGGCACCACGCCGCGGCCATGGCGCTCGAGCAGCGGCACGCCGCACTCCTGCTCGAGGATGCCGATCGCGCGGCTGACGGCCGAGGGGTCCATGTCGAGCACGTCGGCCGCGCCGCGCACCGAGCCGCTGTCGAGCACCTGCATGAAGTAGCGCACGCGGCGCGTGTCGAGCCTGTCGTCCATCGCCCGGTCTCCTGAGTGTTGCATTCAATGCATCGAATATCCCGATCTGCGGTCATTGATGCAATAGGCCTACATGGAGAAACTCGCCGCCATCCGCCAGCAAAGGCTTCACCCACGGCTCCAGACCGACGCCCCACCATGACCTCCGCCGCCTCCGTTCCCGTCACGGCCGCGCCTTCCGGCGCTTCCGGAAAACTCAAGCTCGCGGTCGTCACGCTGGCCATCGTGGCCGCGGCCGAGCTGGTCGGCCCGGTGCAGTTCAGCGTCGGCCCGGGCAAGGTGGCGCTGCTGCCGATGCTGTGGGCGCTGCTGATCGCCGCGGTCTGGGGCATCGCGCACCGCCGCGTGCCGGGGGTGGCGCGCGTCGCCATCGCCGAGCAGTCCTTCGCGGGCGGCCTGCTCAATGCCGGCCTGCTGCTGTTCGTGGTGAAGCTGGGCCTCACGGTCGGCGCCGCGCTGCCGCAGGTCAAGCAGGCCGGCTGGGCGCTGCTGTTCCAGGAGTTCGGCCATGCGCTCGGCACCCTGGCGCTGGGCCTGCCGCTGGCACTGCTGCTGGGCATCAAGCGCGAGGCCGTGGGCGCCACCTTCTCGGTGGGGCGCGAGGGCAACCTGGTGATCATCGGCGAGAAGTACGGCATGGCCTCGCCCGAGGGCCGTGGCGTGCTGGCCGAATACATCACCGGCACCGTGCTGGGCGCGCTGTTCATCGCGGTGCTGGCGGGCTTCATCGCCAGCCTGCACGTCTTCGATCCGCGCTCGCTGGCCATGGGCGCCGGCGTGGGCTCGGGCAGCCTGATGGCGGCCGCGCTGGGCGCCATCGCCGCGCAGCAGCCGGCCGAGATGTTGCCGCAGCTCACGGCCATCGCGGCCGCCTCGAACCTGCTGACCACCGTCGCGGGCTTCTACTTCACGCTGTTCCTCTCGCTGCCGCTGTGCTCGTGGCTCTACGGCAAGCTCGAGCCGGTGCTGGGCCGCTTCTCGAAGCGCGGTGCGCCCGATGCGGGCACCGCCGCCGTGTCGCAGGTCAGCGTGGCGCACGGCGGCGCGCTGCCGCTGCGCGACACGCTGATCGCCTGGGCCGTGGTGGGCGGTGGCGTGCTGATCGGCAATTCGCTGACCTACAAGGTGCCGCCGCTGGTCTCGCTCGAGGGCATGCTGGCCGTGGTGGCGATCGCGCTCGCCGTCGAGGGCCTCAAGCGCCTGGTGCCGCGGCTGCCGATGGTGCTGGTGCTGTCGGTGGTGGCCACGGTGGTGGGCATCCCGGGCCTGCTGCCGTTCTCCGACGCGCTGATCGCGCTCACCGCCAAGCTCAACTTCCTGGCCTTCACCACGCCGGTGCTCGCGCTGGCCGGCTTCTCGGTCGCGAAGGACCTGCCGGTGTTCCGCCAGCTCGGCTGGCGCATCGTGGTGGTGTCGCTGACCGCCACCGCCGGTACCTTCCTCGGCGCGACCCTGATCGCCGAATTCTTCCACTGACCCCACGAGAGAACCCCACCATGTACCGCGACCCCGAAATCGCCGAAGACACCCGCGCGCGCATGCAGGCCTGGCGCCGCGACATCCATGCCAATCCCGAGACCGCGTTCGAGGAGCACCGCACCGCCAACGTGGTCGCCAACGCGCTGATGCTGATGGGCCTGCCGGTGCACCGCGGCCTGGCCGGCACCGGCGTGGTCGGCACCCTGAAGAACGGCGAGGGCCCGAGCATCGCGCTGCGCGCCGACCTCGACGCGCTCAACATGCAGGAGCTGGGCACGCAGGCCCATGCCTCGAAGTGCGTGGGCAAGATGCACGCCTGCGGCCACGACGGCCACACCGCGATGCTGCTGGGCGCGGCCGAGCACCTGTCGCGCCACAAGCCCTTCAAGGGCACGGTGCACTTCGTGTTCCAGCCGGCCGAGGAGAACGAGGGCGGCGGCCGCGTGATGGTCGAGGAAGGCCTGTTCGACCGGTTTCCCGCCGATGCCGTCTACGGCATGCACAACTTCCCGAGCCTGCCGCGCGGCCGCTTCGCGATCCGCAAGGGCACCATGACCGCCTACCTCGACACCTTCGAGATCGTGGTCACCGGCAAGGGCAGCCACGGCGCCATGCCCGAGACCGGCATCGACTCGGTGGTGGTCGCCGCGCAGCTCATCAACGCGCTGCAGACCATCGTGAGCCGCCGCACCGGCGCCACCGACTCGGCCGTGGTCAGCGTCACGCAGATCCATGGCGGCGACACCTGGAACGTGATCCCCGAGACCGTGGTGCTGCGCGGCACCGTGCGCACGCTCGACGCCGCGATCCAGGACAAGACCCAGGCCGCGATGCAGCAGATCTGCGAGGGCGTGGCCGCCACCCATGGCGCGAAGGTGGCGCTCGACTACCGCCGCGGCTATCCGGGCGTGGTCAACACGCCGGCCGAGACCGACGCGGCGATCGCCGCGGCCGCCAGCCTGGTCGAGCGCGAACAGGTGCTGACCGACATCCCGCCGGCCATGGGCTCGGAGGACTTCGCTTTCATGCTGCAGAAGCTTCCGGGCGCCTACATCGGCATCGGCGCGGGCGAGGGTCCGAACGATCCGAACGTGCACAACCCCTACTACGACTTCAACGACAACATCCTGCCGCTGGGCGCGGCCTACTGGGTGGCACTGGTCAAGCAGCAGCTTCCGGCCGCATGATGCGCTGATGCTGTCCGCCTTCGACATCTTCAAGATCGGCATCGGGCCCTCGAGCTCGCACACCGTGGGCCCGATGCGCGCGGCGCTGCTGTTCGCGCGCTCGCTCGAACGGCGAGGCCTGCTCGAGCACGTCGCGCGATTGCGCGTCGACCTGTTCGGCTCGCTCGGCGCCACCGGCCACGGCCATGCGACCGACCAGGGCGTGATCCTCGGACTGTTCGGCGACGCGCCCGACACGGTGCGGCCCGAGACCGTGCAGCCGCGGCTCGAGGCGCTGCGCCGCGGCGGCACGCTGATGCTGCTCGGCACCACGCCGATCGCTTTCGACCGCGTGCGCGACATCGTGTTTCGCGGCGAGGAGTCGCTGCCCGAGCATCCCAACGCGATGCGCTTCACGGCCTTCGCGGCCGACGACGCGGTGCTCGCCGAGGGCCGCTATTTCTCGGTCGGCGGCGGCTTCGTCGTCGAGGGCGGCCAGGCCGTGGCGCAGACCGCGGCGGTGGCGGTGCCGCATCCGTTCTCGACCGGCGACGAGCTGATGGCGCAATGCGAGGCCCACGGCCTCTCGGTGGCCGCGCTGGTGCTGCGCAACGAATGCGCCTGGCGGCCCGAGGCCGAGGTGCGCGCGGGCCTGCTGCGCATCTGGGGCGTGATGCAGCAGTGCGTGCAGCGCGGCTTCGGCATCGACAACCCGCTGGCCGCCCAAGCGCTGCCCGGCCCGCTGCGCATGCGCCGGCGCGCGGGCGAGCTGCACCGCGAGCTGCTGGCGCAGGCCGGCGCGGCCGATCCGCTCGCGGCCATCGACTGGGTCAATGCCTTCGCGATGGCCGTGAACGAGGAGAACGCGGCCGGCGGTCGCGTGGTGACCGCGCCCACCAACGGCGCGGCCGGCGTGGTGCCGGCCGTGATGCATTACTACCAGCGCTTCGTGCCGAGCGCGAGCGACGCGGGCATCGTCGACTTCCTGCTCACGGCCGCGGCGATCGGCATGCTCTACAAGACCAACGCCTCGATCTCGGGCGCCGAGGTCGGCTGCCAGGGCGAGGTCGGCGTGGCCTGCTCGATGGCGGCCGGCGCGCTGGCCGCGGTGCTCGGCGGCACGCCGGCGCAGGTCGAGAACGCGGCCGAGATCGGCATGGAGCACAACCTCGGCCTGACCTGCGATCCGGTCGGCGGCATGGTGCAGATCCCCTGCGTGGAGCGCAATGCGATGGGCGCGGTGAAGGCCATCAACGCGGCGCGCATGGCGTTGCGCGGCGACGGCAGCCACTACGTCTCGCTCGACGCCGTGATCCGCACCATGAAGCAGACCGGCGAGGACATGAAGTCGACCTACAAGGAGACCTCGCTCGGCGGGCTCGCGGTCAACGTGGTCGAGTGCTGAGCCCGCCCCACACCTTGTCAGGGCACGAACATGTCCCACGGCCCCTTGCCCGCCGGCAGGCCGGGCCGCGCGGTCAGCGAGGCCAGCGGCTCGCCGGCCTCGAAGCGCGCGGCCAGGTCCACGGGGTCGAACACACGCCCATGAAGTTCTCGGCATAGGCTCCGCCGGCAAAGAAGGCGTCGACCTCGGCGGCGGTCTCGAACACGTCGTGCTGCAGCTCGAGCCGATGGCCGTCGGGGTCGCGGTAGTACATCGAGATCGTCGGCCCGTGGTTGATGCACCAGTAGGGCACGATGTCGAGCGCGGCCAGCCGCCGGTGGTTGGCGAGCAGCGCGGCCAGCGAGCCGTAGGTGAAGGCGATGTGCTCGAGCCCGGTGTTCGCATCGGCCTCGCGGCCCAGGTCGGGGCGCGCGATCAGGCCGATACGGTGATGCTCGTCGTCGTAGCTCAGGAAGCACAGCATCTCGTTCTCGAAGGCCACGCGCGCCTGCAGCACCGCGAGGTACCAGGCGCGCGAACGCGCGAGTTCGGCCACGCGCAGCACCACGTGGGCGAGCTTGACGGGCCGCAATTCGGAAGCGGCGAGGTCGGGAAGGGCGCGTTGGGGTTCGTTCATCGGGCGGTCTCCAGGGGTTCTTCCACCACGCGGTTCTCGATGTGGCCGATGCCCTCGATCTCCACGCGCACCACGTCGCCCGCCACCAGGTAGCGCGGCGGGTCCATCAGGCCGCCGACGCCCGCGGGGCTGCCGGTGCTCAGCACGTCGCCGGGCTCGAGCGTGAAGGCGGTGCTCAGTTCGACCAGCATGGCCTCGATGCGATGGATCATCTGGGCCGTGTTGCCGTTCTGGCGCAGCTCGCCGTTGACCCAGGTGCGCAGCCGCAGCGCATGCGGGTCGGGAATCTCGTCGCGCGTCACCAGCCAGGGGCCGAAGGGGCCGTGCGTGTCGAAGGACTTGCCCAGCGTGTGCGTGGGCGCGCGCAGCTGCCAGTCGCGCACGCTCATGTCGTTGACCACCACGTAGCCCGCGACCATGGCCATCGCCTCCTCGGCGCGCACATGGCGGCAGCGCCGGCCGATGACCACGCCGAGCTCGCCCTCGTAGTCGAATTGCGCCGACACGCGCGGACGTTGCACCTCGTCGAAGGGGCCGGCCACGCACGACACCTGCTTGTTGAACCACACCTGTCCCGGCGGCCGTGTCAGACCCAGCTTCGCGGCCTCCTCGAGGTGCGAGGCGTAGTTGCCGCCGAGGCCGAGGAACTTGCGCGGCGCGGGCACCGGCGCCGCGAGCTTCACATCGGCCAGCGGCAGGCGCGGCGCTGTCTCGATGGCCGCGCGCAGCCAGCTGAGGCCCTCGTCGCCGCGCGCCAGCAGCTCGCGCACGCCGGCCGGCGCGCCGGGCAGGGCGCTGGCGTCGAGCACGTCGTCGTTTCGGACCACGCCGAAGCGAAGGGCACCGCGGTGATGGAAGCTGGCGATTTTCATGGGCGTGGACATTGACCGATAGGAAGCGATCGATGATGCTGATGGAACGAAACGACAACAATCCGCCGAAAAAGAACGGATCGTTCTGCCAGCGGAACAGGAGACATGGACGACTTCAACGACCTCGCGCTGTTCGCGCACGTGGTGCAGCAGCAGGGCTTCAGCGCCGCGAGCCGGCACCTGGGCATTCCCAAGTCGCGCCTGAGCCGCCGCGTCGCGCAGCTCGAGGAACGGCTGGGCGTGCGGCTGTTGCAGCGCAGCTCGCGCCGGCTGCTGCTGACCCATGTCGGCGAGCAGTTCTACGAGCGCTGCCAGGCCACGGTGGCCGCGGGCGAGGAGGCCTTCGACGTGGTGCGCCAGGCCGTCGCGCGGCCGCAGGGGCCGCTGCGCGTGAGCGCGCCCTTCACGCTCGCGCAGTTTTGGCTCACGCCGCTGATCCCCGATTTCATGCGCGCCTTTCCCGAGGTGCGGCTCTCGCTCGAGGTCAGCCACCGGCGCGTCGATCCGCTGCAGGAGAACGTCGACGTGGTGCTGCGCGTGCGGCGCCCGCCGTTCGAGGACTCGAGCCTGGTCGCGCGACCGCTGGGCCGCACGGTCGACGTGCTGCTCGCGAGCCCGGCGCTGCTCGAGCGCATGGGCACGCCCGCGAGCCTCGACGACCTGGCCGCCTGGCCGATGCTCTCGCTGCCCGACACCGGCGAGCGCCACCTGTGGCGGCTGGAGCGCGGCAAGCAGGTGCACGAACTGGGCTTCGTACCGCGCCTGGTCGCCGACGACATGTTCGCGCTGCGGCACGTGGCGCTGCAGGGCCTGGGCGTGGCGCTGCTGCCCGAGATCCTGTGCCGCGACGCGCTGCGCGAGGGCCGCCTGGTGCGCCTGTTTCCCGACTGGGCCTGCACCGCGAGCGAGATCCAGGCGGCCTTCGCCACGCGCCGCGGCATGCTCCCGGCGGTGCGCGCCTTCATCGACCACCTGCTGGCCCATCCGCCCGGCGCGCCGCAGCCGGGCGCTGGCTTATCCTGAACGGCTTCGCGCCTTTCGCCGCCCTTGCATCGAATTTCATCGAAAGAAGGAACAGACCCCATGACCCCCACGACCCCCACCGTCGCCGAGAAACGCGCGGCCTTCCGCGCGCTGCATGCCCAGGGCTGCTTCGTCATCCCCAACCCCTGGGACACCGGCAGCGCGCGCTACCTCGAAGGCCTGGGCTACAAGGCGCTCGCCACCACCAGCTCGGGCTTCGCCTGGTCGCACGGCCAGGCCGACGGCGCCATCGCGCGCGACGCGGTGCTCGCGCACCTGCGCGAACTGGTGGCCGCCACCTCGCTGCCGGTCAATGCCGACTTCGAGAACGGCTTCGGCGCCGATCCGCAGGCCGTGGCCCGGAGCGTGCGGCTCGCGGTCGAGACCGGCGTGGCCGGCCTGTCGATCGAGGACTCGACCGGCCATGCCGATGCGCCGCTGTTCCCTATCGAGGTCGCGGTCGAGCGCATGCGCGCCGCGCGCGGCGCCATCGATGCGGCGGGCGGCGACACGTTGCTGATCGGCCGCGCCGAGAACTTCTTCGCCGGCCGGCCCGATCTCGACGACGCGATCGCGCGCCTGAAGGCCTATGCCGAAGCCGGCGCCGACTGCCTCTACGCGCCCGGCATCAAGACGCGCGAGCAGATCGCGGCCGTGGTCGCGGCGGTCGCGCCCAAGCCGGTGAACCTGCTGGTCGGCGCGACCAGCGAACTCACGATGAAGGACATCGAGGCGCTCGGCGTGCGCCGCGTGAGCGTGGGCGGCGCGATGGCGCGCGCGGCCTGGGGCGGTTTCATCCGCGCCGCGCGCACGCTGGCCGACGAGGGGCGCTTCGACGGCTTCGCCGACGCCGCGCCCGGGGCCGAGCTCAACGCCTTCTTCAAGCCCTTCGGCCGCTGAAGCGCGTGGAGCCGCTGCTCGCCGAGATCCGCGCCTGCCGCGTCTGCGAGGCACATCTGCCGCTGGGCCCGCGCCCCGTGGTGCAGGCCGGCGCGCAGGCGCGGCTGCTGATCGTCGGCCAGGCCCCGAGCATGACGGTGCACCGCACGGGCGTGCCCTGGGACGACCGCAGCGGCGACCAACTGCGGCGCTGGCTCGGCGTGGAGCGCGAACTGTTCTACGACGCCTCGCGCATCGCGCTCGTGCCCATGGGCTTCTGCTACCCGGGGCGCGGCACCAGCGGCGACCTGCCGCCGCGCAAGGAGTGCGCGCCGCTGTGGCACGAGCGGCTGCTGGCGCAGATGCCGCGCGTCGAGCTCACGCTGCTGATCGGCCAGTACGCGCAGCGCCGCCACCTGGGCAGCCGGGCGCGCGACGGCGTGACCGAGACCGTGCGCGGCTTCGCGGAATTCGCGCCGCGCGTCATCCCGCTGCCGCATCCCTCGCCGCGCAACACCGGCTGGCAGCAGCGCCATCCGTGGTTCGAGAGCGAGGTGCTGCCGGTGCTGCGCGAGCGCGTGCGGCTGGCGCTGGGCAGGGGTGCGGGCGGCTGAACGCTTCGTCGCGGGACGAAGCATGCGGGGGACGAAAACTACACCATCGCGGTCATCGTCATCCACCGCAACAGGAAAGCACTCCCATGCCCGCGCGCGAAGTCCTCCGTGTCGAACCGCTCTCCACCTGGCTCGATCGCTGGAAGGCACCGGCCTCCATCGTCACGCGCCACGGCGACACTGTCTACGTCTCGGGCCTGCCGCCCTTCGATCCCGGGACCGGGCAGGTGGCGGTCGGCGCCTCGGTCGAGCGGCAGGCCGAGCTGGTGCTCGAGCAGCTGAAGCTGTGCCTGGAGACCGCGGGCTCGTCGCTCGCGAATGCGCTCAAGTGCAACGTGTACTGCACCTCGGTGGAGAAGTTCGCCGCGGTCAACGCGGTCTATGCGCGCTACTTTCCGGAGTCGCCGCCCGCGCGCATCTTCGTCTGCGTGCCGGCCTGGTTCGGGCCGTTCGACATCGAGATCGACTGCATCGCGGCGCGCGGCTGAGATTTCTCCAACCGTTCGAGATTTCTCCAACCGTTCGGGCTGAGCTTGTCGAAGCCTCGCGCAGCGCTTCGACAAGCTCAGCGTGAACGGTTGGGTGGTGTGTTCGCCCGCGTTTTTCGGGGCGGCTATGTCTTCCTCCTCGACCGCGCCGCCGGTCTCCGCGGCGGCTTCGCCTCGAGCACCAGCTCGGCCGGCAGGCCGTCGTTCCACGACTCGGCGAAGTAGGCGCGGTCGCTGGGCACCAGCTGCGGCAGCGCCTCGCGCAGCGTGACCAGCGAGCGTTCGGCCGCCTTCAGGTCGCCCGCATGGGCCGCGTACCACGCATGCTCGAACAGCAAGCTGCAATGCTGCAGGCCCGGGTAGCGGCGCCGGCCGGCCTGGTGGTCGGCCAGCCGCGCCTGCGCCACCTCGACCCAGCGCGCGGGCCAGTGCGTGGCGTCGAAGGCGTCGGCGAGCGGACCGGCCAGCGCCGAGATCGCGGCCGGGTCGAGCGGTGCCTGGGCGCGGAACTGCGCGAGCGTGGGCCGGGGCTCGGCGCCGCAATGGCCGCGCGCGATGCGCATCAGGTAGATCGCGTTCCAGGCCGAGCGGCCCTGGCCGTCGGCCTGGCCGCAGAGCCATTCGCTGAAGGCGATCCACTGCACGGCATGGCGCGTGGTGTCGGTGGCGGCCGCTGCATCGCCGCGCCGCTTCGGGCCGCCCGCCGGCGCCGAGGGGAGCGCGGGCAGCGCGAGGCCCACGCGGTCGAACAGCCACACCGCCATGCCGAGGTTGGCCGCCACGTGCTGGGCGGCATCGAAGGAGTGCGACTCGAAGGCCGCGGTCAGCGCGTCGCCGAAGCGGCGCAGCGATTCCTCGGCGAGCAGGCTGGCCGCCGGCGCATCCTCGGCCGCGAGCGCCAGCGCGCGCGAGCGGCAACCGAGCGCCCACAGGTTGCACCACTCGAAGCGCACGTCGGGATGGTGGCGCAGCACCACGCTGCGCGCCGGGTCGTCGGCCATGCCGCCGAGCAGCGACTGCGCCAGCGGCAGGTCGCGCGCGGTGTAGGCGCACCAGGCCGAGACGATGCATTCCATCGCGCCGAGGTAGTCGTTGCCCGCCACGTGGTGCGCCAGGCGCTGCTTCTTGAGCACCTCGAGCTGGCGGCGCGCCTGTTCGTTGTCGCCGAGGCGGCGCCACAGCATGGCTTCGTTGAGCGTGACCAGCGCGCGCTGGAAGCCGCTGGCCGCGAGCGTGCCCGCGAGCCGTATCGATTCGAGCGCGCTCGGCTGGCCCGCGTCATCGCTGGCACCGCCGGCCACCGGCGTCATCAGCCGGCCCTGGCGCGCGGCCCGCTGCGCGGACACGAGCTGTTTCCAGAAGGCCGCGTCCTGCAGGTGCACCGCCTCGGGCGGCGCCGAGGCGCCGGCCGTCGCGCCCGTGCGCGCGCGCAGGCCGAGGAACGAGGCGATCTCGGCCGCGCTGGCGGCGCGCCCCTCGACCTCGCAGCGCACGCGCCGCGCCTCGGCCGGCGGCAGCCAGAACGGGCCCTGGCTGCGCCGCTCGGCGTTGAGGAAGCGCGGCTCGCGCGTGCTGTCCTCGCCCCAGCCGACCTCGATGCCCCAGGCCTTGAAGTCGCGGAAGGCGCGGCTCACGACCATGCGCAGCGTGCTCGCGTCCGACACTTCGCCGCGCAGGTCGGCCAGCCGCACCATCGGGGTCTGGCTGTCGTGCGCATGGCGCATGCGCACCAGCAGCCACAGCGACTGGAAGGCCGCGCGCCGGCCGTCGACCGACTGCGGGGAAGTGAGCTCGACGACGAGCGGGGATGAAGCGGAAGCGGGACTTGGCACGCCCCGCATTGGACCTCAAATCGAGGCCGCGGCAAGGGCCGGGCGCGCTTCCTTCAGCTTGCGCGGTGGCCGTGCTCGCAGTGCGAGGGCGCGGGCTGCATCAGCCCCGGCAGCTCGCTGCGGCCGACGCCGAGGTCGCGCAGGTCGTGCTCGCTCATGCCGGCGAGCTGGCACGCATCGGCGCGGGCCCGGCGGCGATTCGCCGCGTGCCGGCGCCAGCCGCGCAGGGCATGCAGAAGGCGTTGGCGAAAGCTCGGGGACGATGCGGTCTTCACGATGGGCTCCTGGGGGTTGCGGTGTCGGTGCGCTCATCTTCGGCGTCGCCGTGCTATTGTGGAAGTTGAGATTTCTGAGCCATCTCATCAGCTTTCCTGATTCGACGCCCATGCGCCACCTCAACCTCGACCAGCTGCGCACCCTGATCGCGATCGCCGACCTCGGCAGCTTCTCGGCCGCGGCGCAGGCGCTGCATCTGGCGCAGCCCACGGTCAGCCTGCACGTCTCCGAGCTCGAGTCGCGGCTCGATGCCAAGCTGGTGGTGCGCGGCGCGCGCGGCATCACGCCCACGGCGGCCGGCGCGGCGCTGGTGGAGCGCGGGCGCAAGCTGCTGCGCGACACCGACGATGCGCTCGACGCGGTCAAGCGGCAGGCCGAGGGCCGCAGCGGCCGCGTGCGGCTGGGCACGTCGACCGGCGTGGTGGTCGACCTGCTGCCGCAGGTGCTCGAGGCGCTGGGCGCGCAGGACGCGGGCATCGACGTCGAGGTGGCGATCCTCGGCTCGGGCGAGGCGCTGGCGCGGCTGGCCGCGGGCACGCTCGACATCGGCCTGGTGGCGCTGCCGCAGCCGCCGCTGCGCGACCTGGTGTTCACGCCCTGGCGCACGCAGCCGATGATGGCCTTCGTGCCGCAGCGCACGAAGGCGCCCAGGCGCGTCACGCCGGCCTGGCTCGCCGAGCAGCCGTTGATCTTCAACGACGCGACCACCCACATGTACCGGCTCACGATGGAGTGGTTCGCGGCCGCGGGTTTCGCGCCGCGCGCGCGCATCGAGCTCAACTACGACGCGGCCATCCGCAGCCTGGTGGCGGCCGGCTATGGCGCCGCGCTGCTGCCGCTGCAGCCGACGACCGACGCGGCGCTCGGCGAGCGCATGCAGATCCTGCCGATCGTGCCGAAGCTCACGCGCCGCCTGTGCATCGCGCACCGGCCGCGCGCGCTGCTCGACGGCGCCACCCTGCGGGTGCTCGAGGTGCTGGCGGGGTTCCGCCAGGCCTGAACGGTCTCAGGACGCGTCGGGCTTGCGCGCGCCGAGCGAGAGGATCTCGTTGGCGTTGACGATGGCGGCCGCGATCTCTTCCATGGTGGTACGTTTGCTCATCGCCTGCTCGCGGATCAGGTCGTAGGCCTGGCCTTCCGACACGCCGTGGGTCTTCATGAGAATCGCCTTGGCCTCCGCGAGCTGGCGCACGCCCAGCAGCTTGGCCTCGGTCTTGCGCAGGCGCCGCGCGAGCGAGCGGTTCTGCTTGTGCGCCTCGCGCGCCACCACCAGCGCCGACAACAATCCGAAGGAACGCACCGGCGAGGGCAGCACGGCCTTGGCGCCGATCTCGAGCACGGCCTCGACGATGGTCGGGTTCTCGTAGGTCACGACGGCGATGATGGCCGGCGCGTCCTCGCTCTTGGTCCACTCGAAGCGCAGGTTGATGAAGTCGGGCTGTACCGCCATGAAGGCCACGTCGATGCCCTCGGGCAGCGCCTGCACCGGCGGCCAGAAGGCCTGCACCTGGCAGCCGATGCGCTGCAGTTGCTGGGTGAGCTGGCGGCCGTCGCTGTCGTCGGGGTGGATGACTGCGATCTTCAGCAGGCGCAGTTCTTTGAGCTGCGGTGGTGTCACTCGCAGGGTGTGTCTTTTTGGGGGGCTTTCCACCGTCAGGCCTCTTGTTTTTGTTGGTTCTGGTTTTGAGGCTGTTGTTCGGGGCGCGTGCACAGGACAGCGGGTACTTCCCTCCGCGAATGTCCCCCGCCCTTCGGGCTCCTCCTTAATTTCGCTGCGGGAAGCACCCACTGCCCTGTGCACGAGGGCGCAGTCGTTGTGCAGCCGGTTCCACGGCCGCGTCCAGGCTCACGTCGATGGGGTACTCCCCGCAGCGAAATAAAGGAGGAGGCCGCAGGCCGGGGGACATTCGCGGAGGGGAGTACCCCGTCGGCGTGAGCCCCTCCACAACGGTAGAAAGCGCGTTCAACCACCGCCTAAACCTCCAGCGTATCGAGCCGCGCAGTCCAGTCCCCGAGCGAATGCGTCACCAGATAAGGATCGGGATACACAGCACGCGTCGCCTGCCGAACGATGGTGAACTGCCCCTGCGCATCCACGCGCCCGATGCGCGGATAGAGGCAGGTGTGGTGGTTCGTGGGATCGATCTTGACCCGCCCCTGCGGCGCATCGAACTCGGCCCCCAAGATGTGCGGCAGGATCTCCGCGATCCCGTCGCTGCCCGCCTGGGCGAAGGCATTGGCGTAGATGTGCATCTGGAAGTAGGCCGCTTCCCAGCACAGGTTGGGTACGCAGCCGTCGCCGAAGCGGGCGCGCAGCTGCGCCAGGCAGCGCTGGTTGGCCGGCGAGTCGATCGACTGGAAGTAGGGCGCCGCCGTGAAGTGCCCCGTCGCCACCCCGCGCCCCATCTGCGAGATCTCGGCCTCCGAGGTCGTGAGGCTCGCGATCGGCATGCGCTTCGGGTCGAAGCCGGCCTCGGCATAGGCGCGGTACAGGCTCGCGGTGGAGTCGCCCACCACCGTCGAGAAGATGAAGTCGGGCTGCTTGTCGCGGATGTCGGCCATGATGGCCCGGTAGTCCTTCTCGGTCGCGTCGAGCGCCGCGTAGTGCTCGCCGAGTTTTTCGCTGCCGGGGCGCTGCATCACCAGCTCGCCCATGATCCGGTTCGACTCGTAGGGGTAGATGTAGTCGGAGCCGATCAGGTAGACCCGCGCGCCGAAGTTCGTCGTCATGAACTCCGCGAGCTGCACGCTGTTCTGGTTCGGCGCCGCGCCCGTGTAGATCACGTTGCCCGAGTACTCGAAGCCCTCGTAGAGCGTCGGGTAGAACAGCAGCTTGTTCCACTTCTCGATCACCGGGATCACCGCCTTGCGGCTGCTCGACATGTAGCAGCCGAAGATCACGTTGACCCGGTCCTGCACGATCAGCTTCTCGGCCAGCTGCGCATAGCGCGCCGGGTTCGACTGCGGGTCGTGGCGCACGGCCACCAGCTCGCGGCCGTCGATGCCGCCGGCCGCGTTGATCTCCTCGATGCCGAGCAGCGCGCCCTGCAGCTGCGACAGGCCGATGGTCGAGGTGACGCCGGTTTCCGAATAGAGGATGCCGACGCGGATGGGGTCCTTGTCAGCCATGGGCGGTCGTCCGTGAGGGGTGAGGGGCCGTCATGTCTTTTCTGTCTCGTGTGGGATTCGTTCGGGGCTCCACCCTAGCGCAGTTCGATGCTTTCGTCAGTGGGCCGCGGCCAGCCGCGCGCTCATGCGTGCGAGCCGCGCGGGCAGGCTGCGCGCATCGTCGGCGATGCAATAGTTGCGCCAACCGAAGATGCGCCGCACATAGGCGTCGGCCGCGGCATCGACCGCGATGCAGGCGGTGCGCACGCCCGCGCCGCGCGCTTCGGCCACCGCCTCGCGCGCATCCTCGACGAGGTACTTCGGATCGTGCACGTCGATGTCGGCCGGCGCGCCATCGGTCACCAGCAGGATCGCGCGCTGGCCCGCGGGCTCGTCCGCGAGCAGCGCCGCCGCATGCCGCAGTGCCGCGCCCATGCGCGTCGAATAGCGCCCGCGCACCGCGCCAATCGTCGCGCGCGCCGGCGGTGAGAGCGGCTGGCCGAACTCGAGCAGCCGGTAGTAGTAGACCTCGGCGCGCGTGTTCGACGAGAAGCCGTGCACCGCGAGCCGGTCCGCGCCGCGCAGCCGCGCGGCGGCGAGCATCAGCGCGGCCTGCTTCTCGATCTCGAGCAGCGACAGGCCGTGCGGGCCCGCATCGTTGGCCGAGGCCGACAGGTCGAGCAGCACCAGCACGCTCGACGGCCGCGGCGCCTTGCCGGGGCGCATGAACAAGCGCGCGTCGGGACGCAGCCGCTGGCGCCGGTCGACCAGCACCTCGATCGCCGCATTGAGGTCGATGTCGTCGCCCTCCCATTGCCGCCGCAGCCGGTGCCGGCGGTCGAGGTGGCGCGCGCGCGGCAGCGCCAGCGGCGGCAGGCTCTCGGCGCGCAGGGCCGCTTGCGCCTGGCTTGGCAGCAGGCCCTGCCACCCGGGAAGCTTCTCGATCACCGTGCACCAGTCGGGCCGCAGGCGCTCGAGGCGGCGGTCCCATTCGGGATAGGTGTAGCGGCCCAGCTCCATGTCACCGAACTCGGGCGGTGCTTCGGCGGCCGCGTCGCCCGCGTCGGAGGGCGGCGGCATGCGCGCGCCCGACTGCTGCAGCGCGATCGCCTCGTCGGGCGGTGGCGGCGTCGCATCGGCGCCGAAGTCCCAGAGCCAGCTGTTGTCGTCGCGCCAGGGCGCGGGCACCGCGTAGCCCTGGGGCTCGAAGCGCACGCGCATCTGGCCCAGGTCGTTGGCCAGGATCGAGGCGATCGCGCGAAAGGCCTCGTAGTCCGCGAGGCCCGCGCGCGCCGCGGTGTCCTCGAACAGCCGGCGCGCCTTCTCGACCCAATGGCTGCCGTCGTGCAGCTCGGGCCGCAGCAGCAGCCGGTCCATGCGCAGCAGCAGCGCCTCGAAACGCAGGTCGAGCGGATCGGGTGCGGGCGGCAGCGCGTCGGCGAACCAGCGGTGCAGGCCGGGGAAGTCGCGCACCAGCAGCCGCTCGACGCGCGCGTCCTCGATCGCGGAGACCAGCGCGATGCCCATCGGCCGCAGCGTGTTCGCGCGGCGCGCGGGCGTCGAATGCCGCAGGTGCGCCACCGCATGCGCGACCATCGCGCGCCGCAGCGCCGGCGGGCTGTCCTCGGGAACCAGCAGCCGCCCGGCCGCGAGCACCGCGCGCGTGCCCGGCTTCGCGCCCGCCACCAGCGGCTGCACCTCGAGCGCCATGCCGGCCAGCCCGCGCGCGAGCAGCCCCAGCGCGGCGAAGCTGCCCGTGTCGCGCGTCATCCGAACTGGGCCTCGACGAAGCCCTGCAGCGCGCTCGCCATGTCGGGGTCGTCGGTCAGCGCGCGCGTCATCGTCATCTCGCAGCTCTCGCGTGGCGTCACGCCGTCGCGGATCAGCACGCCCGCGTAGATCAGCATGCGCGTCGACACGCCCTCGTCGAGCCCGCGGTGCTTGAGTTCGCGCGAGCAGTGCGCGACGGCCACCAGCTTCGCGGCCAGCGCGGTGTCGATGCCGGCCTCGTGCGCCACGATCTCGGCCTCGAGCACGGCGTCGGGATAGTCGAACTCCAGCGCCGCGAAGCGCTGGCGCGTCGAGGGCTTGAGGTCCTTGGCGCTGCTCTGGTAGCCGGGGTTGTACGACACCACGAGCTGGAAGTCGGGGTGCGCGCGCACCAGCTCGCCCTTCTTGTCGAGCGGCAGGATGCGGCGCGCGTCGGTCAGCGGATGGATCACCACCGTCGTGTCCTGCCGCGCCTCCACCACCTCGTCGAGGTAGCAGATGCCGCCGTGGCGCACCGCCAGCGTCAGCGGCCCGTCGTGCCAGGCCGTGCCGTCGGCGTCGAGCAGGTAACGCCCGACCAGGTCCGAGGCCGTCATGTCCTCGTTGCAGGCCAGCGTCACCAGCGGCCGGCCCAGCGACCACGCCATGTGCTCGACGAAGCGCGTCTTGCCGCAGCCGGTCGGCCCCTTGAGGATCAGCGGCATGCGGTGGCGCCAGGCCTGCCGGTACAGCGCCACCTCGTTGCCGGCGGGCCGGTAGAAGGGCTCGGTCTCGATGCGCCAGGCCGCGAGCGGATCGTGCACGGGTGCGTTCATGGCGTGTCGTGGCCCTCGCTCAACGGTGCTTGGCCGGCTCGTTCGGAATCCCCTCGATCGGGCATTCGGGCGTGCCCACCGTGCTGCGCGTGAACGACTCCACCCTCTCGCGCGTGCCCTCGGGGTCGTTGATCCACTGGGTGTAGAAGTTGTAGGGGCAGGCGGCCACGCCCTTGTCGCCGTCGCCCGAGTTGATGGTGCCGGTGTAGCCGCGGTGCACCAGCTTGAACAGGTGGTTCTGCGACTGGCCGTTGCGCCGCGCGTCGCGGATCAGGCTCATCGAGAGCTCGGCGTAGTTGATGCCCATCTCCTCCTCGCCGCATTCGCCGAGCGTGCGGCCGTCGAAGCCGATCAGCGCCGAGTGGCCGAAGTACGAGTACACGCCGTCGAAGCCGGCTGCGTTGGCCACCGCCACGTAGGTGTTGTTCATGAAGGCCATGGCCTTCGACACCAGGATCTGCTGTTCCTTGGCCGGGTACATGTAGCCCTGGCAGCGGATGATGAGCTCGGCGCCGCGCATCGCGCAGTCGCGCCAGATCTCGGGGTAGTTGCCGTCGTCGCAGATGATCAGGCTCATCTTCATGCCCTTGGGGCCTTCGCTCACGTAGGTGCAGTCGCCCGGGTACCAGCCCTCGATCGGCACCCACGGCATGATCTTCCTGTACTTCTGGACGATCTCGCCCTGGTTGTTCATGAGGATCAGCGTGTTGTAGGGCGCCTTGTTCGGATGCTCCTCGTGGCGCTCGCCGGTCAGCGAGAACACGCCCCAGACGTTGGCGCGCCGGCAGGCGTCGGCGAAGATCGCGGTCTCCTCGCCGGGCACCGAGGCGGCGGTGTCGTACATCTCCTTGGCGTCGTACATGATCCCGTGCGTGGAGTACTCGGGAAAGATCACCAGGTCCATGCCCGGCAGGCCTTTCTTCATGCCGACCAGCATCTCGCCGATCTTGCGCGCGTTGTCGAGCACCTCGGCCTTGGTGTGAAGGCGGGGCATCTTGTAGTTGACGACCGCGACGCCGACGCAATCGTTGCTGCTCGAAATATCACCATGTCTCATGACGCTGCTCCTGAAGGGGTGGTTGGGAAGGGAAGGGGTTCAGACAGTGAGGAAAGAGCGGACCTTGTCCTGGTCGAGCGTGGCGCGCGCCTCGTCGTGCACCAGGCGGCCGCGGTCGATCACGAGGAAGCGGTCGGCCAGCGCGAGCGCGAAGCTCAGCACCTGCTCCGACACCACGATCGCGAAGCCGCGCTCGGCGCGCAGCACGTTCAGCGTCTGCGCGATCTCCTTGATGATCGAAGGCTGGATGCCCTCGGTGGGCTCGTCGAGGATCAGTACCTTGGGCTCGGAGATCAGCGCGCGCGCGATCGCCAGCATCTGCTGCTGGCCGCCCGAGAGGTTGCCGGCCTTGCGCAGCCGCATGTCCTGCAGCACCGGGAAGAAGCGGTAGAGGTAGTCGGGCACCGTGCGGTGGCCCGAGCGCGCGGCGCCCGAGAGGATGTTCTGCTCCACCGTGAGGTGCGGGAACACCATGCGCCCCTGCGGTACGAAGGCCAGGCCGTGCGCCACGCGCTGGTGACTCGGCAGCCGGGTGAGCTCGATGCCGTTGAGGCGGATGCTGCCGCCGCGCGCGGGCAAGAGGCCGATCAGCGACTTCAGCAGCGTGGTCTTGCCCATGCCGTTGCGGCCCATGACGGCGACCGCCTCGTCGGGCGCGACGCGCAGCGAGACATCGTGGATCACGTGCGACTCGCCGTAGGCGACATCGAGTGCGGAGACTTCGAGCATGCGGTGGACTCCTTCAATGGCCGAGGTAGACGTCGATCACGCGCGGGTCGGCCTGCACCTCGGCGGCCGTGCCCTCGCTGAGCAGCCGGCCCTGGTGCAGCACGGTCACGCGGTGCGCGATGCGCTTGACGAAATCCATGTCGTGCTCGATCACCACCACCGACTTGCCCACCGAGATGCGGCGCAGCAGGTCGCCGGTCTGCTCGCGCTCGCGCGGGCTCATGCCGGCCACGGGCTCGTCGAGCAGCAGCAGCTCGGGCTCCTGCATCAGCAGCATCCCGATCTCGAGCCACTGCTTCTGGCCATGGCTCAGCTGTCCCGCGCGGCGGTCGAGCCGCTCGAGCAGGAACACTTCGGTGGCCATCGCCTCGATGCGCTCGCGCAGCGCGCGGGTGCGGCGAAAGCTCAGCGACTGCCACAGGCCGTGCATGCGCGGCAGCGAGATCTCGAAGTTCTCGAGCACCGTGAGGTCCTCGTAGACCGAGGGCGTCTGGAACTTGCGGCCCACGCCCGCGCGCACGATCTCGTGCTCGTTCATGCGGCCCAGGTCCTGGCCGTTGAACAGCACCCGGCCCGCGCTGGGCCGGGTCTTGCCGCAGACCATGTCGAGCAGCGTGGTCTTGCCCGCGCCGTTCGGGCCGATGATCACGCGCAGCTCGTTGCGCTCGACCGAGAGGCTCAGGCCGTCGACCGCCTTGAAGCCGTCGAAGGAGACCGTGAGGTCCTCGACGCGCAGGATCTGCTCGTTCGAGGGCGGCACGGCCGAGGCCGCCTGCGGCAGGCCGCCGTTGGGCATCGCCAGCGTCGCGTTCATGGCGCGGCCTCCGCGCCGCGGCGGCGCAGCAGCTTCTCGCCCAGGCCCGCCAGGCCGTTCGGCATCGCCCACACCACGAGGATGAAGACCGCGCCGAGGAAGTAGAGCCAGCCCTCGGGGAAGGTCTCCGACAGGTAGGACTTGAGGAAGCCGATCAGCAGCGCGCCGATCACCGCGCCGGGAATCGAGAGCCGCCCGCCCACCGCCGCGTAGATCACCATCTCGACCGAGGCCACCACGCCGATCACGCCGGGCGCGATCAGCCCCACCTGCAGGCTGTAGAAGGCGCCGCCGATGGCCGACAGCAGGGCCGCCACCGCGAACACGAAGGCCTTCATGTGCGCCGTGTTGTAGCCGCTGAAGCGCACGCGGTCCTCGCGGTCGCGGATGGCGATCAGGATCTTGCCGAAGCGGCTGCGCACGATCAGCAATGCACCCACCATGGCGAGCGCGACGGCCGCCACCTCGATGAAGTACATCGTCCGCTTGGCCGCGTCGCCCGCGATGTCCCACCCCAGCAGGGTGCGGAAGTCGGTGATGCCGTTGGCGCCGCCGGTGTCGCCCTGCTGGCCGATCACCACCACGGTGAGCGTGAGTGCCAGCGACAGCGTGACGATCGCGAAGTACACGCCGCTCACGCGCCGCTTGAAGATCGCGTACGAGAACACGTAGGCGAGCAGGGCGGGGATCGCGAGGATGCCGACCAGGGTCCAGCCCAGCGAGTGGAAGGGGATCCACCACGAGGGCAGCTGCTCGACGCTGCTCCAGACCATGAAGTCCGGCAGCTCGGGCGCCGAGGCCTCGAGCTTGAGGAACATCGCCATCATGTAGCCGCCGAGGCCGAAGAACAGGCCCTGGCCCAGGCTCAGCACGCCGCCGTAGCCCCAGGTCAGCACCACGCCGATCGCGACGAAGGCGAAGGCCAGGTACTTGCTCACGAGGTTGAGGCGGAACGGATCGAGCGTGGCCGGCAGCACCACGGCCAGCAGCAGCAGCACGGCCGCCAGCCCGACGAGGTCGCCGCGGCGTTGGGGAGAAAGCTTCATGCCCATGCGCTCAGCTCCTCGACCGTGTCGCGAACAGCCCGTTGGGCCGCACGTAGAGCACCGCGATCACCAGCAGCAGGATCGTGGCCTTGGCCATCGAGCCGCTCATCAGGTACTCGAGCCAGGTCTGCGACTGCGCGATGGCGAAGCCCGAGAGCGCGGTGCCGATCAGGCTCTGCACGCCGCCGAACACCACCACGATGAAGGAGTCGACGATGTAGAGCTGGCCGGTGCCGGGGTTGGTCGAGCCGATCATCGTGAACACCGCGCCCGCGATGCCCGCCAGGCCCGAGCCCAGCGCGAAGGTCAGCGCATCGACGCGCTGCGTGTCGATGCCGACCGCGCCGGCGATCGCGCGGTTCTGCGTCACCGCGCGCACCTTCAGCCCCCAGGAGGTGCGGTAGAGCAGCAGGTAGACGCCGATGGCGACGATGGCCGTGAGCCCGACGATGAACAGGCGCGTGAGCGGCAGCTGGATGCCCGGCGTCGGTTCCCACGCGCCGGCGAGCCAGGAGGCCAGTGGTACGCTGACTTCCTGCGCGCCGAACAGCGAGCGGTAGGCCTGTTGCAGCATGAGGCTCAGGCCCCAGGTCGCGAGCAGGGTGTCGAGCGGCCGGTCGTAGAAGAAGCGGATGAAGCCGCGCTCCAGCACATAGCCGAACGCGAAGGTCACGGCGAATGCGAACGGGATCGCGGCGAACAGGTAGAGGTCCATGAAGCCCGGCGCGTAGTGCTCGAAGAAGCGCGACGCCAGGTAGGTCATGTAGGCACCGAGCGCCATCAGCTCGCCGTGCGCCATGTTGATGACGCCCATCAGGCCGAACACGATGGCCAGCCCGATCGCCATCAGAAGCAGGATGGTGAACAGGCTCACGCCGTTGAACACCTGCATCACCGCGATGTCGAAGTTCATCGCGCTCAGACCTTCGGGAACGGGTTGGGCTCGACCAGCTGCGGCGATTCCCAGACGATGTCGAACTGCCCGTCGGGCCGCGCGCGGCCCACGCGCACCTTCTTCCACACGTGGTGGTTGGTGGCATGCACGCGCACCGTGCCCTCGGGCGCCTCGATCTCCACGCCCGCGGCGGCGGCCGTGACCTTGTCGACCTCGAAGGACTTGGCCTTCTCCACCGCCAGTTTCCAGAGGTAGACGCTGTTGTAGGCCACCTCCATCGGGTCGCCGATCACGCGGTCCTGGCCGTACTTGGCCTTGAAGGCCTTCACGAACTTCTCGTTGGCCGGCGACTTGATGCTCTGGAAGTAGCCCATGCAGGCGTAGTAGCCCGCGGCGTTGTCCTTGCCGATGCCCTCGATCTCGTTCTCCGACACCACGGTCGACAGCAGCACCTGCTTCGTGCCGTCGAGGCCGGCCGCGCGCAGCTGCTTGTAGAAGGCCACGTTCGAGCCGCCGACCACCGTGCTGTAGATGCAGTCGGGCCTGGCGGCCTTGATCTTGTTGATGATCGAGGAGAACTCGGTGTGGCCCAGCGGCGCGTATTCCTCGCCGAGCACCTTGCCGCCGGCCTTGGCGATCGCGGGCTTGGCGATCTTGTTGCAGGTGCGCGGATAGATGTAGTCCGAGCCCACGAGGAAGAAGTTCTTGCCCTTCTCGCGCGCCATCCATTCGACCGCCGCGATCACCGACTGCGTGGCTTCCTGCGAGGGATAGAACACGCGCTTGTCCTGCTCCTGGCCCTCGTAGTAGGTGGGGTAGAACAGCAGGCCCTTGGCCTGGGCGAGCACCGGCAGCAGCGCCTTGCGCGAGGCCGAGGTGTAGCAGCCGATGATGGCCGCCACCTTGTCGCGCTCGAGCAGCTTTCGCGCCTTCTCGGCGAACACCGGGTTCTCGCTCGCGCCGTCTTCCACCACGGCCTCGATCTTCTTGCCGAGCACGCCGCCGGCGGCGTTGATCTCCTCGATCGCGAGCTTCTCGGCGTCGACCAGCGAGGCCTCGGCGATCGCGATCGTGCCCGAGAGCGAGTGCAGCAGCCCGAGCTTCACCGTGCCGCCGTCCTGCGCGAAGGCCAGCGGTGCCACGCTGCCCGCGGCGCCCAGCACGATCATCGAGCCGCCGGTCTTCACGATCTGGCGGCGGTTGAAAGCGTTCGTCATGTCAAATTCCTTTGTGGTTGTGCGAGTCGTCAGGAAGATCCGACCTTCGGAACCGCGCTTGGGGTGTCTCCTCCCGCCACGCGGCCCTGCAAACGAGCGCTTCGTCGCCAGTGCCTTTGCTTCGGGCAAAGCTCCGCCAGCGGATGCATGCATCCGTTTCGACGAAAGCCCTGTTGCGACCGAAAAAACAAAAAGGCCCGAACCGGTGTTCAAACCGATTCGGGCCTTGTTGCCCGACACCTCGCTGGCAGCATTGGCAGCGGGCGTCGCATGACTGGTAACGATTGCTCGTTGCGGCGGATTCTTCTCAACCCGCGCCGGTCTGCAAATACGTTGTTGTGCGGATTGGCGGGCCGGCGGGGACTGTGCTATTTGCGCGCACAGGCGCGCCAGAGACCGCTTCGACGGAGGTCAGCGCGGCCGCGCGAAGTCCGCGTCGATCCAGGCCGAGGCGCTGGTGGCGCTGAGCTTGAACGAGGCCGGCACGTTCACGCGCGCGAGCTCGCTGTCGTCGGCCTCGTCGAAGGCGCTCAGCGTGGCCGAGGGGTTGTCCTCGTCGGGCACGATGGCCAGCGTGACGCGGATGCGCCGGTCGCCGGCGCTCACCGTCACGCTGCGGTTGAGCGTGGCGTGCAGCTGCTGCTCGTGGCGGCGGATCACCTCGGCCGCGGTCTTCACCAGCGTGGAGAAGGCGGGGCCGTCGAGCGGCTTGGGGTTCTTCTTGTCGCGGCCCATGGTCCAGGGGCCGACCAGCGCGGGCTCGGGGTCGCCATGGCGCGTCATCTCGACGGCCCAGCCGTCGTCTTCCTCGTTCTTGATGATGCGGGCGGTCCAGCGCTCGTCGCGCCAGAGGCGGTCCTGTTGCAGCGGGAGGATGTCGTCGGATTCGGTGGTCGGGGTCGTGTCGGTCATTCGGAGGCGGAGGTTCTTGCGCGTGCCATTGTCCCCTGGCCGGCGATGTAGGCCTGCAGCCCCTCGGCCAGCGCGTCGAAGGTGACGCGGCAGCGCGGGCTCGCGCGCAGGTCCTCGTGCATCGTGACCCAGGTCTCGAGCTTCAGCGACAGCGCGCGCGGCAGCAGCCGCACCAGCGCCGGGGTGCGCCGCGCCAGCGCGACCTGGCACACGCCGATGCCGGCGCCCGCGCGGATCAGCGCCAACTGCGCGAGGTCGCTGTCGGCGCGCAGCGAGAAGGCGTCGCGCGTGAAGCCTTTGAAGGACTTGATCGCGTCGCGCACGAAGGCCGTGGGCTGGTCGTAGCCGATCAGCGTGTGGCGCATCAGCTCCTCGGCCGTGCGCGGCGTGCCGTGGCGCGCGAGGTAGTCGGGATGGGCATGGAAGCCCAGCTCGATGTCGCCGATGCGGCGTGCCACCAATTGCTCCTGGCGCGGGCGCACCATGCGCACCGCGATGTCGGCCTCGCGCCGCAGCAGGTCCTGCACGCGGTTGGTCGACACCAGCTCGACCTTGAGCGCCGGATGGGCCTCGCGCAGCTTCGCCACGATCGGCGGCAGCACCTCCACCGCGACCACCTCGCTGGTCGACACCCGCACCACGCCGCGCACGCCTTCGCCCTGGCCGCTGGCCGCGCGCTGCAGCGAGGCGGCCGTGCTCTCCATGGCCTCGGCATGCGTGCGCAGCGCCAGCGCCACTTCGGTGGGCAGCAGCCCGACCTGCGAGCGCGTGAAGAGCACCACCTCGAGCGCTTCCTCGAGCGCCGCGACGTGGCGCCCGACGGTGGGCTGCGTGATGCCGAGCGCGCGCGCCGCGCCCGAGAGGGAGCCCTCGCGCAGCACGCCGAGGAAGGAGCGGTAGAGCTCCCAGCTGATGGTCCAGGTCATGCATAAATGTATGGCCGATGGCTCATGTTCGGCAATTCCATTCGAACCCGACCCTGCCCAGAATTCATCCATCGATCACTGTTCTGGAGATGTTTCATGGCAAGCAACGACACGGTTCTGGTTCTGGGCGCGACGGGCGGCATCGGCGGCGAAGTGGCGCACCAGCTGCGCGACGCGGGGTGGCGGGTGCGCGCGATGAAGCGCGGCGCGGCCTCCGAGCGGCGCGACGGCATCGACTGGGTGGGCGGCGACGCGATGCAGGCACGCGACGTGCGCGAGGCCGCGCGCGGCTGCGCGGTCATCGTGCATGCGGTCAATCCGCCCGGCTACCGCCGCTGGTCGCAGCTGGTGCTGCCGATGCTCGACCACACCATCGCCGCCGCCAGGGCCGAGGGCGCGACCATCGTGCTGCCCGGCAGCGTCTACAACTACGGCGCCGATGCGTTCCCGCTGCTGGCCGCGGACGCGCCCCAGCATCCGGCCACGCGCAAGGGCGCGATCCGGGTCGAGATGGAGCGCCGCCTCGAGCGCGCGAGCCGCGAGGGCGCGCGCGTGCTGATCGTGCGCGCCGGCGACTTCTTCGGCCCCAAGGCCGGCAACAACTGGTTCTCGCAGGGGCTGGTGAAGGCGGGGCAGCCGGTCGGGGGCGTGAGCTATCCCGGCGATGCCGGTGTCGGCCACCTGTGGTCGTACCTGCCCGACGTGGCCCGCACCATGGTCGAGCTGCTGGCGCGGCGCGACCGGCTCGAGCCCTTCGCCCGCTTCCACATGGCGGGCCACTGGGATGCCGACGGCACGCGCATGGCCGATGCGATCCGCCGCGTGGTGGCGCGCCGCACCGGCACGCAGGTGCGCGTGTCGGCCTTCCCGTGGTGGCCGCTGCTGCTGGCCTCGCCCTTCGTCGCCACCTTCCGCGAGCTGCGCGAGATGCGCTACCTGTGGCGCACGCCCGTGGCCATGGACAACGCGAAGCTGGTGGCGCTGCTCGGCCGCGAGCCGCACACGCCGCTCGACGAGGCGGTCGAGGCCGCGCTCGAGGGCATGGGTTGCCTGCAGGCGGCGCCGCGCGCGGCGCTGGCCTGACAAGGTGTGAATAAACCTGCTGCGCGCCCCGATCTCGCACCTGCGGTCCTCGCCGTACGTGAGTACGGCTGCGGTCCTCGGCACGACCTCGGGGCGCTCGCGACGGTTTCCTCACACCTTGTGAGCACTGCGCGAGGGCGTCGTTTTCTCGACGGTCGGGCCGGGATGCTGATAGCCTGAGGTGCCGCGCTCAGCCATCGCAACCCAGCCCTTCTCGCCATGCCCGACTTCCGCTCGCCCGACTTCCTGATCGGCCACGTGCAGCACACGCTCGCGTTCTACGACGGCCGCAGCCTCGATCCGAGCGGCGGCTTCTTCCACTTCTTCAAGGACGACGGCACGGTCTACGACCGCCGCACGCGGCACCTGGTGAGCAGCACGCGCTTCGTCTTCAACAACGCCACCGCCTGGCGCCGCTTCGGCCGACCCGAGCACCTGGCGGCGACGCGCCACGGCCTCGCGTTCCTGCAGCGCGCCCATGCGCATCCGCAAGGCGGCTACCTCTGGGAGCTCGACTGGCACGAGGGCCGTGCGCAGGTGCGCGACGACACCCACTACTGCTATGGCCTGGCTTTCGTGCTGCTCGCGCATGCGCATGCGGCGATGGCCGGCGTGGACGAGGCGCGCGCGGGCATCGAATCGACCTGGCAGTTGCTCGAGCGGCATTTCTGGGAGCCGCGCCACCAGCTCTATGCGAACGAAGCCACCGCCGACTGGGCGGTGTCTCCCTACCGCGGCCAGAACGCCAACATGCATGCCTGCGAGGCGATGATGGCGGCCTTCGAGGCCACGGGCGACGCGAAGTACCTCGACCGCGCGGCGACGCTGGCGCAGGCGATCGCGCTGCGCCAGGCCGACCTGACCGGGGGCAGGGTCTGGGAGCACTTCCGCGAGGACTGGACGGTCGATGCCGACCACAACCGCGGCAACCGCGCCGACATCTTCAAGCCCTGGGGCTTCCAGACCGGCCACCTGACCGAGTGGACCAAGCTGCTGCTGCAGCTCGAGGGCCTGCTCGCCGGCCGGGGCGTGGCAACGGACTGGATGCTGCCGCGCGCGCAGTCGCTGTTCGAGGCGGCGATGCGCCATGGCTGGGACGCCGAGTTCGGCGGCCTGGTCTACGGCTTCGATCCCGAGGGCGCGCTCTACGATGGCGACAAGTACTTCTGGGTGCAGGCCGAGAGCTTCGCGGCCGCCGCGCTGCTCGCGGTGCGCACCGGCGAATCGCGCTACTGGGACTGGTACGACCGGATCTGGGACTACGCCTGGCGGCACATGGTCGACCACGAGCATGGCGCGTGGTTTCGCATCCTGTCGCGCGACAACCGCAAGCTGGGCAACGAGAAGAGCCCGGCCGGCAAGACCGACTACCACACGATGGGCGCCTGCCACGACGTGCTGCGCGCCCTCGGCGCTTGAAGCAACTCAGTCATCCATGGCGCTGCGCGCCACCCGCATCGCATGAAACGGCCGGTGGGATCAAAGACGGAAGCGGACTTCCGGACGCAGAGGACGCGAAGGTTGCGCGAAGGACGCGAAAGGAAGGCAAGAAAAATTTTGAATTTCTCTTTTGCGTTCTTCGCGAAATCTTCGCGTCCTCTGCGTCCGGCTGTTGGCGTTTCATTTCAGAACACCGACAGCCCCGTGCGCGCCACGAACATCTCGAGCGCCTTCATGCCCAGCAGCGAGTTGCCGGTGGCATCGAGCGCGGGCGACCACACGCTGAGCGTGAGCCGGTCGGGCACCACGGCCACGATGCCGCCGCCCACGCCGCTCTTGCAGGGCAGGCCGATCGAGAAGGCCACGTCGCCCGCGGCGTCGTAGGTGCCGCAGGTGAGCATCAGCGCGTTGATGCGCCGGGTCTGGCGCTCGCTGGTGATCGCGGCCTCGCCGTCGATCGGGTGCGCGCCGTCGCGGCACAGGTAGCCCGCGGCGCGCGCGAGCTGGCGGCAGCTCATGCGCAGCGCGCACTGGTGGAAGTAGGTGTCGAGCACCTCGGTCACGTCGTTGTCGAGCTTGCCGAAGCTCTTCATGAAGTTGGCCAGCGCCACGTTGCGAAAGCCGGTCTCGGCCTCCGAGCGCGCGACCTCCTCGTCGAAGCCCACGGGCTCGCCCGCCAGGCTGGCCATGAGCGCGAGGATGCGCGCCTTGGCGCTGCCGCCCTCGGCGCGCGCATGGCTCACGAGCCGGTCGGCGACCGCGATCGCGCCGGCATTGATGAAGGGGTTGCGCGGCTTGCCCTGCTCGTTCTCGAGCTGTACCAGCGAGTTGAACGGATTGCCCGAGGGCTCGCGGCCGATGCGCTCCCACAGCGCGTCGCCCACGGCCTGCATCGCAAGAGTGAGAGTGAACAGCTTCGAAACGCTCTGGATCGAGAACGGCGTGTCGGCATCGCCGGCCGCGGCCTCCTCGCCGTCGCAGGTGCGCAGCGCGATGCCGAACTGCCGCGCGTCGACGCGCGCGAGCGCCGGGATGTAGCTGGCCACCGTGCCGGCCTGGCCCAGCAGCGGTTGCATCGCGGCCGCGATCTCGTCGAGCACGGGCTGGAATCGGATGGGTGTCGCCATGTCGCTCGTTCCTTCAGGCGCGGCGCGCGCCGCCGCGGTTGACCAGCACGATGCCCACCGCCACGCCGGCCAGCGCCACCACCAGCTGCGGCGTGAGCGGCTCGGACAGCAGCAGCACGCCGAACACCAGCGCGAACAGCGGCGTGAGGAAGGTGAAGGAGGACATCTGCGTGGCCGGGTAGTGGCGCAGCATCCACATCCACGCGAGGTAGCTCGCGAAGGCGCCGATCACGGTCTGCAGCGCGATCGAGCTCCAGGCCCAGGCCGAGTAGTGCGTGCCCCAGGTCTCGCCGAGCAGCAGCGAGATCACGGGGCAGACCGCGGCAGTCACCGCGACTTGGTAGAACAGCGTCTTTTCGGCGCTCGCGGTGGCGAGTTTGGTGGCGCGCAGGGTCAGCGTGGTCAGGCCCCACAGCATGCCGGCGGCGAGCGCCAGCGCATCGCCACGCAGTTGCGACGAGGAGGTATGGCCGAAGCCTTCGCTGAAGGCCAGCACCACGGCCGCGAAGGCGATCGCGAGCCCGGCCCACTGCAGGCCGCGCAGCCGCTCGGCCGGCACCCAGCGCGGCAGGAACAGCGAGACCCAGAACGGCGCCGTGTAGAGGAACACCGTGAGCCGCGAGGCGCTGGTGAGCTGCAGCCCCAGGTAGATGCCCGCGAACTCTCCCGCGAACAGCAGCCCCGCGAGCAGCCCGCCGGGCAGCGTGCCGTCGCGTTCGAACAGCGGCACCTTGCGCCAGGCGCACCACAGCCCCAGCAGCACCACCGCGCCGGCCATGCGCATCGAGGCCTGCCACATCGGCGGCACCTCGGCCACGGTGGTCTTGATGAGGATCTGCTGCAGGCCCCAGAAGGCGCAGCAGACGACGAGCATGCCGATGGCGAGCGCGTCGAGGTGGGTTTTTCTCTGGGTCATCTGTTGTTCGTCGGGGGAGGGGCGGCCCGCGGGGATGCGAGGGCGGTGCCGGCGATCCTAGCGCGCGGCCGTTTCATCGATGCGCGCTCAGCGCCCCGCGACCGGGTACGGCGGCTTGCCGCGCGTGCCCACCATCAGGTCGGGCACCACCGCCTCGACGTCGGGCAGCGCGCGCGCCGCGCGTTCGAGCTTGCGCGCCAGCGCGGGCAAGGGCACGCAGCCCTGCAGGTAGACCCAGCGCCGCTGCACCATGACCCACACGCTGCCCTGGCGCAGGCCCGGTACCGCCTCGAGCGCGGCGCGCACCTTGGGCGCGAGCGGCTTGTCGTAGCGGTAGGCGTTGCTGTCGCTGCATTTGCCCGCGAGCCAGCAGCTGGTGCCGCGCTCGAGCCGCGAATGGATCTGGATGCGGCGCTCTTCGGCCGTGTAGAACGGGCCTTCGGGTTCGGGGCAGCCCGGCAGTCCGGCCGAGACGCGGAAGAAGGGATCGTCGAACCAGTTCTGCTTGGCAGGCGAGGCGGCGTCCTGCGCGCTCGCCACATGCGGCGCGGCCACGGCGCACAGCAGGGCGAGCACCGGCGCCGCGTGCTTCACAAGGGATGTTCCGTGTAGAAGCGGCCGCCGTGGAACAACAGCGGCGAGGCGCCGGCGTCGTGGCTGCAGCGCTCCACCTCGCCGACGAAGATCACGTGGTCGCCCTCGTCGTAGCGGCTGCGGTTGAAGCACTCGAAGCTCGCCGCGGCGCCCGCGAGCACCGGCGCGCCGCCCAGGCCCTCGGTGAAGGCCACGTCGGCCCAGCGGTCGATGTCCTTGGTGGCGAAGCGCTCGGCCAGCGTCTTCTGGCTGGCCGCGAGGATGTTCACCGTGTAGTGCGAGCCGGCCCGCAGCGCGGCCATCGAGGCGGCGCTGCGCGACAGGCTCCACAGCACCAGCGGCGGCGACAGCGAGACTGAATTGAAGGAGTTGGCGGTGAGCCCGACCAGCGTGCCGTTGGCCGCGCGGGCCGTGACGATGGTCACGCCGGTGGCGAACATGCCGAGCGCCGCGCGGAATTCAGCGGACGAGAAGGTGGGCGGCTGGGCGCTGCGCAAGGTGGTCACGAAGGAGCGGGAACGGTGGAGGGCAGGGGCCTATTCTGGCGCACCCGTCCTTCCCGCCCCCGGCGCGGCCGACATCACCTCGGTCACGAAGCGGGTGTAGGCCGCCGCGGCCGGCGAGGGCGTGCGGCCCGCGAGCGTGACCAGGCCGTAGTGGGTGCGCATGCCTTCGAGGCCCGCGATGGGCAGCGGCACCAGCGGCTGGGTCTCGTGGCGGAAGGCCGGCGCATCGGGCGCCAGCACCACGGCGCGCGCCGTGAGCGCGAGATGGCGCAGGGTGCCGGTATCGTCGCAGACCAGGTTGAACACGCCGCGGCCGGCGCGCTTCGCCTGGCGCTCGAACTGCGCTGCTACGCGCGCGGGCAGCCTGGGTCCGGCGACCGGGTAGTCCATCGCCTGCTCGAGCGTGACCGAGGCCAGCCTGCGCAGCGGATGGCGCGGCTGCACGAAGAACGACACCGGCACGTCGGGCAGCCGCGTGGTCTCGAGGCCGCCCTGGCGCGCGAGGTCGCGCGTGTCGGCGATGAACAGGTCGATCTCGCGCCGGTGCAGCCGCTCGGCCAGCGTGGCGGTGTCGGCCACCTCGGTGCGCACCGAGAGCTGCGGATGCCGCTGCACCAGCAGCGTGAGCGCCGCGCGCCCGAGCATGCCGGCCGCGAACGGACCCAGGCCCACCTGCAGGCTGCCGGCGGCCAGGCCCTCGAGCTGCAGCACGTCCTCTTTGAGCTGGCGCGCGTCGATGAGCAGTTCGCGGGCGCGCGCCAGCACCAGCTCGCCGGCCTGCGTGAAGCGCACCGTGCCGTAGGCGCGGTCGATCAGCCGGACCTGCAGGCCCTCCTCGAGTGCCTCGATGCTGCGCGAGAGCGCGGGCTGCGAGAGGTGCGAGGCCTGGGCCGCGCGGCCGAAGCTGCCCTGCTCGGCAAGGGCGACGAGGTGCTGGAGCTGGCGCAGCTGCATGGCGATCTTGTGTTTTTCTTCAAATCGATCGACGTATTTTGCATTTGCCAATGGTTTGGCGGCTGCCCAGAATCGCGCCACTTTCCAGCTTCGCGCCAGGCCGCACATGCATCTCCTCCACGTCTTCCCACGCGCGCATCGCGCCGCCGCCGCGTGTGCCGCGCTGGCTTGCGCCATGGCCTTTGCGCAGCCCGCAGTGCCCCTCGCGCCCAAGCCACCGGAGCCCGCCACGCTGGCCGCCAACGCCGAGTTCGCGAAGACGCTGCCCTTCGCCGACCGGCGCGATTTCGAGGACGCGATGCGCGGCTTCATCGGCACCGTGCCCGACGCGCTGGTGCCCGGCGCCGGCGAGCGCCCGGCATGGAGCATGAAGCCCTACGGCTTCCTGCAGGCCGACGCGCCGGCCGACAGCGTCAACCCGAGCCTGTGGCGCCAGGCGCAGCTCAATGCGATCCACGGGCTGTTCCGCGTGACCGATCGGGTCTACCAGGTGCGCGGCTTCGACATCGCGAACATGACCATCGTCGAGGGCGACAGCACGCTGATCGTGATCGACCCGCTGCTCGCCGCCGAGACCGCGCGCGCCGCGCTCGCGCTGTACTACCAGCACCGGCCGCGCAAGCCGGTCGGCACCGTGATCTACACGCACGGCCACGCCGACCACTTCGGCGGCGTCAAGGGCGTGGTCGACGAGGCCGACGTGGCGGCCGGCAAGGTGCAGGTGATCGCGCCCTCGGGTTTCATGGAAACGGCGGTGGCCGAGAACATCCTCGCGGGCAACGCGATGAGCCGGCGCTCGCAGTACCAGTTCGGCTCGCTGCTGCCGCCGGGCGTGCGCGGCCAGGTCGACACCGGGCTGGGCAAGGCGCTGGCGCGCGGCACCGTCACGCTGATCGCGCCCACCGCCACCATCGACAAGCCGACCGAGGAGCGCACCATCGACGGCGTGCAGTTCGTGTTCCAGCTCGTGCCGGGCTCGGAAGCGCCGTCCGAGATGCTGATGTACCTGCCGCAGTTCCGCGTGCTGAACATGGCCGAGGACGTGACGCACACCATGCACAACCTCTACACCATCCGCGGCGCCGAGGTGCGCGACGGCAGCCTGTGGTCGAAGTACATCGACCAGGCGCGCGTGGCCTTCGGCGACAGGACCGACGTGCTGATCGCCCAGCACCACTGGCCCACCACAGGACGCGATCGCATCGTCGAGCTGCTGAAGAAGCAGCGCGACATGTACAAGTTCATCAACGACCAGTCGCTGCGGCTGCTCAACCACGGCTACACCGCGTCCGACATCGCCGAGACCCTGCGCATGCCCGCGAGCCTCGAACAGGAATGGTCGGCGCGCGGCTACTACGGCACCCTGCGGCACAACGCGAAGGCGGTCTACCAGAAGTACCTGGGCTGGTACGACGCCAATCCCGCCAACCTCAACCCGCTGCCGCCCGTGGCACAGGCCCGCAAGACGGTGGAGTACATGGGCGGCGCCGAAACGGTGATCGCGCGCGCCCGCGGCGATTTCGCCAGGGGCGAGTACCGCTGGGTCGCGAGCGCGATGAGCCAGGTGGTGTATGCCGATCCCACGAACCGCGCGGCGCGCGAGCTCGGCGCCGATGCCCTCGAGCAGCTGGGCTACCAGTCGGAGGCCGGCACCTGGCGCAGCGCCTACCTGGTGGGCGCGATGGAGCTGCGCAACGGCGTGCCGAAGATTCCGTCGGGCGGCACCGCCAACGCCGACACGCTCAAGGCCGTGAGCAACGACCTGTTCTTCGACTACCTCGGCGTGCGCCTCGATGCCGTGAAGGCCGAGGGCAAGCGGCTGGTCATCAACTGGAACTTCACGGATTCGAAGCAGCAGTTCGTGCTGACGCTCGAGAACTCGGCCCTGACCCACATCGCCGGGCGGCAACCGGATGCCGACGCCACGGTGACGCTGAGCCGCGCCACGCTCGACGCCGTGACGCTGAAGCAGACCAGCTTTCCGGCCGCGGTGCTGGCCGGCCAGGTGCGCATCGAGGGCGACCGCGCAAAGCTGGCCGAACTGATGGCGATGCTCGACAGCTTCGAGCCGATGTTTCCGGTGGTGGAGCCGCGCTGAACGCGGCTCAGGGCAGGTCGGGCAGCGGCATGCCGCCGACGACGACCTGGCCCAGCGTGTCCAGGTAGGTCTGCCAGAAGCGCGTGGGCTGCTGGCCCTTGCCGGGCCGGCCGAAGTCGCACACGCCGGTGGGAAAGGCGGCCTTCAGGCGCGACCACTGCGCGTCCGAGAACACCACCGCGCCGTAGCTCGCGCGGTCGAGCGGCGCGAGCTGGCACTCGAGCACGTCGCCCGTGATGGCCTCGCCGGCCGCCATGCGCGTCGAGCCGTCGGCCAGGCCGGTGCATTCGAGCATCGAGAGCCCCGTGCCGTCGGCGCTACCGCAGCGGTCGTTGGCGCTGGCGGGGCGATGGGCGATCACCTTCTGCGCGAGCGGCGTGGCGCCGCCGTCCTGCTCGATCGCACCGAGCCAGGCATCCATCGTGTCGTAGGCCTCGTGCTGGCTGCCGGCCTGGTACCAGATCGCCTGGTTGGCGTGGCCGCCGTTGGCGCGGTCGAGCCGCGCGCGCAGGGTCCACGAGCGGTGCTGGTGATGGATGCCGCTGATGTCGAGCGTGCGGATGTCGATGATCGCGACCTGGCCCAGGCCGTTGGCCTGGTTGAACGAGCCCGAGCGGTACGAGGCCTCGATCGCGCCCGGGTCGGCCGCCACGCGCGGCGCCTGCAGCGCGTAGTCGATGGTGTGCGAGCCGATGTTCGCGTTGAGGTCCACGAATTGCTCGGCGCTGATGCGGCCCGCCTTCAGCGCGAGCAGGCCGTACTGCAGGCCCACGTTCGAGTAGGGCCGGTTGGCGAAGCCGTCGGGTCGCTTGCCGAAGATCGAGATCGCCGAGTCGGCCGAGGTGCAGCGCGCGCCGCCGGGGTTGAAGGTGGCGTCGTAGCGCGCGCCCGGGGGCGCGTCGCAGCCGCCGAGCGCGGTGGGCGAGGTGCCGGGAAGGTTCGCGATGTTGGTCGCGTAGGGGTTCAGGTTGTTGTTGAACTTGTAGAAGTCGATCCACTCGGTGCACACGGCGGTGTTCAGGTGGCCCGAGGCGGCGGCCTGCTGATCGGGCGTCCACGCGGTGGCGGTGCGGCCGAAGTAGTTGCGCAGCAGCGCGCAGTCCTCGACCTCGTTGCCGGTCGATCCCGCATCGGGAAAGGAGGCGCCGACGATGATCCCCTGGTAGAGGCCCGGATAGGCGTTGGCCATCCACTGCTGGGCGATGGCGCCGCCCGAGCTGCCGTAGCCGAAGGTGTAGCGCAGCTCGCCGTAGGCTTCGACGATGCGCTCCTTGGCCATCATCGTGGCCTCGGCCTGCACGGCGATGTTGCAGTTGTGGCCCGAGTCGTTGAGCGACACGGCCAGCACCGCGAAGCCGCGCGAGAGCGCATCGCGATCGAGCACGCGCTGCGAGGACAGGGCGTTGGACTGGCCGTAGCCGTTGCCGCAGCCCGAGCCATGCTGGATCAGCAGCTTGCGGTTCCACCCGGCCTGCGGCTGCCACGGCGCCCAGGGCTTCGCGGGATCGAACAGCACCGCCACGTCGTAGTAGTCGCGGTCCTGCACGCCGGTCTCGATGCGCACCACGAAGGGCACGGTGCGGCCCTGGTCGGTGGTGGTGGTGGCGATGTCGGCCGGCGGCCGGGCCGGGTCGTAGGGCTGGAAGCCCGCGATGGCCGGATCGCTCGACAGGTACTTGAAGCTGTAGCTCACAGGGCGGTTGCAGTCGGCGTCCTGCGCGCCGGCATCGCAGGCCCAGGGCTGGATCTGCGGGCCGTAGAGGATGCGCCCGCCGTTGGCGTGGTTGGTGATCACTAGCGACGACAGCGCCGTGTCGCCGGCGCGCGCGCTCAGCAGGTGGCGGCCCTCGCTCATGCCGGTGACCAGCCCCATGAAGCGCTCGCCGGGCCGCATCGCGAACGCGGACGACACGTCGGTGCCGTCGAGCTCGATGCGCAGCGCGCTCGCCGCGATGCCCGCGGCCGGCACGATCTCGACCAGCGCGTCGCCGCCGCTGACGAGGTCCGCGCGGTTCGACAGCACCTTGATGTCGGCCGCCTTGGTCGTCGTTGCGGGCGGCTGCGCGGGGTTGCCCGTGCTCGCGGGCGGAAGGCCCGCGAAGCGCGCGCCGCCATCGCCGCCGCCGCAGCCGGCAAGCAGCGCGCCGCCACCGATGCACCACGCCGCCAGCAGCACGCCGCCGCGGCCGCTCCATGTCTTCTCGCTCATCGTGTCTCCAGGTATTGATTGGCGGCGCGATGCTAGGCAGCGCACGCGGCCATGGCTTCCACGAAACGGCGCGGCTTTTCAGAATCTTGCAATTGCTTGCGGGCGCTGCGGGCAAACCTGCATGCCCGCGGCGGGCCGTGCGTCGGACACTCGTGCCTTCCTTCCCCGACAGAAAGACCAGACGCCCGTGCAGACCTTCGCCGAGCGATTCGACACCACGACCGCATCCCGCACGAAGTTCGAACCCGAGGCGGTCCTGCTGCAGGACCAGGGCCTCTGGCCCGGGCTGCGGCTCGAGGAGTGGCGTGGCTCGGGCGGCGAGATGCCCGAGACCGTGCTGTTCCAGCATGGCGTGATGCTTCACCACGAGGCACTGACCTCCGCGCGCATCCACTGGTCGGGGCACCGGCCGGTGACGGGCGACTTCGCACCGGGCAGCTTCGGCATCTTTCCCGCCGGGCTGTCGTACAGCGGGCATGCGCGCGGCCGCTGGCGCGGCGTGGTGCTGGGGCTGACGCCGGGCCTGGTGCAGGCCGTCTCGAGTTCGCCGGGCGCGAGGACGGTCGAGCTGGTGCCGGGCAACGGCATCCGCGACGGCTTTGTCTGGCAGGCCAGCCTCGCGCTCGCCGCCGACATCCGCGAGGGCTATCCGGGCGGCGCGATCTACGGGGAAAGCATCGCGGTGGCGCTGGCGGCCTACCTGCGGCGGCACCATGCGGCCGATCCGCGGCTGCAGGTCGAGCGCATCGAGGCCGGCGACGCGCTGCGCCGGCGCGTGCAGCAGTTCATCCTCGACCAGTTGCAGGAGAAGCTCACGCTCGCCGAGATGGCCGCCTTCGTGCAACTCGATGTCTATTCGTTCGCGCGCTGGTTCAAGCGCGCCTTCGGCATGCCGCCGCACCGATACCTGATGGCCGCGCGGATCGCGCGCGCGAGGACGCTGCTGCTGCGCACCGAGCTGAGCCTGGTCGAGATCGCGCTGCAGTGCGGCTTCAGCAGCCAGAGCCACCTGTCGAGCGCGTTCCGGCGCTTCGCCGGCATCGCGCCCGGCAGCTACCGGGCGCGCGGGAGGGAATGAGGCAGCGGCGGTGCGCCGCTCACGCCTTCAGCAGCTTCAGCCGCACCAGACTCTCGGCCGTCGCGACGATCGCCTCCTCGGCCGAGCGCGGATTCCATCCAAGCAGCCGCCGGGCCTTCTCGCTGGTGGCGTTCATGTTCACGCCGAGCATCGGCACGACGGCCTTCATGCGCGGGTCGGTCTTGGCGCCGAGCCGCACCAGCCAGTTCGGCAGGACCCGCGTCGACACCTTCTGCGCCGCCGCGCCCATGCGCTCGCGCAGGATGCCCGCCACGTCGGCCAGCCACAGGCTGTCGCCCGCGATCGCGAGGAAGCGCTCGCCCTTGCCGGCCGGATGCGTCATCGCGAGCAGGTGCAGGTCCGCGACATCGCGCACGTCGACGAAGCCCGAGTTGATCTTCGGCGAGCCGGGCTGGCCGTCCATCATTCCCTTGATGATCTGGATCGAGTGCGAGAAGTCGGCGCCGAGCGCGGGGCCCAGCACCGCGGTCGGGTTGACGGCCGCGAGCTCGAGGCCGCGGCCTTCCTTCTCGACGAAGGCCCACGCGGCGCGCTCGGACAGCGTCTTCGACCGCTGATAGGGCGCGACATCGCCCGCGAGGTTGCTCCAGTCCTTTTCATTGAAGGGCCGGCCCATCGGCCCATGCCCGACGCCGACCGCGCCGAAAGCCGAGGTGAGGACCACGCGCTGGACGCCCGCGTCGCGCGCGGCACGCAGCACACGCAGGTTGCCGTCGACGGCCGGCCGGACCCAGTCCTCGTCGGTGGCGTAGGTGCCCGATGGCGTCGGCGAGGCGCCGTGGATCACGTAGGTGCATCCCTTCGCGGCCTCGGCCCAGCCGGCGTCCGCGCCCAGGTCCGCGACCACGAAGCCCAGCCGCTCGCCCGGCTCGGCGCCGCCCGTTTTGAGGTGTTCGCGGACCTCCGCTTCCAGTGCGAGCGTGCGCACGGTCGTGCGCACGCGAAATCCCTGCTCGAGCAGCGCGAGGATGCAGTGCTGCGCGATGAAGCCGGTGCCACCGGTGACCAATACCAAAGCCTGTTCCATATCCGTTCCTTGTTCGTCCGTGATGCGAGATGCGGAACGATATTTCGAGGAGGTCGGACTGTGAATGCTTGGGAGTGCGCTTTGCTTGCGCGATAGTACGAAGATGAGCGCCGATCCCTTCTCCGACATCCTCAAGTTGACCCATGCGCAGAGCCTGGTGACCGGCGGCTTCACGGCCGGCGGCACCTGGGCCCTCCGTTTTCCGGCGCCCGACAAGATCAAGTTCTTCGCCGTCGTGAAGGGCCACTGCTGGGTCCGCATCGAGGGGGAGCCCGAACCCGCGCGCTTCGAGACCGGCGACGTGGGGCTGCTGTCGGCGCACCGCTGGTCGATCCTGTCCAGCGATCCCGAGGCCGAGCCGGTCGACGCCATGGGCCTGTTCTCGGGCGCGGGCCGCTCCTCGGCGCAGCTCGGCGACGGCAGCGAGTTCGCGCACATCGGCGGCCACGTGCTGCTCGACCCGGTCAGCGGGCCCTTGCTGCTGAATGCGCTGCCACCGTGGATCCATGTCCGCGCGTCGGCGCCGCAGGCCCCGGTGTTCCGCTGGCTGCTCGATCACCTGATGGAGGAGCGCACCCAGGCACAGCCGGGTGCGCAGCTCGCCGCGGCCCAGCTCGCGCAGCTGCTGTTCATCCAGATCCTGCGCGCGCACCTGGGAACCTCGGGTCCGCTGGTCGCGGGCTGGCTGCGCGCCCTGAGCGAGCCGCGCATCGCGCCGGCCCTGCGGGCGATGCACGACGATCCCGCGCGGTCCTGGCACCTCGAGGAACTGGCCAGCGCCTGCGCCATGTCGCGCACCACCTTCGCCTCGCACTTCAAGGCCGTGGCCGGCATCCCGCCGCTGGGCTACCTGACCGAGTGGCGCATGCGCCTGGCCGAGCGCGCCCTGGGCGAGGACGACACGCCGGTCGCGCTCGTGGCGCAGAGCCTGGGCTACAGCTCCGAGAGCGCGTTCAGCAATGCGTTCAAGCGCGTCACCGGGAGTTCGCCGACGGCCTACCGGCAGGCGCTGCGCGCGGGGGCGGGCCGTGCGGCGGTGGAACTGCCGGGCCGCGAGGCGGTGCCGCAGGAGTCCTAACCGAAGAACCAGTAGCAGACCGCGATCGCCGCGACCACGCCCGCCAGCTCGGCCAGCAGCGCGCAGGCCACCGTGTGCCGCGCGCGCTGGATGCCGACCGCGCCGAAGTACACGGCCAGCACGTAGAAGGTGGTCTCGGTGCTGCCCTGGATGGTGGCGGCCGCGAGCGCGGGGAAGCTGTCGACGCCCTGGCTCTTCATGGTCTCGATCAGCATCGCGCGTGCCGCGCTGCCCGAGAAGGGCTTGACCAGCGCGGTCGGCAGGGCGTCGACGAAGCGCGCGTCGAAGCCGCCCGCATGCACCAGCCAGCGCACGCCCTCGAGCGCGAGGTCGAGCGCGCCCGAGGCGCGCAGCACGCCGATCGCGCACAGCATCGCGACCAGGTAGGGCAGCAGGTTCTTCGCGATGTCGAAGCCTTCCTTGGCGCCCTCGATGAAGCATTCGTAGACCTTCACGCGTTTCAGCGCGCCGGCCAGCAGGAAGGCGACGAGCACGCCGAACAGCGTGAGGTTGCCCAGCAGCGAGGAGAGCGCGGCGATGGCCGCGGCCGAGAGCGTGCCCAGCAGGGCCATGAAGCCGCCGAGCAGCAGCGCGCCCGGCAGCAGGTAGGCCAGCACCACCGGGTCCCACAGCCTGAGCCGCTGCACCGCGGCCACCGACAGCAGCCCGACCAGCGTGGAGGCGCTGGTGGCCAGCAGGATCGGCAGGAACACCAGCGTGGGATCGGCCGCGCCCTGCTGCGCGCGGTACATGAAGATGGTGACCGGCAGCAGCGTGAGCGAGGAGGCGTTGAGCACCAGGAACAGGATCTGCGCGTTGGTGGCCGTGACCGGGTCGGGGTTGAGCCGCTGCAGCTCGCGCATCGCCTTCAGGCCGATCGGCGTGGCGGCGTTGTCCAGGCCCAGCGCGTTGGCCGCGAAGTTCATGGTGATCAGGCCCAGCGCCGGATGGCCGGCCGGCACGCCGGGCATCAGCCGGCGGAACAGCGGGCCGAGCATGCGCGCGAGCCAGGCCACGAGGCCGGCCGCCTCGGCGATGCGCAGGAAGCCCAGCCACAGCGTGAGGGTGCCGAACAGCAGCACCATGACCTCGACCGCGAGCTTCGCCATCGCGAACAGGCTCTCGACCAGCGCCGCGAAGACGGCCGGGTCGCCGCCGAACAGCCAGCGGCCGAAGGCGGCCAGCGCCGCCACCAGAAAGAAACCCAGCCACAAGCCGTTGAGCACTCTTTTCCGACCCCTTTTTCTTAGCCTTCTCTTACCCTCGCACGCGCCCGTGGCGCCGCGTCGATCATAGGGGTGACGTTCGTCACCGCCGCGAGCTACATTTCGAGCCATGCCCGCCACCCCGCTTCGCCGCCGCCTTGCCGTGCTCGCCCTGTGCGCCGCGGCCGCATGGATCTCGGGCTGCGCGAGCCTGCCGCCGCCGCCGCCCGACAAGCCGCCGACCCTGGCCTTCACCGACGTGAGGCAGACCGAGCTGGGCCAGCTCGCGTACAAGGACGCGCCGGGCGGCAGCGAAACCCCGCTGTCGGGCTTCCGGCTGCTGCCCGAGGCGGCCTTCGCCTTCGACGCGCGCATCTCGCTGGCGCGCCACGCCGAGAAGTCGCTCGACGTCCAGTACTACCTGATCGAGAACGACGACGTCGGCCTGCTGTTCCTCAAGGAGCTGCGCGAGGCGGCCGCGCGCGGCGTGCGCGTGCGCCTGCTGGTCGACGACCTCTATACCGGCGGCTCCGACGAGGTCTTCAGCACCTTCTCGGCCTTCCCGAACGTGGAAGTGCGGCTGTTCAACCCGCTGCCCTCGCGCGCGAGCTCGCTGGCCACGCGGCTGGCGCTGTCGATCACCGACTTCGGCCGCATCAACCACCGCATGCACAACAAGCTGCTGATCGCCGACAACAGCTTCGCGGTCTCGGGCGGGCGCAACATCGCCAACGAGTACTTCATGCGCAGCACCGCGGCGAACTTCATCGACATGGACGTGATCTCGTGCGGCCCGGTGGTGCGCCAGATGTCGGACGGCTTCGACCGCTACTGGAACAGCCCGCACGTGCGCCCGATCGAGAACATCGCGCCGCTGGCGATGACGCCCGAGGCGGCGCAGCGCCGCTTCGACGAGATCGCGCGCACCGCGGTGCCCGACGTGCCGATCCGCCCGCGCGACATCCTCGACAAGTCGCCCGTGGGCGAGCAGCTGATCACCGGCAAGCTCGACCGCTACTGGGCGCCGTTCACGCTGTTCGTGGACGACCCCGAGAAGATCACGCGCAAGCCCGAGCAGGCCTACCGCGGCAGCGTGACCGAGGGCGCGCTCGGCGTCATCGACTCGGCGCAGCACGACGTGAAGATCGCTTCGCCCTACTTCATCCCGGGCGCGCGCGGCATGGCGCAGATGAAGAAGAACATCGCCTCGGGCGCGCGCATCACGGTGATCACCAATTCGCTGGGCGCCACCGACGAGCCGCTGGCCTACGCGGGCTACGAGCGCTACCGCGCCGACATGCTGAAGATCGGCGTCAACATCTTCGAGATCGCGCCGCTGCTCAGCGGGCGCTCGGGCCAGTTCGGCGACTTCGGCAAGACCATCAGCCGGCTGCACGCCAAGCTCGCGATCGTGGACGACGAGCGCTTCTTCGTCGGCTCGATGAACCTCGACCACCGCTCGGCCGCGGTCAACACCGAGATGGGGCTGGTGATCGACAGCCCCGACATGGTCAACGACTACGACCGGCTGATGCGCACCACCGCGCGCGTCAACATCGGCTACCGCCTGCGGCTGGGGCCCGACGGCCGCCGCGTCCAGTGGCTCGAGTACGACGACGCGGGCGGCGACATCGTCCACGAGGACGAGCCCGGCGAGTTCATCTGGCTGCGCTTCAAGAACTGGCTGCTGCTGCCGATCGTGGGCGAAGAGCTGCTCTGAAACGCCTCGGCGCGCAGGCAGAATCCCCGGCTGCGGGCTCGCGCCGGGTGCTACCACCGGGTAATAATTAAGTTTAAAGTCCCTGGCGCCTTCCGCCCCGGGCCGATCCTTGCCGGATCGTCGCGGCGGCGATGCCCTGTCCCGCCTCTTCTTTCGAAAGCTTCACGGATGGACCTGACCGACGCGACCGATGCCGCCCCCGTCGACGACCTCGACGCCACCTTCGACCTGGCGCCGGTCTCGCTCTGGATCGAGGACTACAGCGCGCTGCGGCGCATGCTCGACGGCTGGCGCGCGCAGGGCGTGACCGACCTCGTCGCCTTCCTGGCCGAGGACCCGCAGCGCGTGCGCGACTGCATGGCCTCGCTGAAGGTGCTGCGCGTGAACCGCCACACGCTCGAGCTGTTCGCGGCCGAGAGCGAGGCCCATCTGCTCGGTTCGCTCGACAGCGTGTTCCGCGGCGACATGTCGGCGACCGTGGTGCACGAGCTCGACCAGCTCTGGCGCGGCCAGATGCGCTTCGAGAGCGAGACCGTGAACTACGCGCTCGACGGCCGCCGGCTCGACGTGCGGGTGCGCGCGCGCGTGCTGCCGGGCCACGAGGCGCACTGGGACCGCGTACTGGTCGCGCTCGACGACGTGACCGAGCGCGTGGCGGCCCAGCGCCGGCAGGCCGAGAGCGAGCGCTACGCGCGCAGCCTGTTCGACCACTCGCCGGTGTCGCTGTGGGTGGAGGACTTCAGCGCGGTGCGCGGCCTGCTCGACAACCTGCGCGCGCGCGGCATCACCGACTTCACCACCTTCCTCAAGGTGCATCCCGAGTTCGTGACCCGCTGCATGCAGGAGATCCGCGTCATCGACGTGAACCACGAGACCCTGCGCATGTTCGGCGCGCCCGACCTGCGCACCCTGCTGGGCAGCCTGTCGCGCATCTTCCGCGACGAGATGCGCGAATCCTTCGCCGAGCAGCTCAACGACCTGTGGAACCACAAGACGCTGCAGCAGCGCGAGGTGATCAACTACGCGCTGTCGGGCGAGATGCTCAACATCCACATGCAGTTCGCGGTGCAGGAGGACCGGCTCGACAGCTGGGACCTGGTGCTGGTCTCGCTGGTCGACATCACCGCGCGCAAGAAGGCCGAGGCCTACCTCGAGTACCTGGGCAAGCACGACGTGCTCACGCAGCTGTGCAACCGCACCTTCTACACCGAGGAACTCAACCGGCTGGCGCGCAAGGGGCCGTGGCCGGTGTCGATCGTGGCGATCGACCTCAACGGCCTGAAGCAGCTCAACGACCAGGAAGGCCACGCCGCTGGCGACACCATGCTGCGCCGCATGGGCGAGGTGCTCGACAAGGCGGTCGACACGCCGTCCTGGCCCGCGCGCATCGGCGGCGACGAGTTCGCGGTGCTGATGCCGCAGACCGACGAGCGCGGCGCCGAGGCGATGCGCGAGCGCATCCTCGCGCTGCTGGAGCTCAACAACCAGTTCCATGCCGGCCAGAGCGGCCATGCGCTGAGCCTGGCGATCGGGCTGGCGACCTGCCATGCGGGCGATTCGCTCGAGGCCGCGCTGCAGCGCGCCGACCGCGCGATGTACGCCGACAAGGCGCTGCACTACAAGGACAGCCCGCACGAGCGCCGCGGCGGCTGAGACCGCGACGGAATTCCTAGACCGGTTGGTAATTCCGCACTCGGGGTGTATGCAAGACGACGCGCGAGACTAGAATTTCGCCATGACCGTCCCGACCGCCAAGCCCTCGTTCAAGGAGCAGATGCTGGCTGCGCGGGAAGAGGCCATCGTGCAGACCGCCAACCGGCTGCTGGCCCAGAAGGGCTTCGAATCGATGACGGTCGACGAGGTCGCGGCCTCGGTGGGCATCGCCAAGGCCAGCCTCTACAAGCATTTCCCGAGCAAGGAAGACCTGGCGGCCGCCGCCATGGTGCGGCTGATGCAGCGCACGCTCGACCTGCTCGCGTCGCTGCCGGCCGACGAGCCGCCGATCGGCAAGCTGCGCGCCACGGTGCGCTGGGCGCTCGAGCTGCAGCTCGCGGGCGAGATGCCCTCGCTGCCGCACCAGAACTCCAGCCTGCGCGCGACCCTGCTGGGCAACCGCGGCTACATCGACCGCTTGGTGACCATCAGCGACACCCTCGGCGGCTGGATCCAGGCGGCCCAGGCCGACGGCTCGATGAATCCGAAGCTGCCCGCGATCGGCGTGCTCTACACGCTCTATGCGCGCGGCTGCGATCCGGTGCTGGGTTTCCTGCAGGGCGGCGGGCAGCACAGCGACGCGCAGATCGTCGAGCTGGTGCTCTCGACCTGCTTCGACGGGCTGGCCGCGCGCTGAAGCGCGGCGCGAATTCCTAGAGCCAGTTGCCGGTGCCCTGCGGCATCTGGATCGTGGTGGCCGGATCGCTGCCGCCGACGAAGGCGCCGATCAGGATGCTCAAGATCGAGACGAACAGGCTCGCGAACAGCGCGGTCCAGAAGCCCGAGACCCGGAAGCCGCGCACCAGCGCCGCCACCAGCAGGATCATCAGCGCGTTGATCACCAGCAGGAACAGGCCGAAGGTCACCAGCGTGAGCGGCAGGGTCAGCACGATCAGCAGCGGCTTCACGACCGCGTTCGCCAGGCCCAGCAGCAGCGCCGAGATGACCAGCGCGCCGGTGCTCTCGAAAGTCAGGCCCTTGAAGATGTGGCTCGCGATCCAGAGCGAGAGCGCGGTGATGGCCCAGTGGATGAGGAAGGGAGCGAGGTTGTCGAGCATGCGCGGGCGGCCGGGGCCGAAGGGCGGTGGTTGGAGGAGAAGTGCGGGCCATCATATCGACGGCCCGCCGCCGCGGATTCAGCGGATCTCGATCAGCAGCTCGGGCCGGAAGCCCTCCTGCTCGCCCTTGCTGCGGTAGCCCAGCGGATTGGCGACCACGCGGCAGCCGTCCTTCACGTAGTCGAAGGCGCAGTGCAGGTGGCCGTGCAGCCAGAGGCTGGCTTGCGGCAGCAGCTCGTCGAGCGAATTGCAGAAGCCCGCCGTGCCGGGCGTGAGCCCGTAGCGCGGATCGGCGCTGGCCAGCGAGGGCGCGAAATGGGTGATGGCGACCGTGGTGCCGTCGAAGGGCTCAGCCAGCGCCTCGCGCAGCCAGGCCTGGCATGTGAGCCCTTGCTCTCGCAGTTCGTTCGACAGGAAGGGCACGCCATTGCGCCGCGAGGACATCTTCTCGAGATAGAAGTCGGCCGCGCGCATCGCCTTGCCGCGCTTCTTGAGCGCCTCGGCGAGGCCGTCGGTGGGCGTCACGAGCGCGTCGAAATCGGCCCACAGCGTGGTGCCGATGAAGCGGATGCCCTCGATCACCAGCGTTTCGCGCTCGAGCCAGAGGATGCCGAGTTCCTCGCACAGCGCGCGCAGCCGGGCATGGGTCTCGTCGAAATCGAGGTTGTCGTACTCGTGGTTGCCCGGCACGTAGATCACGGGCGTCGGCCAGCCCTTCCTGGGCGAGAAGCGGCCGAGGCCGAAGTCGGGCTCCTCCAGGCGCGAGCCTTCCTGGTAGGAGCCTACGTCGCCCGCGAGCACGAGCAGATCGGCGCCCGGCACGGGCTCGGCGTGGAAGCGCGGGTGGGATTCGAGATGCAGGTCCGACAGCAGCTGCAGTTTCATCAGGGTTTCTATCTAGGTGGATCAGCCTATGCGCATCGCGCATAGATCTGGCATTTTTTAACTAGGGTTAACCCCTAATCTATGGGGCATCAACCACTGCAGCGCAGCCAAGAGCCGCGCACCATCATGTTCAGCCTCATTGCCCAAGTGGCACGTTTCTTCCGCTCCTCCGCCAATTCTGCGCCGGCCAGCCACGCCGCGACGCTGATGGAAAGCGCCGATGTGCGCGCGGGCCTCGACGCCCACCACGCGCAGGAACTGCGCGGCGCGGCGGCCGCCTGGCTGCGCGTCGTTCGCTGACCCGCGAACGATTCCAACGCCGGGCGTTTCAGCCCGGCACCTGCTGCCCGAGTATCGAGCCCGCGAAAGCGGCCGCCGCCGAGCGCAGCAGCGATTGCCGCAGCCATTCGTGCGAATGGGCGTGCTGGGCGCGCCGGTGCCAGATGGCATCCACGTGCACCGGCGGCTGGTCGAAGGGCAGGTCGCGCAGCACGAGCTGGTCGCCGATGCCGGTGACCGTCACGAAATGGCGCGGCAGCACCGTCAGCAGATCGGTGGTCGCGACCACCTGGCCGGCCGTGAAGAACTGGTTCACCGTGACCACGATGCGCCGCTCGCGCCCGAGCGCGCCCAGCGTCTGGTCGATGAAGCCGTGGGGCCGGCCCGAGAAACTCACCAGCAGGTGCCGCGCGGCGCAGTAGTCGTCGAGCGTGAGCGGCTGCTCGGCCAGCGGATGGCCGCGGCGCATCACGCATACATATTGGCCCAGGTACAGCCGCTGGGTCTCGAAGGGCACGCCCACGCCCGACTGGCCGCGCGCCGCCAGGCTCGCGATCACGGCCGGGAAGTAGCCGATCGCCATGTCGACCTCCTCGTGCTCGAGCATGCGGCGCGGGTCGCGCGTGGTCAGCGGCAGCACCCGCATCGAAATGCCGGGCGCCTCGGTCTCGGCGATCCGCACCAGGCCCGGCATCAGCTCGGCCGCGGTGGCATCGGCCATCGCCAGCAGGAAGGTGGTGTCGGCGGTGCCGGCATCGAACTCGCCCGGCGCCAGCGTGTGCTGCAGCTGGCGCAGCGCGTCGCGCACCGTGGGCCACAGCGCGAGCGCGCGCGGCGTGGGCTCCACGCCGGCACCGGCGCGGCGCACCAGCTCGTCGCCCAGCACCTCGCGCAGCCGCCGCAGCGCATTGCTCACGGCCGGCTGCGTGATCGACAGGTTGCGCGCGGCGCGCGTGAGGTTGCGCTCCGCCATGACCTCGTCGAAGACGCGAAGCAGGTTGAGGTCGAGTGTGCGGAAATTGACGTCCATCAGTCTTGTGAATGATAAACATCAAAAAGATAAAGTGGAAACTTACTAGGGCAAACCCTAATATCGAGGCATCGGAAATAGAAACACGCCTTGGAGGGCACCATGACCAGCTTCGTACACGTCGACCAACCCACCGTCCACCCCGGCGTCCAGCGCGCCGAAGTCCTGTTCGGCCACCTGAAGGCCGCACGCGGCGGCAGCAGCGCCCGTCCGCTGATCCTGCTGCTGATCGTCGCCATCGTCTCGGCCGTGCTCGTGGTGGCCGACACCATCGTCAGCCACTGGGACGAAGGCGCGCTGCTCGCGGCCTGGGCCCTGGTCTGCGCCGGCGCCTTCGCGGTGATCGCGCTGTTCGCCGGTTCGCTGGCCAACGGTGCCAACAAGCTGGGCGCCACCTGGCTGGCCGCTTCGCGCCGCCGTGCCGCGGCCCGCGCCGACGCCCGCTTCCTCGAAACCGCGCACAGCGACCCGCGCGTGATGGCCGAACTGCAGGCCGCCGTCTGGCGCCAGCAGTCGGAAGGCACGGCGAGCGTGGCCGACGCGGCCCGGATCGACGCGCTGGCTGGCGCTGCCGCCCGTACGCAATCGGCTCGCATGCCCACGCTGTACGAAGCGATGCGCCGCATGAACAGCTCGCGCTACTACTGATCGGCGATCGCGCCCACAAAAAGGCCGCCCTCGGGCGGCTTTTTCGCGTCTGGAGCGCGCCCCTCGCGGGGCGCGTTCACCTCAGGCCGCGAGGCGCTGCTCGATCGCCGCCTTGGTCGCGGGCAGCTCCTTCGGCAGGTGATGGGCCAGTTGCTCGAACAGCTCGTCGTGCAGCTTGAGCTCGGCCTGCCAGGCGGCCTTGTCGATGCTGGTGACGGTGGCGAACTGCTCGGCGCTGAAGTCCAGGCCGGTCCAGTTGAGGTCCTCGTAGCGCGGGCTCACGCCGGTGATGTGGTCGACGCCGTCGGCCTTGCCTTCGATGCGGTCGATCATCCACTTGAGCACGCGCATGTTCTCGCCGTAGCCGGGCCAGACGAACTTGCCGTCGGCGCCCTTGCGGAACCAGTTGGTGGTGTAGATGCGCGGCAGCGTGGCGCCCGAGGCCTGCAGCTTCTTGCCCAGGTCGAGCCAGTGCTGGAAGTAGTCGCTCATGTTGTAGCCCATGAACGGCAGCATCGCGAACGGATCGCGGCGCACCACGCCCTGCTGGCCGGCGGCCGCGGCGGTGGTTTCCGAGCCCATGGTCGCGGCCATGTAGACGCCCTCGACCCAGTTGCGGGCCTCGGTCACCAGCGGCACCGTGGTCGAGCGGCGGCCGCCGAAGATGAAGGCGTCGATCTTCACGCCCTTCGGATCGTCCCAGGCGTCGTCGAGCGCGGGGTTGTTGGTGGCGGCCACGGTGAAGCGCGCGTTCGGATGGGCGGCCTTGGCGCCGGTTTCCTTGGCGATCTGCGGCGTCCAGTCCTTGCCCTGCCAGTCGATGCAATGCGCGGGCGCGTCGCCCATGCCTTCCCACCAGACGTCGCCGTCGTCGGTCAGCGCCACGTTCGTGAAGATCACGTCGCGGTCGAGGCTGGCCATGCAGTTCGGGTTGGTCAGGTCGTTGGTGCCCGGGGCCACGCCGAAGTAGCCGGCCTCGGGGTTGATGGCGCGCAGCGTGCCGTCGGCCTGGGGCTTGATCCAGGCGATGTCGTCGCCGATGGTCGTGACCTTCCAGCCGTCGAAGCCGGCCGGCGGGATCAGCATCGCGAAGTTGGTCTTGCCGCAGGCGCTCGGGAAGGCGGCGGCCACGTGGTGCTTCTTGCCCGCGGGGCTGGTCACGCCCAGGATCAGCATGTGCTCGGCGAGCCAGCCTTCGTCGCGGCCCATGTTCGAGGCAATGCGCAGCGCGAAGCACTTCTTGCCCAAGAGCGCGTTGCCGCCGTAGCCCGAACCGAAGCTCCAGATCTCGCGCGTCTCGGGGTAGTGGACGATGTACTTGGTCTTGTTGCAGGGCCAGGCGACGTCCTTCTGGCCGGCCTCGAGCGGCGCGCCCACGGTGTGCACGCAGGGCACGAACTCGCCGTCGGCGCCCAGCACCTCGTACACGGCCTTGCCCATGCGGGTCATGATCTTCATGTTGACCGCGACGTAGGGGCTGTCGGACAGCTCGATGCCGATGTGCGCGATCAGCGAACCCAGCGGGCCCATGCTGAAGGGCACGACGTACATCGTGCGGCCCTTCATGCAGCCGTCAAAAAGCGGCTGCAGAGTGGCGCGCATCTCGGCCGGGGCCATCCAGTTGTTGGTGGGGCCGGCGTCTTCCTTGTTGGCGGAGCAGATGTAGGTGCGGTCCTCGACGCGCGCCACGTCGCTCGGGTCGGAGGAGGCGAGGAACGAGTTCGGGCGCTTGGCGGGATTGAGCTTCTGGAAGGTGCCGGCGTCCACCAGCTGCTGGCAGAGGCGGTCGTACTCTTCGTTGCTGCCGTCGCACCAGTAGATGGATTCGGGTTTGCACAGCGCGGCCATGTCGGCCACCCAGGCAATCAGCTTGGCGTTCTTGACGTAGGCGGGCGCCTGAATGCCAAGGCCCTTCGTGGGTGCGTTCATCGGAAATCTCCTAAGTTGAAAAATCGTCTTTCCGAACGGTGCGCCACGCCGCAAAGGCGTGGAGGTCCGTTTGAGAAAACGTTTCGGCTCGGGAGAGGAGGATGCGTCAGCGCGGGCCGCACGACCCGCGGACGAGAGCGCAAATGCCTGTCAGGCGAGGAAGACGGCGATCGATGCGAGCAGCAGCATCAGCACGCCGCCGGCGATCGGCAGCACGATCGGCATCAGGTGAACGATCGACTCGACCGTGTCTTGCTCGACGGCAGCGCCGTGCGCGGGCTCGACAGGAGTGGGGTGGGACATCGGGAATACCTCTGATACTTTGAATGACACGAACTGGTGGCATTTTACCGGTGGGGTGCATGCCCGCGGTCTAGGGGGTTGCGAGACCCCTGGAACCAGACGTAACCGGACGGCCGGGCCAGGGTCAGTGCTGCTCCTGCGCCTCGAAGCCCGCCGTGGCCAGCGCTTCCAGCACGCTGGCCAGGTGTTCGCGGCCGCGGGTCTGCAGCACCAGCTCGATGTCGACGTTCTGCGCCGCCAGCATGGTGAAGGCGCGCTGGTGGTGGACCTCGTCGACGTTAGCGCCCGCTTCGGCCACGGTGGCCGTGATCTGGGCCAGCGAGCCCGGCACGTCGCGCGCGCTGACGCGCACCCGCGCGAGCCGGCCGGCGCGCACCATGCCGCGTTCGATGATGGCCGCGAGCAGCAGCGGATCGATGTTGCCGCCCGACAGCACCAGGCCCACGCGCTTGCCCTTGAAGCGTTCGGGGTGGCGGATCAGCGCGGCCAGCCCGGCGGCGCCGGCGCCTTCGACCAGCGTCTTCTCGATCTCGAGCAGCATCAGCACGCCCTGCTCGATGTCGCCTTCGTCCACCAGCACCAGGTCGTCGACATGGCGCGCGATGATCTCGCGCGTCAGCACGCCCGGCGTGCCGACGGCGATGCCCTCGGCGATGGTGCTCTTGCCCTGCGGATGCTGCGTGCCCTGGACCGCGTTGACCATGGCCGGGAAGCGCGTGGTCTGCACGCCCACGATCTCGATGCCGGGCTTGAGCGCGCGCGCGGCCACCGCCATGCCCGCGATCAGTCCGCCGCCGCCGACCGACACCACCAGCGTGTCGAGCTCGGGCTCGGCCGCGAGCATCTCGAGCGCCACCGTGCCCTGGCCGGCGATGATGGCCTCGTCGTCGTAGGGATGCACGAAGGCCAGGCCCTCGCGCTGGGCGAGTTCGACCGCATGGGCGCGCGCCGCGTCGAGCGTGTCGCCGTACAGCACCACCTCGGCGCCGAAGCCGCGCGTGCGCTCGATCTTCACGCCGGGCGTGAAGCGCGGCATCACGATCAGCGCGCGCAGCCCGAGCCGCTGCGCGTGATACGCCACGCCCTGCGCATGGTTGCCGGCCGACATCGCGATCACGCCGCGGGTGCCGCTCTCCGACAGGTCGACGAGCTTGTTGCAGGCGCCGCGTTCCTTGAACGAGGAGGTGAACTGCAGGTTCTCGAACTTGAGGAACACCTGCGCGCCCACGATCTCCGACAGCGTGCGCGATTCCACGCAGGGCGTGTCGAGCACCTGTCCCGAAAGGCGTGCCGCGGCACGGCGTATTTCTTCGATTTCGACCATGGCGCGCATTGTGGACGGAATCGGACACCAGGGTTTTTACCCTTTCGGCGTCTTCCCGAAGCCAAAAGTCTGCGTTATGGTCTGGCCGGTAATTCCCCTCTCTGGAGGTTCGTCCGATGGTCAAGCGTGCGGGTGTCGATGTCGTGGCTGCTGCGGTTCGCGGGCAGGCATTGCCGTCGCCCGGTCTCAAGGAAGCACCGGTGCTCGAGCTCATGTGCTCGCACTTCGTGCTCACGCTCGCCGCCAAGCAGGGGCCGCGCTTCAACGTGCGGCGCGACATCAACGGATTGCTCTCGCTGACCGGCCGCCACCTGGTGTGGCCGGCCGCGGTGCTGCAGCGGCTGCGCGAATTCCTCGGCCGCCGCTGCGCGGGCAACGAGGCCTGGAAGGGCGTCGAGAACCTCGACGGCCGCACGCTGCTCGAGCGCCACGGCGTCTGGCGCGGCCCGTACGAGGAAGGCACGCTGTTCTTCTACCTCGACGAGTACGCGAAGGACCAGCCGAAGGACCTGCTGTCGGTGCTGGCCGTCACGCGCGACTGGCTCACGCATGCGCTGCGCAAGCAGTCCACGCTGGTCGAGAAGAACATCGATGCGCTCGCGGGCCTGCTGCAGCTCAACAAGGCCGAGCGCGCGCTGCTGCTGTACGGCACGCTCGCGCGCTACCAGCGCGACCTGCGCTCGCTGCTGGTCGAGTTCAAGGTCAACAACGCGCCCGAGGCCTATGCCGCGATCGCCGACATCGCGGGCGTGAACGCGAGCGAGGTCGGCGAGGCGCTGCGCGCCGGCTCGCGGCTCGAGCGCATCGGGCTGGTCGAGAACCTGATCTCCGAACACAACATCACCGACCTCGCCGACCTGATGAAGGTCAGCGAGAAGCTGCCGCCGGTGCTGATGCGCGAGTACCGCGACCACAACGAGCTGATGGCCGTGTTCACGCGGCCCTCGGCCAAGAGCGCGCTGCTGCCGAACGACTTCTCCTTCGTCGACGAGGAGGTGCGCGTGCTCGTCACGCTGCTGCGCGCGGCGGTCGCGCGCAAGGAGCTCGGCGTGAACGTGCTGCTCTATGGCCCGCCCGGCACCGGCAAGACCGAACTCGCCAAGGTGGTGGCGCAGGCCGCGGGGCTCGAGCTGTTCGAGGTCGAGTACGCCGACCGCGACGGCAACTCGCTGTCGGGCCGCGACCGCTACCGCTCGCTGCAGATCGCGCAGGTGTTCCTCAAGGGCAGCGCCCAGGCCGCGCTGCTGTTCGACGAGGTCGAGGACGTGTTCCCGCCGATCAGCACCGAGGCCGCGCAGTACATGGCGCGCGCCGAACAGATTCCCGCGCCGGCCAACGGCAGCGTCAGCGGCAAGGCCTGGGTCAACCAGATCCTCGAGGCCAACCCGGTGCCCACGCTGTGGGTCACCAACCGCATCGAGCAGATCGATCCCGCGTTCCGGCGCCGCTTCGCCTACCACCTCGAGCTCAAGTCGCCGCCGCCGGGCGCGCGCGAGCAGCTGGTCAAGAAGACGCTCGAGGGCGTGACGGTGTCCGAGGCCTTCACCGCCAAGCTGGCCGGGCGCAAGGGCCTGACGCCGGCGCAGATCCGCACCGCGGTGCGCTTCGCGGGCCTGGCCCAGACCGACGACGCCTCGGTCGAGGCGCTGATCGAACGCCAGCTGCGCAATGCCGACCTCGCGCTGGGCACCACCGACACCGGCCGCGGCGAGCGCCGCACCGTGACCACCTACGACCTCGACATGCTCAACGTCGAGACCCGCTTCGAGATCCCGCGCGTCGTCGAGGCGCTGAAGGCGCGCGGCCACGGCACGCTGTGCTTCTACGGCGCGCCCGGCACCGGCAAGACCGCGCTCGCCGAGCACATCGCCAAGGCCATCGCGCGGCCGCTGATCGTGCGCCAGGCCAGCGACCTCATGAGCAAGTACGTCGGCGAGACCGAGCAGAACATGGCCGCCATGTTCCGCGAGGCCGAGAGCGAGAAGGCCGTGCTGCTGCTCGACGAGGCCGACAGCTTCCTGCAGGACCGCCGCGGTGCCCAGCGCACCTACGAGGTCACCGAGGTCAACGAGATGCTGCAGGGCATGGAGCGCTTCAACGGCATCTTCGTGTGCACCACCAACCTGCTCGACCGGCTCGACCAGGCGGCGCTGCGGCGCTTCACCTTCAAGATCAAGTTCATGCCGCTGACCGCGGCGCAGCGCGAGCGCATGTTCGTGACCGAGGCGCTCGCGGGCGATGCGTCGCTGCTCACGGGCGAGGTCCGCGCGCGGCTGACGCAGCTTTCGCAGCTGTGCCCCGGCGATTTCGCGGCGGTGAAACGCCAGACCGATATCCTGGCGACCGAGTTCTCGGCGGCCGAATTCCTCGACCAGCTCGAGGCCGAGCACCGCATCAAGCCCGAAGTGCGCGAATCGCGCGGCATGGGTTTCGTGCAGTAGCGGCCCCGCACGGCCGGAGCGCAGCAAGAACAAGGGCGGAAGGGAAGCCGCCGACAGGCCGGGAGCCACGTGCTTTCCGGGTTCCAGACGTCCGCCCGCGTCCGCGGGCCCGCATGAGGGAGATTTCGATGAGCTTTCGCAACCCAGGCCGTGCGCGGCCACACGCCGGGGCTTCGAGCCGCTGGGCCCTGGCCGGTGCGCTGGCCCTCGCGGGGCTGCTCGCCGGCTGCGGCGGTGGGGGCGGCGGCGGAGGCGGGGGCCTGCCGTTCCTGCCGGGAACGGGGACCGGGACCGGAACCGGAACGCCCGGCACCGGCGACGACGACGCGATCGTCGCCTCCTCGAGCGTGGCCGGCCAGTGCGCCGCGCCACGTCCCGGCATCAATCCGGCCACCGGCCTCGGCTACCCCGACCGCGCCGGCTCGCTGGCGATCGAGAAGCGCTGGGTGCGCGCCTGGATCGACGAAACCTACCTCTGGTACAACGAGGTGCCGACCACGCTGAAGGCGGCCGACTACGCGACGCCGGTGGCCTACTTCAACGTGCTGAAGACCCCGCTCACCACGGCCTCGGGCCGTGCCAAGGACCGCTTCCACTACGTCTACGACACCGAGGTCTACCGCCAGCTCTCCGAGGCCGGTGTCTCGGCCGGCTACGGCATCGAGTTCGCGTTCGTGCGCAACTCGCGCCCGCGCGACCTGCGCGTGGCCTTCACCGAACCGAACTCGCCGGCGGCCAACGCCGGCATCGCGCGCGGCGCCAAGATCCTCGAGGTCGACGGCATCAGCGTGGTCAACAGCACCAACACCACCGCCATCAACAGCGCGCTGTCGCCCGCCGCGCTCGGCGAGTCGCACAGCTTCAAGCTCGAGGAGGCCGGCGGCGCCACGCGCACCGTCACGCTGGCGTCGGCACAGATCACGCGCACGCCGGTGCAGAACGTGAAGACCGTCGACACGGCGAGCGGCCGCGTCGGCTACCTGCTGTTCAACGACCACATCACGACCTCCGAGGCGCAGCTGATCGCGGCCATGAACAAGTTCAAGGCCGACGGCGTGCAGGACCTCGTGCTCGACATGCGCTACAACGGCGGCGGCCAGCTCAACATCGCGAGCCGGCTCGCCTACATGGTCGCCTCGCCGGCCGCCACTGCGGGCAAGACCTTCGAGCGGCTCGCCTTCAACAACAAGAATCCGTTCGGCTTCCAGGCGCCGCTGCCCTTCCTCGGCACCTCGCGCAACAGCCTGCCGCTGCCGCAGCTCGGCCTGTCGCAGGTCACGGTGCTCACCAGCCCCGACACCTGCTCGGCCAGCGAGTCGGTCATCAACGGCCTGCGCGGCGTGGACGTCCGGGTCAACCTCGTGGGCGGCACCACCTGCGGCAAGCCCTACGGCTTCTATCCGCAGGACAACTGCGGCACCACCTACTTCGCGATCCAGTTCCAGGGCGTGAACAACAAGGGCGCCGGCGACTACGGCGACGGCTTCGCGCCCAACTGCACGGTGGCCGACGACTTCACGCATGCGCTGGGCGATACCAGCGAGGCGCGCTTCTCGGCCGCGCTCGCGCTGCGCAGCACCGGCAGCTGCCCGGTGCCGGTCGCCGCCGCGGCGCGCGCCGCGCCGGAACTCGAGAAGGCGGACGCGGCACAGGACGCGGGTCCGATGCTGCTGCTGCGCTCGCCGCTGCGCGAGAACCGGCTGATCGAGACCGACTGATCCACCGGCCGGCGCCCTTCTCGCCGAACCGACGAACGGGCCCGAACGCGCCGGCCGCGCCCCGTCTTCCTCGCGGAAAACCCCTAGGCCACGGCCCTTGCCTGTGCCGTGCCCTCGCGCCCAGAATTCAGCAAACGTTTGCGCAAACGTTTTCGTTCGAACATCCGTTCAAGCGTCCGTTCGACGGTTTCCCCCTCAAGACAACCACTATTCCAAGGAGAGAGAGATGCAGATGCCCAGAAGACGATGGATCGTGTCGGCCCTGTCGGTCGCGGTGCTCACCGCCTGCGGCGGCGGTGGCGGCAACGGCTTCGCGTTCGTGCCGACCGGCAGCGCGCCGCCGCCCCCACCGCCTCCGCCGCCGCCGCCGCCCCCTCCACCGGCGCGCAAGATCATCATCGACAGCGACTACAACACCATGAGCGACGACGGCCAGCTCGGCGCCATGGCCGCGCAGCTGCAGGCCGAGGGCAAGGTCGACGTGCTGGGCATCAGCGTGGTGTCGGGCAACAAGTGGCTGCGCCAGGGCGTGGCCGAGGCGCTGAAGTCGGTCGAGCGGCTCGGCGTGGGCGATCGCATCGGCATCTACGTGGGCGAGAACTACGCGCTGAACCACACCAAGGCCGACATCGACGCCGAGATGAAGGCCGGTGCCGGCGGCGACGGCTACCTGGGCGCCTGGAGCTCGCCCGAGCCCAAGAGCGACGCCGAGCTGGTGCCGATCCCCGACGGCTTCGCCACCCACACCAAGGTGCAGGCCAAGGGCGCGGTCGACTTCCTGATCGACGCCATCAAGGCGAATCCGAAGGAGGTCAGCATCCTCGCGATCGGCCCGCTCACGAACATCGCGCTGGCCGCCAAGCGCGCGCCCGAGATCGTGCCGCTGATCAAGGAGATCATCTACATGGGCGGCGCGGTCCACGTGGCCGGCAACACGACCAGGACGGCCGAGTTCAACTGGTGGTTCGACCCCGATGCGGCGCAGTATGTGGTGCGCCTGCCGATCCCGCAGGTGGTGCTGCCGCTGGACGTGACCGACACGGTGCTGATGACCAAGGCCATCTACGACAAGATCGCGCACCCGGCCACGCCCACGCCGGTCACCGAGGTCTTCCGCAAGGAATGGTTCGCGGACTCGTTCGAGACCAAGCCCGGCTACACCTCGAACATCTGGGACACGCTGACCATCGCCTACCTGCTCGACCCGAGCTACGCAACCGAGGTCAGCGAGGAGTACGTCGACGTGATCGCCAAGCCCGGCGATCCCGAGAACGGCCGCTCGGTCGGCTATGCCACGCCGCCCGCGGGCGTGGCGCTGCAGAAGATGAAGGTGGTGAAGAAGTTCGACAACGCGCGCTTCTACGACCTCTACGTCGACCTGCTCACGCGGCCGGTGCCGGTGAAGCTGCCGGTCGCGAACTAAGGCCGGCTAGAACGCCGAGCACACCCGCAGCACCGCGCTGCCGTAGGCCTCGAGCTTCTTCGTGCCGATGCCGCTGATGCCCTTCAGGTCCTCGAGCGTGGCCGGTGCCCGCTCGGCGATCGCGGCCAGCGTGGCGTCGTGGAAGATCACGTAGGCCGGCAGGTTGTGCTCGCGCGCCACCTCGGCGCGCCAGGCCTTGAGCGCGTCGAAGCGCGACTGGCCCTGCGCGTCGAGCGTGGCCGCGGCCGGCGAGGGCGCGCCGCGCGCGGTCTTCTCGCGCCGCGCCTTGCCGCCGCGCGCCGTGGGAGAGGAGATCGATTCGCGCAGCGACACCGTGGTCTCGCCGCGCAGCACCGCGCGCGAGCCCTCGGTGAGCTTGAGCGTGTTGTAGGCCTCGGCGTCGACCGCCACCGCGCCGATCGCGATCAGCTGGCGCAGCACGCCGCGCAGCTGCACCTCGCTGAATTCCGCGCCGAGCCCGAAGGTGCTGATGCGTTCGTGGCCGAACTGCTTGACCTTCTCGGTCTCCTTGCCGCGCAGGATGTCCATCACGTGGCCGGCGCCGAAGCTGATGCCGCTTTGCTGCTGCACGCGGTAGACGGTGGACAGCAGCTTGCGCGCCGCGTCGGTGCCGTCCCAGACCTGCGGCGGCGCGATGCAGTTGTCGCAGTTGCCGCAGGGCGTGCTCTGCTCGCCGAAGTAGCCCAGCAGGCGCACGCGCCGGCAGTCGCTGGCCTCGGCCAGCGAGAGCAGCGCGTCGAGCTTGCCGCGCATCACCTGCTTGAATTCCTCGCCGGCCGGGCTCTCGTCGATCATGCGGCGCTGGTTCACCACGTCCTGCAGGCCGTAGGCCATCCAGGCCTGGGCCGGCTCGCCGTCGCGGCCCGCGCGGCCGGTCTCCTGGTAGTAGCCCTCGATGTTCTTGGGCATGTCGAGGTGGGCCACGAAGCGCACGTCGGGCTTGTCGATGCCCATGCCGAAGGCGATGGTGGCGCACATCACGATGCCTTCCTCGCGCAGGAAGCGGTCCTGGTGCAGCTGGCGCACCGAGGCGTCGAGCCCCGCGTGGTAGGGCAGGGCGTTGATGCCCGCGTCGCGCAGCGCCACCGCCACGTCTTCGACGCGCTTGCGCGACTGGCAATAGACCACGCCGGCATCGCCCTCGTGCTCGCGCTCGATGAAGCGCAGCAGCTGCGTGGTGGCTTCCTTCTTCTCGACGATGGTGTAGCGGATGTTCGGCCGGTCGAAGCTCGAGACGAACTGCTGCGCCTGCTCGAGCTGCAGCCGCTCGACGATGTCGGCGCGCGTGAGCGCGTCGGCGGTGGCGGTCAGCGCGATGCGCGGCACGCCCGGGTAGCGCTCGTGCAGCACGGTCAGCGCGCGGTACTCGGGACGGAAGTCGTGGCCCCACTGGCTCACGCAATGCGCCTCGTCGATCGCGAACATCGACAGCTTGCCGCGCGCGGCCAGCGCGTCCATCAGCTCCAGGAAGCGCGGCGTGGTCACGCGCTCGGGGGCGGCGTACAGCAGCGTGACCTCGGCGCGCGCCATGCGGCGCTCGACGTCCTGCGTCTGCTGCCAGTCGAGCGTGGAATTGAGGAAGGCGGCGTCCACGCCGGCCTCGTGCAGCGCGCCGACCTGGTCGTGCATCAGCGCGATCAGCGGCGACACCACCACCGCGATGCCGTGCCCGGCGCGCTGGCGCGCGATCGCGGGGATCTGGTAGCACAGCGACTTGCCGCCGCCGGTGGGCATCAGCACCAGGGCGTCGCCGCCGCCGGTCACGTGGTCGACGATCGGGGCCTGCGGACCGCGGAAGGCGGCGTAGCCGAAGACCTCGTGCAGGATCTGCGCGGGGTCGGCGGAAGGTGAATTGGACAAGGCGGCGGGCTGGGTGGCGACGGAAGGGGTCGATTGTCGCCGCGGCGCAGCAGGCGCGCCGCCGCGGTCGCGGGGCCGGGCGCGACCGCCCGTCGGCCTGGGTGGCGGCCTCGATGGGCGGCCCGGCTGGCACGCCGTTTGCAAGCGATCGGCATTCGCCTGAAATGCCTGTATAGACAGCATTCTGGTGCATGCCTCGGGCGGTCCGCACCAATACAAGGTGCGCTCCGCGCCGGCTTGCACCGTTCCCGCCACGGCTTTTTCGGGTTATCCTGTATATACAGGGGTGTTCAGGCGAATGACACTGCGGCCGCGCACCACGGAAAGCTCCGACGGGCGCTGCCAGCCGATTCAATTGACGCTTCACACGAACAGGAGGGCCTCGATGGCCAAGACAGTCGCAAAGATCGCCACGCTGCTGGCAGCCGGTGCATGTATCGCGGGCGCGGCCGGAGGCGCCGCCGCCCAGACCAAGATCACGCTCGGCATGTCGGGCTGGACCGGCTTCGCGCCGCTGTCGCTGGCCGACAAGGCCGGCATCTTCAAGAAGAACGGGCTCGACGTGGAGCTCAAGATGATTCCGCAGAAGGACCGCCACCTGGCGCTGGCCGCGGGCGCGATCCAGTGCGCCGCCACCACCATCGAGACGCACGTGGCCTGGAACGCCAACGGCGTGCCGATCGTGCAGATCTTCCAGATGGACAAGTCCTACGGCGCCGACGGCATCGCGGTGCGCAACGACGTCAAGAGCTTCTCCGACCTCAAGGGCAAGACCGTGGGCGTGAGCGCGCCCGGCACCGCGCCGTACTTCGGCCTGGCCTGGATGCTGTCGAAGAACGGCATGAGCATCAAGGACGTGAAGACCGTCTCGCTCGAGCCCCAGCCGGCCGCGCAGGCCTTCGTCGCGGGCCAGAACGATGCCGCCATGACCTACGAGCCCTACCTGTCGACCGTGCGCGCCAACCCGCAGGCCGGCAAGATCCTCGCGACCACGCTCGACTACCCGATGGTGATGGACACCGTGGGCTGCGCGCCGACCTGGCTCAAGGCCAACGCCAAGGCCGCCCAGGCGCTGACCGACTCGTACTTCGAGGCGCTCGAGATGATCAAGTCCGACCCGACCAAGTCCAACGAGCTGATGGGCAGCGCGGTCAAGCAGAGCGGCGAGCAGTTCGCCAAGTCCTCGGCCTACCTGCGCTGGCAGGACAAGGCCGCGAACCAGAAGTTCTTCAGCGCCGAACTGACCCAGTTCATGAAGGAGTCGGTGCCGATCCTGCTGGAGGCCGGCGTGATCCGCAAGGCGCCCGAGGACCTGGCCGTGACCTTCGACGCGAGCTTCATCAAGTAAGCCACCCCGAGCCACAACGACGAAGCGCCACGCATCGCCCGCCATGGAAGCGACGACCGCCATCCCCTCCGCGCCAGCCGCTTCCGCGGCGGCCTCCGTTCCCCCCGCCGCCGTGCCCTCCGCGCGGCGCCGCCGCGCGATGGCGCCGCTCGAACCCGTGAGCCCGCGCGCGCGCTGGATGCTGGGCGTCGGCTTCTTCGTGCTGTTCTTCGCCGTCTGGGCCTTCTTCACGCTCGGCGGCTTCGTCTCGCCGACCTTCCTGGCCAGCCCGGTCACGATGGTGCGCGAAGGCTGGCTGCTGTTCACCGAGTACAACTTCATCCAGGACATCGGGATGACGGTGTGGCGCGTGGTCGGCGGCTTCGTGCTGGCCTCGGTCATCGCCGTGCCGCTGGGCATCGCGATGGGCGCCTACAAGCCGATCGAGGCCTTCCTCGAGCCCTTCGTCTCGTTCTGCCGCTACCTGCCGGCCTCGGCCTTCATTCCGCTGCTGATCCTCTGGGCCGGCATCGGCGAGAGCCAGAAGCTGCTGGTGATCTTCATCGGCTCGGTGTTCCAGGTGATCCTGATGGTGGCCGTGACCGTGGGCAGCGCGCGCAAGGACCTGGTGGAGGCTGCCTACACGCTGGGCGCCAGCAGCCGCGGCATCGTGCGCCGCGTGCTGATCCCGGGCGCCGCGCCCGGCATCGCCGAAACCCTGCGCCTGGTGCTGGGCTGGGCCTGGACCTACGTCATCGTGGCCGAGCTCATCGGTTCCTCCTCGGGCATCGGCCACATGATCACCGACAGCCAGGCGCTGCTGAACACCGGCCAGATCATCTTCGGGATCATCGTCATCGGCGTCATCGGCCTCGTGTCCGACTTCGCCTTCAAGGCGGTCAACCGCCGCCTCTTCGCCTGGAGCACGCTGTGAGCACCCTCGTCAAGCCCGCCCAGTTGTCGATCCGCGGCGTCTCGCGCACCTTCACCGGCACGCGTGGCCAGCGCACGCAGGCGCTGCTGCCGGTCGACTTCGAGGTGCGCGAGAACGATTTCGTCACCATCCTCGGCCCCTCGGGCTGCGGCAAGTCCACTCTGCTGCGCATCGTCGCGGGGCTCGACTTCCCGACCACCGGCGAGGTGCTGCTCGACGGCCAGCCGATCGAGGGTCCGGGCGCCGACCGCGGCGTGGTGTTCCAGAGCTACACCCTGTTCCCCTGGCTCACGATCGCGCAGAACATCCGCTTCGGCCTGCGCGAGCGCGGCATGAGCGAGGCCGAGCAGAAGGAGCGCAGCGAGTTCTTCATCGCCAAGGTCGGCCTGCGCGGTTTCGAGCACCACTACCCCAAGCAGCTCTCGGGCGGCATGCAGCAGCGCACCGCGATCGCGCGCGCGCTGGCCAACGATCCCAAGATGCTGCTGCTCGACGAGCCCTTCGGCGCGCTCGACAACCAGACCCGCGTGCTGATGCAGGAGCTGCTGCTGGGCATCTGGGAATCGGCGCAGAAGACGGTGCTGTTCGTCACGCACGACATCGACGAGGCCATCTTCATGGCCAACCGCGTGGCCGTGTTCAGCGCCCGGCCCGGCCGCATCAAGACCGAGATCGCGGTCGACTTCCCGCATCCGCGCCACTACACGATCAAGACCTCGCCCGAGTTCATGGAGATCAAGGCCCGGCTGACCGAGGAGATCCGCGCCGAATCGATGGCGTCGGCGGAGCATTGAGACCGATGAAGCGCGACCTGCCGTCCTCCGCACCGAACCCCGCCGGCGCGCCCGCGGCCGCGCCGTCGCTCGCGCTCTATGCGCAGGTCAAGGACCACATCTCGCGCAAGATCCAGGACGGCACCTGGCCGCCCGGCCACCGGCTGCCGTCCGAGCACGAACTGGTGGCGCAGTTCGCCATCTCGCGCATGACCGCCAACCGCGCGCTGCGCGAGCTCTCGGAGCAGGGCCGCATCGTGCGCGTGGCCGGCGTGGGCAGCTTCGTGGCCGAGAACAAGCCGCAGTCCACGCTGCTGCAGATCGCCAACATCGCGAGCGAGATCCGCCAGCGCGGCCACGACTACCGCTGCGAGTTCATCGCGCTCGAGCGCATTGCCGCCTCGCCCGACATCGCCGTGTGGCTCGACCTGCGGCCCGGCGAGTCGGTGTTCCACACCGTCTGCCTGCACCTGGAGAACGGCACGCCGGTGCAGATCGAGGACCGCTACGTCAATCCGCGCGCCGTGCCCGAGTTCCTCGACCAGGACTTCTCGGTCGTCTCGCCCGGCGAGTACCTGGTGCGCAACGTGCCCTTCGACCAGATCGAGCACGTGGTCGACGCGGTGCTGCCCACCGCCGAGCAGGCCGAGCGCCTCGACATGCCGCCGGCCGACCCCTGCCTGCTGCTGACCCGCCGCACCTGGACCCGCGACCTGCCCGTGACGCTGGTGCGCTGCCTGCACCCGGCCTCGCGCTACCGGCTCGGCAGCCGCTTCCGCGTCGACGGCAACCAGGCCTTCGGCTGAATCCACGCACGCCAACCCGGCCTTCGATTTTTTTCGCACCTACTTGTATATACAGGATCGCACCATGAAGCTTGCTCCCAACGCCGCCACCGAATCGCTCGTGCTCTCGCCCGGCGAGGTCGACCTGCCCGCGCTGCGCCGCATCCATGCGGGCGGCGCGCGGCTCGAGCTCGCCGACGCCGCGCGCGCCGGCCTGCTGGCCGCCCAGGCCACGGTGCGCCGCATCGTCGAGGCCGGCGAGGTGGTCTACGGCATCAACACCGGCTTCGGCAAGCTCGCGCAGACCATCATCCCGCCCGAGCGCCTGGCCGAGCTGCAGCGCAACCTCGTGCTCTCGCACAGCGTGGGCACCGGCGTGCCGCTGCCCGACGGCGTGGTGCGGCTGGTGCTCGCCACCAAGGCCGTGAGCCTGGCGCGCGGCCATTCGGGCGTGCGGCCCGAGATCGTCGACGCGCTGCTCGCGCTGTTCAACGCGGGCCTCCTGCCGCGCATCCCGAGCAAGGGCTCGGTCGGTGCCTCGGGCGACCTCGCGCCGCTGGCCCACATGGCCTGCGTGCTGATCGGCGAGGGCGAGGTCGGCACGCCCGAGGGCGAGACCATCGGCGGCACCGAGGCCATGCGCCGCATCGGCCTCGCGCCCTTCGTGCTCGGCCCCAAGGAAGGCCTGGCGCTGCTCAACGGCACGCAGGTGTCGACCGCGCTCGCGCTGGCGGGCCTGTTCGGCGCCGAGGACGTGTTCGCCGCCGGCCTGATGGCGGGCGCGCTGTCGCTCGAGGCGATCCAGGGCTCGATCAAGCCCTTCGACGAACGCATCCACGCCGCGCGCGGCCAGCCGGGCCAGATCGCGGTGGCGGGCGCGGTGCGCGCGCTGCTCGAGGGCAGCGACATCGTGCCTTCGCACGCCGACTGCGGTCGCGTGCAGGACCCGTACTCGATCCGCTGCGTGCCCCAGGTCATGGGCGCCTGCCTCGACAACCTCGCGCATGCGGCGCGGGTGCTGCGCATCGAGGCCAACGCGGCCTCGGACAACCCGCTGGTCTTCAGCGACACCGGCGACGTGATCTCGGGCGGCAACTTCCACGCCGAGCCCGTGGCCTTCGCGGCCGACATCATCGCGCTGGCGGTGAGCGAGATCGGCGCCATCTCCGAGCGCCGGCTCGCGCTGCTGCTCGACTCGGGCCTCTCGGGCCTGCCGCCCTTCCTGGTGCGCGACGGCGGCGTCAACTCCGGTTTCATGATCGCGCAGGTCACGGCCGCGGCGCTGGCCTCCGAGAACAAGTCGCTGGCCCACCCGGCCAGCGTCGACAGCCTGCCGACCTCGGCCAACCAGGAAGACCACGTCTCGATGGCCACCTTCGCGGGCCGCCGCCTGGCCGAGATGGTCGACAACACCGCGGTGGTGGTCGGCATCGAGGCCATGGGCGCCTGCCAGGGCATCGAGCTCAAGCGCAACGCCGACACTCCGCGCAGCTCCGCGCTGGTCGAGGCCGAGTTCGCCGCCATCCGCGAGCGCGTGGCCTTCATCGAGCAGGACCGCTTCATGGCGCCCGACGTGGAAGCCATGCGCCTGTGGGCCCGCCGCGGCGACTGGGCCGCGCCGCTGGCCGCCGTGCTGCCGAGCCGCGCCTGAACCTTCCCCCGATTCCTCGTCCGACCTTCCTTGCCAACGAAAGGACTCCCGCCATGAACGCACCCGACAAATTCATCGCCGCCAACGCCGCCACCGGCGCCGATCCGCGCCACGACCCCACGCGCGTGATCCGCGCCCCGCGCGGCAGCCAGCTCCACTGCAAGAGCTGGCTCACCGAGGCGCCGTTCCGCATGCTGCAGAACAACCTCGACCCCGAAGTGGCCGAGCGGCCGCAGGACCTCGTGGTCTACGGCGGCATCGGCCGCGCCGCGCGCAACTGGGAATGCTTCGACCAGATCCTCGCTTCGCTGAAGGAGCTCGAGGACGACGAAACCCTGCTGATCCAGTCGGGCAAGCCGGTGGGCGTGTTCAAGACGCACGAGAACGCACCGCGCGTGCTGCTCGCCAACTCGAACCTGGTGCCGCAGTGGGCCAACTGGGAGCACTTCAACGAGCTCGACCGCAAGGGCCTCTTCATGTACGGCCAGATGACGGCCGGCAGCTGGATCTACATCGGCAGCCAGGGCATCGTGCAGGGCACCTTCGAGACCTTCGTCGAGGCCGGCCGCCAGCACTACGGCAACAGCCTCGCGGGCAAGTGGATCCTCACGGCCGGCCTCGGCGGCATGGGCGGCGCGCAGCCGCTCGCGGCCACGCTCGCGGGCGCGGTCTCGCTCAACATCGAGTGCCAGCAGTCGAGCATCGACTTCCGCCTGCGCACCCGCTACGTCGACAAGCAGGCGCGCGACATCGACCATGCGTTCGAACTGATCAAGCAGCACTGCGACGCCAAGGAAGCCGTGTCGATCGCGCTGCTCGGCAACGCGGCCGAGATCCTGCCCGAGTTGGTGAAGCGCGCGAAGGCCGGCGGCCTCAAGCCCGACCTCGTGACCGACCAGACCTCGGCGCACGACCTGATCAACGGCTACCTGCCCGCGGGCTGGAGCGTGGCGCAATGGCAGGCCGCGATGAAGGACGAGTCGCAGCATGCCGCGCTCAAGAAGGCGGCCGCGCAGTCGTGCGCGGTGCACGTGCAGGCCATGCTCGACTTCCAGGCCATGGGCATCCCGACCGTGGACTACGGCAACAACATCCGCCAGGTGGCCTTCGACGAGGGCGTGAAGAACGCCTTCGACTTCCCGGGCTTCGTGCCGGCCTACATCCGGCCGCTGTTCTGCGAGGGCAAGGGCCCGTTCCGCTGGGTCGCGCTCTCGGGCGATCCGGAGGACATCTACAAGACCGACGCCAAGATCAAGGAGCTGTTCCCCGAGAACACCCACACGCACCGCTGGCTCGACATGGCGCGCGAGCGCATCAGCTTCCAGGGCCTGCCCGCGCGCATCTGCTGGCTCGGCCTCGGCGAGCGCCACAGGGCCGGCCTGGCCTTCAACGAGATGGTGAAGTCGGGCGAGCTCAAGGGCCCGATCGTGATCGGCCGCGACCACCTCGACACCGGCTCGGTCGCCAGCCCCAACCGCGAGACCGAGGCGATGAAGGACGGCACCGATGCCGTGAGCGACTGGCCGCTGCTCAACGCGCTGCTCAACACCGCGGGCGGCGCCACCTGGGTCAGCCTGCACCATGGCGGCGGCGTGGGCATGGGCTACTCGCAGCATTCGGGCGTGGTGATCGTCTGCGACGGCACCGATGCCGCCGCCAAGCGCATCGAGCGCGTGCTGTTCAACGACCCCGCCACCGGCGTGATGCGCCATGCCGACGCGGGCTACGACATCGCCGTGGCCACCGCGAAGAAGCAGGGCCTGAAGCTGCCGATGATCAAGGGCTGAGCATGGCCGGCGGCACGCAGCGCTTCTCGCGCGCCACCTTGCCCGTCACGCCGTGGAAGAACGGCGGCGGCACCACGCAGGAGATCGCCTGCTGGCCGGCCGGCGCCGGGCTCGAGGACTTCGGCTGGCGCGTGAGCATCGCCCGCATCGCGCAGGCCGGGCCGTTCTCGCGCTTCGCGGGCATCGACCGCAGCATCATGCTGCTCGAGGGCGACGGCGTGCGGCTGCGCTCGGCCGACGGCGCCATCGACCACCGGCTCGACGCGCCGCACCGGCCCTTCGCCTTCAGCGGCGACATCGCGCTCGACTGCACGCTGCTGGGCGGCGCCTCGAGCGATTTCAACGTGATGACCCGCCGCGGCGCCTGGCGCGCCGAGGTGCGCGTGCTCGACGGCGCCACCGCGCTCGAGGCCGCGCCGCACGGCGTGCTGCTCGTGCTGCGCGGCGGCTGGCGGCTCGATGCCGGCGGCGCGGCGTGCCGCGAAGGCGAGGGCCTGTGCTGGTCCGACGCACCGCGCGGCTGGCAGCTCGAGCCCGAGGACGCGACGGCACGCCTCGTGGCCGTGCGCATCGTTCCCGCTTGAATCATGAAATACCAACAGCCGGACGCAGAGGACGCGAAGAATCCGCGAAGGTCGCGAAAAAGAAAGTCGAAATTTTCATGAATTCCTTTCGCGTCCTTCGCGCAACCTTCGCGTCCTCTGCGTCCAGAAGTCCGCTTTCCTGCAACGTGACTGGCTCGCGGCGCATTGCATCGGATCACTGACATGACCCTCTCCCATCCTTCCGCCGACGGCCTCTGGACCGGCCTGCGCCTCGCGCCGGGCGCCGCGCCCGGCATCGAATCGGACGATGCCGCCCTCGTCGTCGCCGAGGGCACGATCCGCTGGGTCGGCGCGCGCGACGCGCTGCCGGCCGAGTACGCCAAATGGCCCGTGCACGACGGCGGCGGCGCGCTGGCCACGCCGGGCCTGGTCGACTGCCACACCCACCTGGTCTACGGCGGCCAGCGCGCCAACGAGTTCGCGATGCGGCTCGCGGGCGCGAGCTACGAGGAGGTGGCGAAGGCCGGCGGCGGCATCGTCTCCTCGGTGCGCGCCACGCGCGAGGCCGACGAAGACGCGCTTTTCGCCCAGGCCGCGCCGCGGCTCGAGGCCCTGCTCGCCGACGGCGTCTGCGCGATCGAGATCAAGTCGGGCTACGGCCTCGCGCTCGCGCACGAGCGCAAGCAGCTGCGCGTGGCGCGGCGGCTCGGCGAACACTACGGCGTGACGGTGCGCACCACCTTCCTCGGCGCCCATGCGCTGCCGCCCGAGTACGCGGGCCGCAGCGGCGAGTACATCGAGCTCGTGTGCCGCGAGATGCTGCCGGCGCTCGCGGCCGAGGGGCTGGTCGATGCGGTCGACGTGTTCTGCGAGCGCATCGCCTTCTCGCTCGCCGAAACCGAGCGCGTGTTCCAGGCCGCCCGGGCGCTGGGCCTGCCGGTCAAGCTGCATGCCGAGCAGCTCTCGGACATGGGCGGCGCCGCGCTGGCCGCGCGCTACGGCGCGCTGTCCTGCGACCACATCGAGCACCTGTCGGCCGAGGGCATCGAGGCGATGCGCGCGGCCGGCACCGTGGCCGTGCTGCTGCCCGGCGCGTACTACACGCTGCGCGATACCCACCTGCCGCCGATCGAGGCGCTGCGCGCCGCGGGCGTGCCGATGGCGGTCTCGACCGACCACAACCCCGGCACCTCGCCCGCGCTGAGCCTGCTGCTGATGGTCAACATGGCCTGCACCCTGTTCCGCCTCACCGTGCCCGAGGCGCTGGCCGGCGTCACCGTGCATGCGGCGCGCGCGCTCGGCCTGGCGGCCACGCATGGCGCGATCGCCGCGGGCCGGCCCGCGAACTTCGTGCTCTGGTCGGTGCGCGACGCGGCCGAGCTCGCCTACTGGTTCGGCCAGCGGCCCGTGCGCACCGTGGTGCGGCAGGGCCGGATCGCCGTCGAAGCCGAGGGAGTTTCGGCATGACGCGCGCGCTGTTCGCGGCCGATGCGCTGCTGCCCACCGGCTGGGCGAAGAACGTGCTGCTGGCATGGAACGAGGCCGGCCAGCTCGTCGAGGCGAAGGCCGGCGCCGACAAGCCCGCCGATGTCGACACCGCCAGCGGCCCCGTGATCCCCGGCATGCCCAACCTGCACTCGCACGCCTTCCAGCGCGCCTTCGCGGGCCTGACCGAGCACCGCGCCGAACAGCAGGACAGCTTCTGGAGCTGGCGCACGCTGATGTACCGCTTCGCCGCGCGCCTCGGCCCGCGGCAGATGGAGGACATCGCGACCTGGCTCTATGCCGAGATGCTCGAGGCCGGCTACACCAGCGTCTGCGAGTTCCAGTACGTGCACCACGACGCCGACGGCAAGCCCTATGCCGACGATGCCACGCTGAGCCGCGCGCTGCTGCGCGCCGCGCACAGGACCGGCATCGGCTTCACCCTGCTGCCGGTGCTCTACCAGACCAGCGGCTTCGGCGGCCTGCCGCCCAACGAAGGGCAGCGGCGCTTCATCCGTTCCACCGAATCGATGCTGCGGCTGCTCGAGGCACTCAAGCCCGCCTGCGACGCGCAGGGCGCGCGGCTCGGCCTCGCGCCGCACTCGCTGCGCGCGGTGCCGCCCGAGGCGCTGCGCGAGGCGCTCGCGGGGCTCGATGCGATCGAGGCCGGCGCGCCGGTCCACATCCACATCGCCGAGCAGACCAAGGAGGTCGATGACTGCATCGCCTGGAGCGGCCAGCGCCCGGTGGCGTGGCTGCTCGACCATGCGCCGGTCGACGCGCGCTGGTGCCTGGTGCATGCCACGCACATGGACGCCGACGAGTACCGGCGCGGTGCCAGGAGCGGCGCGGTCGCCGGCCTCTGCCCGACCACCGAGGCCAACCTCGGCGATGGCCTGTTCGACTTCGCTGCCTGGCGCCAGCACGGCGGTGCCTGGGGCCTGGGCTCCGACAGCCATGCCTGCGTCGATGCGGCCGAGGAGCTGCTGATGCTCGAGTACGGCCAGCGCCTGCGCACGCGCCAGCGCAACGTGGGCGCGACCGCGGCGCAGCCGCAGGTGGCGACCGCGCTCACCCTGCAGGCGGTGCAGGGCGGCGCGCAGGCCGCGGGCCGCGCCATCGGCGGCCTCGCGGCGGGCCAGCAGGCCGACTTCGTGGTGCTCGATGCGCAACGGCTCGCGCTGCAGGGGCTGTCGGCGCCCGACATGCTGTCGGCGCACGTCTTCGCGAGCCACCGCACCAGCGCGATCGACGCCGTATGGGTGGCGGGCCGCCCGCGCGTCGCCGCCGGACGCCATGCGCTGCATGCCGAGGCCGCGTCCGCCTTCGTGGCCGCGCGCACCCAACTGCTTCAAGACTGAGGAACCCCATGCCATGACTTTCGCCACCACCGAACCGGCCTTCCGCTTTCGCCAGGGCACGCGCCCGCTGCTGATCTCGATGCCGCACGTGGGCACCCACGTGCCGGGCGCGCTGCTCGCGCGCTTCACCGAGGAGGCGCGCCATGTGCCCGACACCGACTGGCACCTCGAGCAGTTCTACGACTTCGCCGACGAACTCGGCGCCTCGGTGCTGGTGGCCACGCACTCGCGCTACGTGATCGACCTCAACCGTCCGCCCGACGGCGCCAGCCTCTACCCGGGCCAGAGCGTCACCGGCCTGTGCCCGGTCGACACCTTCGACGACACGCCGCTGTACGCCGCGGGCGACCTGCCCGGCGAGGCCGAGATCGCCGCGCGCCGCGATGCGATCTGGCAGCCCTATCACGCGCAGCTCGCGGCCGAGCTGGCCCGGCTGAAGGCCGCGCACGGCACCATCGCGCTGTGGGACGCGCACTCGATCCGCTCGGTGCTGCCGCGCTTCTTCGAAGGCAAGCTGCCCGACCTCAACCTCGGCACCGCCGACGGCAGGAGCTGCGACCCCGCGCTCGCCGCCACCTTGCTGGGCATCGCGACATCGAACCCCGGCTACACCGGCGTGCTCAACGGCCGTTTCAAGGGCGGCCACATCACGCGCCAGTACGGCAACCCCGCGGGTGGCGTGCATGCGGTGCAGCTCGAGATGACGCAGTCGAGCTACATGCAGGAGGCGCTGCCCTTCGCCTACCTGCCCCAGGTGGCGGCCGGCGTGCAGCCGCAGGTGCGCCGCATGCTCGAGGCGGTGCTCGACTTCGTCGAAGGCCGCGGGTGAAACAGGACTGAGCCGGCAATGAGCACGGAGGCCTTTCTCGCCGCGCTCGGCGAGGCGCTGGGCGCCGGCCAGGTGCTGCGCGGCGAGGCCATCGCCGAGCGCCACCGCAGCGACTGGAGCGGCGTGGCGCCGGTGCTGCCGCTGGCACTGGTGCGCCCGCGCGACACGCGCGAGGTGTCGGCCGTGCTGCGCCTGTGCAGCGAACACCGCGTGCCCGTGGTGCCGCAGGGCGGGCTCACCGGGCTGGCCGGCGCGGCGGTGCCGCGCGCGGATGCGATCGCGCTGTCGCTCGAGCGCATGAACGCCATCGAGTCGCTCGATGCCGCCGCCGGCACGCTGACCGTGCAGGCCGGCGCCACCCTGCAGTCGGTGCAGGAGGCGGCGGCCGCGCAGGGCCTGCTGTTCGGCGTGGACTTCGGCGCGCGCGGTTCGTGCCAGATCGGCGGCGCGCTGTCGACCAACGCGGGCGGCAACGGCGTGCTGCAGTTCGGGATGATGCGCGAGCAGGCGCTGGGCCTGGAGGTGGTGCTGGCCGACGGCCGCGTGCTGCCGATGCTGCGGCCCATGCTCAAGAACAACACCGGCTACGACCTCAAGCAGTTCTTCATCGGCGCCGAGGGCACGCTGGGCGTGATCACGCGCGCGCTGCTGCGGCTGCATCCGGCGCCGCGCGCCAAGGCCACGGCGCTGGTCGCGCTGCCGGACTTCGAGGCCGCGCTGGCGCTGCTGCGCCGCCTCGGCGCGCGCTTTCCGGGCGCGCTGGCGGCCTTCGAGCTGATGTGGCGCGACTTCGTGCAGACCTCGCTGCGCTGGCAGCAGCTGCGCGAGCCCTTCGACGCGGCGCATCCGCTGGTGGCGCTGGTCGACGTGACCGGCGAGGACGAGGCCGCGCTGCGCGAGGCGCTCGAGTCGGCGCTGGCCGATGCGATGGAGGAGGGCGCGGCGCTCGATGCCGTCATCGCCCAGTCGCAATCGCAGGCGCGTGCCTTCTGGAAGATCCGCGAGGCCACGGCCGAGCTGCCGGTGCACATGCATCCGCCGATCAACCTCGACGTGAGCCTGCCGATGGCCGCCATCGGCCGCTTCGCCGACGACTGCCGCGCGGCGCTCGATGCGCGCTGGCCCGGGCACCACTCGCTGTTCTTCGGCCACGTGGGCGACAACAACCTGCACGTGACCACCGACGGCCAGGCCATCGGCGGCGGAGCCGAGGCCTTCGAGCGCATGGTCTACGCGCAGGTCGAGGCCCGCGGCGGCAGCATCTCGGCCGAGCACGGCATCGGCCTGCACAAGAAGCCCTACCTGGGCGCGAGCCGCACTCCTGACGAGCTGGCCGCCATGCGCGCCATCAAGCAGGCGCTCGATCCCCTCCACCTGCTCAATCCCGGCAAGGTATTCGACCTGTGAACACGACCGCCATCCATGCCCTCGCGCGGCCCGAAGTCGCGCCGCTGCCGGCCTACAACGCCGGCCTGTCCTCGGAGGCCGTGCGCGCGCGCTACGGCGTCGACGAGATCGCGCGGCTCGCGAGCAACGAGAACCCCTACGGCGCGAGCCCCGCGGTGGCGCGCGCGCTGGTCGACCTGGCGGCGCGCGCGGGCACCTACCCCGATGCGCACTGCACCGCGCTGCGCGCCGCGATCGCCGAACGCACTGGCGCGCAGCCCGCGGAACTGGTGATCGGCAACGGCTCGGAGGACATCCTCCAGATGCTGTGCCAGGCCTTCTTGGGCCCCGGCGATCGCGTGCTCACGCAGCGCCCGGCCTTCGGCCTGCACGAGATCTATCCGCGCATGATGGGCGCGCAGGTCGAGCTGCTGGCGCTCACGCCCGAACTGGGCTTCGACATCGAGGCCTGGTGCGCGGCGCTCGCGCGCGGCCCCAAGCTGGTGATGCTGGCCAATCCCTCGAACCCGGTCGGCTGCATGTTCGACACGCGGGACTTCGAGCGGCTGCTGGCCGCCGTGCCCGCGGGCACGCTGCTGGTGGTCGACGAGGCCTACTACGAGTACGCGCGGCTCGCGCCCGGTTACCCCGACGTGCTCGCGCGGCTGCGCGGCGACGCGGTGGCCTTCCCGTGGATCGTGCTGCGCACCTTCTCCAAGGCCTGGGGCCTGGCCGGCCTGCGCGTGGGCTACGGCATCGCGTCCGACGCCGCGCTGGTGCAGCTGCTCGACCGCGTGCGCACGCCGTTCAACGTGAACCTCGCGGCGCAGGCCGCGGCGCTTGCGGCCTGGGGCGACGAGGCCTGCATGACGGCGGCCGTGGAACGGACCGTGCGGCTGCGCGACGCGCTGGCCGCGCAACTGCGCGCGCGCCGCTGGCCGGGGCTGCGCATCGCGCCGTCGGCGGCCAACTTCCTGTTCATCGACCTGGGCCGGCCCAACGGGCCGGTCAACGAGGCGCTGCTGGCGCGCGGCATCATCGTCAAGCCGTGGAGGGAGCCGGGTTTCGAGCGCTTCATCCGCGTCTCGGTCGGCGCGCCGCACGAGCTCGAGCGCTTCGTCGCGGCGATGGACGAGATCATGTCGAAGGTGCCATGAGGCTCTTTCGCGGCTGGGGCGTCGTCGCGGCGGCCCATGTGCTGCTGGCGGCCTGGGCGATCCGGGCCCGGCCGCAGGAGCTCGGCCTGCTGGCGCTGCTGTCGGTCGGCTGCCTCGCGCGCACGGCCCGGCACGCGCCGGTCTGAAGTCCCGAAGACCGCTTCGGCGGTGCGGCGGGGGCGCGTTTTCTACAATCCGGACCCATGAAGCCGATCGTCTACACCCGTGCCCAGCAACTGCCCGAGATCCTCGGGCGCCGCATCGCCATCCTCGATGGCGCCATGGGCACCATGATCCAGCGCTTCAAGCTCACCGAGGCCCAGTACCGCGGCGAGCGCTTCAAGGACTTCGAGCGCGACGTGAAGGGCAACAACGAGCTGCTGTCGCTGACCCGGCCCGACGTCATCTCCGACATCCACGAGGGCTACCTCGCGGCCGGCGCCGACCTGATCGAGACCAACACCTTCGGCGCGACCACCGTCGCGCAGGAGGACTACAAGATGGCGCACCTGGCGCGCGAGATGAACCTCGAGTCCGCGAAGCTGGCGCGCGCCGCCTGCGACAAGTACTCCACGCCCGACAAGCCGCGCTTCGTGGCCGGCGCCCTCGGCCCGACGCCCAAGACCGCGAGCATCAGCCCCGACGTCAACGATCCGGGCGCGCGCAATGTCGACTTCGAGGCCCTGCGCGCCGCCTACTACGAGCAGACCGAGGCGCTGGTCGAGGGCGGCGCCGACGTAATCCTGGTCGAGACCATCTTCGACACGCTCAACGCCAAGGCCGCGCTGTTCGCGGTCGACGAGTACTTCGAGAACAGCGGCGAGCGCCTGCCGCTGATCATCAGCGGCACCGTGACCGACGCCTCGGGCCGCATCCTCAGCGGCCAGACCGTGACCGCCTTCTGGCACAGCGTGCGCCATGCGCGGCCGCTGGCCATCGGCCTGAACTGCGCGCTGGGCGCGGCGCTGATGCGCCCCTACATCCAGGAACTGGCGCGCGTGGCCGACGACACCTTCATCAGCTGCTACCCGAACGCCGGCCTGCCCAACCCGATGAGCGACACCGGCTTCGACGAGACGCCCGACGTGACCTCGCGCCTGCTGCACGAGTTCGCGGCCGAGGGGCTGGTCAACATCGTCGGCGGCTGCTGCGGCACCACGCCCGACCACATCGCGGCGATCGGGCGCGCGGTGTCGCCGGTGGCAGGGCGGCTGCTGAACAATGCGGCGGGGTTCTACAAGGAAGCGGCTTGAGCCCGGGCCCGTAGCCTCGCGTTTCAGGACGCGATAGGCACCGACACCCCGGCAGCCTGCCGCTCGCGCGAAATCAACGCCACGAAGCGCTGCGCCCCCAGCCCCAGCGGCCGTTCGCGCGACCACACCACGTCCACCCACAGGTTCAGGCCGTTGCTGAGGTTCTCGAGCGGGATCTCGACCAGCGCGCCCGCCGCGACGTGCGGCCGCACGAAATTGCGCGGCAGCCAGCCCCAGCCGACGCCGGCGGTGATCAGGCTCAGGGCGGCCAGCGCGTTGTCGGTGCGCCAGAGGTGGCGCGCGAACACGCTGCGCGGGTCCATGGTCGCGACCAGGTCGCGGCCGGCCACCACGATCTGGCGGGTGGCGATCAGGTGCTCCTCGCGCAGGCGGCCGCCGGGCGCGGCGGCCAGCACCGGGTGGCCCGGCGCCATCACCGCGACCATGGTGTCGCTGCCCACCTCCTGGAAGCCCTCGCGCCCGTCGAGGCTGGGCCGCTCGAACACCAGCGCGAGCTGGGCCCGGCCGCTGTGCAGCAGCGCCAGCGCGTCGGCCTGCGGCGCGGCCAGCACCTCGACCTGCAGCAGCGGGTATTCGTGCGCCAGCTCGGCCAGCGCGCCGCTCCAGGGCGCGGCCAGCAGTTCGGGCGCGATCGCCAGCGTGAGCCGCTCCTCCAGCCCCTGCGTGAGCGCCAGCGCCTGCGCGTCGAGCTGGCGCAGCTGCGCCGCCAGCGCGCGCGCCTGCGGCTCGAGCGAGCGCGCGGCGGCCGTGGGCCGGGGCTCGCGGCCCTTGCGGTCGAACAGCTGCAGGTCGAGCTCGGCCTCGAGGTGGGCGATGGCCATGCTGACCGCCGACGGCACGCGGCGCAGCGCGCGGGCGGCGGCCGAGAAGGAGCCGTGGTCGATCACGGCCAGGAAGACCTCGACGCTGTCGCTGGAGAAGCTCATGGCGGTTTTTAGATCGAACTATCAATAAAACTGAAATAAGTTGACTTTTTATATCAGCAGAAGACACATAAAGTCCAGGCATTGCAGTCACACAACAAGCCAAAGAGAGAGTCCGTCATGCAGGGAATCCAGCGCCGCATCGTCTACATCACCCTCTACGAAGGGATCGCCATCGTGGCCGCCAGCGCCGGGCTGGCGCTGATGACGGGCGCCGGCCTCGGCCATTCGGGCGTGCTGGCGGTGGCGGCCTCGGTCATCGCCGTGATCTGGAACCTGATCTTCAACAGCCTGTTCGAGCGCTGGGAGGCGCGCCAGGCGGTGCGCGGGCGCAGCATCAAGCGCCGCATCGCCCATGCCATCGGCTTCGAGGGCGGCCTGATCGGGCTGCTGGTGCCGATGTTCGCCTGGGGCCTGGGCATCTCGCTGTGGCAGGCGCTGGTGATGGACCTGGGGCTGGTGATCTTCTTCCTGGTCTACACCTTCGTCTTCAACTGGGCCTTCGACCGCGTCTTCGGGCTGCCGGCCTCGGCGGCGCCGGTCGCGCAGGCGGCCTGAGCCCGCGCCGATAGACCCGCGCGCCGGCCGCGCCACCGGCAGCCGGTAAAATCGCCACCCCTTCCAAGGAGCGTTGCAGCGGCGGCGCGCGGCACCCCCGGTCCGCGCACCCGCCGTCAGGCTTGGAAGGCGCCTTCTCGCAGAACCTGCCCGGAAGGCCCGGTTGCAACGACGCTCACCTGACGTGTCTTCCCCTGCCCAGGTGAGCCCCATGAGCGATGTTCCCGCGCCTTCCGTTCCTCCCATGAAGCTGTCCGGTCTCGAACCGGTGGCCATCGGCGAGGGCTCCCTGTTCGTCAACATCGGCGAGCGCACCAACGTCACCGGCTCCAAGGCCTTCGCGCGCATGATCCTCAACGGCCAGTTCGAGGATGCGCTGGCCGTCGCGCGCCAGCAGGTCGAGAACGGCGCGCAGGTGATCGACATCAACATGGACGAGGCCATGCTCGACAGCAAGGCCGCGATGGTGCGCTTCCTCAACCTGATCGCCAGCGAGCCCGACATCGCGCGCGTGCCGGTGATGGTCGACAGCTCGAAGTGGGAGGTGATCGAGGCCGGCCTGCGTTGCATCCAGGGCAAGGGCATCGTCAACTCGATCTCCATGAAGGAGGGCGTGGACAAGTTCAAGCACGAGGCCCGCCTCGTGAAGCGCTACGGCGCGGCCGCCGTGGTGATGGCCTTCGACGAGAAGGGCCAGGCCGACACCTACGCGCGCAAGATCGAGATCTGCGAGCGCGCCTACCGCATCCTGGTCGACGAGGTGGGCTTCCCGCCCGAGGACATCATCTTCGACCCGAACATCTTCGCGATCGCCACCGGCATCGAGGAGCACAACAACTACGCGGTCGACTTCATCAACGCCGTGCGCTGGATCAAGCAGAACCTGCCGGGCGCCAAGGTCTCGGGCGGGGTGTCGAACGTGAGCTTCAGCTTCCGCGGCAACGACCCGGTGCGCGAGGCGATCCACACCGTGTTCCTGTACCACGCGATCCAGGCCGGCATGGACATGGGCATCGTCAACGCCGGCATGGTCGGCGTCTACGACGACCTCGAGCCCGAGCTGCGCGAGCGCGTGGAGGACGTGGTGCTCAACCGCCGGCCCGACGCCGGCGAGCGCCTGGTCGAGGTGGCCGAGAGCGCCAAGAGCGGCGCCAAGGACGACAGCAAGAAGCTCGAGTGGCGCGGCACGCCCGAGCAGCCGGTGCACGTCAACCAGCGGCTGTCGCACGCCATGGTGCACGGCATCACCGACTTCATCGTGGAGGACACCGAGGAGGCCTACCAGCAGATCCTCGCCAAGGGCGGCCGTCCGCTGCACGTGATCGAGGGCCCGCTGATGGACGGCATGAACATCGTGGGCGACCTGTTCGGCCAGGGCAAGATGTTCCTGCCGCAGGTGGTGAAGTCGGCGCGCGTGATGAAGTCGGCCGTGGCCCACCTCATCCCCTACATCGAGGAAGAGAAGCGCCAGGACGAGGCCGCGGGCCGCGACGTGCGCACCAAGGGCAAGATCATCATCGCCACCGTGAAGGGCGACGTGCACGACATCGGCAAGAACATCGTCACCGTCGTGCTCCAGTGCAACAACTTCGAGGTGGTGAACATGGGCGTGATGGTCCCGTGCCACGAGATCCTCGCCAAGGCGAAGGTCGAGGGCGCGGACATCGTGGGCCTGTCGGGCCTGATCACGCCGAGCCTGGAAGAGATGCAGTACGTGGCCGGCGAGATGCAGAAGGACGACCACTTCCGCATCAGGAAGATCCCGCTGCTGATCGGCGGCGCCACCACCAGCCGCGTGCACACGGCCGTGAAGATCGCGCCGCACTACGAAGGCCCGGTGGTCTACGTGCCCGACGCCTCGCGCAGCGTGAGCGTGGCGCAGTCGCTGCTGAGCGACCAGGCCGCGGCCTACATCGGCGAGATCAACGCCGACTACGAGAAGGTGCGCACGCAGCACGCCAACAAGAAGCAGGTGCCGCTGTGGCCGCTGGCCAGGGCGCGCGCCAACAAGACGCCCGTCGACTGGTCGAGCTACGTGCCGCCCGCGCCCAAGTTCATCGGCCGGCGCGTGTTCCGCAACTTCGACCTGACCGAGCTCGCGAAGTACATCGACTGGGGCCCGTTCTTCCAGACCTGGGACCTCGCGGGGCCGTTCCCGGCCATCCTCAAGGACGAGATCGTCGGCACCGAGGCCGTGCGCGTCTACGCCGACGGCCAGCGCATGCTCAAGCGCCTGATCGAGGGCCGCTGGCTCAGCGCGAGCGGCGTGGTCGGCTTCTGGCCGGCCAACACCGAGAACGACGACGACATCGTGCTCTACACCGACGAGTCGCGCAGCGAGGCCGCGCTCACCTGGTACGGCCTGCGCCAGCAGACCGAGAAGCAGGAGATCGAGGGCACGATGCGCCCGAGCCGCTGCCTGGCCGACTTCGTCGCGCCGCGCGAGAGCGGCCTGAAGGACTACGTGGGCATGTTCGCCGTGACCGCGGGCCTGGGCGTGGAGAAGAAGGAGAAGTACTTCGTCGACGACCTCGACGACTACTCCGCGATCATGCTCAAGGCGCTGGCCGACCGGCTGGCCGAGGCCTTCGCCGAGGCCATGCACCACCGCGTGCGCACCGACCTCTGGGGCTACGCGGCCGACGAGGCGCTGAGCAACGAGCAGATGATCGCCGAGAAGTACCGCGGCATCCGCCCCGCGCCCGGCTACCCGGCCTGCCCCGACCACAGCGTGAAGAAGCCGATGTTCGACCTCCTGAACTGCACGGACATTGGCATGAGCCTGACCGAAAGCCTCGCTATGATGCCGGCCGCCAGCGTGTCGGGGTTCTACCTCGGGCACCCCGACAGCACGTACTTCAACGTAGGCAAAATCGGCCATGACCAGCTGCAGGACCAGGCGGTGCGCCGCAAGGCGAGCGAATCCGAACTGGAACGGCTGCTGGCGCCCAACCTCTGACGGCGCGCGGCGGGCCCTTCCGTTCCCCCGCGCCGCCGCCATCCACGCCGCCCGCCCCGCGGGCCGGTGAACCGATCCAGGCTTCCGGGGGATTCCCATTCAGACACTGCTCTTCATCCTCGCGCACCATGCGGCGCTGGCCCTCTTCGTGGCCGGCGCCTGGGGCTTCGGTGCCACCGTGCTGGCGCGCTTCGGGGCGCCCGCGCGCCGCGATGCCTGGCTCGAGGGCGCGATCGCAACCACGCTCGGCGTCGGCCTGTTCATCGTGGCCTTCCAGGCGCTGGCGATCGCCGGCGCGCTGCGCCAGGGCGCGGTGCTCGCGCTGCTGGGCGCGGGCATCGTGCTGGCGCTGCTGCGGCTGCCCGGCTGGCGCCGCGAGCTGAAGGCGCGCGCCGCGCTCGCGCCCGCGCAGCCGGCAGCCACCCTCGGCGAGAAGTGCGCGTTCGCCGCGCTGCTGCTGGTGGGCCTGCCCACGCTGTTCTCGCCGCTGGCGCCGCCGGTGGCCTTCGACGAGGTGATGTACCACCTGCCCTATGCGCGCCAGGTCGCGCAAAGCGGCACGCTGGGCGTCTACGAGTGGCTGCGCTACCCCTGGTTCCCCTACAACTACGACCTGCTCTACGCCGCCGCGCTGACGGTCTACGACGACGTCTTCACCCACTTCATCCACGGCCTCGCGGGCTGGCTGTCGGTGCTGATGATCTACCGCCTCGGCCGGCTGCACGCCAACCGCTACATCGCCTGCATGGGCGCCGGCATCTGGCTCGCGCTCGGCGACTATCCCAACTCGTACATCGACATGGGCGTGGCGCTGTTCGTGCTCGCGGCCTTCGTCGCGCTGTGGTGGTGGGACGAGGGCCACGTGCTCGAACCGGCGCCCGGCGGTCCGCGCCACGGGCGCGCGCGCTGGCTGCTGCTGGCGGCCTTCTTCCTCGGCGTGGCGGCGGGCTCCAAGTACCAGGCGCTGATCTTCCTGCCGCTGGTGGCGGTGTTCGTGGCGCGGCGCGAGCGCCGGCCGCTGCCGTGGCTCGCGGCCCTCGGGCTGTTCCTGGTGCCGTGCATCTACTGGTATGCGCGCAACTACCTGCAGACCGGCGATCCGTTCAACCCGATCGGTGCGCGCGTGTTCGGCTTCACCAACTGGAACATGGCCGACTACACGCAGCAGCTGGCCGACGTGCGCGACCACGCCAACATGCCCAACGGCCTGTTCTGGCCGCTGCTGCTGGTGCCGTTCAGCCCGCTGTGGCGCCCGGGCCCGGTGCGCGCGGCCTTCGTGTTCTGCCTCTACTCGCTCGTGATCTGGGTCGCGACCTCGCGCTATCCGCGCTACATGATGGCCTCGTTCCCGCTGCTCGCGCTGATGGCCGCCGTGGGCTGGCACACGCTGCTGGGCTGGGCCGGTGCCTTCGTGCGGCGCCGGCTGCCGGCGCTCGCGCGCGGGCGCACGCCGGGCGTCTTCGGCGGGCTGCTGATGGTGGTGCTCGCGGGCTTCGCGCTCGCGCATTCGGTGCGCGACGTGCGCATGATCTCGCCCACGCCCGCCTCGCGCGAGGCCTTCCTCGCCCAACGCGTGCCCGGCTACGAGGTGCTGAGCCAGCTGCGCGCCAACCCCGTGGGCCGGCTCTACCAGGTCGGCCTCAACGACTCGATCTACTTCGCGCCAAACCCGGTGTGGGGCGACATCTTCGGGCCCTTCCGCTATTCGGACTACCTGTACCTGCCGGCCGACCAGCTCGCGCGCAAGCTGGCCTCGCAGCAGTTCGGCTCGATCGTGATCCAGACCGCGCTCGCGCCCTACGTCCACACCAAGCCCGACTTCGACAAGTACTTCAGCCTGATCGTCGAGAAGGATGGTGTGAAGGCCTACCGCATACTCGCGCCCACGCCATGACGACCGCCGACCGCCTCGCTTCCCCCACGGCCGCCGCCGCGCTCTCGCCGCTGCCGCCGGCGCTGCGCATCGCCGCCATCATCCCCTGCTACAACGAGGCGCTGGCCATTCCCAAGGTGGTGGCCGACTTCCGCGCCGACCTGCCCGAGGCGCAGATCCACATCTTCGACAACAACTCCACCGACGGCACCGCCGAGGTCGCGCGTGCCCATGGCGCGCACGTCGTGCACGTGCCGCTGCGCGGCAAGGGCAACGTGGTGCGGCGCATGTTCGCCGACGTGGAGGCCGACATCTACGTCATGGTCGACGGCGACGCCACCTACGACCTCTCGACGGTGCGCGAGATGATCCGCATGCTGGTCGACCAGAAGCTCGACATGGTGGTGGGCGCGCGCGTCGACGACCAGAGCGATGCCCAGACCTACCGCCGCGGCCATCGGCTGGGCAACCAGATGCTGACCGGCGCGGTCGCGGGCCTGTTCGGCGGCAGCTTCACCGACATGCTGTCGGGCTTTCGCGTGTTCTCGCGCCGCTACGTGAAGTCCTTTCCCGCGCTGGCCAAAGGCTTCGAGATCGAGACCGAACTCACCGTGCACGCGCTCGAGCTGCGCATGCCCTATGCCGAGGTGGCCTCGGTCTACCGCTCGCGGCCCGAGGGTTCGGTGAGCAAGCTGTCGACCTACCGCGACGGCTGGCGCATCCTCGTCACCATCTCCAAGCTGTTCGTGAGCGAGCGGCCGCTGATGTTCTTCGCGATCCTCGCGGGCCTGCTCGCGCTGGCCGCGGTGGGGCTCGCGATCCCGCTCGCGATGACCTTCTGGGAGACCGGCCTGGTGCCGCGCCTGCCCACGGCCGTGCTGGCCACCGGCCTGATGCTCAGCGCGATGCTCGCACTGGTCTGCGGCGCGGTGCTGCACACCGTGACCATCGGCCGGCAGGAGGCCAAGCGGCTGCGCTACCTCGCCATGCCCGCGGCCGGCTCCGAGTCGTGGCAAGACGGCGCCTGCGGCTGAGGCGATGAGGCAGGCCGGGCGCCAGTTCCTGCTGTTCGCCGTGGCCGGCGTGGTGGGCTTCGGTGTCGACGTGGCGGTGCTGTACCTGGCCGCGCCGCTGCTGGGCTGGTACGGCGCGCGCGTGCTGTCCTTCCTCGCGGCCGCCACCACCACCTGGGTGATGAACCGCCACCTGGCCTTCGGCGACCGCCATGCCGGCACCAGCCTGTGGCGCGAGTACCTGGCCTATCTCGCGACCATGCTCGGCGGCGCGGTCGTGAACTACGGCGCCTACGTGCTGGTGCTGCATTCGGCGGGCGGCCGCTGGGCGCCGATGCTCGGCGTGGCCGTGGGCAGCGGCGCGGGCATGGTCGTGAACTTCCTCGCCGCGCGCTACCTCGTCTTCAAGACTCGGCGCTCGCCCTGAGCGCCGCGCGCCTCAGTGCGCGCCCGACACCACCACCGGGATCTCGGTCGCCGGCGGCGTGTTGCGGCTGCGGCCGCAGCGCACGATGCCGTCGATCATCACCATGCCCACGCCCGGGATGTCGCCGAGCTGCACGCTCTCGAGCAGGCCCGGCGCGGGCGAATGCTGCGCGCGGTCCATGAACACGAAATCGGCATCGCGGCCGACCTCGATCAGGCCGCAGTTGAGCTTGCGGATCTTCGCGGTGTTGCCGGTGGCGAAGCAGAACACCAGCTCGGCCGGGATGTTCGCGATCGACGACAGCATCGCGACCATGCGCAGGATGCCCAGCGGCTGCACGCCCGAGCCCGCGGGACCGTCGGTGCCGAGGATCACGCGGTGCGGGCACTTGAGTTCGAGCGCCGCCTTGGCCGCCGCGATCGCCACCTTCTCGTTGCCGTTGTGCACGATCTCGATCGCGCGCGAGCTCTTCTCGCAGAGCTCGCACACGTGGGCCTCGGGCAGCGAGGTGTGGCCGCCGTTGATGTGGCCGATGACGTCGGCGTCGGCCTCGAGCACCACGTCCTTGTCGATCAGGCCCGAGCCCGGGATCGACGGGCCGCCCGTGTGGATCGTGCTCTGGATGCCGTACTTGCGCGCCCAGGCCACCATCTCCTTGGCCTCGTAGCCGGCCTTCACCGAACCCAGGCCGACCTCGCCGAGCAGGCCCACGCCGGCCTCGGCGAGTTCCTTGAAGTCGCTCTCGACCATGCCCTTCTCGATCACCGGCGCGCCGGCCAGCACCTTCACGCCGCCGGGGCGGAAGTTGTCGAAGGCGCGCTGCGCCGTGATGGCCAGGGCCTTCAGGCCCACGATGTCCTTGGGGCGGCCGGGCAGGTGCACTTCGCCGGCCGAGATCATGGTGGTCACGCCGCCGTGCATGGTGGAGTCGATCCAGCCGATCTGGCCCTGGCGCGGCGTCCAGTCGCCGAACACCGGGTGCACGTGGCTGTCGATCAGGCCGGGCGCGACGCAGGTCCGGCGCGCGTCGATGACGGTCTTCGCGCCCTCGAGGTCGCAGTCCTTCTGCTTGCCGATGGCGACGATCAGGCCGTCGTTCACCACGATGGTGTCGGCGTCGAGGATGGGCTTGTCGATGTCGCCCGAGAGCAGCAGCCCTATGTTCTGGATGACGACCTTGCCCGACTTTCCGCTGCTCGCGATTTCTGCCATTTCGTGTTGTCCTCGTCGTGGGGGGGAGTGTTGTTGTCCTGCAGATCGTCCGCGCGCACGGTGCGCAGCACGGTCTCGATCACGAAGTCTTCCCAGTGCCGGATCGCGTCCGGCGACTCGAGCGGCTCGCCCAGGAAGGCCGTGAGCGTGTGGCGGTTGGAGGTGTAGAAATAGCCGGTGGACGCGATCAGCAGGTAGATGTCGCGCGCCACGAGGTCCTTGCGGAACAGCCCCTGGGCCGCGCCGCTCGCGAGGATCTCCGCGATGATCGCCACCGCCCGCGACGAATACTCGCGCGCGCGCAGCGACTTCGAGATGTGCCGGCCCTTGTGCAGGTTCTCGGTGTTGAGCAGCGTCACGAACTCGGGGTTCTTGCGGTAGTAGCCGAGCACGAAGCGGATCACTTCGGTGAGCGCCTCCACCGGGCGCGAGGCGTCGAGCGCGATCGCGGCCTCGGCGTCGTCCATGCGCTGGTAGATGCCCTCGAGCACCGCGATGAACAGGCCTTCCTTGCTGCCGAAGTAGTAGTAGATCATCCGGTCGTACGACTTGGCGGCCTTGGAGATCTTCTCCACGCTGCCGCCGTCGTAGCCGTACTTGGCGAACACCTTGGTCGCCGACTTGAGGATGCTGTCGCGCGTGGCCTGGGCCGCGGCCTCGCGCACGCCGGTGCGGCGCTGGGGCTTGGGCTTGGTGATGGAGCGGCTGTCGGCCATCGATCGCGCGGCGTCCTGCTTACTTCTCGGCGAAGGCGCGTTCGACGACGAAGTCGCCGGGCGTCGAGGTGTTGCCTTCCTTGAAGCCGCGTGCCTCGAGGATGTGCTTGAGGTCGACCAGCAGGCCCGGGCTGCCGCACAGCATCACGCGGTCTTCGGCGGCGTTGATCGGCGGCAGGCCGAGGTCGTCGGTGAGCTTGTTGCTCGAGATCAGGTCGGTGATGCGGCCCTGGTTGCGGAACTCCTCGCGCGTGACCGTGGGGTAGTACAGCAGCTGCTTGGCGACCATCTCGCCGAGGAACTCGTGCTTGGGCAGGTGGTCGGTCACGAGGTCGTGGTAGGCCAGCTCGTCGACCTGGCGCACGCCGTGCACCAGGATGACCTGCTCGAACTTCTCGTAAGTCTCGGGGTCGCGGATCACGCTCATGAACGGTGCCAGGCCGGTGCCGGTGCCGAACAGGTAGAGGCGCTTGCCGGGCAGCGTGTAGTCGATCAGCAGCGTGCCGGTGGGCTTGCGGCCCACGATGATGGTGTCGCCCACCTGGATGTGCTGCAGCCGCGAGGTCAGCGGGCCGTCTTCCACCTTGATGCTCAGGAACTCGAGATGCTCCTCGTAGTTCGGGCTCACGATGCTGTAGGCGCGCAGCAGCGGCTTCTCGTTGACGCGCAGGCCGATCATCGTGAAGTGGCCGTTGGAGAAACGCAGCGCCGGGTCGCGCGTGGTGGTGAAGGTGAACAGGCGGTCGGTCCAGTGGTGGACGCTCAGGACCTTCTCTTCGCTGAATGCACTCATACGGAACTCAATAGTGGTGAATGACGGGGGGTTGGCTGAGCCGGGATGCACGCCCTTGGGGCGCCAGCTGCCGGCCGGCTCCGAACCCTCCATTGTCGTTGGTCGGAAAAACCCCGATGAACATCGCGAGAAAACACCATTGCAAGCATCGGGCCCGTTTGCTACATTGACTCTCAATGTAGTGAATGCAACATGAAAGTGTAGGGGATGCTACACAAACGGAAGGCCCCGCACAAGCGCACATGCGGCACGTTTGTTGCAAACCCCGCCACCACGATTTGCAGCCAACAAGAGGTCGCCCCCCGATGACGGAACACACGAAGACAGACGGACTGCCGGGCATGGACGTGCCGGTGGTCGCCGAGGCCGGCCCCGGCGGTTTCGGCAAGGCGCCGCTGCGCAACGAGCGCATGAGCGCGGCCAAGGTCGAATGCAATGCCTGCCCGGTGCTGTGCCAGATCTCCGACGGGCGCACCGGCGCCTGCGACCGCTATGCCAACCGCGAGGGCGTGCTGGTGCGCGTCGATCCGGTGGTGCTGCTGCGCCGCCAGCTCGCGAGCGATGCGCCCGCGCTGGTGGCGTTCGACCGCATGACGGCGGCCGAAGACGGCAAGGTCGTCGACGCACCCTCGGCCGACTGGGACGGCGACCTGCTGCATGCCGACGAGGTCTTCGTCACCGGCGTCGGTTCCTCCACCACCTATCCCGACTACAAGCCCGCGCCCTTCATCGTCGCCTCCAAGGCGCAGGGCGTGGACATGGTCACCGTGGTCACCGAGGGCATCTTCAGCTACTGCAGCTTCAAGGTGAAGATCGACACCGACCGCTTCCTCGGCGCCGAGCAGGCCAACGTGCGCTATCGCGGCGAGGTGGTGGGCCACGTCACCACGGCCGAGTACGGGTCGCAGATGCTGTCGCTGGGCGGCGTGCACCACCTCACGGGCGGCAGCAAGAAGGAAGGCCGCATGACGGCCGAGCTGATGCAGCTGCTGGGCAACAAGAAGGCCATCGAATGCACCATCGACGGCGGCGCCAGCCTGGTGATCCAGGCCGGCAAGGCGCCGATCGTCAACGGCGTGGAAGAGCAGCGCATGCGCGTGGGCTGCGGCTCTGCGGCGGTCGGCATCTTCGCGCGCCAGTTCGCGGGCGTGGCCGACGAGGTGGTGGTGGTCGACGACCACATCACCGGCGTGCTGACCGAGCACCAGGCCGGCCGCTGCCTCGACATGCCGCCCTCGGGCATCCAGATGCTGGGCCGCAAGTCGACGCCGGGGCGCTACTTCCAGGTCGCCAATCCGGGCAACGGCTGGGGCGGCACCGACATCGCCGATCCGCTGTCGATCATCGAGGGCTGGGAGGAGGGCGTGGCCAAGCCCGGCCTGCGCCTGCTCATGACCTCGACCACCGGCGAGCATGCGCAGTGGTACGTGCTCGACGACGCGCTGCAGCCCGTCGAGCAGCCGATGCCTCCCGAGGTGAAGCGCATCGTCGAGCGCATCGGCGAGAACTGCGAACCCTCGCTGTGCACCGTGCTGTTCCTCGGCGGTGCCGGCGGCAGCCTGCGCGCGGGCGTCACCGAGAACCCGGTGCTGCTCACGCGCGCCATCAAGCGCGCGCTGGTCAACGTCACCTGCGGCGGCGCGCCGGCCTATGTGTGGCCCGGCGGCGGCATCACGGTGATGGCCGACGTCATGCGCATGCCCGACAACAGCT
>Ga0209025_1000291_pt1 | contig 112755 bp, 110 predicted proteins | sample AraplaMF_Col_mLB_FD_184256 | JGI IMG/M metagenome (GOLD analysis project Ga0209025, IMG submission 184256) | Arabidopsis root microbial communities from the University of North Carolina, USA - plate scrape MF_Col_mLB (SPAdes) (version 2) | ecosystem: Host-associated > Plants > Roots >... | reverse complement strand
GCCCGCTGACGGTGGCCGACGAGGTGGTCGAGCGCCATGGCGTCACCCTCATCGGCCATACCAACCTGGCCAGCATGGTGGCGGCCGACGCCTCGGCGCTCTATGCCCGCAACGTGCTGGACTTCCTCAAGCTGGTCGTCGACAAGGATGGCCAGTTTACGCTCAACCTCGAAGACGACATCGTCGCGGCCTGCCTGGTGGCGGGACGCAAGAAAGCGGCGCTGGCCGGATGATTCAAGGAGACCTCAATGGAAATGGTTAGCCACACGGTGATCAACCTGATCATCTTTGTCCTGGCGATCTACGTGGGCTACCACGTGGTCTGGACGGTTACCCCCGCGCTGCACACGCCGTTGATGGCAGTGACCAATGCGATCTCGGCCATCATCATCGTCGGCGCCATGCTGGCGGCCGGCCTGACCGAGGGCTACGTTGGCCGCGCCATGGGCGCGCTGGCGGTAGCACTGGCGGCGGTCAACGTGTTCGGCGGCTTCCTGGTCACGCAGCGCATGCTGGGGATGTTCAGGAAGAAGGCACCCAGGGCGCAGGCTGAAGCCAAGGGTCAGCCCGGCGGCAAACTGGCGGAGGTGGCGCAATGAATGGCCTGTCGATGAATATGGTGACGCTGTCTTACCTGGGCGCGTCGGTCTGCTTTATCCAGGCGCTCAAGGGGCTGTCACACCCGACCACGGCGCGGCGTGGCAATGCCTTCGGAATGGCCGGCATGGTGGTGGCGGCGCTCACCACGGTGGCGCTGATCCTCAAGCTGAAGGGCGAGCTGCTGTCTGGCGAGGCCGGCGCCTCCGCGCCGGGCACCGGCCTGGCGCTGATCCTGGCGGCGCTGGTGGTGGGTGGCGGCATCGGCGCTTACGTGGCAAAGCAGGTCCAGATGACCAAGATGCCCGAGCTGGTCGCTGCAATGCACTCGCTAATCGGCCTCGCGGCGGTGTTTATCTCGGTGGCGGCAGTGGCGGAGCCCGCGGCGTTCGGCATCACGGCTGCCGGTTCGCATGACATCCCGCTCGGCAACCGGATCGAGCTCTTCATCGGCTGCTTCGTCGGCGCCATCACCTTCTCCGGTTCGGTGATCGCCTTCGGCAAGCTCGCCGGGCGCTACAAGTTCCGCCTGTTCCAGGGCGCGCCGGTGGTGTTCCCCGGCCAGCACTGGCTGAACCTGCTGCTGGCGGTGGCGATGGTTGGCTTCGGCATCATCTTCTTCATGTCGCAGGCCTGGCTGCCGTTCCTGATCATGCTGGCGATCGCCTTCGTGCTGGGCGTGCTGATCATCATCCCGATCGGCGGCGCCGACATGCCGGTGGTGGTGTCGATGCTGAACTCGTACTCGGGCTGGGCGGCGGCGGGCATCGGCTTCTCGCTGAACAACCCGATGCTGATCATCGCGGGTTCGCTGGTGGGATCGTCCGGTGCCATCCTCTCGTACATCATGTGCCGGGCGATGAACCGCTCGTTCTTCAACGTGATCTTGGGCGGCTTCGGCAGCGACGCCGCCGCCGCGAGCGGCCCGGCGGGGCAGGTGCAGCGCAACGTGAAATCGGGCTCGGCCGACGACGCCGCCTTCCTGATGGGCAATGCGGAGACGGTCATCATCGTGCCGGGCTATGGCCTGGCGGTCGCGCGGGCCCAGCATGTGCTCAAGGAGCTGACCGAAGCGCTCTCGGACAAGGGCGTGACCGTGAAATACGCGATCCACCCGGTGGCGGGCCGCATGCCGGGCCACATGAACGTGCTGCTGGCCGAGGCCGAGGTGCCCTACGACCAGGTCTTCGAGATGGAAGATATCAACAGCGAGTTCGGCCAGGCCGACGTGGTGCTGGTGCTGGGCGCCAACGACGTGGTCAACCCGGCGGCCAAGACCGATCCCAAGTCGCCGATCGCGGGCATGCCGATCCTGGAGGCGTACAAGGCCAAGACCATCATCGTCAACAAGCGCTCGATGGCGGCCGGCTACGCGGGTCTCGACAACGAGCTGTTCTACATGGACAAGACCATGATGGTTTTCGGCGACGCCAAGAAGGTCGTCGAAGACATGGTCAAGGCGGTTCAGTAGTGCCGGACCGCTCTCTTCCTGGAAAGTCAGTACTGAAACCGGCCTGCTGCACCAGGGCCGGCACAGGAAAGCTTTCCCATACGAGCGCACGATGAGTGCGCTCAATTGAAACGCCACAATACCACGATGATTCCAGCCTCAATTTCCTCCTCCATGGAAGTCAACGCCTTTTTTCATCCTAGTACCTGTACCTTTAGTTATCTTGTTCTTGACCGACAAACCCGGCAATGCGCGCTGATCGACAGCGTGCTTGACTACGATCCGAACTCCGGCCGGATTTGCACGACCAGCGCCGATCAGCTGATATCGCGCGTGCTGGAACTGGGGGCGACCGTTCAATGGATGTTGGAAACCCATGTCCATGCCGACCATCTTTCGGCCGCGCCGTATCTCAAGCGAAGACTGGGCGGACAGACCGCCATTGGAAGCCATATCACAGCTGTACAGAAGGTCTTCGGCGAGCTATTCAATGCAGGGCCGGATTTCGCGCCGGACGGGTGCCAGTTCGATCGCCTGTGGCATGACGGAGACACCTTCACGCTCGGGGGCCTGCTGGTGCGTGCGATACATACGCCAGGCCACACGCCGGCATGCATGACCTATGTGATCAGCGACGGCCAGGAGATGGCTGCCTTTGTCGGCGACACGCTGTTCATGCCAGACTACGGCACCGCCCGCTGCGACTTCCCGGGAGGCGATGCGCGTACCCTCTACCGCTCCATCGACAAGGTGCTGAGCTTGCCAATGGAGACGCGCCTCTACTTGTGCCACGACTATCTGCCTGGCGGCGGGGAGCTCAGCTACGTGACCACGGTAGCTGACCAACGCGCGAACAATATCCATGTGCGCGATGGCATCGGCGAGGAGGAATTCGTCGTGATGCGCCAGGAGCGTGACGCCGCGCTCCCGATGCCCGCCCTGATTCTGCCGTCCGTGCAGGTCAACATGCGGGCGGGAGAGCTACCCTCTCCTGAGACGAACGGTAAGCGATATCTTAAAATCCCCGTCAACGCACTCTGATGCGACGAACTGTTCACGAGCGCGATAACGACTGCGAACGAAGGCGATGAAGCTACCAATCTAAAGGGACTCCTTCGCCTACCGGCGTCAGGCATCGACGAACGCTGCAGCCTTGCTAATCCGCGATACGCCTCGATTCGGACGACGCTGTCCTACCTATCTCGCAAGGCAGTCAATCTCACTCTGAATCGCCATCCGCCGGTCCAACGTCCAGTTCATCGACTCTTGCTTATCCAGTGTAATTTTGTCATGGCGCCATACCTCCGCATCGCCGTCCGAGCACTCGACGTCGGCCGCCATCCTTGTGAGCGACTTGCCGTGAGACGACGGCGATGGGTTGCTGGCGAAGCTTTGGCTGCTATCTTCCGGAATTGGGGCGGTAGGCGCCATGATTCCTCGGGCTGCGGTTCGTTTGTGCGTAGTGGCGCCGGTTAATGGGCCGAGATCGTCTCAAGCGATTCGCCGCGCGTCTCGATGCCGAAGCAATAGACGATGATCGCCGCGGCCAGGAAGCAGGCGGCGCCCAACGCGAATACCCCGGCCTGTCCTGCTAGCGGCAGCACGACGCCGACCAGGGTCGGGCCGATTAGCGATCCGAAGCGGCCGACCGTGGACGCCATGCCGCAGCCCGTGGCGCGAGCGCGCGTCGGATATAGCTCCGGCGTATAGGTATAAAGCACGGCCCACATGCCGAACATGAAGAACTGCATCAGCCCGCCGGCAAGGAAGAGCGCCATCGGTTCCGGGCTCATGCCAGCGACGCGGCCGTAGACGAAGGCCATCACGGCACCGCCGACCAGCGTGATCACGCATGCAGGCTTGCGGCCCCAATGCTCCACCGCCCAGGCCGCGCACAGAAAGCCCGGGATGCCGCCGATTGAGATATAGACGGTATAGAGGACGGACTTGGTCACGCCCATGCCGGTCTGCTGCAGCAGCGCGCCAATCCAGGTATTGAGGCCGTAGAAGCCGAGCAAGGCAAAGAACCACAATCCCCACACCGTTAGCGTGCGGTTGCGGTACTCGGGCGACCACAGCACCTTGACGCCGAACACTTCTGCATCCGCGCTGACGACTTTGGGCTCTGCTTCAGGCAACGAAGACAGCTTCATGCGGCGCATCACGGTGGCCTCGATCCGCGCAACAAGTGCCGAGGCCTCTTCGTGGCGGCCTTTCGATTCGAGCCAACGCGGAGATTCTGGGACATAGCGCCGCACCACGAACAGGAACAGCGCCGGCACCGCGCCGAGCAGGAACATGGTGCGCCAGCTATACGCCGATAGCACGTAGTACGACATCAATCCCGCGCAGATAAAGGCAATCGGCCAGTTACCATCCATCAGCGCCAGATACTTCCCACGCTGACGCGCGGGGATGAACTCGGACAGCAGCGTCTGCGCCAGCGGCAGTTCCATGCCCATACCCACGCCCAGCAGCAGACGATAGATACCGAGCGTGACCGGGTCATTCGCAGTTGAACACAGGAAGCTGCCCACGCCCCAGACGATCATGCTGACCTGGAACACCGGCTTGCGGCCGAAACGGTCGGCGAGCATGCCCGAGCTGAGCGCGCCGATGGCCATGCCGACAAAGCTCGCACTGCCCAGCATGCCGGCCTGTGCGCTGGTGAGGCCGAACTCCGTGCGGATCGATCCGAGCAAGTACGTCATCATGGCCAGATCCAGGTTGTCGAAAAAGAATGCCATCGCAATCACCATGAACAAGAAGCGGTGATAGCCGCATATGGGCAGCCGCTCCAGCCGGTCGCCGACGCGGATCCGCATTAGTTCCATCGGGGTCAGTTTCATCTTGTCTCCTGTCTTGTATGGGCCGGCATCCGAGCGTGCCGGCGCGCGCAACATCGCCATGCGGCATGTCTTGCGCTACTGTCGCGCTTCGGCCCTTCAGCTGCCCTCGCCCGGATGACAAGCACTGTCGCCGGGGCGCCAACCAGCGTGGTGCGGCAAATGCCCCAACGGCGCATACGCGTACCCGGCCGACAGCGGCGGCTACCAGCAACGGCAAACGAGAAAAATGGAGTGAGAAGCCGAGACGAAGATGGCACGCGAGCGGTCGCGTGCCGTTGGCCCGTTGGCAGGGCCGCGCGCAGAGGTCAGCGATTGGCGAAGCGACGCGGGTCGAAGGCGTCTTCTGGCAGCGATGACAACGCCGCGCCGGCGGGGAAGGCATAGCGCAGATAAGGGGCGCGAGGCTGGCCTGGCGGCGAGTATTGCCCATCGGCGAGGATGCGCTTCTTCGCTGACAAGGAGCGGATCTCGCAACGGTAAGCCACAATCTGGCTGGCTGCGCCGTCCTCGATTGGAGTGTAGTCCTTCTCCGGCCTGAACTTGTCGAGCGCGACGTACTGGTGCGCACGTATCTCCTCGGTTTCGTCGCGCACCGTTGCCATGCAGCGGGCGATGACGCTGTAGTACTCGAGGCTGGTGTTCTGGCCCTTAGGAGCCTTCAGCAAAGCCACCGGGCGGTCGACCTCAATGGTGACGTGCGGGTCGGCGCGAATCGCCGCCGCGAGCTTGCCGAAGCGCGAGCTGTGGATCAGGAAGGCGTCGCCGGTGAAAGTGAAGCTTTGTGCCGTGACGTAGGGATAGGGCGTGTCATGAACGCCCACACGGCAGATCAGTTCGTCGCGCAGGAACGCCTCGATCGCGGGCCAGTCGGTCCACGCCAGGTCGGTCCGGCGCATTTCGGGATCCAGGTAGTCTGGTGTTTTATCTCTCATATCTGTCATGTCTGCCTCAGGATGGAAGGATTTGTGCTCACGCCAGCAGCCGCATCTGCTCGCGAGCCGGGCCCAGGCCGACGCCGCGCAGGCGGCAACCCAGCGTGTCGGCCAGCCAGCGCAGCAGCGCGTCCAGCTGTGGTGGAAGCGGATCGGCCGAATGGTTCGGAAGTGCATCGACGGCAAAAGCAGGGAATCGCCGCGTAGCGCCTTCCGGGCCTTCGTCGTCAACGACCACGATGGCGGGATCACGCGTCTGCGCGAACAGCGCCAGCGCATCACACTTGTTGAGGAAAAGCTCGTCCACGCCGTGCAGCTGTACGGTGCGACGCAATTGCGCGACGTCGAGCAGTCCTATGCGCCGAGGCCGGCCGGTTCCCGTGCCGTATTCGCCGGTCAGCATCCGGATAGCCATGCCAACGTGCAACGGATCGTCGCCGGCAAGGAGCGCCACTGGGTCATGCGTTGCGGCTTCCTGCTCGCGACCGAGACCTTTGTGCGCGGCGTCAGCGCAATACACGGCAGATCGCTGCGCACCCAGTTCGGACGGGAAGTGGCCCGCGCCCACGCGAGAGACAATTGCCTTGGCCACGCCGATGGTTTTGCGGTGATAGCAACACGGCAGGTCTCCGCCGACATAGGCATACGCCGGCACGGTATGGCTGGCGGTTACCCACGGCTGTTCGCCGTGCGTCACGTCCAGCATGACCGACTGCGCGCCTTCGAACAGCACGCGCGCGCCTTGTGTCACGCGTTGTGCGAGGTACCCGGGATCCGATATGACGTAATTCCGGAGCAGCGGCCATGCCGCGCGCATGGCGTCCAATGCGGCAGCATCCGCCGGGTCGCCACCGCGCGCAGCAGCTACCGTCATCTGCCGGAATGCGGCTCCGCTGTCTTGTATCAGGTCGCGCAACTGGCACGACGTGCGTTCGCTGCCTTGGGCGCGTAGCGCATGGTCGGCGTAGCAGGGGCCGATGCCGTTGCCGGTAGTGCCAATCGATGCCCCGTGCGCATGGTCACGCGCAACGTGCAGTGGCTGGACCACCAAACAACGGTCGCTGATCGCCAGACGGCCTTGCACCTGGATGCCAAGTTCCTCGAGCATCGCGATTTCCTCTGCCAGCTGCGCCAAGCCGACCGCGCAGCCGGAACCGATATACAGGGACACTGCACGATGCAACACCGCGGAGGGCACTTGCCGCAGGCGTACCGCGCCCTGAGGGGTAGCGATGGTATGACCGGCGTTCGCGCCGCCATTGAAGCGCGCCACGATGTCATAGTCGCCGGCAATATGGTCAACCACCCGCGCCTTGCCTTCATCGCCGTACTGCAGGCCGACCAGCACGTCGGCGTATCCGCTTCGGCTTGCCATGATCATGCGTCGGTGTCGATGGCAAAGCTTGCCTCGATCTCAACGGGCGCGCCAAAGGGGAGGCTTGCCACGCCGATGGCAATGCGCGCATGCCGGCCTTGATCCGCAAATATGAAGTTAATGAGTTCCGACGCGGCATTGATCACGGCTGGTGCGTCGTGAAAGCCGGGTGAAGTCGAGACAAAGCCGCCAAGGCGCAGTACCGACCGAACGCGGTCGAGTTCGCCGTCGGTAGCGGCCGCCACCCAGCCCAGCACGTTGGCCAGGCAGAGGCGTGCGGCGTCGCGCGCGCTGTCAAGGGGCACTTCGGCAGGCACACTGCCGGCATACACGGGCTTGCCATCCCGCAGCGGCAATTGTCCTGATACTGTCAGGACGCCACGATGCAGGGTGTAGGGAACGAACAGAGCGTTGGGCAAGACTGGCGAGGGCAGCACGATTCCTGCCTCGGCGAGGCGATCGATGACAGACATGGAGGTTCCTTGTGAGCAATGGCGAAGGCGCCGCCGTACATGTGTTGCACGGCAGATTCGCCACCTTCACTGTGCTCCCCGTCCTACCCGCTGTCCTGCGCCGGGATGACAGGCGCTATCGCGCAGACGCCAGATCTGGGATGCCCGGGCCTGCGTTATCGGAGTGCCGTATCGCGAAAGTATTCCGTTGGTGTCATGCCCAATGCGCGCCGGAACATTGCGGTGAATGCGCTGGGGCTTTCGTAACCTAGCTGCAGCGCAATGTCGATCACCGGACGGCCTTCAGCCAGCAGGCGTACCGCCGCCATCAGGCGCGCCTGCTGCTTCCAGCGGCTGAAGGTCATGCCAGTCTGTTCCGGGAACAGCCGGATGATGGTGCGTTCGCTTGCGCCGACTGACTGGCTCCACGCTTCGACCGAGGTCTCGTCGGAAGGGTCGGCGACGATGCGCGCGCAGATCCTGGCTAAACGCGCATCCTGTGGCATGGGCAAGTGCAGCGGCACAACCGACAGCGGGCGCATCTCCTGCAGCAGCAGTCTTGCCACCAGACCGTCGCGTCCGGCTTCATCGTAATCGACAGGCATGCGCACCATTTCGGAGATGATTTCGCGCAGCAGGGGCGGCACCGCCACCACGCAGCACGTGGTCAGCTCGCCCGGAACGGCGTCCTGCCGGACGTAGACCGTGCGCATTTCGACGTTGCCGCACGTCTGCATGGCGTGTCGCATGTCACATGGCACCCAGACGGCGCGCTGGGGCGGTACCACCCAGGAACCCATTTCAGTGTCGACGAGGATCGCGCCGCTGTAGGCGTAGATGAGCTGCGCTCGCGGGTGCGAGTGGTAATCGATATAGAAGCGGTCAGGCAGCGTGCGCGCCATGCCGCCTACCGGCCGTTCGATGTGCTGGTAGTCGTCGCGGTTTTCACTTTTTCCGAACATGGCGTCTCCGAGACATCAAGTGTCATCTGCCGGTGCGCATGGCAAGGCACCGAACAGTATCGTGGGATCTGACGTGAGCACGCGTCGCCATTTCACAAAGGAGCCGGTGTGCGTACCGGCCCGACAGTTCGGAGCCAAATGTAATGTCAGTGTATCGAAACTTCAATCAGGAGTGCCTGGACAAGCAGTACAACGTCAGGGGCGGCATCCCCGGCTACCAGGCCATCTTCGACCGGTGGGCCAGGGACAGTCGCGGGTTTCGAGCCAGCCATCCGGTCAGGGAAGACCTGGCATATGGCGACGACCCCAAGCAATCACTGGACTTCTTTCCCGCAGCCACCCCCAGGCGCCCCTTGCTGGTCTTTATCCACGGAGGATACTGGCAATCCCTCGACAAATCGGACTTCAGCTACGTGGCTGCGCCGTATCTGCGGCGCGACATCAACGTAGCGGTGGTCAATTACCGGCTCGCGCCCGACGTGCCCATGGCGGCGATCGTGCGTGACAATCAGGAGGCGCTGGCCTGGCTATACCGGCAGGCGGAGGCATTGGGCTTTGACGGGGACCGCATCTTTGTCTCGGGACACTCCGCCGGCGGGCATCTCACCGCCACCATGGCTGGTACGCACTGGGAACAGTTCGGCGTGCCCGCCGACCTGGTCAAGGGAGGGTGCGCTATCAGCGGCTTGTATGACCTGGAACCGATCCGGCTGTGCTATCTCAACAAGGTCGTCCGCCTGACGCCGGCGGACGTGGCGGCGTACAGCCCGGTCTATCACCTCCCGACCGCCAGGCTGCCGATGATCCTTACCGTCGGGGGAGATGAATCGGACGAGTACCACCGATTGCAGGCGCAATACGCCGCGCTGCTGCGCGAGCAAGGCATCGAAGCCGAAGTGGTAGTGCAGGCACGAGGTCACCACTTCGATGCGGTGGACTATCTGGGAGACGCAGAAGGAGAGCTTGCCGGGGCGGTATTGAAGATGATTGCCGCCGCATCCTAGGCGGCGGCAAGTGCCTCGGGGCGGCCCCTTCGGTTAGCGCAACGATCGGAACGTCGACCGCACCGCGCACTAAACAACGCACGCTCTAACCCGAACAGCGAAAGGTTCAACTACCAGCCTGGTTGTAAAAGACCGGGTTGGGATAGGCCAGGCCAGTTCAACTTTGTGGCCGGCAAGCCCGCGTGGGTGCTTAGGTGTTGCGTGAAAGCTTGACCCTGCAAGCGGGGTAATTTTGACAACCCCAGAATGCGCCGGTTGGCCCTTTGCGCTCGACCATCTTAACTCCGCATGCTGCGCATGTCGGCGTTCGGTAGTCCCCCCGAAAGGCCTGTGCCAGCATCGTCCTCTGCCTGTGCGGATCGAGTGCGAGAATTCGCTCGATAATCCCCGCACCATCGAGCAACTGAATGCCGGCCCGCTCTGCCGACTCCGTTACCGGTCGGCCGACATAGCCAGACAACGACCAGAAGACGCCCCTACGCACCTTGTGTTCATGCATGACACCGGCAAGTGCGCGAACCTGCTCCACTTTCACCGGCTTGCTCCATGCTTTGCATTGCACCACGGCTACAGGAACATCCAGGCCTGCCTTGTACAAGGTTGCATCGATGCCACCATCGGGGCCGTGGGGGACGGTCTTGACCACGAACCCCATCGCCTCGTAATACCCGACACACAGCAACTCAAATCGCTTCCACTCCAGCAATTTGAGGGCATCTAGCGTCCAGCTATTGATTTCTGGCTTCTCGGACGTTGGTCCTGTCTGCGCTGGCGCGCCGCCGGCCTCCTTTGAATTGGCAGGCGTGTCGGAATACCTGGAGGGTGGCAGGGGCGACGACGTGGGGCGGCTCGCGCGGGAGCGCCGGGTCCTGATTGGGGCATCCTGCTGCCCTGCCCCTGCCCTACTTCGCGCACGGAGGTATGACAGCACCCCCAGAAATCCAAACAGGGCGGTTGGAACCCAGGCTAAGGACTGGCTCAATACGGAAATGCCCCTCAACACCGGACTCGACGCGAATATCGCTGGCAAGACCCCACGAAACACGATGTAGGCGCCCACGGCCAGTGCGAGGGATACCCACCATGGCGCATCCATCAATACCTCGCTAAGCGACGGCTCCTTTCTCCTGCGACCCATGTCTCTACCTGTTGTTGTTCTTCACGTCATTGCCGCGGCATTCCGCTCACGACAAATCTACCCGATTTAATATACAAGGCGGGTTGCATCAGACCAACACCCCACTGACTACGGGTGGCAGAGCAGTCGGCGTTCGGCTGCTGGCGAGTCCAGTAACCCTCAATGACCTGGCCTCGCCTAATCCCTTAAACTCGGACCTCCAGCATTACAGACGAGAACCATGAAAAAAGCAGGTCGGGTCAAGACATGGCTGAGGCTACCCTGCATCTGCTTGCGCTCTGCGGCGGTTGGCCTGGCGTGTTTGCCGCCCAGCACCTCCTTCGACACAAGAATCGGAAACGGGAGTTTCAAGTCGCGTTTTGGAGTATCGTCGCCTTAAATATTGGCGCAATGGCTCTTTGGCAAACTGTCATTGCGGCGCGATGAAACGGCACCTTACGGCTGCGGCGAACGAACGAGCTAGATCGGGCGTTATGTGAAAAATGCTGGTTCCGCGCGAATACTAGTGCCTCTGGCCACTGTGTCGCCGCCGGCCCGTAGCTGCTCCTCGTACGCGCTTTGGTGGCAGCTTCCGTCAGCGCGTTGACGAGAGGCTCCAGCAGGTTGCGAAGTCGCGCGTAGTCCTTTGACGTGTGACTCAACCTCGCAGCGCCATGGCGCGCAGCAGCGCGTCGATCTGCCCGAACGCATCTTGCTGCCATTGTTCTGGCGTGCGATCGCCTAGTGCATGCGTGTCTTCGACGAAGCGCCTTACGCAAGTGGGTCCGTAACCCTCGAAGGTGTCGAACTTGTCGGCGATGTGTCGGAAACCGCGCTCGCCACTGGGATGCCCCAGCAGTAGGCAACATTCCTGTGCCAGCACCTCGATACCGCCGGGGTAGTTTCGCACGCAGTAGTAGATGTCGTAGGCGTCTTTCTGCTTGTAGCGGCCCGCCAGTGCGTGACCTTTCATGGCAAGAAGAGCGGGAATTGAGCACACCGCAATCTCCACCCGGTTGGTTCCGCCGTCGGGCATCGGCCCTGCCACAGCGACCAGCTGGTAGAACCGCATCGCTAGATCGGCGCCGTCCGCCCGCTGTACTGCGAAGTCGCTGATCAAGGGGGGATTGTTCTTGACGATCTCCGCGTCGCGCGGCATCAAAAAATCGACCACGACGTCGATCGCTTCGCCACCATCTCGCGTCGTGACCTGGCGAACCAACTGGAAGCGCCGGAGTCCCTCGCGCTGCGCGTATCCATGGCCTTGAAGCGCGCCGATCAACGTCGCGTACTCGCCATCGCCGAGTGCTTCCGCATCCAGTCCGACGTCCACGTCGAGCGTGCCGACGTGCGGCATATCCTCGTTGGCCAGCAGCAGCCAGGGAACTGCGCCGCCAATGATGGCGAACTTGCCCTTGAAGCTGCCAAGGATCTGGCCGATCTCGATCAGCACCGACTTCACAGCTGCAGTCGTCCGATCGTCGTACTCGGCGGCCGACTGTGGTTCCTGGGGTGTCATTTGGGCCATGAGAGCCTTTCTTTGCGCAGGTGTTCGGCGGCTTCAGCGCCGCGTTCGCCCGAAACGGATAGATCAAGGTAGGTCTGGACGGGGCTTGTGCAAATCGCGCCCGGTGCCGCTTCGAGTGTGTCGGCGAGCAGGCCCAAGTCCTTGGGGACGGTGACGACCACGTTCTCGCCCTTAGAGACAGTCGACAGCTTTAGTGCGGCTTGGAGCTTGCGCAGACCGTCTTCGTCAGCGAAGAAGTAGTGGGTGCCGGTTCGCCCATAAGGGGCAAGCCACTGTGCGGCCGAAAAGGATGCAAAGGCAGCGTGCCCCTGGCCGTCTTGTGTGCCCAACGCATTGCGGGCCGCGCCTTCCAGCGCGCTGCCATGCAATGGCGTGTAGAACCGCAGCCGCTCACCTGATGGCGGGGTGTAGCTGTCCCGCCATGCGTCAAGCAGCGCATCGGGCGCAGAGAGGACGAGGCCATCGTCCGAAGCGCTCGCCCATTCCCGATCAATCAAGCCTGTGCGCACATTGCTGACGTGCCCCAGGCTGACTCCGGAGATTTCCGACAACTCGGTGACGCGCCAAGCACGGTCAGGCTCGCGCAGCATGGCACGCAGAACCTGGGCCGACTTCGGCCTGAACAGCGACTTTAGTTCGCGTTGTTCAGCAACGGGCTTGTCTGTCACCATGCGTTCAATGAACACGCCGCCGAAGGCGATCCGGGCGTTTCCCTCCAGGTCGAGATACCCGACGCCCATTTCGACGCACAATTGCCTCACCGCAGGTGAGAGGTAAGGTGCAATGAAGACGGGAGTCGCCTGCGGGGCTCGCTGCGCCACGTAATTACGCAGTTCGAGAAGCGCGGAACGGGCGTACCGCGGCTGGCCGTTCGACTTGTACTCGCAAATGAGCAGGTGCTCCCGCCCGTCCACGAGCAGCCGGGCGATTAAGTCCGGCCGCCAATCGCCGGACACAGCGGCGACTTCGATGTCTTCGATTTGAAGGATCGGGATTTTCTCAAGCAGCCGCCGCAACGCCTCCCCAGCATGGGCTTCCGACTTTTTCATTGAATGGACCCCTTTCAACATCCGCTGAAAATACCATAAATCTTGAAATGCGGCCAAAATTTTCACTAAAAATGTGATTTTCAGCAATTGCTGAAAGCGTGATTCGATGAAATGCGGCGTTACGGTCGCAAAGAGGCGGCACAGATTGCCGATTTCGCTCCCGTATGACGATTGCGGCTCATCGCGCGGTTGAGAACGCTGGACCAGCTGATCAACCGCCTCAACGCCTTGGCGCCAACTGAAGCAGGGACTGGCGTAGGTTGCCGGCGCCATCGGCGGGGCAAAATTAGAGGCCGCGCGCGACTCTTCCGTGCACGCTGGCTCGGCACTGCCTGCCGGCCTTGAGTTGTCTGAGGCCGTGGCCGCGATCACCGATGACCGAACACGGGATAGCCTGGGCGAGCTCGCCGTGTCCGCATCGAGTGGCTGGCGAGCAAGGCAAGGCAGCCAGCGTCGGCGCGTGTCACTGACACCGACCGTTATCGTGCCTTATTGCCACGCTGCGGCGACGCCGGTCTCACGCCGTTCCCGGCCCACTCCTTGCGGTTGACCGCGTGGACGGCAACGGCAGTAGCCGTTTAGGGTTGTTCGATGCCTGCCGTCATCCGCAGAAATGTGAGTGTGCCACCGCGCGTGGCTGGCAGGCGTCGAACAAGCCTCGATGGAGGAAACCGCGGAGTGCTCCGAGGCGGTCGGAGTGTTGGAGGCTATGGCGATTGATAGGCCGGGCTGCCCAACGGTGCGGGAGATGCGCAGTCAAACGGGATGCTGGATAGCGCCTGGTGCCGCGACGAGGCGGTCCAGTCGCGCAATCGTGAGGATGAAGCGGACGTGCGAGGGGCTGCGCGAAGCGGCAAGCGCAAACGTCCGCTCGCAGGCCGCGTTGCCGCAAAGCCGACGGTCGAGTTGCACGCTCAACCCGTCGGAGACACCCCACACTGCTCCAGGATTGAACACATCGATTCAAATCACAACACCCTGCGATTCGCACGGGATCAATCGCTGCCAAAGAATCTCTTTAAGGACACAGGTACAGTTCGTGCGTCATGGCATGTGGGTGCAAGACACCTCATCACTACAATGTTGGAGACGCCATGACCCACCTGAACGCCGCTGATCGCATCGACAGCTTCTTCATTCCCTGCGTGACTCTCATTGGTCCAGGCTGTGCGCGCGAGACCGGCACGCGCGCCAAAGCGCTAGGCGCAAGAAAGGCCCTCATCGTCACGGATGCCGGCCTGCACAAGATGGGGCTATCCGAAACCATTGCGGGGTACATCCGCGAGGCAGGGCTTCAGGCCACCATTTTTCCAGGGGCCGAACCCAATCCGACCGATGTCAATGTTCATGACGGCGTCAAGCTGTTCGAGCAGGAAGGATGCGACTTCATTGTCTCGCTGGGCGGCGGCTCCTCGCACGACTGCGCGAAAGGAATCGGCCTCGTTACCGCCGGAGGCGGACATATCCGTGACTACGAAGGTATCGACAAATCGACGGTGCCAATGACGCCGCTGATTTCCATCAATACGACTGCCGGCACCGCTGCGGAGATGACTCGCTTTTGCATCATCACCAATTCGAGCAATCACGTGAAGATGGCCATCGTCGATTGGCGCTGCACACCGCTGATCGCAATCGACGATCCCCGGCTGATGGTCGCAATGCCGCCCGCATTGACTGCCGCGACCGGCATGGATGCGCTCACGCACGCCGTCGAAGCATACGTTTCCATCGCGGCCACGCCAATTACCGATGCATGCGCGGAAAAAGCGATTGCGTTGATCGGCGAGTGGCTGCCCAAGGCCGTAGCCAATGGCAATTCGATGGAAGCGCGTGCCGCGATGTGCTACGCGCAATACCTTGCGGGCATGGCCTTCAACAATGCGTCGCTCGGCTATGTGCACGCGATGGCCCATCAACTTGGCGGCCTCTACAACCTGCCACATGGTGTGTGCAACGCGATCTTGCTGCCCCATGTATCGGAATTCAACCTCATTGCCGCGCCTGAACGCTTCGCGAAGATCGCAGAACTGCTCGGCGAAAACGTTGCGAGCCTCAGTACCAGTGACGCGGCCAAGGCTGCGATCTCGGCGATCCGGGCTCTCGCCGCGTCGATCGGCATTCCGGCCGGCCTGGCCAGCCTGGGCGTCAAGGCGGAAGACCATGAGGTGATGGCGCACAACGCACAAAAAGATGCATGCATGCTGACGAATCCGCGCAGGGCCACCACGGCGCAAGTCATCGCAATCTTCGCTGCAGCGATGTAAAAGGTATGCCCCCTCCGACGAACGCGGGAGGGGGTTCAGCGGCACGATTACCTTCGCGTGTTTAGACTTCCGCCCAAAGGAGTCACGATGATTTCCACCTATGTCGAACTGCTTTCCTGCATTCACGCAGAAGGCTCACCGCAACAGTCGCGGCAATCGATGCATCTTGCGCGCCAACACCTTGTCACGCACCTTGTGCGCAAGAGGCCCACGGACGTGCTCATGGATGGCTCAAACGAGCGACCCGATGTCAGGACCGTCGCCGTGCTGGGTTACAACTAGAGCGAAGGCGCAGCAAGCACCATTCTCTTCGAATAGCCCAAAGCGCGCTGCAGGCGCTGCACTGTACATGACTGGAGAGCCAAGAGTTTCGGGAGAGCCTCCAACTTCAAGACCCGTTTCCGACTCTAATCCTTCCGCACCCATCACGGTGAACCAATAAAGGAAAAGCCCCGCCGGATTTCCCGGCGGGGCTCTTTGCGCACCTTGAACGGTCGACTTAGATCGGTTCGATCTTCGTCGCGGCCGGACCCTTCTGGCCCACACCCGCCACATAACGCACTTTCTGGCCCTCCTGGAGCGACTTGAACCCGTTGCCTTGAATTTCGGAGAAATGGGCAAACAGGTCATTTCCGCCTGCATCAGGCGTAATGAAGCCAAAACCCTTTGAATCGTTGAACCACTTTACTGTACCGGTTTCCATGTGAAGACTCTTTAAATATTCTCGCCTAGCCAGAAAAGCGGGCGAGGCATGACGATCAAGGAGGAAACATGGAGAGAAAGTGGCGCCGGTGGGGCGTGTACCTAACGCTTCGAGGTTACGCTTGAAGATCCTGCACTAGTTCTTATACAGGCATGCCGCTTCGCGGTCAATGAAGATCCCACAGCAATCGATGCGTACTCGCCAGGCCGCCACAAGCCAGCGAGCTGAAGACGTCCGCGAAACAGTGTCAAATTGTTCAGCAATGCATGCAGTGGCACGTGACGCCTCCAATGCACCTGTACATCTTTCGGCACGATATTTTTTTTCTTCGCTTGCCAGGCTGGCATAGTGACGGCGATCAAGGGCCCCCCCCGGCCATCCGCTATGAAGCTGTGGGGGGCATCGATGCCAACGGAGGTACCGGTTGCCGAACTGTCCGTCGATGTACTGTCGCGCGTGTCGCTGAGCCGCTATTGGGAAGCCTGCGATCTGCCGCGCCCTGAGTATTCCCGGCCGTATGTCCAGCAGCGTGGACTGTGGCCGCGGATTTTCCGCCTTGGTGGTCGAGGTGTTCCTGTCAGGCGGATGGTACTTTTGCTCGTCCCCTGAGGGTATCCATTCCGACTGGCATCGGCACCGGCCGGGATGCCGCCGATATTCCAATTGCCGCCATATTTGACTAGGCCGAGTCGAAGCGGCCCTTTATCGAAACCCAGGTAATGGCCGACCCGGCTGCCGGGATTGGACAAGCGTCATCTCCACCTAAGCGCAGGCATTAGTGCGCTTCGCCTTTCATCCACTCGAACTCCAAGGCGGCGTTCCACTCTTCGTATGCTGCAATCGGTTCCATGGCCTCGTCGACGTACGATGCCGCACGTTCCGCCGCAGCCGACGGCCCTACATCTTCCTGACCGCCATCCTCGGTCTTCGGCGGCGGCAGTGGGCTGGCGAAGGGGGGCTGCGTTGAAACGGTACCGCTGCCGGCGCACGGGTCGGCAATTGATACCCGCCGGCCGACGTTCATTCCCTTCTTGACGCGCACAGGCAGTAACATGAGCGCTCCCTCCCTTAATTGGAAGTACCGCAATGCAAGTACTGGTTGATGCAGACGCCTGTCCGGTTGTCGTCAAGGAAATGTTGTTTCGGGCCGCGCAACGGGTCGAAGTGTGTGTGACACTGGTGGCCAATCAGTATATGCGCACGCCGCCGTCCCGCTTTATCAAGGCACTGCAAGTGCCGGCGGGCTTCGACGCCGCAGATGACCGTATCGTCGAACTGGTCAGCAACGGTGACCTCGTGATTACGGCGGACATAGCTCTTGCGGCCGCTGCGCTTGAAAAGGGCGCTTATGTGCTCGACCCACGAGGAAGCTGGTTTAGCCGTGAGAACATCCAGGAGCGCCTAACGATGCGTGAGGTGATGGACCAGCTCCGCAGCTCTGGCATCGATACCGGCGGTCCAGCACCGTACGCCGCGCAGGAGAGCAAAGCGTTCGCTGGCCAATTAGATCGGTTCCTGGCACGCCATGCGTCGCCAGGTGCGGTCGCCTGAAGCGTGCGAGCCCCAGCTACACAATAGTGAGCCGGAGTTAGTAGTATCGCTCCGGCAGGCCTCTTGCCGGCCATGAAGAGACATTCGCCCACGTCGCTGTCCGGACGTCGGATGTCTGCTCCCAACCAAGAATCTGTCGTTCAGCCACACCACGGCATCGACATGGCGGCGTTCCCGAGGTCGAATGTCGTCTTCGCGGCGATCGCGGAACTATCGCAGCCAGCGAGGTTAGGCGGCTCGCCAGCCCATGACTGCGATGACTTCGCGTTCAGCCGCCTCGGGACGCAACATGGCTGTCTCGCCGCTGTCGTCGACGGGATAGTGCCCAGAACAAGCCAGACAATCGATGATCCATCAACCTCTCGGCGGCCAGTAAGCAGCGCGCCCACTGATCATCCGTCACGGAAAGGCCAAGCTCCGAGGCCGCGGCGGCCACAATGATGGCCATTGCGTCGCTCCCGTGGCTCAGTTGCATCTCCATCATCATATCTACCCGGTGCTCGGCATGCCTCAGCCTTTCCGGACATAGATCTGTTTGATGGGAGCTGCCTGCGAGTTCCCGCCTGACCCGGCGAATGGCATGAAGCAGATTTTCTCGCTGCGAGGTTGGGAACATCATCTCGACATCCTGCACGCGGATATGCGACCGCTATCTAGCCAACGTGCAAGAGCGCGGAAGGCAGCTCGCGGCTGAGCACTGCCGACTGTACCGCCACGCCGATACCGTGCGCCTCGATGAGGTGCTGCACGTCTTGCATGGCGGCCTGAACCTCGGCCCGCGTAGCGGGGGGGAGGCCGTCGATATTGACGAACACCATTGAGGTATCCGGCAGCGTCTGGGTGTTAGCGGCCTGCCGCCAGGTCCACCGACGCGTCAGCACATCAGCGGATGCCGCGAGAATGATCTCTCCCTCCGTAATGGGCTCGGGTGCCCCGCCATCCGGTGGGACAAACCTGTCGCCTGGTCGCGCGCGCCGGAGTTGCAGTGCAGCGCTGGCAGGAGCGGGGTGGACACCAACGGGCAGGAGGTGGCGAAGCGAAGCGATGGTACCGATATCAACCAGCGGGTTAATGGAAGGAAGCGCATCGGCCTTTGCGACCCGCCTGACGAGCGACTCAATCGAGCTGCGGTATTCCGACGCCCTCGCTCCAAAAAGCCGGAAGGCATCCCGCCAGGCAGAGATCCGCGGATGCTCCGCAACGTTACCTGTGATCGAAGCGTGCGTACCATGCTCTGCAGCACGCAGGAGCGCGACGAGTTCCGGAGACGCCGAACGGTTGTCCCTGACCTGGACCAAGATGACCCCGCGGCAGTAGTGCGGATGATCACTAAAGATGTCGTCTGATACGAGGTACTCCATCACTTCCTTCCCCAACGCCTACCAGTTAGCAGGCGTATGCTTCAACACACTCGCGATGGCCGCGGCGACCACTCCAACGTTGCGCTGGTTCAGACCAGCCACGCACATACGGCCAGACCGCAAGAGGTACACGCCGTGCACCTCACGGAGGCAGTCGACCTGATCCGGACTCAGCCCTGTGTAGGTAAACATGCCGCGCTGATCCAGGTAACGTGATAGCGCCCGCCCTGCCACATGGCCTTCCAATCCGCTGTGCACTGCCTGACGCATGACCTGGATCCGCCCCCGCATGGCGGCAAGTTCCGCCGTCCAGTTCGAGCGCAGTGCAGCATCGCCAAGGACGCGTGCAATGATTCGTGCGCCGTGTGTCGGAGGATTGCTGTAGTTGGCGCGCACCGTGCAAGTGAGTTGGCCCAGCACGCGCGTGGCCTCTTCGCTGCTGCGGCAGACGACACTAAGGGCACCACAGCGTTCGCCATAGAGCGAGAAATTCTTCGAGAAGGAATTCGCAACCAGGCAGGTCACGCCCGCGTCGGTAAGCGCGCGAACCGCAAAGGCATCCTGCTCGAGGTCACTGCCGAAGCCCTGGTAGGCCATGTCAACGAACGCGATCAGACGACGCGCGCGGAGCACCGGGAGGATGGCCTCCCACTGCGCCTGGCTCAAGTCCACGCCGGTCGGGTTGTGGCAGCACGCGTGAAGAAGGACGATGCTCTCGGCAGGCAATCCTTCCATTGTCTTAAGCATATCCTCAAAGCGCAGACCCCCTGTGGCGCCGTCATAATACGGATATGTATTGACCTGAAATCCCGAGCCCTCGAAGACCACGCGGTGGTTTTCCCAGGAAGGGTCGCTAATCCAGACCTGCGAATCGGGAAAATAGCGTTTCAAAAAATCGCTTCCGACCTTTAGCGCACCGGACCCACCGATTGTCTGCAGTGTGGCGATCCGCCCTTCGCGCAGCGCGGCGCTATCGGCGCCGAACACCAATTCCTGCACTGCAGCGCGGTAGTCTGCAATGCCCGCCATGGGTAGGTACGGACGAGTGCGGCGCTGCGCGACCAATTCCCGCTCTGCCTCGTCCACCGCGGCCATGACCGGCAGTCGTCCGGCATCATCGAAATAGATGCCAATGCTCAGGTTGACCTTGTCGGAACGCGGGTCACGTTGAAAATCCTCGTTGAGGCTCAGAATGGGATCGCCTGCATAGGCGGTGACGTTATCGAACATAGCAAAAATCCTTGATTACTCTAATTTCCAACCGGCCTAGCTGAGCAGAAGCGCATCATCCGCGAGCGCTTCTCCACGTGTGCGTTCAAACATTGCCAGCAGATCCGGCACGTCGAGCCCGCGCCGTTGCTCGCCACTCACATCAAGGATCACGCGCCCCTCGTGGAGCATGATGGTTCGCTCCCCATAGTCGAGCGCCTGGCGCATGCTGTGAGTGACCATCATGGCGGTCAGTTTCCCCCGCCCCACGATCCGCGCGGTGAGATCCAGCACAAACGCGGCCGTCTTCGGGTCCAATGCCGCGGTGTGCTCGTCGAGCAGCAGGATTCGCGATGGGCGCAACGAAGCCATCAGCAGGCTGACGGCCTGACGTTGCCCGCCGGACAGCAAGCCGATGCGGTCCTCCAGCCGGTTCTCGAGGCCGAGCTCAAGAATGCTCAACTTCTCCCTGAACATCTCACGCAGTTCCGCATTCACGGCAAAGCGGAGCCTGCGCGCGTCTCCGCGCCGCCATGCCAATGCCATGTTTTCCTCGATCGTGAGCGCTTCGCAGGTGCCGGCAAGCGGATCCTGGAATACACGAGCGACAAGGTGGCTGCGCTGCCAGGCATTCAGTCGCGTCACATTCTTTCCATCGATGCTGATGGAACCCTGGTCGACCTTCAGGTCGCCGCTCAGCGCATTGAGGAATGTGGACTTTCCCGCGCCATTCGAGCCGATGACGGTGACAAACTGGCCTGTCGGGATCGTGAGATCCAGGCCGCGCAGCGCGCGGTTCTCGATCGGTGTTCCCGGGTGAAACGTAATGGCAAGACCCTTGGCTTCCAGCATGATCAGGCCTCCTTCTGAACCTGCGAGCGAGGCACACGCAGCCTAGCGAGCTTTTGACGATATGCCGGCATCACGAGCGCAACGCCCACCAGCACCGCGGTGACCAGGTTCAGGTCCTGTGCCTTTAGGCCAATGAAATCCACGTTGAGAGCCAGAGCAATGAAGAAGCGATAGAGAATGGCGCCCAGCACACATGCCAGTGTGGCGATGGGAAGGCTGCGGGACGGCATCAGCGTTTCCCCGATGATCACGGCGGCCAGGCCGATCACGATGGTGCCGATGCCCATGGAGACATCCGCGCCACCCTGTGACTGCGCAAAGAAGGCGCCCGCCAACGCGGCGATGCCATTGGACAGTGCGAGTCCGAGTAGTGTGTGCCGGTCAGTGGAGATCCCCTGGGCTCGCGCCATGCGGGCATTGCCACCCGTGGCGCGCATCGCGAGACCATCCTCCGACGAAAAGTAGAGGTCCAGCACGACCTTGGCGACAATGACGGTCACGAGAAGCACCAGCGGTTTTAGCCAGTAGTCCGGCACGCCGTCGATCGCGAGCATGGTGAATATCGTCGGCTCGCTAATCAGCGCGACATTGGGCTTGCCCATGATGCGAAGATTGATCGAATACAGAGAAATCATCACCAGGATGCCCGCGAGCAGTTGCAGAATTTTCAGCCTGACATTGAGCCAGCCTGTGACGAAGCCAGATAGCGCCCCTGCGGCGAACGCTACGCTTGTCGCGAGGAACGGGTTCCAGCCCAACGTGATCAGCGTCGCCGCAACGGCTCCGCCAAGGGGGAAACTGGCGTCGACCGTCAGGTCTGCAAAGTTGATAACGCGGAAGGACAGATACACGCCGAGAGCGACCAATCCGAAGATCAGGCCAATCTCCAACGCGCCCAAGGTTGCGATGAGCGACATGGTAAAACCTCTGAAAATGAACAGGCAGCGATGCGGGGGATTATTCGAAAACCTTTTTGGCGACCGACAGGAGATCACCAGGAATCACCACGCCTTGCTTGCGCGCCGCGGTTTTGTTGACTTCAAGCTCCAGTGTCTTGCTCAGCTCCGTCGGCATCTTCCCCGGCGCCTCTCCGCGTAGAATCCGGACAACCTGCTTGCCCGTCTGCCGCCCCAGGTCGTAGTAATTGAGGCTCAATGCGGCGGTGGCACCGCGCCGTACCATGTCCGTATCGGCTGCAACCACTGGAATGTGGGACTGGTTGGCGACCTTGGCCAACGATTCGAATGCTGACGTCACGTTGTTGTCGGTCGGGGCGTAGAAAACATCGATTTTTCCCACCAGGCTCTGCGCGGCGCTCGCAACGTCGACAGTCCGGGGCGCGGCGCTTTCAACGACCGTCAGCCCCGCGGCAGTTGCCGCCCGCTTCAATCCCTCTACCAGGACGACAGAATTCGCCTCACCGGGGCTGTAGACCACCCCGATCCGCTTCGCGCCCGGCACCAACTGCTTGATAAGCTTCACGTGCTGGTCGAGCGGCGACATGTCGGACACTCCGGTCACGTTGCCACCTGTGGCCTGCCATGATTTCACGAGCTTTGCTGCGATAGGGTCGGTCACCGCGCTGAAGACAACGGGGATGTCGCGCGTGGCAGCGACGACGGCCTGCGCCGACGGTGTGGCAATTGCCACAATAACATTGGGACGATCCCCGACGAACTTGCGTGCTATCTGCGCCGCGATACCGTTGTTTCCTTGCGCGCTTTGATACTCCAATTGCAGATTTTTTCCCAGTACGTAGCCGGACTCGCTAAGCTCGTCTGAGACGCCTTTCCTGGCGGCATCCAACGCCGGGTGATCCACGATTGCCGTCATCGCCACCCTGGCTTCGGCGGCGTCCACGCCGCTGGCAACGAAGATCAGGCCGCAAAATGCCGCGTGAATGAGGGCGTTTTTCATAGTCTCTTCCTTCTTATCCTTAGGGGGCACAGAGCTTTCGCCTTATGGATTGACGTAAGCGGTCTTTACTGTCGTGTAAAACTCGGCGGCGTATCTTCCTTGTTCGCGCGGCCCGTAGCTCGAACCCTTCCGGCCACCAAATGGCACGTGCGGGTCGACACCGGCCGTCGGTGCGTTGATCATGACCATCCCGGCCTGCGCCCCACGCTTGAAGCGCTGCGCATGCTTGAGCGAGGTCGTTACCACTCCCGACGACAATCCGAATGGGGTGTCGTTCGCGACGTCAATTGCCTCCTCGACGCTTGCGACACGAATCACGCTCGCCACGGGTCCGAACACCTCCTCGCGGTTAATACGCATCGCATTCGTGGTCTGCGTGAAGAGCGTGGGCTGGAGGTAAAAGCCCGGTTTCCCGTCGATCTTCGGCAACGCTTCGCCACCGAAAGCCAAGGTCGCCCCCTCATGCCGAGCGATCTCGATGTAGTCGAGATCCTGTTGCAATTGCTTGGCGTCGACGACAGGCCCCATCTTGGTGTCAGGGTGCCGGGCATCACCAACTGTCAGTGCAGTCAGACGCTCGCGCAATCCCGCAACGAACCGGTCGTGGATACCGTCACTCACGATGAGACGCGAAGAGGCAGTGCAGCGCTGCCCGGAGGAGAAGTACGCACCATTGACGGCACAGTCCACCGCGACGTCCAGATCCGCATCGTCGAGGACAACCAGAGGGTTTTTCCCGCCCATCTCAAGCTGAAATTTCGCCATCGTGCCCGGCCGGCCAACGCACCCCTGCGCCACCTGCCGACCGGTCGCTTCCGATCCGGTAAAGCTGACTGCCTGAATGCGGGGGTCCGTGAACAGCAGATCCCCAACGTCTCGGCCACGGGACATGACGAGGTTGAACGTGCCCGCCGGCAGGCCTGCACGGCTGACCATCTCTGCCAGTGCCCACGCGCTGCCCGATACCAGGTCGGCGGGCTTGAAAACGACCGCATTGCCGTAGGCAAGCGCGGGCGCAATCTTCCAGGCCGGAATGGCCATCGGAAAATTCCACGGCGTGATAATGCTGACGACCCCGACCGGTTCGCGCGTGATCTCCACCTCCATCCCCGGCCGGATCGAGCCGACAACCTCGCCAGCGATGCGGAGCGCTTCGCCGGCATAGAACTTGAAGATCTGCCCAGCGCGTACCACTTCACCGATTGCCTCGGGAAGTGTTTTGCCCTCCTCCCGCGCCAGCAGGTCGCCCAGTTCTGACTTGCGCGCCAGGATTTCGCTGCCGACCATATCGAGAGCGTCGAAACGCTGCTGCGGCGTACTCGCAGCCCAACACGGCTGCGCTTGCGCGGCGGCCCCGATGGCGGTCTCGACCTGGGTGCGACTCGCTCTGGCGTAGACGCCGATAACATCTAGTGTGTCCGAGGGGTTGATGTTCTCGGAGGAGGAATCGCCGGCCACCCAGTCGCCCGCGATGTAGTTGCAGTAGACAGGAGAATACTCAGGCACGATGTTCCGCCTCCGGATATAACCCCCGGACGCGCCCAAACAGGCGGGCCAAGCCCAGCAATGCATCAATATTCGGCGTCTGGATGCCAAGATGTTGGCCGAGTTCCCGGACAGCAGAGACAATGCTGTCGAGCTCAATGGCACGACCGGCCTCCACGTCCTGGAGCATCGAGCTCTTGAATGCGCCAAGCTTCGCGGTCACAACGTGCCGGTCCTCCGGACTCTGTTCGATCGCACAGCCGATCCGAGCGCCGATCTGCGACGCCTCCGCCATGGCCGACGAACAGAAAGCGCGCACCAAGGGATCCGCCAGCACCCTGTCTACCGTCGCACCGGTGATGGCGGATACGGGGTTCATCGTCAGATTGCCCCAGAGCTTGTACCAGATGTCCTGACGAATCCCGGTGGAAAGCGTGACATCGAATCCAGCCCGGCAGAGCAGCTGGGCGACCCGCCGGGCACGCGCACTCTCCCCGCCCTCCGGCTCGCCGACGATGAGTCCATTGCCCATCTTGTGGGCGACCAGCCCCGGCTCCGGCGTGGAGGTGCTGGCATGCACCACGGCGCCCAAGACATGACGCTGCGGGATAGCGCGCGCAATGCTGCCGCCCGGATCCACACTTTCCAGCGTTTTGCCGCGGAGCGCCTCCACGCCTCCTGCAAACCACCAGGGCACGCCGTTCATGGCAGGCAGTACAACGGTGTCCTCCGTGATCAGCGGAGCAATCTCGGCGGCGACCTGCACAAGAGCCGGGCCCTTTACCGCGATGATGACGAGCTCCTGAGGACCGAGCTCCGATGCGCTGTGGCTCGCGCGGACCGGACTACTCACGGTACGCTCGGCTGTGCGGAGTCGCCAGCCATGCTGGCGCAAGGCCTCGAGTGTCTTGCCGCGTGCCAGAGCGCTAACCTCGACATCGTCCAGCGCAGCAAGCTTGGCGCCGAGAAAACCGCCGATCGCGCCGGCCCCGACAATACAGATCTTCTTCATACGGTATCTCCCTTGCAAAGGCGAAGATTCTCCTTGAAATGCTCGGGGACGCGTTCGTCAAATCCGAGCGCGACGCGCCGAACTTCAGGCGAATCCGTGGGAGCGTGTCCCACGCCCAGCGCGCTCGCACGAGGCGCATCGATGGCGATCACCTTGCCACCGACTCTGCCCAGGCCAGTGATTTCGCACTCCACCGTTTGCCCGGCGTCCACGCTACGCGAGTGACAGGGCGTTCCCATTAGGATGACGTCGCCCGGAACTAGCGTGATGTGTCGAGCGATGTCGGCAACGACGTAGTGAGGTCCCCAGATCGTTTCCTCGCCAATGTGCGCTTCCTGAACGATCCGGCCATTCACGTACGTACGCAGTGTCTGTTCAAACAGATTGATGCCTCGAACGATTCCGGGACCAATGGGGAGCAGCGTGTCCGCACCTTTCACGCGCAGCATGCTGCCCTGATCGGTATCCCGGAAATCCTGCAAGCCCATATCCAGGGCTGGACAGAATCCTTCGATGTACTCCCACGCCTCATCTGGCGTCACGTTGCGGCAGGTCCGTCCAATGACCACCGCATACTCGCCCTCATAGTTCAGATAGCGACAATCGGCGGGCTTGTGAATCTGCCCGCCATGGCCGTTGAGCGATGTCGGCGGCTTGGTGAAATACGTCGGCGTCTCCGTAGGTCGTGGCTTGTTTCGCGTCTCCACGCTTCGCGAGGTGTAGCTGATGTGGATCGCGATGATCTTTGTGGGGCTTACCGGGGACAGGTAGACCTGCGCGTCGGCTACCAGCGTCCGGCCGTCGTCCAGTTTCAGCTTTCCCTTATCGGGACCGTTCTCGACCATGGTGCCCCAGAACGCGCTGCCTCCGATCAGCACGCGTCGACGCTCGACGCGAGGGCCCCGCATAACGGCCGGAAGCTCCTGGAGTGGAAATTCAAACGTCACAATGCCCCCTCCCCTTGCGCAGCCGCGAGCGCCGCGGAGCTCGCTTGCGTGTCAAACCAAACGTGGATGTTGCCGGTGCCGCGGGCGTTTTCGTACTCAGAAAGCGCTTCCCCTTTTACACGGCACTCGGCCCCGCCGATTGCGCCGAGCATCTGCAGATAGTGCGCACCAAACGCTTCCCACGGCAGCCGTCTGTATTCGTCATTCCAGCGATCCAGGATGAGGTCATGCCGCCCTTCCTGCATCAGCTCGATCGCGCCCTTGTCGCTGACGACGTTCTCTGGCGATGAGACGTTGCTCTCGTGGAAGATCCGCGGGTGTTTGGGCTTCCAGTCGATACCATTGAACTTGTGGCTGAGGGCTCCGGACGCCAGCAGAACGACGCGCAGGTCACTTCGGCGAATAGCCTCGCCGATGGCTTCGCCCGACGTAACGAAATGCGGCCAATCGCAGTTCTGGCACGAACTCGCCGTCACGACGGGTACGTCGGACAGTTCGAGCCAAAGGTGCTTGATCAGATTGACCGTCGCATAGTGTCGCCCCAGGTCCGGGTGGCTGACGGCACGGTTGAATCCACCGCGTTCACGCGAGACCGCCTCGATGGCCAGCGCCAACTCGGGATGTCCACGGTAGCGGTACGGCACGCCATGCAAGTACCACGGCATCTCGTCGGAGAGGTAAGTTCCCTCGTAGTGGTCGCCACCATCTACCAGGTGGTAGCCGGTCGTGAACCAATGGCTATCAAAGATCACGACAACATCCGGCTTGGCCGCCGTAATGCGCTCCCGCAAACGCGCGTAGCCTGCAATCAAGTCCGAATCCTCGCCTGCGCCCATGGCGCGACGGAATTCTTCGCACTGCATCAGACCAGGATGGTGCGACACAATGGCTGCGCCTACAATCTGTCCCATCATTCGCTCCTATCGATGCGCAAAGCTTGCGCGAAACGGTTTTTTCGGCACGACGACATCCTTGACGTCGCAAAAGAATTCGAAGCTCCAGTCGCCGCCTTCTCGCCCGATGCCACTACGCTTGATGCCGCCAAATGGCGCTGCCAGGTCCCGGATGCCAAAGCTATTCACCCAGATGAAGCCGGTACGCACACGTTCGGCTACGGCCGTCGCATGGGTCATCTCGCCATAGCACACCCCGCCGAGTCCATAATCTGTGCCGTTGGCCATGTCGATCGCCTGCTCGTCCGTCGCAAAGGTTTGCAGCGTCAGCACTGGACCAAACACTTCCGTCTGCACGATCTCGTCGGATTGCTTGACGTTCGATAGCATCGTCGGCGCATAGTATTGAGGCCCGAACGGATGCGGCTTCCCTCCCCACTCCAGATGCGCACCGGCGGACACTGCACGGTCCACAAATGCCGCGACGCGTTCCACCTGACGCGGGTGAATGATCGGTCCGATTTCAGTCGCTTCATCGCGCGGGTCGCCGATGACCAGCTTTTCTACATGGCCTCGCAGGCTGTGCAGAAACTGCTGGGCGATCTTCTCGTGGACCAACAAGCGCGTCCCTGCCAGGCAAACCTGACCCGCATTGCGGTACATGAGGGCCGCCGTGGCTGCGGCGCCTTCGAGATCCGCGTCCTCGAGTACGATGAACGGACTCTTGCCCCCCAGTTCCAGGCTGCAGGGCACCAGGTTCGCGCCGGCGGCTTGCGCGATCCACTTCGCGGTAGGAACACCGCCGGTGAACGACACCCGGGCGATGCGCGGATCACTCACAAGCTTCGCTCCGGCGTTCGCGCCGGTGCCCTGCACGACGTTGAATACGCCTGGCGGCAACTCCGCTGCGTGTGCGGCATCGGCAAGCAACGAGCATGTAAGAGGCGCCCATTCTGGCGGCTTGAGAATGCAGGTGTTGCCCGCAGCAAGCGCCGGACCGAGCTTCCACGTGGACAACATCAAGGGAGAGTTCCACGGCGTGATGATGACCACTACGCCCGCGGGATCATGCTTGACGATGTGGTGTGCCTGCTCCGTGTCGATAGGGCGATCCTGCAAATCCAGCGCGTGCTGCGCGAACCAGGAAATGTTCTGCATTGCGCGCGGCACCACGCCGTGATGCATGCGCGATCGCAAGACACCTGCATCGGTGCTCTCGACAGTCGCGAAGGCGTTTGCACGCTTGCCAATCTCTTTCGCAAAGCGATCGAGATAGGGCTGCCGTTGCGCGGCGCTCAACGCCGACCATGCCGGAAAGGCCTGTTCGGCCGCCCGGATCGCGGCGTCCACATTTTCGGCGCTTGCTTCGGCTACGCGGCCGAGCGGACTTTGGTCAATCGGGCAGAAGAGCTCAAACGTACTTTCAGCCGCCACCCGCTGGCCATTGATGTAGTGGTCTGGCGAAATGGAAATGCCGCCGACCACGATGGGTTCAGTACTCATTGTCAGGATCCTGAGCGGACAAATGTTTCCGCGAAAAGGTTGTGCTGTGGATAGCAACCACACGCGTGGCGTCGGCCGCGAAGTTCGGGCCAGTGCCGTCGCCGGTCAGCCCACTTCAGTAGTCTGCTGTCCGATTTGCTGTGGATCCGGCATACCGCGCAGCGAGAGCGCGAGTCGCCTGCGCCAGGAGCGTTGCATCCACCCCGACCGCGACGAATCTCGCACCAAGCTCGATGTACCGGCGAGCAAGTGCTTCGTCGGTTGCCAGGATTCCGGGCGCCTTGCCGGCGCGCAGAATGTCTTCGATGGCGCGCTCGATCGCTGCGCGGACCGCGTCATGGCCGGGCTGACCGCGGTATCCCATGGATGCGGCGAGGTCTGCGGGACCGATGAAGACGCCATCCACGCCATCTACTGCGGCGATGGCATCAAGTTGCGCGAGACCCGCGAGCGTTTCCACTTGAACCAACAGCGACACGCAATCGTTGGCTTCATTTAGGTAGGCTGAATAGGCACTCCATCGCGACGAGCGCGCCAGACCGCTGCCCACGCCACGCGTTCCCTCCGGGGGATAGCGTGTAGCGCGCGCCAACATCTCGGCCTGCGCACCGCTTTCCACCATCGGAATTAGGAGCGTCGTTGCGCCGATCTCCAGCACCTGCTTAATGAGGGTGGGATCACCATGCGGTAGGCGCACCACGGGCTCCGCCGGATATGGTGCGATCGCCTGGAGTGCCGTCAGTATGGATCTCAGATCATTGGGACCATGTTCGCCGTCGATCAGCAGCCAATCGAACCCTGCGGTCGCGCACAATTCCGCCGCATAGGAATCGGCCAAGCCAAGCCATAGTCCGATCCGCGCGCCCGGCGATGCAATGGCGAGCCTGAAGGCGTTCTTGGGTGCCTGCATCACACGAACCTCACGGAGATCGACCCAAGCTGACCGTAGTCCGCGTGAATGCTGTCTCCCGAAGCGCAAGAGACCGGTCGCGTAAAAGAACCACCGAGCACGATTTCCCCAGCCTCCAGTGTTTCATCGTAAGCGGCGAGTTTGTTCGCGAGCCAGACGATCCCATTTGCGGGGTGCCCAAGTACGCCCGCGCCAAGACCTGTTTCCTCGATCACGCCGTTCTTGAACAGCAGTGCACCCGCCCAGCGCCAGTCGATAGCATCGGGCTTCATCGGGCGATTGCCGAGCACGATGCCGGCGTTCGCCGCGTTATCGGCAATGGTGTCGAGCACCTTTCTCGGCGCCTTGGTATCCCGGTCAAATTGCTCGATGCGAGCATCGATCAGTTCGAGGGCCGGCACCACATAATCTGTGGCGCGAAGCACGTCGAAAATCGTGACGCCAGGCCCCTTGATGGACTTCGCCAGGACGAAGGCGAACTCCATTTCGAAGCGTGGAACAATGAAGCGCTCCGCCTCGATCTCCGTGCCATCCCGGATGACCATGCTGTCCAGCAGTGTTCCGTAATCCGGCTCCGTGATCTGCGACGCAATCTGCATCGCGCGTGAGGTGAGGCCGATTTTGTGGCCAACCACTTGGCGACCGGCTGCCTTCTCCAGATCGATCCATTGCCTTTGGATTGCGTAACTGTCCTCGACCGTCATCTCAGGATGACGTCTGGAAAATTGCGCTACCTGCGCGCGCGCACGCTCTGCTTGCAGAAGCTCGTGCGCCAAGGCGGTATGAAGTGCCGAATCAAGCATTCTTTTGTCTCCACTGGCAGGGAGCATTCCCGCCTGCCTTGATTTGACGCAAGTATCGGCGGCACCCCCGCGCCAAACAATCAATGGATTCAGTGCAATCTTAAAGATTTAGTTGATAATGTACGGATGCCCCTGACTCGCATCACTCTTCGCCAACTGGAAGCGTTTGCCACCGTTGCGGACGCCCACAGCTTCAGCGCCGCCGGCGAGCGGCTCGGACTGACGGCCCAGGCCGTCAGCCAGTTGGTCGCTGAACTCGAGCAGACGTTGGAATTCCGACTGTTTGACCGCACGACCCGTCGCGTCAGCCTGAGCGCGGCCGGCCGGGATTACTTGTCGTCCGCTCAAACGGTCCTCCGACACGCGCAGGCGGCGGAGACGGCAGCACATGACGTGCGGAATCGTGCGGTCGGCATCGTGCGCGTTGGTGCGCCTCTCGTACTTGCATCGGCCGCACTTCCTGCTGCCGTACACGACTACAACCGCGAGCGATCTAGGGTCGTCATCCGGATCCGGGACATACCTGTGGACCACTTAGTGGACAGCGTAGCGTCGGGGGATGTCGACCTTGCCATTGGTCCGGATCGGGCCACGGGCGCTGACGTTGACGCGTTGCCGCTTTTCGAGAGCCCTTGGGTACTGTGGTGTTCACCCCAACATCCGCTCGCAAGTCGCTCGCGCATCCGGTGGGCCGACTTGAAGGATACGCCGCTCGTTGCTGCAGGACGCGACCACGAACTCAGCGTGGCACAGATGAGACTCACGACGCCAGAAGATGAGCGAGTCATCCCTGTGGATGTCGTGGACAATATCTCCACTGCGTTGGGCATTGCGGCGCAGGGTTCGGCCGCCACGCTGGCCCCCGCCTACGTGAGCGCATTGGCCACGGCGTTTGGCCTGGAAATGCGGAGGGTCGTCGAGCCCGAAACGGTTCGGAAGGTATGCCTCTACCGCCCTCTCGGTCGGGCACTATCTCCCGCAGCAGAGGGCTTCGCCGAGCATGTGGCCGCCTGGCTGCCACACTGGCCGAAGGAGAACTCCCTCGGTTGACCGTTTGATATTCGCGCCTGCGGTTGCGATGGCGGACGAACACTGACGGACGCTGGAGGCAGTTCCATCACTGAGATTGCTGTACATAGCAAGGACCCGCGTACGACTCAATAGCCTCCAATGGCAACCTCGCACCATCCCAGCTACCTTTGGCACCCAAACGCCCAAACGCACGTGTCGGAGTTCGTTTAGGGTTGTTCGATGCCTGCCGTCATCCGCAGAAATGTGAGTGTGCCACCGCGCGTGGCTGGCAGGCGTCGAACAAGCCTTCTATGAGGGCGAGGGTGTCAACCCCCTACAGTATTGGATTTCAGCATAGGGATGTCTGAGCCGATACTCTTCCTTGCAAGCCATTACTTTTCGTTCGCGGACTGATGCGGTACAAAACCGAGGTCGGGGTGGTGAATAACCGGGCCACCGCCCGGACTACCTTCTATCCGTGCTCGGCGCAATGGGCCGGGCACCTCATACCACATGCGCAACGCGCTGGAATGACCCCTGTTATCTGCGCGCCCCATCTCAAAGGACGGCTACCCGCTGGGTAGCCCGGCTTGTTCACGAACGCGCTGACCTGCTATCGTACCGCTTCGCCCTCCATGCCTAAATCGGAATCACGTCACTACTGGTTTGAGGCTTGCCCCGGGGGGAATCTCGCCGTACTCGAGATAGCGCCACAGGGCAATTGCGATGCGGCGGGCAAGGGCGACAATGCCGATACGCCGCATGCGCTTGCCGCCTCGCGCAAAGCGCGCATTGAACCATTGGGTGAGCTGGCTCGTTGGCTGGTAGCGTAACCAGTTCCATGCCAGTTCGATCATCAGCGAGCGGGATCGTTTGTTGCCCGCCTTGCTGATGCCTTGCTCGACCTGGCTTTCGCCGCTGCTGTAGGGCGTCGGTGTCAACCCCAGGCAGCCTGCGACTTCGCGCCGGTTGTGAAAGTGCCGCCAGCCAAACAGTTCCTTGATCAGGGGCCAGGGACTGCCCACGCCGATCCCTTTGAGCCGCGCGAGCAGCGCAATGGCTGGCTGCGCGCCTGCCTTCACCTCCTGGTGCTGCTGGGTTTCGATCGTCTTGATCTGCGTTACGACCAACGCCAGTCGCGCGACTTCACGCTCGATCTCGGCACGCAAGCCAGAGGGTAGGTGCGGGCCATGATAGGTCAACCAGTGTTGCCAGGATCGCCCCCCGATGTGGGCGACCCTCAGGTTGTGCAATACCAGCAGCGAACGAACCCGATTGCTGTGGGCCGTGCGTTCCTGCTTGAGTCGCCCAAGCTCGCGGTGCAAACGTCGCTCGTCTTCCTGCTCTGGTGTCGGGACCCGGGCGACTGCCCACACCCGCCGCTCGCCGGCGTGGTAACGCATCAGCATCGAAAGCAGCTTGTCGCCGTCGAGCCGGTCGGTCTTGGCGCGCCGCCGCGCACGGCGGTTGACTTCAATGCTGGCCGAATCCACCACCAAGTTATGGATGCCTTGTTCCGTGAGCCAGCGGTGTAGCCAGAAGCCGTCACGGCCGGCCTCGTAGCAGGAGCGCACCGGCGCATCGGTGGCCAGGTGGCAGCGGGCTTTGGCCTTGGTGATCACATTCAGCACTGCCTCCTTGTCACCAGCCGCGAGGGTATAGCGGCCTCGGCGCGCTCACGCCGTCGCTCAGCGACAGCTTCCAGCTCTTCTCGCCCAATTCGAAGGCCATATAAAGTCGGCCGGTGATCGTCGTATTCTGCCCCTGAAGGGCTGTGTCAGGCGCGTTCATTTTGCGAGCTCCTATCGAAGAAACGAGACTGCGAATTCTCGTTGTACTTCAAGGGGCTTACTCCGCGGCCCTTCATAGTATCTCGATGGAGGAAACCGGCGGAGTGCTCCGAGGCGGTCGGAGTGTTGGAGGCTATGGCGATTGATAGGCCGGGCTGCCCAACGGTGCGGGAGATGCGCAGTCAAACGGGATGCTGGATAGCGCCTGGTGCCGCGACGAGGCGGTCCAGCTTCGGCGGCAGCGTGGATGGCGCGGTTCAGTTACCGAGTGCTGAGCGCGTCGACGGGATCGAGCCCGGGAAACAGCCACCCGCCATCCAGCATCTTGCCTTGGGCCCGGGCCACGTGCCACCAGACGCGCAGGCGCTCGAGCAGCACTGGGGAAAGCATGGCGTAGCGGTCGCGGCGGCCCTTGCCCTGCTCGATGCGCAGCGTCATGCGCTGGCTGTCGATGTCGCGGTCACCTTGAGGGCCACCACTTCGCTGGCGCGCAGACCGGCGCCGTAGGCGACCGACAGCGCGGTCTGGTGCTTGAGGTTGCCGGCCGCCTCGATGAGCCGCCGCACTTCATCGGGGCTGAGCACGACGGGCAAGGTGCGGGGCACGCGCACCGGGTGCATCCTGACCATCAGCTCAGGTCGGTCGAGCGTGACCTCGAAGAAGAACTTCAGACCGGTGATCGCGTGGTTCAGTGACACAGGTGATGTGCCGAGATCGACGAGATGCAGTTGGTAGCGCCGCAGGTCCTCGACGGTGGCGGTGTCAGGTGAGCGCCTGAGAAACCGGGCAAACTCGCGCACGATGTGCAGGTAGGCGTCCTGTGTCTTCGGCGAGAGCTGGCGCATGCGCATGTCGTCGATCATGCGCTGACGCAGTGGACTGGCGTTTGCCGGTAAGGAGGTCATGATTCGGCTCCTGTTGAAGAACGAGGCGGATTGCCTCATTCGCCAACATAGAACCGTGTGACCGGCCTCTCCCTGACCGCCACCGTATGACCGTAGCCCTTACCGCGCGAGCGGTTTAGTCCGCCGGCCAGTTTTGGACTTTTGAGCCCTAGTGGAGCAATGTCCAGAATCTGATGCCGAGGCGACGTTCGTTCGGGTCAGCCGGACATCGCTGCGTCATGCCAACGCGCCAGCTACATACAAGCTATCGTGTAAAACGCCCGGATAGCGCCAATGACACGGCCAATATCCGCCTCGTCGACGTCCATATGCGTCACCATCCGCAACCGATAGTGACCCGCGGCCACGATACCGGCATCCCTAAGTACTTGCAGCAGTTCCGCAGACCGCTCGGCAGCGGCCCCCTGCAGATCCAGAAATACGATGTTGGTATCGGGACGTTCGATACTCAGATCTTCGATTCCCCGCAGTCCCTCGTATAAGTCCCTTGCCAGCCGATGGTCCTCCGCAAGGCGCGCGACATGATGATCCAGCGCGTAGAGCGCAGCCGCCGCCAGGACGCCGGCCTGGCGCATAGCGCCACCACAAAGTTTGCGAATGCGCCGGGCACGTGCAATGAATGCTGCGTTGCCGCACAAGACACTGCCCGCCGGCGTACCAAGGCCCTTGCTGAAGCACACTGACACGGAATCGAAGTGTGCAGCAATGCGGCGCGCCTCATGTTCTGGCGTCGCTCCACTCGCCGCAGCCTGCGCCACCGCTGCATTGAGGAGTCGGGCGCCGTCCAGGTGGGTCGCTAGTCCGCGCTCCGCCGCCAGGGCCATCGCTGATTCCAGGTAGGGCAAAGGCATAACCTTGCCGCCGAGGGTGTTCTCGAGCGTGAGCAGGCGCGTGATCGCGTGGTGGTCATTGTCCGGCTTCACTGCTGCACGGATGCTTGCAAGCGACAGCGTTCCGTCCGCCTCATGTTCAATGGGCTGGGGCTGCACCCCACCCAGCACGGCAGCGCCGCCGCCCTCCCAGCGATAACAGTGAGCCATCTGCCCGACAATATATTCATCACCCCGGCCACAATGCGCCAGGATCGCGCACAGGTTTCCCTGTGTACCGGTCGGAACGAACAATGCGGCTTCAAAGCCGAGCATGGCAGCCACACGCTCCTGCAGCGCATTGACGGTCGGATCTTCGCCATAGGTGTCGTCACCAACCGGCGCGCTCACCATGGCTTCGTACATCGCCCGCGTCGGCCGCGTTGCGGTATCGCTCCTGAGATCAATGATCTTGCTCATGCTGCGCCCAGCCTCCCATCCAGCTCCTGGTTGACGACCGCGAGCCAGTAAGCGATGCCGAAGGGCAACGCCTTGTCGTTGAAGTCATAGTGCGGGGTATGGACGTTGCCGCCGCCATCACCGGCGTGGCGGTCATTTCCGATCAGGATGTACGCGCCCGGGCGCTCGCGCATCATGCTCGAAAAGTCCTCGCCCGCGGTGACGCGTTGCATATTGCCGTTTACCGCCGCGGCGCCCGCCACCTCGATCGCCGCCGCCAGGGCGCTGTCCGTTGCCACCGGATCATTGACAAGAGGGTCACTGAGCCACCAGATCTCAACCTCCGCCTGAGCGCCCTCGGTGCGTGCGAATGTGTCCGCATGGGCCCTGATGCGGGTTTCAATCAGTTCCTGCACGTCCGGTGTAAAGGCGCGCATGGTGCCGCCGATTACAAGTTCGGCAGGAATCACGTTCAGAGCATTGGCATCCCCGCCGGAAATGTGCCCGACGCTCACAATGGCCGTCTCCAGCGGCGGCACGTTGCGGGCCACGATGGTCTGCAATCCGAGCACGAAGTGCGAGGCAACGACGCCAAGGTCAACCGAGGTATGAGGGCTCGCGCCCCCGTGGCCACCGGAGCCGGTGAAGCGCACGCGAAAGCGACCGGACGCCGCCATCATTTCGTGCTTGCGGATGCCAAAGGTCCCCAGCGGCAGCGATGGATAGGTGTGCATGCCGAAAATCCGGTCGCAGGGGTAGCGTTGGAACAAGGCATCGGCGAGCATTGCCCGCGCGCCACCGCGGCCTTCTTCAGCTGGCTGGAAGATCAAATGCACGGTTCCCGCAAAGTCCGGGTTGGCCGCGAGGGCCTGCGCCGCGCCGAGCAGCATGGCCGAATGCCCGTCGTGCCCGCAGGCATGCATCACGCCCTGCCTGGCCGATACATGTGCGAACGTGTTGCACTCACCCATGGCCAGTGCGTCCATGTCTGCGCGCAAGCCGATCGAACGTCCGCCGGCCCGCTTCCCGTGTATCGTTCCGACTACACCGGTCCTGGCAATGCCTTCCGTCACCTCGATGCCCCATTCCCGCAGTTTCGCTGCGATCAGCGCGCCGGTGCGCGTTTCTTCAAAGCCGAGCTCGGGATGGGCGTGGATGTCACGGCGGATGGCGGCGATCTCGTCAATGTGCCGGCTGGCGATCTGCAGCAGCGAGCTCATTGCGCGCCCTCCTTTCGGCCCAGCTTCAGGCGGGCAACAATCGCAAGCATGCGCGATTGCGTGTCCCGGACGACGTCCCCGAAGCTCGCCTGCTCCGTCACGGTGGCCGGCGTGATATGGGCAGACTTCAGTTGCGCATCGACCTCGGGATCGGACAGCAGTGCCTGCAACGCCGACGCAAGTCGCCTTGCCACCTCCGGAGGCGTGCCCCTCGGCGCGAAGATGCCGATCCAGCCGCCCTGATCGACGCCTTTCAGGTACTTGCTTTCATTGAGGCTCGGAATCGTTCTGCTCAGTTCGTCACGTTTCAGGCTTGCCGTACCAAAGGCTTGCAGGCGTCCATCCTGCAGGTAGTCGCGGAAGGTCGCGGGCGCCACGAGAGCCAGGTCCACCTGCCCACCCAGCAGGTCCGTCACCTGCGCAGCCCCCCCGCGATAAGGCACATGCAGCATGGAAGTGCCACTCTTTGCCTGGATATCCTCCATCAGCACATGCTGGACCGAACCGATGCCGGAGGTAGCGTACGACAGCACGCCCGGTTTCGTGCGCGCATACTCGATCAGTTCATCAGTGCTCCGCGCTGGTATGCCCCGGCGTCCGACCAGGATAAACGCCGACTCCCCCACTTTCCCAACGGGCATCAGCTCGTTCGTCTTGTATATCACCGCGGCGTTGGTTAACGGCGCCAGCACGGTTTCATTCACTGTGCCGAGCAGCAAGGTATAACCGTCGGCGCTCGCTCGTGCCACCTTTGCCGCGCCGATCGAACCACTGCCGCCGCCGAGGTTCTCGACAACGACGGTGCGCCCGAGCGCCTTCCCAAGCGGAATGTTGACGAGTCGGGCCACGGTATCGACTGAGCCACCCGCGGGATACGGCACCACCAGCGTGACCGGCCGGCTGGGATAGGCCCCGGGCGTTGCGGCGTTGCCTTGGACAGCCGCTACGCACAAGAGCGCGCAGGCAAAGCGTGAAATCCTGTTCATTTGCGGGCTTGCGAAAGTGGATATGAGCCCAATTGTTGCCGACGCACGGCTCCGTCCACAAATAAGATCCCCGTCAAGGACATTCGCCCTGCTTATAGCTCAGGCCCGCCTGCGCCACCCGCGGGGCTGGCTAAGGGAACTCTGTGGCATGACGGCAGAGGAAGTCCTTCAGCATCATTGCTGCCTCGCCCTGCTCTTCCGTCGGATTCAGCACGCCGATGGGCGGGAATGGCGGCAATTCTGCGACATCCAGCTTCGCAAGCTGCCCCAACTCGATCATCTGCCTGGCGATGCTGTATGGGGTGAACATCAGCAGCGGCTCGCTCTGGAGCTGGGCGAGCGTCATGTCGAGGGACCGTGTCTTGAGCTTGCGGTACTCCGGCTCGACGCCTTGCGCGGCCATGAGCTCGTCGAAGATCCGCCGGGCTTCCGTGGAGGGATGCACCAGCAGCCAGGCCTTCGTGGCCAGGTCGGCAAATTGAAGTGGTCCGCTGCCAGCCAACGGGTGCGCCGGCCCGCAGACCACCACCATGCGATCCGGAATCAGCTCCGAAAACTCCCAGCCTTCCGGGACGATGGCGGGCTCGCGGCAGAGCATCAGATCAATTTCGCGGTGTGAGATCAGGGTGCTGGACTGGGCCGCGTTGGCCTCTTGCAATTCGACCATCACGTCCGGCTTGATTCGGCTGAAGGCCGGCAGCGCACGTACGAGGAAGGCTGAAATGGCTGCCTGGATGGCGCCGACCCGCACGATGCTCAACGATTCCCTGCGGCGGAACGCCACGAACTCCGTGCCCTCTTCGAGCGCCGCCAGTGCACGGCGCATGAACGGCAGCAACTCTTGTCCGACTGCCGTCATCCGCATGCCGCGGGCGTGACGTTGGAACAGTGCGCACTGCAGCAACTGCTCCAGATCCGCGATCAGGTTCGTCACTGCCGGTTGCGTCATGCCAATCGCATCGGCGGCACGGTTGGCACTGCCTAGTTCCGCCACGGCGACGAAGGCCTGCAGGTGACGGAAACGCGCCGCCGACATGAGGCGCGCGTAGAAGACCCTGGGGGATTGCATCATCAATACATTGGCCGTCCAGCGGCGGATTCGGTACCCCGAGATGCTACTCTCTATCCGCCGCGGGCCAACGCCCTCAATTACCCTGACCCGGGACAAGCAGCCTCAGAACACGTGCTTCATGCCGATACGCGACAAGAACTGATCGCGCGTCGAGGATGCGCCAATCAGATAGATTGAAGCGACGGTTCCCGGACCGCTGGCTCGCTGTGCGGCAAGCTCCAGATAGAGATCCGTGCGTTTCGACAGGAAATAGTCAATGCTCAAGTTCGCCATATACCAGCGGGATTGCTCGAACCTGTCGGCCGATAGCTGACCCGCCAGCAGCACCGATGGCGTTAGCTGGTAGGTCGTCCCGATCCGCAGCACCTGATCTGTGGAGCTGACGGATCCCCGCTTCAGCATGGTATTGGTGTAGAGGATCGATGGCGTCCAGGGACCCAGCCTGTATTTGAGGCCGACGCCCAGAATACGCTGCTTTTCGACAGTCAGTATGGTGCCGGGCTGCACTGGAACGCCCAGCATCGTGTTCGCCCCCAGCCGGCCCGCACGTATGATGGCCCCGTTGATGTCCGTCATCACGGCAATGGCTGAAAAGGCTTCCCTGCTGTACTGGACATCGGCACTGATCGCCCGGCCCTGGTTGGTTGTTTGCAGGCCGGCATCCTCACCGAAGGCGTAAGTCGCTCCGAACGTCAACCCGGCAAAGCGTTCGCTGCGAAGCTGTATGGCGTTGTTCAGACGCTCGCCGGCGCCACGGTCAAGGTTGGCATTCTGCGCACTATAAATGCCGCAGTTCCAGCACGGGAAATAGGGGACCATCAGGACAGTCGAGTCATACTGCCGCCCGAGCGTCAAGCGTCCCAGGTCCCTGGCGGCCAGTCCGACATACGCTTGCCTGCCGAACAGCAGTCCGCCCTGCCCCAATGCGCCGGTATCGCTGGAGTAGCCGTTCTCAAGCTTGAAGAGCGCCGACATTCCACCGCCGAGATCCTCGACACCGGAGAAGCCAAGGGCATTGGCCCTACTGATGCCATCCTGCATCTGCACACTCGGCTGGCCCCCAAGGTTGTTCACGTAAGTGATGCCGCTGTCCAGATTGCCATATATCGTTACCGATGCCGCCGCCGGGCCGACGGCACAAACCGCCGTCAGCACCGCGCAGGTAATACTGAGTCGTTTCAAGGCCTGCCTCCCCTATGTTCTTGTCAGTGACGCGCGAGCCCTCTGGTATCCAGCTAGCGTCAGAGGCTGGAGGATTCGCATGCCTTGTAGCGATTTCTGATGCGTTTTCGGCACGGACGTTGCGTGCATGCCGGGTGGCCGGCATCACATCATGGAGCGTCTTCGGCGTACTGCGCGAATGGGCAAGGCGGATTCTTCCCGGCAAGGCTTCGGCAGACAAATAAGAATGATCCGGGAGGCATCAGTGATTGATATACCTCCACGGCGGTGCCGCCTCCGCGTCGTGACAAGTGACCACGGAGGCGGCGGGCGAGTTACGCAGGGGCAAAGCAGTAGGTGCAGATCTTGTTTCCGTCGGGATCACGGACATACGCCGCATACGCGGTCGGCGTAAAGCTGCGCGGACCCGGCTCGCCTTCGTCCTGTGCACCGAGAGTCAGGGCCGCCTGGTGGAACGCATGCACGGCGGCGCGGCTTGGCGCCGCAAAGCTGATGGTGCCGCCGTTGGCATAGGTCGCAGGCAAACCATTGCCTGGCCTGGTGACCATGAACGCCGGGGCATCGGTTCCCCAAAGCGAGGCAGTATCCAGGTTCATGACTCGCTTGACGCCCAATGTGCCCAGCACTTCGTCATAGAAGTTCCGGGCGCGCTCCAGATCGTTTGTCCCGATCACAACGTGGGTAAAGATAGTCATGCTTGTTCTCCATGGTTAAGAAGAGATGGAAGTTTCAGGCGGCATGTTCTGTGGCCTGATGAGAATCACTTACCCGGCCGTCGATGTCCGGGTAAGCATTGGGCGGCTGTGGCCCGCCAGGATGCTGGCGTGAAAATGGATGTGCTCGCCGATGAAAGTGCTGATGAAGTAGTAGCTATGGTCGTAGTCCTCATGCCGTCTCAGGATCAAAGGCTGTACGACGCTGGCGCAGGCGGCTTCGAACGCTTCGGGATTCAGCTGTTCGCCCAGGAATTTGTCGCTGAGCCCCTGGTCCACCAGGATGCCTTCCGGAAATGGCGGGCGAGCTTGTCGCCTCATCAACGCCGATGCATCGTAGTCCGCCCAGGATGCTCGATCGGTCCCGAGATAATTCGAGAATGCCTTTTGGCCCCACGGGCAGTCTCGCGGCGCGCAAATCGGCGCAAAGGCAGAGACCGAGCGAAACTGCCGTGGGTGCCGCTGCGCCAGGACCAGGGCGCCATGTCCGCCCATGGAATGGCCCGAGATGCCCGCGCGGCAGGGGTTCCCGGGCAACACCGTGGTGGCAAGGTCGAAGAGTTCACGAGTGACATAGCTCTCCATCCTCCAGTATTTGCTCCAGGGAGCCTGAGTGGCATCCAGATAGAACCCTGCTCCGGCACCGAAATCCCAGGCGTCGGCTTCTCCCTCGACAGCGGTTTCCCTTGGGCTGGTGTCGGCGGATACCAGCATCAGGCCTCGCTCGGCGGCATGGCGCTGCGCGCCGGCCTTGATCATGAAGGTCTCTTCGGTGCAGGTCAGGCCAGCGAGGTAGAAGAGCACCGGCACCTTCGCGCCGCCCTGTGCCTGCGGCGGCAGGAACACAGAGAAGCGCATCGGCAGCCCAATCGCCGCGGAATCATGCCGGTAGAAGCGCTGCACGCCGCCATGGCAGCCATGTTGCGAGATCAGTTCCATGGCGCGCGCCTCAGTACAACACTACGGATCGGATCGACTCCCCGCGCTTCATCAGGTCGAAGCCTTCGTTGATGCGCTCCAGCGGCAGCGTATGCGTGATCAGGTCGTCGATATTGAGCTTGCCATCCATGTACCAGTCGACGATCTTCGGCACATCGGTGCGGCCGCGCGCGCCGCCGAAGGCTGAGCCCTTCCACTCGCGCCCGGTCACCAGCTGGAACGGACGCGTCGAGATTTCCGCGCCGGCCTCGGCCACGCCGATGATGATCGACTTGCCCCAGCCCTTGTGGCAGCACTCCAGCGCCTGGCGCATGACCTGCGTATTGCCGATGCATTCGAACGAGTAGTCCGCGCCGCCGTCGGTCAGCTGGATGATGTGGTCGACGACGTTCTCGACCTGCTTCGGGTTGATGAAATGCGTCATGCCGAACTTGCGCGCCATCGCTTCGCGCGCCGGGTTCAGGTCCACGCCGATGATCTTGTCGGCGCCCACCATCTTCGCCGCCTGGATCACGTTCAGGCCGATGCCGCCGAGGCCGAACACCACCACGTTGGCGCCGGCTTCCACCTTGGCGGTGAACAGCACCGCGCCCACGCCGGTGGTCACGCCGCAGCCGATGTAGCAGACCTTGTCGAAGGGCGCATCGGGACGGATCTTCGCCAGCGCGATCTCCGGCACCACGATGTGGTTGGCGAACGTCGACGTGCCCATGTAGTGGAAGATCGGCTTGCCGTCGAGCGAGAAGCGCGAGGTGCCGTCCGGCATCAGGCCCTTGCCCTGCGTGGCGCGGATCGCCTGGCACAGGTTGGTCTTGCGCGACAGGCAGAACTTGCACTGGCGGCATTCCGGCGTGTACAGCGGAATCACGTGGTCGCCTGGCTTGAGCGAGGTCACGCCGGGGCCGACGTCGGTGACGATGCCGGCGCCTTCATGGCCCAGGATCGCCGGGAAAATGCCTTCGGGATCGGCGCCGGACAGGGTGTAATAGTCGGTATGGCAGATGCCGGTGGCCTTCACTTCCACCAGCACTTCCCCGGCGCGCGGGCCGTCCAGGTCCACGTCTTCAATGGTCAGCGGGGCGCCGGCTTTCCAGGCGATGGCGGCTTTGGTCTTCATGGTTACAGGATGTAGTTGAATCGGTTGAAAGGAAATCGAGGTTGCGTCATCCGTCAGCTGTCAACCTTCATCGGATAGCGACGCGATGCATGCGCCGCGGCTCAGGGTGGTAGTCATTGACTGCGTAGTGCTGTGTAGCGATGTTGTCCCACACTGCAACAGAGCCCTGTCTCCAGCGGAATCGCACTTGCCACTCCGGCACCTTCGCCAGGCCGCTGAGGAAAGCAATCAGCGCACTGCTCTCATCGCTGGTCACATCGCGAATATGGGTGGTATAGAGCGCATTGACAAAGGTCACCGGGTTGCCGGTGACAGGATGCTCAAGAATGACCGGCTGCTCGATGGGCGCATACTTTTCGCGGGTCGCGCGGTACAGCGCCCCTGTTTCATCGCGCTTGCGGAGGTTGTCGGTCAATGCCGGTGCCTCCCAGTTGTGGACTGCCCGCAGATCTCGCAGATAGCTTTGCATCGCAGGCGCCAGCGATTTGAAGGCTGCCGTCATGCTTGCCCACATGGTGTCGCCGCCGGTCTCCGGTACTTCCACGGCATAGAGGCACGCACCAGCAGGCGGTGATTTTTGCCAGGTCAGGTCCGCATGCCAGATGTCGGTGCCCGTTCGCGTCCCCTGGCTGACAAGAAGCTCCACGTGCGGATTCTCCGGATGCGCGGGGAACGTCGATGACACCGGCTCCACGCGCCCGAAGATCTTTGCGAAGCGAACCTGCGCCTGCGGGCTCAACACTTGATCCCGGAAGAAGATCACCTGGCGCTCAGCCAGAATGGTTCGCAGGTCGTCCGCATAGCGATCGACCTGGTCAGGATCGGCCAGGTTGATCCCATGAATCTCCGAGCCGATCGCTGGCGTGAGATTGTCGATTTTCATACGTTGTCCCTTCCTAATGTTGCTCTGATGATATTTTAATTGCCACAGGTGGAAATTAAATTCAGTGTAGTCGGATCGGCCAGACCCGGTCAAGGGCCGTTACCCGTTACCACTACCTCACTGCGAATGGAAATCCGGAATTTGACGACCCGTCGCGCTGCGATCTATCTGCGTGGATTCGAGCGTCCGGGCTGCCGGTCAATAGCGTCGGCAATCATGCCCGACACAAATTCAAGATAGTTGTCCACCTGTCGGTCGCATTCCTTGCCGGTGCCGAAGAGATGGCGGAGCAACGGCTGCGCGGTCGGGATAAACGCCGACACACTGAGTATCAGCAGGTGCACGTACCTGGCGTCGAGGTCGGCGCTGCGCGCATCCTCGAGGATCATGTCAGTCAGTTCCAGTCCGCGCTTCGTAATCCGCTGCAGCGCGCTTCCCGCCGCCTCCTTTTCGGCAGCGTCCTTGCCGTGGTAGATCTCGCCAAGGGCCAGCCGTTCAAAATGCGGATGCTCCTGCATGAACTCCAGGCGCAGCAGCAGGCGCTGATGCACGCGTTCGCGAACCGAGCCCTGCATACGCATCACCAGCTCCATGCGATCCTGCAGTTGGGCCATCAGGTATTCCGTGACCTCGCGGAGCAAGCCCTGCAGATCCCCAAAATAGTAGCGGACCAGGGTCCTCGCGACACCGGCTGCCGCTGCGATTTCCAGGATCGTCAGCTGCTCGGGAAGCCGGGTCTTGAGCAATTCCACCGTAGTCTGGAGGATGACTTGCTTGCCCACCGTGTCCTCCCCGGTGGGCCGCCCGCTCACGCGACGGCGCGGACCAGGATTGCCGGTCGAGGATACGCGCTTAGTTGGAGTCTTCGTTGCCATATTGCTGGAGGGGGTCGCGGATCGGGGAAACACACTGAGGGCGCAATGCACGGGACCGCGGTCCCGGTTGCATCCCCGCATTCTATCAACTTCGTGACGTACATACGGTACCTGGACATGGGCTCAAACCGTCTGGGGCAGTGGCATGGCGCGGAATCGCTTACCGGTCGCGCGGAACATGGCGCTGGCGACGGCCGGCGCCGTCGGCCCCAGCACAACCTCGCCGCAGCCTTGCGGTGGCCGGTCACTGTCGAGAATCACGACTTTTACGCGAGGCATCTCCGCGAGTTGCAGCAAGGGGTAGTCATGGAAGCTACTCTGCTGGACAGCGCCCTGCTCGAAGGTAAGCTGGCTCTTGAACGTGTTGGTCAGTGCAAATCCGATACCGCCCTCGACATTGGCCCGGATCAGCCCGGGGTTGACCGGCCGCCCTGTATCGATGCCGCAAATGGCGCGCCTTAGTCTGACCTTGCCTTCGACCACCTGAAGCTCGATGACAAGCGCAACGAACGTCTGAAAGCCCTCGCCGCGCCCGGTGTAGACATTGAAGGCCATGCCGCGGAAGACGCCTGGCGCCGACGCACGCTCCCATTGGGCGGCCTTTGCCGTTGCGTCCAGTACCCTGACGGCAAGTGGCTGGCCGGCAAGCAGCCTGCGCCGATACTGGTAGTCATCCATCTGCGCCGCTGTGGCAAGTTCGCTGATGAAACTCTCCAGGAAGAACACGCTGGAAGTACTGCCCACGCTGCGCAGGAAACTCAGCGGAATCGGTTGTTTGACATCGACCGCATCGACCAGCAGGTTCGGGACCCGGTAGATCAGATCGTAGATCGACTCGACCATGGTCTCATCCCATCCGCCGGCGGCCGCCATCTTGTCTTGCTTGATGACACCGTACAGCGATTGCCCGGAGATCCTCGCGTGCATCGCGACCGGCATGCCAGTGCCATCGAGCACCGCGCGGAAGCGCCCAGCGGCACCGGGCCGGTAGTAGGAGTGCCGCGTGTCGTCTTCTCGGGAGCGTATGACCTTGACTGGCCGGCCCACCGCCTTGGACGCCGTCACCGCATGCAGCGCGAAATCCGGCAGATACTTCCGACCGAAACTGCCGCCGAGGTATACGGTATGGACGATCACCTTGTTGGGCGGGAGCCCGAATGCCCTGCCCACTTCGCCGCGCAGGAAATCCTGTCCCTGGAAAGGGCCCCACAGTTCGATCTCGCCCTCCCGGAAGTGCGCCGTGGCAACCACCGGCTCCATCGTGGCGTGCGTGACATAAGGGGACTGGTAGTCGGCGGCAATGACGGTTTGCTTGCGTTTCGCGTCGAGAACGGCCTCGGGATCGCCAAGTCTCCTGGCTACCGGAGCATTGGTGCTACCGAGCGCCTCCAGGAACTGCCTCGTAATTTGCTCACTCGACACACTCTTAGCAACGCCGGCATCAAATTCGATATCCAGCGCATCCGCGGCCTGTTTGGCGATCCAGTAGGAATCCGCCACCACGATAACGGTGTTGGGTGTTGCCACCGGCCACAGCGACGTGGTAACGATGGCCTTCACGCCTGGTCGCTGTCGAATCTCGGCTTCATTGCGAATGCGTACGACACTACCGGTCAAGCTTGGCGCCATGCGCACCGCGCCCAGCAGCATCCCCGGCACTTCGATGTCCATACCAAAGATCGCACTGCCGTCGACCTTCGGCGGCGTATCCACGCGGCGCAGGTTCTTGCCGATCAGCGTCTGCTCCGACGGCACCTTCATCCGCGGGCGAGGATTGATGCGCAGCGTTGAGGCATCGCCCACCACCTCGCCGTAGCCCAGGCTTCGCCCGGTGGCGGGGTGTATGACCCTTCCGGCCCTGGCGATGCACTGAGAGGACCGCACCCCCAGCCGCCTTGCGCCGGCCCGCACCAGCACATCCCTGGCTTGCGCGCCGGCCAGGCGCATCCGCTCATAGAAGTAGGTCATCGACATCGAAGCGCCGGTGTACTGCTGCAACGGCTCTTCCCCGGCATCGTTCCGATACGCGTCACGTCCGGTGACGAACCGGACCGAGATGTTCTCCCAGTCCGCATCCATCTCGTCGGCGAGCACTTGCGGCAAGCCCGTATAAATGCCCTGCCCGAACTCGCATTGCGACACCCCGACAATGGTGTGGCCGGACGGTTCGATCCAGATCCAGTCGCTGACCTCGATTTCCGCGGCAGCCTTGCCGGCGCCCTTCTCCTTCGCCGGATACATCACGCGTATGGCCAGGCTCCCTGCCGCCGGCAGCACCAGCAGCGCCGCAGCGCCCTTGAGCAGGCGCCGGCGTCGCGGCGAACTCACCTGGCTCCCGCCGTTCTCGTTATTTGCCTGACGCAGCGCCATGGATAGCCTCGCGAATACGATGATAGGTTGCGCAGCGACACAGGTTCGTCATCGCCTGGTCGATCTGTTCGTCCGTGGGTGCCGGATTGCTTTTCAGCAGCGCCGCCGCGGACATGATCATCCCCGACTGGCAATACCCGCACTGCGGCACATCCTTGTCGATCCATGCCCGCTGGATCGGATGAGACCTGTCCTTGGACAATCCTTCGATGGTGGTGATGGCTTTGTCCTCGGCCGCCTTGACGGGAACAGAGCAGGATCGCATCGGCAGCCCGTCGACGTGTACCGTGCACGCGCCACACATGCCGATGCCGCATCCGAACTTGGTGCCGGTCAGCTTGAAGTGTTCCCGAATTACCCATAGCAAGGGCGTTTCCGGATCGCCGTCAAACGTGACACGCTTGGCGTTCAGCAAGAGCTTCATTTCCTATCTCCAGTGTGCCGATTGGCCAGTCGCTGCCGGCTCAGAACGACGTATGTACTCCGACACTGACCACCGACTGGTTTCGCCCTGAGGACACCCCGACGACGTTCATCGCGGCAAGGCCGTCGACGGCGTGCTGGTAGGTCCAGAACGCGTACGCCTGGGTTCGTTTCGAGAAGGCGTACATGCTCCCGAGATGCAGCTGATGCCACCTGGTCTTCTCGAACTTGCTGAACGAGTAACCAAGGGTGACCGCGGTCGCGCCCGTGGCTTGCCAGGTCAGGCCGAGGTCGGCAGCGTTCATGGTCCCTTCCGCCGCGCCCGCCCTTAGCGTCGAGCGGGAGTACAGGGCATTGAGCGCAAGTGGCACGGATTCAAAACGATAGCTTCCGCCGATCCCGCCTGCCTTGAACGAATCGATGGGCATGGCTGCGCCGGGAGTCAGGCCCTGGCCAATGGCACTTGGAAGTCCGGTGGTACCTGCGATGTCAAAGGCACGACCGTTAGCGTCGGTGTACGCAACGGCGAGGCTCAGTCTGCCCGCGTCATACGTGCCGGCGAGACTGTAGGTGCGCCGGGCACTGCTGTTCCCCGGCACCTCGCCCAGGCCATACATGGCACTGACCTGCAAACCGCCAAAACGCGGCGATGCATACGTGATGGCGTTGTCAACGGGGAACTGGCTCGACAACCCGTCGAGATTGCCGGGGTGATACAGATAGAAGTTGTACAACTGATAGCCGTTACTCCACTGGCCCAGCTTGTCCGCCACGAAATCGACTTGCCGTCCGAGCCTGACGGTGCCCATGCCGCCGGCCAGGCCAACCCAGGAGGCGCGATTGAACAACTTTCCCGCTGCGATCATCGAGCCGCTGTCGGTCAGGAAGCCATTCTCCAGTTGGAAGGTGACCTTCATGCCGCCACCAAGATCCTCGGATCCACGCAGGCCGACGAGGTCGGGCTGCGAGATCCCGCCGTCCATGCGCACCGTGCTGTTGCCGCGAATGTTGCTGATCCATGGAACCGAGGTATCGACACTTCCGTACAACGTGAACTGGCTCTGCGCGAACGCGGCGTCGGCACAACCGAGCATTAGCGCTGAGACGATGCTGTATTTCATATCAACCCGCCTGAAGGTTTGAACTGGTTGCTTGCCCACCACCAATTTCCATTTGTGGCAATTAAAGGCAAATTTAAGCCGCTTGATCTGGTTCGGGAACCGAAGATGTGTCCTCGAGCGTGCGTCCGGTCGTCTCCTCGCCGAATAGCCCCACGGCAAGCGCCGCAAAGAAGGCGACCCCGGCGATGGCAACGTAAGACGTGGACAGCGTGCCACGCGCAACGAACCATCCGATCATCGACGGGCAGATGATGGAAGCCAGCCGCAGCATTGCGCTCGATACGCCAACACCAAAGGTGCGGATCCGGGTGGGATACAACTCCGGCGTATACACATAGCATCCGATAAACGCGGCAGCCGCAAATCCGAAGGCCATGGAGATGCAGAAAGCCGTCATGGCAGCGGTCATCGGCGCGAAGACAATGGGTGCCAGCATGGCAACGCCCGTGCAGAGCCAGGTCACGGTCATCCACCGCCGACGCCCGAATCGGTCAATCGCGATCGCGCAGAACGCCGAGCCGACGATGCCGGCGAGCGATGTGTACGTCCCGTACTTGAGCGCGGTAGCCAGGTCAACATGAAGCACCTCGCGATAGATGGTGGGCATCCAGGCCGTGACACCGGCCGTCACGAAGCCGCCGGCGAACCACAGCGAGACCAGAACAAAGGTCCTGCGCAACAACGGCGGGCGAAACAGGCTCCGCCAGGTGGCCGGCTGCTCATGCCGCACCACCGGCTGGTGCGCTTGTTGCGGAATGGCCGGTTGGCCCGCCGTGTGCGCGCTCCTGCCAGATTTCCGGAAGCGATCCAGCGCGGCATCCGCTTCCCGGAAGCGCCCCTTCGACGCCAGCCACCTGGGCGACTCGGGAAGGAAACGACGCATGCACAACGCGATGAATGCCGGCAACGCCCCAAGGAAGAACATCGCCTGCCACCCGATATTCGGCACGACCCACATGCCTACCAGGCTCGCGGCAAATAGCCCGATGGGGAAAATCAGTTCATAGAACAGCACGAACCGGCCGCGATGCTCGGTCTTCGCCAGCTCATTGATGTAAGTAGCGGCAACAGGCAGTTCACCACCAAGCCCAAGACCCTGGATAAACCGATAGGCCATCAGGCTCGCGGGCCCACTCGCGAAAGCGCATGTCAGGCTGCCAAATGCGAACAATGCCACTGACAGGCTGGCGCAGCGCAGCCGTCCAAACTTGTCCGCAAGGTATGAGAACCCGAGCGATCCAATGAGCTGGCCGAGATAGCCAACGGAAATGATGATGCCCACCTGCTCCGGCGACAGCGACCAGAGCTTGATCAGCACCGGCAGCGCGGCGGCAATGGCGAGAACGTCGAACCCATCGAAAAAGGTGGCGCTCCCTACGATGACGCGTGCAAGCCGATGCAGCGGCGTGAGTGGCAGGGCTTCCACTTCAGCCACGATGCGCCCCGCTTCGTCCACGCCAGCATTGCTCCGCCCCACGCCGACCGGCGCAGGTGCGTTGAGCTCCGCATTGTCAGGCAATAGCTCCATATTGCTTCCTGTAATTTTTGTCCCCGACGTACTCATGCCTGCTCCAACAGAATCAAGTTATATCGCTGTGCGTATGCGCGTGCACGCCTGCGCTGCTCGCACACGTGGAATGACCGGCGTCAACGCGCGGGAAGCCTTGCCCCCCACGTCATTGCCGCAACACTTAATTGTCACTGGTGGCAATACTAGGTGCAACGTGCAGTTTTTCGCTGTAGGTGTTTTCCTCTACATCGGGATACGCCGCGGCACCTTCCCGCTGGCGCACGCGTGTTTGAAGGACTGCGCCAGCGTCGCAAGCGTGACCTGGTAAGCCACTGGCCGGGGCTGTCGAGCCGGGCCCAGTCGCGGTGGCGGGAAGGGCTGAGGCCGATAGCGAGGTCTTCGGTGACGGCCGACCCCGCGACGTCACTCATGCATTCGTTGGCGTCTGAGAGGTCATGAGTTGCGGCGGCGAAGACGGCGTGCCCGCGTTTGCGGTCGTGCGTTGTGCCAACGTGCCGTCCAGGATAGGTCCTGTCTTGATGCACCCGAATGGAGCCGTAGCAGTTGTTGTTAGAAAGGATGAACACGATTGGGGCAGATTTCGCTCCGCTGCAGCAATGATCTCGTTGCCAGTCATGAGGAAGCCGCCGTCACCAACCATGCAAATCACCGTTCTGTCCGGGAGCCGCAGCTTGCTCGCTACCGCGGCAGGCATTCCATAACCCATTGCGCCGGACAAGGGGGACATCAGACGCTGCGGATAGACGAACGGAAAATGCCGATAGACAGGTGCGGCAAATGTACCGGCATCAAGACACACCACAGTGTCCGCCGGTGCGACAGCAGCCATCTTCTCCACAACCTTGACAAAAGGCACACCATCACCCAGCTCGGGCTGAGGCCATGCCGCGATGCGCTGATAAATCTCGCGCAGTTCCGAGGCGAATCGCACGCGCCCGCCCGCCGTTTGCCGGCGGACTATCCCTGCGAGTTCTCTGGCGAACAGCTCGGGATCGCAGACGGCACCCACATCCGCAGCGAAGTGCAGTCCGACAATGTGGTCGTCAGGAAAAACGTGAACAAGCGTCTGATCCGGCCGCGGCAGTTGCGGGTTGGCTGGTGATGTCTCCGAGTTTCGTCCCCAGCGCAATGATCAGATCACTCGAGTTGAAGGATGCAATCTGGTCCTTAGGATTGACCAGGCCGAGGTCTCCGACAAACAGCGGGTGGGTGTTCGGGAAGATGTCATGCTGCCGGAACGAAACGGCAACCGGCACATGGGCTACTTCTGCCAGTTGCTTCAACGCACGTCGGCCACCTTCCGAATCCAAAGCTCCCCCGGCGATGATCAGCGGGCGCTTCGCCTCGTCCAGCAGTACTTGCCACCCGCTGTAGCACTTCCCCCGACGGCCGGCTTGCGGCGTGCCGCACCACCTTCCAGTTCGGTTGTTCTACCGGCTGCTGCTGGATGTCTTCGGGCACCACAAGGACGACCGGCCCCGGGGTTCCCGATGTCGCAATACGGATAGCCTTGAATGCGGCTTCGGCCAACTTGTTGGGATCCGTGACCTCAACGACTATCAGCAGATGTATGGCTCAATCGCGAAATGGGTCGATTTCCTGGAAGGCTTCTTTCCGGAGGTCCGAATCTGTCCCACCACAAGGATCATGGCAAGGGAACTCCGACTTGTCTTTTGATTAGTCAACCTGACTGGATCACACTACTTACACGTCGAGATTGCATCAGGAAGCCATCCTTCTCGGCGCCATCTGACGATGCATGGAGGGGTGATCGTCCCTTTCGTGTTGATTGATACGGTCAGGCTCCAAGATTCTTTGCAATTCAAGCGGTTGCGGTTGGGTCCGATATCTCCATTGCTGCGAAATCGGAGAGCTTTGCTGGAGGCGGCTTTCCGGACCGTCACCGTTACATTTCGCCCGATTCGGACGATCACCCCTATCTGGCCCACTGGGCGCGCAAGCTGTCCTGGCAGGAAACGGCGCGGAGCTTCCACACCTCAACGGCCGCTACTCCAAACAAACAACACCACCACAACTGGCAAACTTCATTTTCGTGAAAGTACGCAACAACGAGAAGACTGTGCATTGCGCGAGGTGAGTCAATGTTTTGGCCTCCGCAGGATGCGAGGCATCAGTGCACGGGGCGTGTCTGATGTGTACGTGGGTGGAAGGCTCTCCCGGTCATCGCCAGCTGCCACGAGGGCTAGAATCGCGCTTCCGCGGCCTGATCGGCGACGGCTACACCGACTTCGGCCCGACCTGGCCACGGAGAAGCTGCGCGAGTGCCGAGCTGCGCCCGTGCATCAGCTGCGCAATCGCCGCGCCTGCCTTCGCGAGCTGGTGCAGATCGACATCGGCGCGTGTGGCGCTGAAATACGCCGACGTGGATTCGGTCGGCACGAACGGCAACTGCATCAGCCGTGCGGTCGCGTCGTCGACGTAGCCCAGTAGCATGCATGGCCGGCGCCCGGTCCTCGAACCAAGCTTGGTCGCTGCCGTAGCGCATTCTGAAACACGTTTTGCATCCTAAGGGCGCGGTCGGATCAGCGCCTTCGGTGTAGCACCGTCGGCGCTCAACAGCGGATGGAGAAAATCCCCCACCAGGGCAACGCACTCGTCAAAACTCCGGTTGAAATTAATTCGCTGGATCCTGCTGAACTGCTCGCGCATGATCGGAGGGCCAGCCTGGACCTGGTTCAGGAAGGCGGACGCGTGTCGAAGCAGAAACGGTGCAGCGCGCACGAGTGCGGTGGGTTCTTGCTCGACCACGACTGCCAGGTCAAAGAGATCCCGCGCAGTTGCCCGGTCGCCACGATGGTAGAGTTTCTTGGCAACGATCTCGGCCGCAGTCTCGACCTTGACGGGTCGCCCCATGATCTCCCAGATCTCGAATGGCTCCTCGGTCAGGTTGGGCTAGGCAACGATGTCGACTTCGCCTGCGTCAAGGACCAGCTTCACGAAATTCCCCTGCTCAACGTAGTCGCTCGTAATGCTTTCGGCCATCTCACTCAAACGCGGCGTCACAAACCCCAGGTATTGCGGATCCGGTACAAAAAGGTCGATATCGCGGGAAAAGCGATGGCGGTACCGGAGCATCAAGACCGTCCCTCCCCCAAGGGTCCAGAACGGCTCGATGCCTCCATGCTTTTTCACCTCTTCCATCAACGTGAAGACGTGCGGGAACAGGCTTTCCCAGATGTCACCCTGGAGTTCAACCTTCATGCCCACAGGCCTCCGCGGGTCGCCATCAAGGACTGCGCGAGCCGCCTGAGGTTTTTCCAGATGTCGGCCGGATTCCGGTGCTGCTTCGCCGCGACTTCCGCAACTACCTTGGTGACGAGTTGCAGAGGCGCCTCATCCAAAACTTGGGCGACTTGGGGACGATATTCTGACGGAACTTCCCCAGTGGCCAGTGCGCGCTCGAGCTCGGCTGGTGTCAGCTCACCTGTATAGCTAACGTTGGCGCCCTTCGCGGCCATCCACAGCGCCCGCGTGGGCGCCCCCCTCATCCGACGGCTTTCCTCGGGATCCTTAATATCGACCGCCAGGCCGAGCACGTCCACCAGTCGCCCCAGCGTCTGAAGCGTGGCGTTCACGCTGCCGTGCTCGATCCCATTGAGCGACTGGCGCGACAGACCGGCCATGTCGGCCAGCTGCTGCTGGGTCAAGCCCAGGGCAATCCGCTTGCGTTGAATCGCGTTGCCTAAGAGAGCAGGAATCATGGCGATAGCGTTCAGAGAAGTATGTCAAGTATGGACGACAACCGGAGACGCAGCAGAACGCCCTGGGATCAAGCTAAATCCCTTGCCGAGAAGGTACGCCCAAAGTCGCCCTGCGCGCGCGTCGTCGAACACGTCGCGCACGCAGTCGCTCATCGGCTTTCCCCGCGGCAGAGCCTCAGGGCAAATGGCGTCGTGTCTCAGCGCTGCTGATGTCTTCCAAGTGCCGGAATGCCGGCGCGATCTTGTCGCAGTCCAGTGCATCGACGCCATACTGCTCGAAGAACACCCGCCACTCGCGCACAACAGCCCAAATCCCCGCTATCAGCTCTGCGGCGCGCGCGGTGCTGATCGAGAACCGCTGGCAGCCAGCCAGGGCGTTGTCGATCGTTGCGCTGCGTCCTTGCGGCCCGATCTCGAGGTGCAACAGGCGTTCGGTAGCGTGGGAAGGCCGTGGCAACACGTCGTAGAGCGGGCTCAGGCGCCAGCCGGGCAGCCGCGGATCCCAGATGAACCCATGATTGCGCAGGTGGTCATCGTCGTTGGTCACGAAGATGTTGAACACCATGCGTCTGAACAGCTCTTCGTTGTCCGCGCGAACGACTGCCGTATGGCAGTATCTACGGATCGCCGCGGCCAGATCGGAGTAGGCCTTTGTGCGCGATTCAGTCTCATCGCACCCGATCAGGGTCAGGCCGCTGACAAAGCCCATGCGGCGCTCCGTTCTGTTTGCGGCCGGCGCCAGCAGGAGATCCGTGTTCGCCTGCGGCATTTCCCCACGCTCAAGCCAGTACCGGTCAAACCGGCGGATCATCATGACGCGGCGATCGCCCAGCATACGTGCCTCCACCGCAGGGACATTCAGCCCGCAAGCCTTGGCCAGCAGCAACGACGCCGTCTCGATGAGGGGAACGTCGAAGGAGTCGGTCTTGCTGGGGAACTTGGCCAGGACCAGGTGACCGGCGTCATCCCGGATGGTAGCCTTCGGCCGAGCGCCACCCAGCGCGGTGCCCTGCACGAAGATCAATTCGAGGTTGGCCGGGACAGGCAGGCCCTCTTCGATACGCTCTGCGGCGTCCATGAGGTACTCGATCGCGTGGATGCTGCCTACCGCGCTCGTAGGAGGCGTGTTGATGTCCGCGCGAATGTCCAGGGCACCCACGCGATCGCTACCCGCATGCAGCAGGTACTGCGACTCCGGCAGGCTGTTCGCCGGCACCTTGAGCTTGGCTTCAATCACCCGGCGCCCCCACGAATCCGGCGCCGCGTCGCGTATACCACCGAAGCCCGTCAGCTCGTTCACGGGCAGCAGGCGCCGGCCCTTCACCGGCTCCCGGTGGATGCCGAGGCTCACGGGATCAACTTCGATCGCATCCGGACGATCCAGATATCGGAGGCCGTAGGCAAAGCTTGAGGCCAGCAGCGCAGCGCCCTCCTCCGTCATGGTGAGTTGGCCACAAGGCGCCCAGCCTTCGCCCAAGTAGGCGAAGATCATTAGCTGCTGGTCTTTTGCCATCTGAGTATCGTCAGAAGTCGAGGCTCTTGAGCTCCGCGGCGGACAAATCCCGGACGCGCCGAGTTGCTTCGCGCGACTGCAGCGCCTTGAGTGCGGGATCGGACTCCGCCAGAAGGCTCGCGAGGGTTGCCCCTGGAGAGATAGCGTCCAGATAGCGGAGCATCTGGCCGAATGCGAGGCCTGGATCCCCCTTCTCGATTCGATAAGCCGTGTTGCGAGAAAGCCCCGCACGGACGGCAGCATCGGCTTGCTTGATGTGGCGAGCCTGACGTAACCGGGCCAGCAACCTGCCAACTTCGGCAGCTTGCTGCGCCAGCTGTGGAGAGAGAACGGAGGACTGGGAAACCTTCATGTTCGAAAAATCGCTCGCAAAACACCTATTGCTCGATTTCACGAACATTATACACGAATCGCTCACAGCCGAAGATATGATCGTAAAATCGAGCATTCACTGAATAATGCTCGATTTTAGAGATCTGGAACGGATGAAACACGACCTCCACGAGGCACGTTTCGACACTTCGGCAATAAGACTGCACTCGAGAGGCGGCGAAAGCGTCAGGACGCCGTACCATCCTGCAGCCCACGTCTTCGCGAATGCATCGGTCAGTCGCTGGCCCGATCTGCCAAGGGGGGCACTATCCTCGCGGACAGAAGAGATTACCGGCGCTCAGTCGGCATCTTCCTTGTCGGAGCTTTGCGAACGAGCACGATGTCCTTGACCTCGAACTGAGAGGGTTCTGCTAAACAAAGATCTTCATATTCCCGCATCGTCTTCGTGTCGATCCCATTCGCCTTGCGAAGACCGGAAGCAGCGCTGTGGATTGCCTCGAAGGCGTCGCTCTTGAATCGTTTAACAGACACGACAAATCTCCGGTAATTGTCCCGGTCCTTTTTGGCGAACAAGAACGTGAATATCCCTCGAAGCTCAGAGACGCGGCACCAAGCCCGTCGACTGCGGTCCGCCATCCATCCGACCGCTGATCATGGTGGGCTTCCCATGCTGCCTTGTCGCCGCGCTTGGCCGCATGGGCCGCGGCTGCTCGAGCCAAGAGCCATGCGCCTTCGGAACGACCAACATCGTCAGACCCAAACCGTCCAGCACACGCAGGACCTGCTCAAGATTGACGCCCTTGCCGTTCTCGAGCTTCGACAGCATGCCCACAGACACCCCGCAACCCCTTGCTGCCTGGTCAATGGGCATCCCTTCCCCTGCGCGGGTGGCGCGAATGCGGTCACCCAGTTGCAGAATGGTACAAATGGTTGCGCGTGACGGCGGTGTCGGATTCGGGAGTGGTCGTGGCATGGGGCACGTTCATTGTGGAAGGGAAGCCAGCAGGAAGGCGGCCCTTCGCTTCTTTCACTATGGTGAAATTATACGTGGGGCCGGATGACGGCCACATGCGAACACGATCCGCCAAGTCGAGAATGCTGCGGGACTGGCGCCTGTCTGCTGGCACGGCTAAGCTGTCGGCTCACATCGGCGGCTCACCTCAGAAGCATCGTAATGCGAAGACAGTGCACAAGACATGGACATCACCGCCGACAGGCATACCCCGGACGACTGGTCGATCCGATAATTCGGTCGGCCCCGACGCAAACGGAGATTCGCCCGGTCCCACCTAAGCTGCAGGGCCTGCTGCTTGATGCCGCAGCCGCTTTCCTCAACCTGCGGATCCAGCGCCGGCAGCAACATTGTGCTTGGGACGGACGCCCTTGACTGCTGCCGACATGCTCGCACCACACCTGACGCCCGCCGGACACCTGCTGGCGGTGCCGGAGGACGCCGCGCCAATCTTGGCAGAAGAAACGCGGCTGCGGCTGGGGAATTCCTTTGCCCTTGGCTCAGGGCATGGCCTGCTGCATCTGGGCGCGGCGGAAATCGGCCGCATTTTGCCTCCCGCATGGGCCTGGTGGCGTGATCTTGCCGCGCGCTATGTCACCGCCTTGTGCGCTACGCCCGAAGGCGGGGAAATCGTGGTCGCCACGCCTGCTGCCCAGGATCTTGATGCCCTGATCGCCGATGCGCCGCCGATGATGGGCGGCGAGTATCTCACGCCCGATGTGCTGGCCACGCTCTGGGGCGAGGTGGATACAGCCTTGCACCAGGAACTGGCGGCCGCAAACGTCCCGCTTCAGGATTTCCTCAAAAAGCACCACCCGGCCTGGAATCTCGTCGGCCGTGTGCATTTCAACCTCGCTGAGAACCGCAAGGACCCGGAGTCACCGTTCGCTTTCCTTGCGACGTACACCTCGCGCCTGTCGGCGCTTGGCAAAGCGCAACATCAGCCACTGTCGCAAGCCCTCGCGGAATTTTCAGGAGCCAGGAGCAAGGCGCAACTGCTGTCGTTACTGCTGCCGGTGCAGCGCGCCGCGGAACACTGCGATTGGCTTCGCGAGATGGTAGATAACGGCGACATATACCATCCGCTGCGCTGGACGCCGCTCGATGCCTATCGCTTTCTCTCGGACCTGTCCCAACTCGAAGCCGCAGGCATTGTCGTACGCACGCCAGGCGTCTGGCACGCGGGCCGCCCTGCCCGTCCCGTTGTGAAAGCCAGCGTCGGCGCACAACCGCCTTCGCTCCTGGGCAAGGACGCGTTGCTCGATTTCAACATGGAGGTCTCCCTCGACGGCGAGCGTCTCAGCGCCGCCGAGGTCAGGGATCTGCTCAAAGGCGCCGACGGCTTGCAACTCATCCGGGGACGGTGGGTCGAGGTGGACAAGAAGAAGCTCGGTCGCCTCCTGAAGCGATTCGAGGCCATGGAACAGGCGGCGCAAGCCGGTCTGCCCTTTAATGAGGCCCTGCGCCTTCTGGCGGGTGTTTCGCTCGACGAGAGCGCCGATCCCGCTGACCGCGACTGGTCGCAGCTGGTGGCGGGGCCCTGGCTGGCCGACATCCTGCAGGAATTGCGTCAGCCCGAGGGGTTGGCGCAGATCAGCCCGGGACCGGAACTCAAGGCGAACTTGCGGCCCTACCAACAGGCTGGCGTGCGGTGGTTGTACCTGCTCACCCGGCTCGGACTGGGCGCTTGCCTGGCGGATGATATGGGCCTGGGCAAGACCATGCAGGTACTCTCGCTGTTGCTCGTGCTGAAGCGCGAAAGCGCCGAGGTGCGGCCCAGTCTGCTGGTCGCCCCCGCATCGCTGCTGGCCAACTGGGCGGCAGAGGCCGAGCGCTTTGCCCCAAGCCTGCGCCTCCTGATCGCCCATCCGTCGGTCATGCCGGCAGCCGAATTGCGTGCGCTGGACCCCGCCCGGCTCGCAGACACCGATCTCGTCATCACCAGCTTTGGCTCGCTGCTGCGCCAGCCGGTATTGGCGACCATCCCGTGGCGCCTTGCCATTGTCGACGAAGCCCAGGCGATCAAGAACCCGGGCGCCAAGCAAACGCGACAGGTCAAGCAACTCCAGGCACAATCGCGCATCGCGCTGACTGGAACCCCAGTGGAAAACCGTCTGTCCGACCTGTGGTCCATTTTCGATTTCACCCACCCCGGTTTGCTGGGCTCAGACAAAGTCTTTGCCAACTTTACCAGGCGGCTGGCGCAGGCCGAGCACTTCGGTCCGCTGCGAACGCTGGTACGGCCCTACATCCTGCGCCGCCTGAAGACCGACAAGCGGGTCATCGACGATCTGCCGGACAAGACCGAACTCAAGGCCTGGTGCCACCTGAGCCCAAGCCAGGCGGCACTTTATCAGCGTGCGGTGAAGGATCTGGCCACCGCGCTTGAAGATGCCGAAGGCATTGGTCGCAAGGGTGTCGTGCTGAGCTTCCTGATGCGCTTCAAACAGATCTGCAACCATCCGTCGCAGTGGTTGGGCGACGGGGCCTGGCAGGCGGAAGACAGCGGCAAGTTCGCGCGCCTGCGCCAACTGGCCGAGGTCATTGCCGCCAAGCAGGAAAAGGTGCTGGTCTTCACCCAGTTCCGCGAGACCACTGAGCCACTGGCAGCATTTCTGGGGTCGATCTTTGGCCGCGAAGGTCTGGTGCTCCATGGCGGCACCCCGGTCGCCAAGCGCCGCGAACTGGTCAAGCGATTCCAGGAAGACGAGCTGACCCCCTTCTTCGTGCTCTCGCTCAAGGCCGGTGGGGCCGGGCTGAATCTCACCGCCGCTTCGCATGTGATCCACTACGACCGCTGGTGGAATCCCGCCGTGGAAAACCAGGCGACTGATCGCGCATTTCGTATCGGCCAGAAGAGGAATGTCCTTGTGCATAAGTTTATCTGCCGTGGCACGGTCGAGGACCGTATTGACCAGTTGATCGAAACAAAGCAGCAATTGGTGAAGGATGTGCTGGAGGGCGGCGCAGAACTCCTGCTCACCGAGATGAGCGATCGCGAATTGCTCGACCTCGTCAAGCTCGACGTTCATGCCGCGCAAGAAAACTGACGTCAGAGGAACCGCAATGGGTTACGGTTACGGGGACTGGAAGCCCTATGTCCCGGCCGCCGAGCGCAGAAAAAAGGCGGAACTGGCCGCCGCAAAGGCGAAGAAGGCTGGTGCGGTCCTGTCGCCTATCGCGGCGTATCGCGGTGCCATAGCCAAGACCTTCTGGGGCAAGGCCTGGTGCGACAACCTGGAAGGCTACAGCGACTATGCCAACCGCCTGCCGCGCGGGCGTACCTATGCACGCAACGGTTCCGTGATCGACCTTCAGATTACGGGAGGCGAAGTCCGCGCACAGGTCATGGGTTCAAGCCTCTACACGGTTGCTGTGACTGTGACGCCGTGTCCTGCAAAGCAATGGCGAGCGATCAGCGCCGATTGCGCGGGGTCAATCGATTCGATCGTGGAACTATTGCAGGGCAAGCTCTCGACAGCCGTGATGGAACGCATCTGCAAACCTGGCACCGGGCTGTTCCCGATGCCTAAAGAAATCAGGTTCAGTTGCAGTTGTCCGGACTGGGCGTCAATGTGCAAGCACGTTGCTGCGGTACTCTATGGGGTCGGTGCGCGGCTCGACCAACAGCCGGAATTGCTCTTCGCCCTGCGCCGTGTCGAGGCCAATGACCTCGTCAGGCAGGCCAGCGCTGGCCTGCCCAAATCCACCAAACGATCCACTGCCAGCAAGGTGCTAGACAGCTCGCTCGTGGCCGACGTGTTTGGCATCGAGATGGTCGACGCTTTTGCACCGCCGAAGCCTACTGCCGGACGTAACAAGGCACCGGCAGGAAAGGCGCCCGCGAAGAAGGCGACCAGATCGGCTGCCTCGAAAACTCCCAAGCCACCCGCGAACGCAGAGACTGCGGCGAACAATAAATCGGTAACAAGGAAGACAGCAGTCAAGTCATCTGCTGCGCCACGCAAATCGACATCTGGCAACGTTGTTGCCGGTAAAGGGGACGTGGCAAAAAACTCGCCTGCAATCCCGAAAGAGACTGCAACGAAGCCGCGCACCAGTACTCGATCGGTGAAAGGTTCATCCCGTTAAACCCCGATTTGATCTCGCATGGGACACGCGGCCGTCCAGGCTGGAGATGTGCAACGGGCCTTGTCTGATGATGCGCTGCGCAACTGGATGCGTGTCCAGAAGAAACTGGAGATTGCCCGGACATGTCCGCAGCCCGCTGCCTGGCCAACCCGTGTCGGCTCGGTGATGCTGGCGGGCGGCGCCCAGTACCGACGCGTCATGCGCGCCGCGCTGGCCCGCCGGTACGGTCCCCAACTGCCTGCCCTGCAGGAAACGACTGGTGGCATCGGCATGCAGCGGTCGCAACTCGGCGCTTTCCTCGACCGGTTGAAGCCGGCGTTCCGTGATCAAATCGGCCAGCAAGCCAACGGCACACCGCTCCATCGCGCGTACGGGCGGATCGCGGACATGCTGGACGCCGCCTCCCCTCGCTACGCCTGCACCCGCGCAAGACTCGCCGCCCGCCGCAACCGTTATGGGCGACCGCGGTTCTGACCCCCTTATTTGCAAGCGATATCCGCCGCGAAGCGGTGGCCGGTGTGTGAGGATGAGGCAAGTTCAGTATATAACAGGAGCATGACGCAAACGGACTCCCTCTGGTTCAGCAACCCAACCCAGGCGTACCAGGACTGGCAGGCTCGCGAAGCGGCCGGCGCTGATCGCCGCCCCTTCTCGGCGCGCTCGATCATCCAGCATCAGGCGATGTTCGAGCATTTTCGTCGGCACCTGCTGGCACGAGGCACGACCATTGCCTCATTTGGCACGGCCGACGTCGACGCGTTCTGGCAAACCCCCAATGGCCGCACATACTCTCAGACGACCCGCATGCGCTATGTGAAGCTGCTGGATCGGCTGTGCCGACATCTGGTCTTCGCCGGCGTACGGCAGGACAACCCTGCCGCTACGCTGCTTACAGCTGAACGCTGGCCAGACCACGAGCCAACACCTCAGTTCCTCACCGAAGCTGAGGATGGGCGGCTGCAGGCGTTTCTCAAGTTGCCTCCTGGCGATCTGGCCAGTTTGCGCAGCCAGGCAATCGTGGCGGCATTCCTCGGTACGGGTATCACCGCGGCGGAAGCGCGCGCGGCCCATTGTGCGGATCTGAGGCCGGACGCGGCCCCACCCTACCTCGTCGTGCGGGCACATGGGCCCCGAGACGCCCGCACGATGCACTTGGCTAGCTTCGCGGTACCGGCCCTGCGGGCCTGGAGTACCCGGCGCGCGGCCCTCCCCATCAAGGGCGAATTGCTTTTCACCCTTACCCCGGATGGTCGACCGATCACCGACATGAGTTTCGGCCGTATCGTGTCGGAGACCCTGAACGCGATCGGCGCCACTAACGTCGAAATGAGCCCGCGCACATTGCGCAATACGTTCTGCCGGCGCCACCTCCTGGCCGGCCACTCTCGCGATGAAGTGAGCCGAATGTTGGGGCTGGCCAGCAATCGCACGTGCGACCGGATCGCCGCGACCCTGACACCTGCATACCAAGCGCTTTAAGAAGATGCAGAAGTCGAGCGCAAAGGCTAGCGAAGCGGAAGATCATGGAAATCCCGATGCCCGCTTGCATACGCGGCCGCCTTTGCTATGCTTCGCCCGTGCGCCACACTAGAAATCGCTGTCAGGCGCGCACGTTTCTAATCAGACACGACTATGGCCACGAAAGCGAAACCTGTAGCAAAGACTGCAACGAAGACCGCAGCTAAGAAGGCTGCCCCGGCCAAAAAGGCCGCTCCTGCCAAGAAAGCCGCTCCTGCCAAGAAGGCTGCCGCTGCCGCTGCCGCCTCGGCCGCCAAGCCGCTGAAGGACACGTTCAATAAGTCCACCCTGCTGGCACACCTCGTGGAACAGACCCAACTGGACAAGAAGGCTGTCCAGACCGTGCTGGCCCACCTGGAAAACACCATGGTGAACGCCCTGCACAAGAAGGGCGCCGGCGAATTCACCCTGCCGGGCCTGTTCAAGGTCTCGGCCATCCAGGTTCCGGCCACGAAGAAGCGCTTCGGCAAGAATCCGTTCACTGGCCAAGAGCAATGGTTCGCGGCCAAGCCGGCCAGCGTGAAGGTGAAGGTTCGTGCGATGAAGAAACTGAAAGACGCCGCGATGTAACCGCACCGGTTCACGCATGCAAAAGAAAAAGCCCCGGAGTCTCGCGCTTCCGGGGCTTTTATTTATTCTCTCCGCTACCACTCAGACAAATAATCCAATCTCTACGTACAACCACGCGGCAATCGGCGGGACCAAGCAACCAAACAACCCGAATAGGCAGCGCTTACCGTTGCCTTCCATGGCGGTGAAGAATGCTTCCACGCCGCCCGGCAGGACAAATAGGGCTGCGAGACGGTGGCCCTGGACCGGGTCGCGCACCAACCAGGCTGGACAGGCGCGGAGCGTGTTCGCAGCACGCGATCCGCGGTCGGTGCAACTCCTAGCCAAAACGCTTGCAGCGCTTCCGCCGACATGCCCATGCTGCCCGTGCGCACCATGTTGTAACTTGTTCGTGGTTAGGGTGCCCCAGTAGCGGAAGGACCAGCAAGCCGCAGACCTCGCGGTAGAGCGTGCGTTTTTCGGGGAAGCGCGTGAGCAGTTCGGCAATGTCGGTGGCCCTTGGCGGCCTGCTCCGCGGCATCGGTCAAATCCCGCTCGTCAATTACGTCGCGAGCCGTTGAGCGGCGATCGCGCAAAGGCGCCAGCGGCGAGGGTCGTATCGTGCACATCGCCATTACCCAGGGCATGATATTCCGGATTGCCCGGTGGTCACCGAAATGGGCAAGATATAGGGCCCACGGATTCCCCTGCACGGGACAGCCTCCTATTCATACGCCATTGCACGGATGCTATTGTGCTGCGGCCTGCCATGAGACAACATGCAGCATGCCGGCAAGGCACCCACAGGAACCGAGTGAAACGTTGCCACTCTGCGATAACCCCCAATATGTCGAGACAGATTCCTCCACTTAACCCGCTGCGGGCCTTCGAAGTGGCCGCCCGGCATCTGAGCTTCACGCGGGCTGCCGAGGAATTGTTCGTCACGCCATCAGCAGTCAGTCACCAGATCAAGGCGTTGGAAGAAAGCCTGGGCGTACAGCTATTCATCCGCGAGGCCAAGGCGCTGGTGTTGACACCGGCTGGCACGGCCTACCTGCCTAGCGTCCAGTTAGCGTTCAAGCAGCTCGCCGATGCCACGCACCGTCTGCACAGCAAGGATCGCCCAGCGCTGAAGGTCAACATGCCGCCCACGTTCGCGGTCAAATGGCTGATCCCGCGCATGGACCGCTTCATGAAGACGCACCCGGATATCGACCTGAAGGTGTCGACGTCGAACCACCGCATCGATTTCGAGCGGGATGATTTCGACATGGCGATCCGCTACGGCCGCGGCGACTATCCCGGACTGCATAGCGAGCTGTGCCTGGCGGTAGAAGTGATCCCGGTCTGCAGCCCTGCACTGCTGCAGGGGCCGAATCCGCTGGAAACGCCATCGGACCTGAAGCACCATACGCTGCTGCACGACGACAGCACGTACACGGACGTCAGCAACCCGGACTGGGCGATGTGGCTGGAGCACGCCGGGGTCACCGATGTCGATGCCAGCCGCGGCCCGTCGTTCTGGCCAAGCCACCTGGTCATCAACGCGGCGCTCGGCGGCCTGGGGGTGGCGCTGGTGAAGAAGAACTGGATCGAGCAGGACCTGGCCGAAGGCCGGCTGGTGCGCCTGTTCGAATCGATCCGGCTGCCGGTGGAGTTTTCTTACTTCGTGGTGTTCCCGAAGGAGCGGCTGGAAGACCGCCGCATCCGCAGCTTTACCGACTGGATCCGCGCGGAAGTGGCGGCGGACCAGCAGCGGCCGGCCCCCGCCTGAGGACAGCGCGGGCAACGCCCCGCGTACCGCACAGCCTGCCCCGATCGGCAGGCATGCCGCGCCACGTTATGCCGCGCCCTGCATCGATGCCGTCTTCTTCTGCACGCGTGCACGCAGCCGCTCGATATCGACCACGAAGCGGCGATGCGTGCCGCTGCACACCGTCTCCACCGCATCTTCGGCAGTCACGCCAAACGTGACACTGCGCCCTTCGATGGCGGTCACCTCCGCGCTGATGCGCACTTCCCCGCCAAGCGGCGTGGCCCCGCTGTGCTGCACCGAGACCTCCGCGCCAACCGAGCTTTCACCGTCGTCGAGATAGCCTTGCAGGAAATCCAGGCAGGTCTGCTCGATATCGCGCACCAGTTCAGGCGTGGCGTAGATGCGCAGGCTTTCGCCCAGAAAATCGATGGTGCGCTGGCGGTCGACCGTCAGCGTGCGCGAGCAGGTCGCGCCCGGTTGCAATCCGTTGTTCATCAGGGATTCCTTTGATGTTGCGGACGAAGCCATCCAACCCGGCGCGGTGTGCGCGGGCCGGTGGCGCATCCATGGGTTGTGTGGCTACAGGCGATAGATGCGCTGGGCGTTGTCGTGCCACAGCGCACGCTGCTGTTCTGGCGAACAGATAGCGATGGCGGCGCGGAAGCCGGCCACGATGGTGTCGTAGCTGGCCACCAGGCTGTCCACCGGATAGTTGCTGGCGAACATGCAGCGCTCGGCGCCAAAGATGGCGATGGCGTCGCGAATGACGGGCACGTTGTCGGCCTGCGTCCACGGCTTGCCCGGCAAACCCAGGCCCGAGATCTTCAAGGCGACATTGGGTTGTTCAGCCAGCTCGGCCATCGCGGCGCGCCAGCCGGCCAGCCCCGCCTCGCTGCGATCAGCCGGCAGCCCGGTATGGTTCAGGATCAGCTGGGTGGGAAAATCCCGCGCCAGCGCCGCCGCCTGGTCCAGGTTCCACCACGGCGACTGCAAATCGAAGGACATGCCATGGCGCGCCAGCAAGGCGTAGCCGCGCCGCCAACGCTCGTCGTCCATCGAACCCGGCAGCCCACGCCGCGCATCGTCCCGCCGGGCGGCGGTGACCGGCTTGTTGCGGATGCCGCGCATCATGGCGTAGGCGGCATGGCCGGCCAGCACTTCCTCGACATCGCCGCGGTCAAGCTGGGCATGACCGACGACTACCGTTGGCCTCCCCGTCCGCGCGGCGAGCTGCGTCAGCCATGCGGTCTCATCGACGGGATTGGCGCGCGCCCACTCTGCCTCGACGTGCACCGTCTTGACGGGCGCGCAACCGGCCGTGTCGCGGGCGAGATCCTCCGGCAGGTAATTCCGGCGCAGCGCCGAGTAGTCGCCATAGCGGAAGTTCGGCACCGCTTCGTCCTGCAGCCACGGATATGGATTGCGGCCGAGGTCCCAGAAATGCTGGTGCGCATCGATAAAGGGCTCGACTGGCGCCGCTTGTTCGTCGCGCATGGGCCTACTCCTTGACGGAGATGCGAGTGGCAAGCTGCTTGAACTGCGCTGACTCCTTCACCATGGCGGCCTGCAGCGTCACGTCGTCGGCATAGGTATCGGTGCTGAAATGCAGCTTCTCCAGCGTCTGGCGCATCACCGGCTCCTGCACGGACTTGGCAATGGCCGCCTTCAGTACTGCGATCACCTCGGGCGGTGTGCCCTTTGGCGCCGAGATGCCGCGCCAGATCCCCATCGACAGGTCGATATTGCGCTCCTTCAGCGTCGGCACATTCTCGAAGCCGCTGACGCGCTTGTCGGCCATTACCGCCAGCACCTTGAGCTTGCCCGCGGCCACGTGCGTGAAGACCTCTGCCGTGCTGACCGTCACTGCATCGATATGTCCGCCTAACAGCGCAAGCGTGGCGGGAGCGCCGCCGGCGTACGGGATATGATTGAACTTCGCGCCGGTCTTGTCGGCCAGCGCGGCGGCAGCCATATGCCACGCCGAGCCCTGCCCCGCATTCCCCACGCGGATGTTGGCTCCCGGCTTGCGCGCATCAGCAACGAACTGCTCGATCGTTGTCCACGGCGCGTCCGCGCGTACTGCCACGGCGGCAGGATCGGCATTCAGGCGCGCGATCGGCACCAGGTCCTGGTAGGTGAACTTGGCCAGTCCGAGGTAGTTCAGGAAGGTCAGCTCGCTGGACGACAGCACCAGCTTGTAGCCGTCCGGCTTGGCGTGGACCACTTCGCCCAACCCCACCGCGCCGGTGGCGCCCGGCTTGTTGATCACCACGATCGGCTGCGGCAGGTGCCTGGCCGCCGCCGCGGACAGCGCGCGCGCCACCACATCGGCGCCGCCGCCGGCCTGCCACGGCACGATCAGTTCGATGCGCCGGCTGGGGTAGGTTTCCGCACTCGCTGCGGCCGTAGCGCCCAGCAGCCCTAGCACCACGGCCGCGGGCATCGCCCAGCGCCGCAATTGCGAACGTGACATCTGCATGGTTGTCTCCTGTCTCTTATCGGTATAGATGATCCAGCGGTGCGCTCAGGCGGCGCCGCGTTCCAGTTCCTGCGAGCGCACCGGGGCGCCGAACGCACCCTGCGCACGCAGCCGCACGACGGTGGCCGGATCGAAGCCGAACTCGCCCAGCACCTCGTCGGTATGCTGCCCCAGCAACGGCGCCGGATAGCGCACCTGCTGCGGCGTGCCGCTTAGCTTGACGGGGAATCCCAGCGCCTTGACCCGCCCTTCCACCGGGTGCTCGATCTCCAGCACCATGTCGCGCGCGACCGCCTGTTCGCTGGACAGCGCTTCGTCGTAGGTGAAGATCGGCGCCGCCGGCACGCCGGCCGCGAGCAGCGCGTCGACCCATTCCGCCGCCGGCTTGCGCGCGAATTCTGCCTCAATTTCAGGGATCAGCGCGGCGCGGTTGCGGATGCGCGCCGCATTGTCGGTAAAGCGCGGATCGGCGAGCAGGTCCGGCCGCTCGATCACATCGCACAGCGCAGCCCACAGCTTGGGATTAGCCGCACCGATGACAAAGTGCCGGTCCGCCGCTTGCACCGCCTGGTACGGCGCGCTCATCCGGTTGGCGCTGCCGATCGGCACCGGCACCTCGCCCGTGCCCCAGTACTCCGCCGACTCCCATACCGACAGGCCGAGCGCTGTCTCGAACAACGAGGCATCCACATACTGCCCTTGGCCCGTGTGCTCACGGCCCATCAGCGCGCTGAGGACGCCATAGGCGGTGAACAGGCCCGCCCCCAGGTCGGCGATCGGCACGCTGGCCTTGACCGGCGGCGCGTCCGGATGGCCCATCACGCTCATCACGCCCGACATGGCCTGCGCGATCAGGTCCAGCCCCGGGCGCCGCGACCACGGCCCGGTCTGGCCGAAGCCGGAGATGCTGGCATAGACCAGGCGCGGATTGATCTCGCGCAGCACCGCGTAGTCGATCTTCAGGCGCGCGGCCACGCCGGGCCGGTTGTTCTCCACCAGCACGTCAGCGCCACGCGCCAGTTCATAGAACGCTTCCAGCCCGGCGGGGTTCTTCAGGTCGATCTCGACGCTGCGCTTGTTGCGGTTCAGCGCCAGGAAGCCGCCACTGTCATCGCCCTTGAGCCGGAAGCCCATCGACTTGCGGGTCTGGTCGCCAGCACCGGGCGTCTCGACCTTGATGACGTCGGCGCCCATGTCGCCCAGCAGCATGCAGCAGAACGGACCCGCCATGATCTGGCTCACGTCCAGGACCTTGATTTTGGATAACGGCAAATTCATGGATACCACCTGAAGTTCGGGCGGCCGCACAGGGGATGGCGCCGCCGCGGTATTGGAAAGAACGAGAGTCGGGTGCTTTCAGCGGCCCACGAACTGCGGCCTGGTCTTGTCGATAAAGGCGCGGTGGCCGATACGGAAGTCCTCGGTGTCGAAGCAGGCATAGGACTCGGCATGCTCTTCCGGACGCAGCGGCTTGGGGTCCAGCAGCCGGCGCACGAACTGCTTGTGCCAGCGCGCCACCAGCGGCGCCCCCGCTGCAATGCGGCGTGCCGCCGCATAGGCTTCGTCGGGCACCGCCTCATCCGCCACCACGCGGTTGACGAGGCGCTTTTCCAGTGCCTCCGCGGCATCGAACACCCGTCCCTCCAGCACGATCTCCAGCGCCGTCGCCGGCCCCGCCAGCGCCACCAGGCCGCCCAGCTCGCCATACGACATCACCAGCCCGAGCCGGTTGACCGGCACGCCGAAGCGGCTCGACTTGCCGCAGATGCGCAGGTCGCACATCGAGGCGATTTCCAGCCCGCCGCCAACGCACGCGCCCTGGATCAGCGCGATGGTCGGGTGTCGGCATTCGGCAATGGCGCGCATGGTGGTATTGGTGATCTCGCCGTATTGCTGCGCCTGCGCGGCGTTGGCGCGCATGGTGTCGAACTCGGCGATATCGGCGCCCGCGGCAAAGGCCTTGTCGCCGGCGCCGCGCAGCACCACGCAGCGCAGCGTGTCGTCGGCGGACAGGCTCTGGATGGCCTCGGTCAGGCCCTGCCACATGGACAGGTCCATGGCGTTGAGCTTGTCCGGGTTGTTCAGCGTGATGGTGGCGACCTGGGCGTCGCGCTCGATCAGGATCGGTTGTCTCATGGTTGTCGTTGGTTTGGTGGTGGCCCGGCAAGTGCGGGCTGGGTCCGGAATCCGGCTGGTCAGCGCAAGTCTAGGGCCGGCGCCGCGCGCGTCAAAACGAGAAAATCTCAGCGGCGCTTCAAGAAAAACTAGGCGCACGGTGCTGTGAGATTTTCTTGGGCTGCCTTCAAGTAAATCCACGTTGTGACTGACGGGGCTTGTTCCTAGACTTCGTCACCAATGCAGCCAGCCGGGCCGCCAGTCAGCACCTCGGACAGTCCGGCAGGCCGCGCACCCCACAGCATGGAGACAAGATGGCCCTCATCCACTACATCACCCAGATCCAGATCGACTTCGGCGCCATCGGGCTGCTGGCGCAGGAATGCGAACGCATCGGCATCACGCGCCCGCTGGTGGTCACCGACGCCGGCGTCAAGGCCGCGGGCATCGTTCAGCGCGTGCTGGAACAGCTGCGCCCCGGCTGCGAAGCCGTGATCTACGACGGCACGCCATCCAACCCGACCGAAGCCGCCATGCGCGATGCCGTACGTCTTTATGGCGAGTACCGTTGCGACGGCATCATCGCGGTGGGCGGCGGCTCGCCCATCGACCTGGCCAAGGGCGTGGCGGTGTGCGCCACGCACGAGGGGCCGCTGCGCCAGTTCGCCGCGATCGAAGGCGGCGTGGCGCGCATCACGGCCGCCACCGCGCCGGTCATCGCCATCCCCACCACCGCCGGCACCGGCAGCGAGGTCGGCCGTGGCGCGGTGCTGATCCTCGACGACGGCCGCAAGGTGGGCGTGCTCTCCCCCTACCTGGTGCCGCGCGTGGCGATCTGCGATCCCGAGCTGACCCTGGGCCTGCCGCCGATGCTGACCGCGGCCACCGGCATGGATGCCATCGCGCATTGCCTGGAGACCTTCATGGCGCCCGCGTTCAATCCGCCCGCCGACGGCATAGCGCTGGATGGCCTGCGCCGCGCGTGGCTGCATATCGAGCGCGCCCGCCGCGATCCGCAGGATCGTGACGCAAGGCTGGCGATGATGAGCGCATCGATGCAGGGCGCGCTGGCGTTCCAGAAGGGCCTGGGCTGCGTGCACAGCCTGAGCCACGCGCTCGGCGGACTGATGCCGACGCTGCACCATGGCACCTTGAACGCCGTGCTGCTGCCGGCGGTGATCCGATTCAACGCGGACGCGCCGTCGATGCAGGCAGACGGCAAGCTGGCCCGCATCGCGCAGGCAATGGGACTACCCGATGCCGACGCCATCGGGCCGGCGATCAGCGACCTGAGCCGCCGCCTGGGACTGCCGTCGGGGCTGCGTGAGATGGGCGTGGACCCGGCGCTGTTCCCGCGCGCGATCGACTATGCGCTGGCGGACCACTGCCACAAGACCAACCCGCGCGAGGCCAGCGCCGAAGACTACCTGGCGATGCTGCAGGATTCGCTGTAAGCCAAGCCGGCTTCACGAGCAAAACAGCAAGACAAAATTACAAAGGAGACCAAGCATGCAACGTCGCACCTTCCTGTGGGCGGGCGCCGCCGCGCTGGCCGCCCCGCTGGCCGGGGCCGCCTCGCCACTGCCGGCCGGACCGATCCGGATCATCGTGGGCTTCCCGCCGGGTGGCGGCACTGATGTCATGGCCCGCGTGATCGCGCAGCAACTCTCCACGCTGTGGCAAGTGTCGGTGATCGTCGAGAACCGCCCCGGCGCGGCCGGCGTGGTCGCCGCGGAATACACCGCGCGGCAGGCGCCCGACGGCACCGCGCTGCTGATGACCAATATCAGCAACCATGCCATCGCGCCCAGCCTGTATCCCAAGCTCGGCTATTCGGTGGAGAAGGACTTCACGCCGATCATGCTGGTGGGGGTCACGCCCAACCTGCTGATCTGCAACACCAGCGGGCGTGCGCGTTCGGTTGCCGATGTGGTCGCGCTGTGCCGCAGCCAGCCCGGCAAGATCACCTTCGGCTCGTCCGGCGCGGGCGCGGCACAGCATCTGGCGCTGGAGATGTTCAAGCTGCGTGCGGGCGTCGATGCGCTGCATGTGCCCTATCGCGGCTCGGCGCCGATGCTGACGGACCTGATCGGCGGCCAGATCGATTTCAGCTTCGAGACCATGACCTCGGCCACGCCGCAGATCCAGGGCGGCAAGGTGGTGGCGATCGCGCAGACGCGCCCGCGCCGCGCGGCCAGCTATCCCAAAGTGCCGACGCTGGCCGAGTCCGGCTTCCCCGGTTTCGATGCCGGCACGTGGTACGGGCTGGTGGGCCCCTCCGGCCTGCCGGCGCCGATGGTCGAGCGCATGAATGCGGACATGAACAAGGTGCTGGCGATGCCGGATGTCGCCAGCAAGCTGGCCGGCTTCGGCGCCGAGGACGGCGGCGGCACGGCGGCGCGCTTTGCGCAGTTCATCGCCACGGAGCGCGTCAAGTGGGCGCGCGTCGTCAAGGACGCCAACGTCAAGGTGTGACATGAACCGACGCATCACGATTGAGGAAACCCTGCCCCGCGACGCGGAGCGGGCCCTGCTGGTCGGGCGTGCCTGGCTGCCTGGCCCGAACGGCGGCCCCGCCACGGTAGTCGTGCGCGGCGCGGAGCTGTTCGACATCAGCGCCACTGCGCCCACCATTGCCGGGCTGCTCGCGCGGCCAGACTGCGCCGAACGCGTGCGGAACGCCACCGGGTCTTCGCTGGGGCCACTGCAGGACTGGCTCGATGCGACTTGTGCGCATGGCCCGGACCCTGCGCACCGCCACCTGCTGGCGCCGAACGACCTGCAGGTGGTCAAGGCCGCCGGCGTGACCTTTGCCGCCAGCCTGGTCGAGCGCGTGATCGAGGAGCGGGCACGCGGCGATGCGGCCAGCGCCGCGGCCGTGCGCGAGAACGTCAGCGCCATCGTCGGCCCGGGCTTTGCGTCGGTGCGCCCGGGTTCGCCCGAAGCCATGCGCATCAAGGAAGTGCTGGTAGCGCAAGGGCTGTGGTCACAGTACCTGGAAGTCGGCATCGGCCCGGATGCGGAGATCTTTACCAAGGCCGCGCCACTGTCGTCGGTGGGCACCGGAGTGGATGTCGGCCTGCACCCGCAATCGAGCTGGAACAACCCTGAGCCTGAGGTCGTGCTGGCGGTCTCGCCGCGCGGCGAGATCGTCGGCGCGGCGCTTGGCAATGACGTCAACCTGCGCGACTTCGAAGGCCGCAGCGCGCTGCTGCTGGGCAAGGCCAAGGACAACAACGCATCGTGCGGCATCGGCCCGTGGATCCGCCTGTGCGATACGCATTTCGGCATCGACGAGATCGCCCGCACCGAAGTCGACCTCACCATCGAAGGCGAGGATGGCTTCGTGCTGCACGGCGCAAGCGCCATGACCCGGATCAGCCGCTCGCCCCAGGAACTGGTGTCACATGCCATGGGCGCGCACCACCAGTACCCCGACGGCATGATGCTGTTCTGCGGCACGCTGTTCGCGCCGGTGCAGGACCGCGACGCGCCGGGCGCCGGCTTTACCCACCACCTGCGCGACCGCGTCAGCATTTCCGCGTCGCACCTCGGCGGGCTGGTCAACTGGGTCGGTAACAGCGACGACCTGCCGCCGTGGACCTTCGGCATCGGCGCATTGATGGACAACCTGGCCCGGCGTGGCCTGCTGCATCCCCCTCCCTGATCCTTACTTGCCCCGCACGGGGCAGCACAGAGCCCGGCACACCCGACCGGGCCGCATGACAACCCAGGAGACACCATGAAACACGTTATCCCGCATATCGTGCTGGCGGCGCTATTGTCCGTCGCCGGCGTGGCCGCCGCGCAGGCACCCGTCAAGCTGCGCTTTGCCCATACCGTTCCGGAAACCGATTCGCAGCACCAGGCCGCGCTCGCCTTCAGCAAGAAGGTCAAGGAGCGCACCCAGGGCGGCGTCGAGATCCAGGTTTTTGCCAACAGCCAGCTCGGCAACGACACCACGCTGGTCACCGGCGTGCGCAGCGGCACCATCGACATCGGTGCCACCGGCAATCCCTTTGTCACCGGGCTGGCACCGCGCCTGAACGTGCTGGACCTGCCCTACCAGTTCGAGGACGGCCCGTCGGCCTACAAGGTGCTGGACGGCGCGGTCGGCCGCTCGCTGCTCGACGAGCTGGGCGCCCACCGCATCAAGGGCCTGGCCTTCTGGGAGATCGGCTTCCGCAGCCTCGGCAACAACAAGCGGCCGATCAACAAGCCCGAGGATATCCGCGGCCTGAAGATCCGCACCACGCCCAACCCTTCGCATATCAAGGCCTTCCAGCTGCTGGGCGCGAGCCCGCAGCCGATGCCGTTCGCCGAGGTATTCGGCGCGCTGGAATCCGGCGCGGTCGACGGCCAGGAGAACCCGCCCACGCTGATGGTGTCGTCCAAGATGTACGAGGTGCAGAAGTATGTCTCGATGACGCGCCACGCCTATACCGCGCTGGTGGTGCTGATGAACAAGGCGAAATTCGACTCGCTCAAGCCTGAGTACCAGAAGGTGCTGGTGGAAGAAGCCGCGGCCGCTGCCACCTACCAGCGCAAGCTCAATGCCGACAACGAGGCGGCCGCGATCGCCACGCTGCGCGCCAAGGGCGTGCAGGTCAACGAGCATCCCGACAACGCCGGCATCCGCAAGGTGGTGCGCGAGGAAACGCGCCAGCTGTTCGTGCAGAAGAATGGCGACGCCGTGCTGCGCGCCATGGACGCCCAGCGGTAGGAGAACCACGCCATGCCCGCCATGCCCACCGCCATCGTCGATGCCCACCACCACCTGTGGCGGCTCGGCCCGGCGCGCCATCCCTGGCTGCAGGAAGGATACGACCCTGCCGCCTTCTTTCTCGGCGACTACGCCACGCTGCGGCAGGACTTCGACCCGCGAGACTACCTGCGGCAGTGGGACGGCCTGCACCTGGCCGCCAGCGTGCATGTCGAAGCCGAACGGCACGCCGACGAGTCGGTGGCCGAGACCGCGTGGCTGCATCGGGTCCACGCACGCCACGGCTTTCCCAATGCGGTGGTGGCGCATGGCGATTTCAACAGCGACACGCTGGCGGCACAGCTGCGCGCGCACCAGGCCTTTCCTCTGGTGCGGGGTGTAAGGTGCAAGCCGCGCACCAGCCGCACCGCCGATGGCAGCGTGCGCGGGCAGCCCGGCACGCTGCAGGACCCGCGCTGGCTGGCCGGCCTGCAGCGGCTGGCCGAGCATGGCCTGGCGTGGGACCTGCGCGTGCCGTGGTGGCACCTTGAGGAAGCCGCGGAGGCGATCGCGGCCGTGCCGGGGCTCGCCGTGGTGGTCGAGCACACCGGCCTGCCGTGGGACCGCTCGGAAGCGGGCCTGGCAGGCTGGCGCCGCGGACTTGCGGCGCTGGCCAGCCTGCCCGGCGTGCACCTGAAGCTGTCCGAGTTCGGTTTGCCCGGCACCGGGTGGGACCGCGCCGGCAATGTCGGCGTGATCCGCCACGCGCTGGAGATCTTCGGCTGGCAGCGCTGCATGTTCGCCAGCAACCTGCCCGTCTCCAGCCTGCGCGCGTCGCTGCACGAAATCGTCAATACCGTGGCCGCCGGGCTGGAAGGCCTGCCCGACGCCGCCGCGCAAGCGGTGTGGCACGACAACGCCATGCGCTTTTACCGGATCGAGGCGCCCGCAGCGACCCTGCGCTGACGCCCGTCCAACCAGGAGTTCCAAGTCATGAACCGCATTACGCTCCGCCTGGCCCAGGGCGCCATGGTCGCCATGATGGCAACCATGATCGTGCTGGTCTTCGGCAACGTGGTCCTGCGCTACGTCTTCAATTCCGGCATTGCCTTCTCCGAGGAAGCCTCGCGCTTTGTCTTCATGTGGCTGACGCTGATCGGCGCGCTGCTGGTGATGCACGACAAGGCCCACCTCGGCATGTCCACCGTGGTCTCGCGCCTGGGCGAAAGCGGCCAGCGCGCCTGCCGCCTGCTCGCCGATGCCGGCGCACTGGGCTGCTGCCTGCTGCTCGCGCACGGCGCCTGGCAACTGGTGACGATCGGCATGGACGACCGTGCCCCCGTCACCGGCGTGCCGCTGGGCGTGGTCTATGCCTGCCTGCTGGTATGCAGCGTCGGCATGGCGGCGATGCTGCTGCACGGGCTGTGGCGGTTGGTCAGCGGCCGCATGCCGCAGCACGAGCTGGTGCCGCAGTCCGGCGCCACCGGCGAATAAGCGCCCAAGGAATCCATCATGACCATCTTTGTCTTTGTTGGCTCGCTGCTGGGCGCGATGTCGCTCGGCATGCCCATCGCCTTTGCGCTGCTCGCTTCCGGTGTCGCGCTGATGCTGCACCTGGGCAATTTCGATACGCAGATCCTCGCGCAGAACATGCTGGAGGGCGTCAACAACTATCCGCTGATGGCGGTGCCGTTCTTCATGCTGGCCGGCGAGCTGATGAATGCCGGCGGGCTGTCGCAACGCATTGTGCGCGTGGCCGACGCGGCGGTCGGGCATGTGCGCGGCGGGCTGGGCTACGTGGCGATCATCGCGGCCACGGTGGTGGCCAGCATCTCCGGCTCGGCCGTGGCCGATACCGCCGCAGTGGCCGCACTGCTGATCCCGATGATGCGCAATGCCGGCTACAACGTGCCGCGCGCCGCGGGGCTGATCGCAGCGGGCGGCATCATCGCGCCGGTGATCCCGCCATCGATCGCCATCGTCGTGTTCGGCGTGGTCGCGCAGGTGTCGATCACCAAGCTGTTCCTGGCCGGCATCGCGCCCGGCGCCATGATGGCGCTGACGCTCGCCGTGACCTGGCACTTCTGCGCGCGCAAGGAGAAGCTGGCGCCGGTGGAACCGTTCAGTGCGCGCCGCCTCGCCAAGGCCGCGCTCGACGGCGTGTGGGCGCTGGTGCTGCCGGTTGTGATCATCGGCGGCATGAAGATCGGCGCCTTCACGCCGACCGAGGCCGCGGTGGTGGCGGTGGTCTACGCCATCGTCGTCGGCCGCTTGGTCTACGGCGAGCTGAAGCTGCGCGCCCTGCCCGGGCTGATCGTCACGGCGGCCAAGACCTCCAGCACGGTGCTGTTCCTGGTGGCGTGCGCGCTGGTCTCGGCATGGTTGATCACCATCGCCAATATCCCGGCGCAGGTGACCGACCTGCTCGAACCCTTCATCGACAACAAGATCCTGCTGATGTTCGTCATCATGATCCTGGTGATCGCGGTCGGCACCGCGCTCGACCTGATGCCGACGGTGCTGATCATGACGCCGATCCTGATGCCCGTGATCACCAAGGCCGGCATCGATCCGGTGTACTTCGGCGTGATGTTCGTGCTCAACAACGCCATCGGCCTGTTGACGCCGCCAGTCGGCACGGTGCTCAACGTGGTGGCCGGCACCTCGCGCTGCAGCCTGGACAGCGTGATCGGCGGGGTCTGGCCCTTCCTGCTGAGCCTGACTGCGCTGATGTTCCTGTTCGTGCTGTTCCCGCAGCTGATCCTGGTGCCGGCCGCGTGGCTGCACTGATCCCCTCCTCTACGCCCAACACACCATGTCGTCCATCAACGAGATCGAGGATCTGCGCCGGCTCGCCCGGCGGCGCGTGCCGCGCATGTTCTATGAGTACGCCGATTCGGGATCGTGGACCGAATCTACCTACCGCGCCAACCAGCATGAGTTCGGCCGCATCCTGCTGCGCCAGCGCGTGGCCGTGGATATCGACGAGCGCCGCATTGCCACGCAGATGCTGGGCCAGGAGGTGGCCATGCCGGTGGCAATCGCTCCGACCGGGCTGGCCGGCATGCAGCATGCCGACGGCGAGATCCTGGCCGCCCGCGCAGCGCGTGATTTCGGCGTGCCGTTCACGCTGTCGACCGTCAGCATCTGCTCGATCGAAGACGTGGCCGAGGCCACCGGCGGGCATCCGTTCTGGTTCCAGCTCTACGTGATGCGCGACCGTGCCTTCGTCGAGCGGCTGATGGACCGCGCCCGCGCCGCCGGCTGCCCGGCGCTGGTGCTGACGCTGGACCTGCCGGTCAGCGCGCAGCGCCACAAGGACCTGCGCAACGGCCTGTCGGCACCGCCGCGGCTGACGCCGTGGAACCTGCTCAACATGATGGGCAAGCCGCGCTGGTGCCTGGGCATGCTGAGCACGCGCCGGCGCACCTTCGGCAACATCATCGGGCATGTGCAGGGCGTCGGCGACATGAGCTCGCTGGCCGACTGGTCCAGCCGCCAGTACGACCCGACGCTGAACTGGGACGACGTGGCCTGGATCCGCCGCCGCTGGCCCGGCAAGCTGGTGCTCAAGGGCATCCAGGACGTCGCGGATGCGCGCCTGGCGTGCCAGTCTGGAGCGGATGCGCTGATCGTGTCCAACCACGGCGGGCGCCAGCTCGACGGCGCGCCGGCGTCGATCCGCGCGCTGCCCGCCATCGCCGAGGCCGTGGGCGAGCGCATCGAAGTCCATATGGACGGCGGCATCCGCTCCGGGCAGGACGTGCTCAAGGCGGTCGCGCTCGGCGCCAGGGCCGTCTACATCGGCCGCTCGATGCTGTATGGCCTGGGCGCCATGGGCCAGGCCGGCGTGACGCGCGCGCTGGAGATCATCCGCAAGGAACTGGATCTGACCATGGCCTTCTGCGGCCACACCGACATCCGCGCGGTCGGCAAGGACATCCTGCTGCCGCCATATCCGCCCGCTTCGTAATCCTCGTAATCCTCGTAATCCGCGTGTCGTAGCCACAAACCCAACCGCAAACAAACCAGTCAGGAGACAACCAATGATCCTTCGCACAACCCTGCGCGCCCGCCAGGCGCTCGCCATGCTCGCAACCAGCACCGCCTTCGGCGCCGCCGCCCTGGTGCCCGCGCCCGCCGCGGCGCAGCCGGCCCCATCCGCCGAATGCAAGGCGGCGCTGGACGCCCGCGCCCAGAATGCCAACTATCCGCGCGACACCGTGCCGCGCTACATCAAGACCCCCACCGGCTACCTGCTGGTGCTGCGCATGGGCGACAACGTCTTCGAGCAGATCGAAGCCTTTGCAATCTGCGAGAAGGTGCCCAGCGCCAGCCTGTCCGCGATCGGCTTCGCCAATGTCACGTTCGGCTTCTGGGATGCGGGCAAGAAGCAGTTCAACCCGCGCACCTTCCGCAATGTGGAGATGGCTAGCATCGTCGGCAGCCTGGCCTGGAAGGAAGGCAAGCCCTCGATCCATGCGCATGGCGTGGCAGGAGACAGCAGCTTCGATACCTACGGCGGCCATATCCTGTCGATGGAAGTCGGCACGGGTTCGCTGGAAGTGACGGTGACGGCCTATCCGCAGCAACTGGAACGCGGCATTGACCCCAAGATCGGCGCCAACGTGCTGGGATTGCGCGATAACCACTGATGAGACGCGGCGTTGGGACCGCCGAATGCCGGCCGGCCCCAACCGTAGAATGTCCCTTGTTCTCCCTGACCATGCCGCGATTCTCCGAATGAGACCCGCTCCGCCCTGAACCGGACCAGGGCACGGATCTTACGCTGTCAGAACGCCCGGACAGCCCGGCATCGCAATGAACGGCTGGTTGCACCGCCTTTCCGCCGACGGCCAGTGCGTGAAACACACCTTGCTGCGGCCGGCCACTGAGGCTCCGATCAGCTCGCGCGGGATCGGAAACCTCACGGCAACGCTAAGCCCCATCGGCGGCTGCGTGCCGGGCCCGGCAGCCGGTCTTTACGGCACCTTCAGGTAACTCAGGCTGGCGCTGCGGACAATTCAATTGGGCGGCGTGCGGAACGGGGGTCCCGCACGCGGATATTGGCCTGGTCCCGTTCAGGCTGCGGCTGCGGTGAGCGTTGGGTAATCGGTCAGGCCTTGCGCACCGCCACCGAAGAGCGTGTCGCGGTCATGCTGCGCGAGCGGCGCGCCAACGCGCAGGCGCTCGGGAAGGTCCGGATTCGCGACGAACGGGCGGCCGAAGGCGACCAGATCGGTCCAGCCCGCGGCGATCGCTTCGCGCGCGCGTTCCGCGGTGTACTTGCCCGCATAGATCAGTACGCCGGGGAATGCTTCGCGCAGCTTGCGCTTGAATGCCGCCGGCATCAGCGGTGCATCGTCCCAGTCCGCTTCCGCGATGTGGAGGTAGCCGACGCCGAGTTCGCCCAGCAGCCTGGCCCCGGCAAGGTATGTCGTCTCCGGATCGTCATCGACGCAGCCGTTCAGCGTGGTCAGCGGCGCGAGGCGGATGCCGACGCGCGACGCGTCGCCCGTGCCAACGATCAGCGCCTGCGCGACTTCGCCGAGGAAACGCAAGCGGTTCTCCAGCGACCCGCCGTAGGCGTCCGTGCGCGTGTTGGCGTTCGAGTCGATGAACTGGTTCACGAGATAGCCGTTGGCGCCATGCAGCTCGACGCCGTCGAAGCCGGCATCGACCGCGTTGCGCGCCGCAGCGCGGTACTGGTCCACGACTTCGCGGATCTCGTCGACGGTGAGCGCGCGCGGCGCAGAGGCCTGGACGAAGCCGGGCGTGCTGCCGTCCTCGCCGGCGATGAACACGTTCACGCCCTGCGCCTGGATCGGCGACGACGACACGGGCTGTTGCCCGGCAAGCAGGCTCGTGTGGCTCAGCCGGCCAACGTGCCAGAGCTGCGCGAAGATGCGGCCGCCGGCGGCGTGCACGGCGCCGGTCACCTTGCGCCATCCGGCCACCTGCGCGGGCGTGTGGATGCCGGGCGTCCATGCATAGCCCTTGCCGAGCGGCGCGATGTAGGTGCCTTCGCTGACGATGAGTCCGGCGCCCGCGCGCTGTGCGTAGTACGCGGCCATCAGGTCGTTGGCCTCATCGCCGGGCTGGCTGGCGCGCGAGCGCGTCATCGGCGGCATCACGATGCGGTTCGGCAGCGTCAGCCCGCCGAGTCGAAGCGATTGAAACAGCGGATCCTGGGTCATGGTGCTTGTCGTGTCGGATCCGCGGCCTGCGGGCCGCGGAGGATTCGAAGAAAGACGGATCGGGGAGGATGCCTGCGTGCTCAGTCCCATTGCGGCGCGAGGCCTTCGGGGCTGACTTGACGGCCGTTGCGCTCGAGCGCGGCGATCTGCGCCATGTCGTCGTCGCTCAGGCGCAGCGTCTGCGCGATCAGGTTGCTGGCGAGGTTCTCGCGCTTGGTGGACGACGGGATCACCGAGTAGCCGAGCTGCAGCGCCCAGCCCAGCACGACCTGGGCCGGCGTCGCCTGGTGCCGCCGCGCGATCGCGCCGATCACCGGGTCACCGAGGACCTTGCCGTACGCCAGCGTCATGTACGACGTGACGTGGATACCCTCGCGCTGCAGGAAGTCCACCAGCTTGCGGCCCTGCAGATAGGGGCTCAGCTCGATCTGGTTCGTCGCGATCGCGTCCTTGCCGACCGCGGCGATCGCCTGCTTTGTCAGTTCGATGTTGAAGTTTGAGATGCCGATCCGCCGCGTCAGGCCTTTTTCCTTCGCCTCGGCGAGCGCGGTCATGTATGCCTCGAGCGGCACGCCGTTGCCCGGCGCCGGCCAGTGGATCAGGGTCAGGTCGACGTATTCCGTGCGCAGCTTTGCCAGGCTTTCCTCGAGACTGGGCACGAGCTTGTCCCTGGCGTAGTTGTCGATCCAGATCTTCGTCGTCAGGAACAGGTCGTCGCGGCGCACGCCGGAAGCGGCGATCGCCTCGCCCACGTCCGCTTCGTTGCCGTAGATCTGGGCGGTGTCGAGCGCGCGGTAGCCGAGTTCGAGGCCGTTGCGGACCGAGTCGATGACAACCTGGCCTTGCAGGCGGAACGTGCCGAGGCCGAAAGCGGGGATATTGCGCATGGTGTGCTCCTTGGAAGGGGGGCGGTCTGATCTGCGAAACAAGAAAGGATGGACCGCAGTGTGCCCGCTTTACTTTTGCGCAAAAAGTGGTCTATAAACCAAACAGTCTTGATTTCAGATCAACAATGAACATCACCCTCGACGAACTCCAGGCGTTTGCGGCCGTGGTCGACACCGGTTCGATCACCGCCGCCGCGCAGCAGCTGAACCTGACCGTGTCGGCAACGAGCCGCACGCTCGCGCGGCTCGAGGAGAAGCTGAAGACCACGCTGCTGCCGCATGGGCCGGGCCAAAGCCGCAGCAGAGGGCCAGGCCGATCCCGGTAAGGAAAAAACTGGATTGACCGATAACGCCTGCGACAGCCGCACCGACCGCTGCGCGTCAGTGCTCAGGCGATCAACCCGCTCCACCGTTACGCCACCCCCGTTACGCCACCCCCGTTACGCCACCCCGGAAACCCGCCTGATTTCCTCGGCGACAATCGCGATCAAGGCCTCGGCCGCCGTGCTCAGCGGCCGTTGCGGATGGCTCACGCAAACCAGATGCCGCACGATGCGCGGCGCAATGATGGTATGCATGCGCAGTTGCCCTGCTTCCACGGCACGTTGCACCACGATGCGCGGCAGCACCGTGGCAAAGCGTGTCGCTTGCACGAACTGGACGATGGTGCCGAGGATGTCGATCTCGAACTTCGGCGCAAGGGTGACGTCCTGCGCCTGCGTCGCCGTGTCCAGCACCACGCGCAGGCCATGCCGCTTGGTCGGCAGCACCAGTTCCAGTCCTGGCAGTTTCGCCATCTCTACCAATTCGGGCAGTTCGGGGCCGTGTGCGACGCTGGTCACCAGCACCATTTCCTCGTCGTGCATCGGCTGCACCTGCAGCCCCAGGCGGCCGCGCTGGCGATGAACCACCGCCGCGTCAAGCTGGCCCGCGGAAACCAGGTCGATCAGTGCCGCACTGAAGCCGTCCGCCACGGATACCTCTACGTTCGGATAGCGCGCATTGAAGCGCGCCAGCGATCCCACCAGCACGCTCTCCGTCTCGGAGGCCACCATGCCAAGCGTGATGCGGCCGGCCATCTGCTCCTCGCGCTGCATCATCTGCTGCCGCGCGCTGGCCAGGTCGCGCACGATGGGCAGGAACAGCCGATGCATCATCCGGCCGGCAGCAGTGGGCACCATGCCGTGCGGGATGCGATCGAACAGCTTCTGCCCGAATTCCTCTTCCAGCCGGGCAATCTGCATGCTGAGCGCCGGCTGCACGATATTCAGCCGCTTGGCCGCGCGCGTGACGGAGCCGTCCTCGAACAGCGCGATGAAGTACTGGATTTGCTTGAGGTCCATGGGCGGTTTGGTATCAATGACACTGACGTACCGGCATCAACATTTGTGATGAGAGGCGCGGCGCTCCCGGCACAGAAACACGGGAAATTTAACCATCTTCTGCCCATCCAGGCCTCACCACGGATCGACATTTCTGCATCAGCAGAAATGATGACGCGAATCAGAAATCAATATTAGAACTTATATCGAGATGTCACTAATCTCCGTTTGACGTTGCACGATCCCGCCCGCCTTCCGGGCCGGTTCCGTCGCATGGAACGGAGTCGCAAATGAAAAGATTCGATGCTGGCGAAACGACCGGCACGGTGGAGACACAGCAGACCCGGCCGGCGCCACATGTCGGCCGCCCGATGCCGCGCGTCGAGGACCCCTCCATCCTGACCGGGCGCGGCCGCTACGCCGACGACCTCGGCGTCAGGCCCGGCACCCTGCACGCCGCCATCCTCCGCTCGCCGCACGCGCACGCCGAACTCGGTGCCATCGACTGCGCCGCCGCGTTGAAGGCGCCCCGTGTGCGTGCCGTGCTGACGGGTACGGACCTGCGTGGCTGGTCCAGACCCTTCGTGGTGGGCGTGAAGGCGCCGATGGAGCAGTGGGCGCTGGCCATGGAGCGCGTGCGCTACGTGGGCGAGCCGGTGGCCGTGGTGGTGGCCGAGAACCGCGCGCTGGCCGAGGATGCGCTCGACCTCGTGCGGGTGGAGTACCGCGTGCTGCCGCCGGTGGTGTCGATCGAGGCCGCCGTCGCCGACGAGGCCCCGGTGCTACATCCCCGCCTGGGCAGCAACGTCGCCAGCGACCGCCATTTCCGCTATGGCGATCCCGAGGCCGCGTTTGCCGCCGCGCCGCACCGCGTGTTGCTGACCGCCCACTACCCCCGCAACACCTGCACGCCAATCGAGTGCGGCGTGGTGATCGCCGAACACTTGCCGGGCGACGAGGGCTATCAGGTCACCTCCAATTTCATGGGACCGTTCTCGCTGCACGCCGTGATGGCGATGGCACTGCAGGTGCCTGCCAACCGCCTGCGCCATGTCGCGCCGCGCGACTCGGGCGGCAGCTTCGGCGTCAAGCAGGCGGTGTTCCCCTACGTGGTGCTGATGTGCCTCGCGTCGCGCAAGGCGGGCGCACCGGTGAAGTGGGTGGAGGACCGGCTCGAGCACCTGAGCGCCGCCACGTCGGCCACCGCGCGGCTTTCCACCCTGGAAGCCGCGGTCGAGGCAGATGGCCGGATTCTCGCGCTCTCCTACGACCAGCTCGAGGACTGCGGCGGCTACCTGCGTGCGCCGGAGCCCGCCACTTTCTACCGCATGCATGGCCTGCTCACCGGTGCCTACGCGATTCCGCACCTGCTGGTGCGCAACCGCGTGGTGCTGACCAACAAGACGCCGACCGGCCTCGTGCGCGGCTTTGGCGGGCCGCAGGTGTATTTCGCGCTGGAGCGGCTGGTGCAACGGATCGCGGTGGAACTCGGCCTGGATCCACTCGACGTTTACCGCCGCAACTTCGTGCCCGCCGATGCCTTTCCCTATCGCGCAGCGGCGGGCGCGCTGCTCGACTCCGGCAACTACCAGCTGGCGCTGTCGCGCGCGCTGGAAGCGGGCAACTACGGGGAGCTGCAGCGCCGCCGCGACGCCGCGCGCGCCGAGGGACGGCTGTACGGCATCGGCTTTGCGGCCATCGTCGAGCCATCGGTGTCGAACATGGGCTACATCACCACCGCGACGCCGGCCGAGGCGCGCCGCAAGGCGGGCCCGAAGAACGGCGCCATCGCCAGCGCCACGGTCAGCGTGGACCTGCTCGGCGGCGTGGTGGTGACCATCGCGTCCACGCCGGCGGGTCAGGGCCACATGACCGTATCTGCGCAGGTCGTGGCCGATGTGCTCGGCATCGATCCGGGTGACGTCGTGGTCAACGTCGAATTCGACACGCACAAGGATGCCTGGTCCGTGGCCGCGGGCAACTATTCCAGCCGCTTCGCCGGCGCCGTGGCCGGCACCGTGCACCTGGCCGCCACGCGGGTGCGCGACAAGCTGGCGCGCATCGTGGCCTCGCACCTGCGCTGCGACCCGGCCGAACTGGTCTTTGCGGATGGCCGCATCGTGCGCCGGGGCGCTTCCGATACCGCCCTGCCGTTCGCACGCGCCGCCAGCAACGCCCCGCACTGGTCGCCGCAGCTGCTGCCGGCCGGCGAGGAACCCGGCCTGCGCGAAACCGTATTCTGGTCGCCCCCCAACCTCGACGCCCCGGACGAGCAGGACCGCGTCAACACCTCCGCCTGCTACGGCTTTGCCTTCGACCTGTGCGGCGTGGAGATCGACTGCGCCACCGGCCGCGTGCGCATTGACCGCTACGTGACCGCGCACGACGCCGGCAAGCTGTTGAACCCGGCGCTGGCCGACGGCCAGATCCGCGGCGCCTTCGCACAGGGACTGGGCGCTGCGCTGATGGAGGAATTCCGCTACGGGCCGGACGGCAGCTTCCAGTCCGGCACGCTGGCCGACTACCTGCTGCCCACCACGTGCGAGGTGCCCGACCCGCTCATCGTCCATCTGGAGACGCCGAGCCCGTTCACGCCGCTCGGCGCCAAGGGGCTCGGCGAGGGCAACAACATGAGCACGCCGCCGTGCGTCGCCAACGCGGTGGCCGATGCCCTTGGTGTACGCGATATCCGCCTGCCGCTCACCCCCGCCAGGGTGATGGCGATGATCGGCTTCGACGACCCGCCGCCATCGCGTCCGGAACTGGCCGAGGCAGCAAGAGAGTCCTCGGCGAACGGCAAGAGCGGCGGCAAGGCCGGCAAGGCCCTCAGTGCGCGCGGAACGGTCGAACTGGATGCCACGCCAGAAGCCGTGTTTGCCGTCCTGCTCGACCCGCAGGCGCTGGCCAGCGTCGTGCCGGGCTGCCACGCGCTCGTGCCCATCGGCGACAACCGCTACCGCGCCGACGTGACCGTGGGCGTGGGCATGATCAAGGCCCGCTACGAAGCCGAGATCGCGCTGTCCGATCTGGAGCCGCCGCGCCGGCTGCAGCTGGCGGGCGCGGGCCTGTCGTCGCTAGGCAGCGCGCGCGGCTCGGGCGTGGTCGAACTGGCCCCGCATGGTGCCGGCACCCGTCTCACGTACGACTACGAGGCCGAGGTGTCCGGAAAAGTCGCCGCTGTTGGCGGCCGCATGCTCGAAGGCGCGGCCAGGGTGGTGCTGCGCCAGCTGTTTGAATCGCTCGGCCGGCAGGCCGGTGGCAAGCCCGCGCGCAAGCAGGGCTGGATCGCGCGCCTGCTGGCACTTCTGGGAGTCCGTGGATGAAACCCGCCGCTTTCGACTACCTGCGCGCCGAATCCGCGCAGCACGCGCTGGAAGCGCTGGCCCGAGCCGGCGAGGGTGCCCGCGTGCTGGCCGGAGGCCAGTCGCTGATGGCCGTGCTGAACATGCGCCTCGCGCAGCCGCAACTGCTGATCGACATTTCACGCACCAGTGAGCTGGATACCGTGCGCGTGGAAAACGGCCATCTGGTGGTGGGCGCTGCCGCCACGCAGGGCAGCGTGGAATGGCGCCCGTCATTGGCCGACGAGGTGCCCCTGCTCGCGCTCGCCTTCCCGCACATCTCGCATTTCCAGATCCGCAACCGCGGCACGGTGTGCGGCTCCATCGCCCACGCCGACCCGAGCGCCGAGCTGCCGCTGGTGCTCACCGCCCTCGGCGGCGAGGTGGTGCTGCGCTCGCTGCGCCGCCGCCGCGTGCTGCCGGCCGCCGAATTCTTCCGCGGCATGCTGATGACGGCGCGCGAGCCCGACGAGCTGGTGGAAGCGGTGCGCTTCCCCCTGCGGCGGCCCGGCGCGCGCTACGGCTTTACCGAGTTCTCGGCCCGCCATGGCGACTTCGCGCTGGTGGCGTGCGCCGCCATCGTCACGGACGACACCATTGCGTTGGCCGTGGGGGGCGTGGCCGACCGGGCGGTGCTGGAGACCTGGCCGCGCCTCCAGGGCAAGGCGCTGGCGGAAGCGATCAACGATTTCAGCTGGAAGCTGGGCGCGCAGGACGACGCCCATGTCAGCGCGCAGTACCGCCGCCACCTGGTGCGGCAACTGGGCATGCGCGCAATCGAGGAGGCAAAATGAGCAAGACCCTTAATGGCGCAGCTTCGGGTGCGCCCCCGGTGATGCGGCGCGACGAGCGCCACCGCGTCACCCTGACCCTGAACGGCACCGAACGCAGCGCCTCGTGCGCGCCACGCGAGCTGCTGTCCGACTTCCTGCGCCACGAACTCGGCGCCACCGGCACCCACGTCGGCTGCGAGCACGGCGTCTGCGGCGCGTGCACAGTGCGGGTGGACGATGTCGCCGCGCGTTCGTGCCTGATGCTCGCGGTGCAGGCCGATGGCCGCGCCATCGATACCGTCGAAGGACTCGCCCCGCGCGAAGGCCTGAGCGATCTGCAGGAAGCCTTCCGCCGCCACCATGCGCTGCAGTGCGGCTTCTGCACTGCGGGCATCCTGATGTCGTGTGCCGACTACCTGGAGCGTGTACCCGAGCCGACCGAAGCGCAGGTGCGCGACATGCTGTCCGGCCACCTGTGTCGCTGTACCGGCTACACGCCGATCGTCGCTGCCGTGCTCGACGTGGCCACCAGCCGCGCGCGCTCGCACCGGCATGCAGCACCGGTTGCCGAGGAGTGCTGCGATGCTTGACCTCGGCCGCACCTTCCTGCAGAGCGTGGAGCGCAGTCCCCACGACCCCGCCATCGTCGACGGTGACCTGCTGCTGACCTACGCGCAATGGCTCGCGCGCATCCGCAGCGTGGCGGCCGGCTTGCTTGACCTCGGCCTGCGGCCGGGCGACCGCGTGCTCGCCATCCTGCAGAACCGCTGGGAACTGGCCACGCTGCATTGGGCCTGCCAGTTCGCCGGCGTGGTCATCGTCCCGCTGAACTGGCGCGCCAAGCCCGACGACCTGGACTACTGCGTGCGCGACGCTGGCGTGAAAGCGCTGGTGTTTGAACCGGTCAGCGCCGACGCTGTGCTGGACAGCCCCGCCGCGCAGGACATTCCCTGCATCGCGCTGGACGGCGCGCCCGGCGGCTCGCTGTCGTTCGACACCCTGCTCCGTGCCACGCCTCGGCGGGACACCACGTTGGCGGAAGCTGGCGACATTTCGCTCATGCTGTACACCTCCGGCACCACCGGCAAGCCGAAAGGCGTGCCGCGCCGCCACCGGCAGGAGCGCGCGGCCGCGCTGGCGCACGTCGCGCAGAACCTGTACCGGCGCGGCGAACGGACGCTGGGGGTGATGCCGCTGTACCACACGATGGGCGTGCGGTCCCTGCTGGCCATGGCGCTGGTGGACGGCCTCTTTGTCTGCGTGCGGCGCTGGAGCGCGTCGCAGGCGCTGCAGGCGATTGCCGGCCATCGAGTCAGCTGCCTCTACCTCGTGCCCACGCTCTACCATGACCTGCTGGCCGAGCCGGATTTCGACAGCATCGACGTTCGCACCGTTACCAAGCTCGGCTTCGCCGGGGCCGCCATGAACGATGGCCTGCTGACCCGGCTCGAGCAGGCGTTCTGCCCGGAGCTGTTCGTCAACCACTACGGGTCGTCCGAGGTGTACACCTTCAGCGTCGACCAGCATGCGGCGCGCAAACCCGGCAGTGCGGGCCGCGCCGGCCTCAACACGCGGCTGCGCGTGGCGCGGCTCGACGCGGCCTCGCCCGACGAGCTGGCCGCGCCCGGCGAGGAAGGCCAGATCATCGCCGACCTGCGCGGCGACGAGGCCTTCGAGGGCTACTGGAACCGCGACGACGCCAATGCCAGGTCCCTGCGCGACGGCTGGTATTTCACCGGTGACATCGGCTACCTCGACGCAGACGGCGACCTGTTCGTCACCGGGCGGGTCGACGACATGATCATCAGCGGCGGCGAGAACATCTCGCCCGCCGATATCGAATCGGTGCTGTCCCTGCACCCCGCCGTGGACGAGGTGGCGGTAGCCGGCGTGCCCGACGCCCGCTGGGGCCAAAAGGTGGTGGCATTCGTCAAGCCGCGCGGCTGCGTCGACGCCGGGGCGCTCGACGACTATTGCCGCGGCTCCGACCTCGTCAACTTCAAACGACCGCGCGACTACGTGTTCGTCGCCGACATCCCGAAATCGCCGGTCGGCAAGATCCTGCGCCGCAAGCTGTCGGCGGGCGAATACAACGCGCTTTCCTCTCTTCCCCACAGCGACCCCATCAAGGAGTAACGACATGACCCAAGCCTTCGCATTGACCCATCCCGACCAGCAGCGCCTGCAGGACCTCGACGGCTTTTCCGTGGAGGTCGACCCGGCCCGCGAGCGCGCGGACATCATCCTGCATCGCCCGCCGTACAACGTGATCTCGATGGCGGCCCGCGACCAGTTGCGTGCCGTGTTCGAGGCGCTGGACGCCGATGACCGCGTGCGCGTCATCGTGCTGCGCGCGCAGGGCAAGCATTTCTCCAGCGGCGGCGACATCCGGGGCTTCCTGGAAGCGTCGCCGGAGCATGTGTCGAACCTCGCGTGGAACGTTGCAGCGCCGGCGCGCTGCGGCAAGCCGGTGATCGCGGCCAACCAGGGCTACTGCTTCGGCGTGGGCTTCGAACTGTCGCTGGCGTGCGACTTCCGCATCGCCACCGCCTCCACGGAATACGCGCTGCCCGAGCAGAAGCTTGGCCAGATTCCTGGATCCGGCGGCTCGGCGCGGCTGCAGAAGATGGTGGGCGTGGGCCGCACCAAGGACATCGTCATGCGCTCGCGCCGCATCCCGGGGCGCCAGGCGTACGAGTGGGGCATCGCCGTGGACTGCGTGGCTGACGCCGAGCTCGAAGCCGCCACCGATGCGCTGGTCGACGAGCTGCGCGCTTTCTCCCCGCTGGCCCAGCGCACCGCCAAGAAGCTGCTCAACGACACCGAGGACGCACCGCTGTCGATCGCCATCGAACTCGAAGGGCACTGCTACAGCCGCCTGCGCAGCTCGGACGACTTCCGCGAGGGCGTGGAAGCGTTCCACGCGAAGCGCAATCCCGAATTCCGCGGCAGCTGAGCGCGGGCGCGGGCGGGGCTGACCCGCCTGCCAAGCCGGAGAGACGGACGCATCGACGATGCCCCCGGCGGGGCATCGCCGGGAACCGTTCATTCAAAAGATAAGGAGACAACGATGGAAGTGCTGGCAAATGACAAGGTGCCGACCAGCGGCGTGCAAGACGCGGCGCCCCTGGCCGCGGACAACCGGCAGGTGCTGGGCGCGGTGACGGCTTCGTGCATGGGATGGGCGCTCGACCTGTTCGACCTGTTTATCCTGCTGTTCGTGGCGCCGGTGATCGGCAAGCTGTTCTTTCCGTCCGAGCATGCGATGCTGTCGCTGGCGGCGGTGTACGCGTCGTTCGCGGTGACGCTGCTGATGCGCCCGCTCGGCTCGGCGATCTTCGGGGCCTACGCGGACCGGCACGGGCGCAAGGGTGCCATGGTGGTGGCCGTGACCGGCGTCGGCCTGTCGACGGCGGCGTTCGGGCTGCTGCCGACGGTCGCCCAGATCGGCCTCTTCGCGCCGGCGCTTTTCATCCTCCTGCGGCTGGTGCAGGGCGTGTTCGTCGGCGGCGTGGTCGCTTCGACGCATACCATTGGCACGGAATCGGTGCCGCCGTCGTGGCGCGGCGCGGTGTCCGGCCTGGTAGGCGGCGGCGGCGCGGGCATCGGCGCGCTGCTGGCGTCGATCACGTACATGGCGATGACGGCGCTGTTCCCAGGCGACGCCTTCGAGGTCTGGGGATGGCGCTGCATGTTCTTTGCCGGCATCGTCAGCTCGGTGCTGGGGCTGGTCATCTTCAACTCGCTGGAAGAGTCGCCGCTGTGGAAGCAGCTGCAGGCGGCAAAGGCCGCAAGCGGCCACGTCAAGCCGCAAGCCCATCCGCTGCGCACGCTGTTCTCGCGCGAGTATCGTGGCATCCTGCTGGTCAACATCCTGCTGACCGTGGGCGCAGGCAGCGCCTACTACCTGACTTCCGGATATCTCCCCACCTTTCTCAAGGTCGTGGTCAAGGCATCCCCCGGCGAGTCTTCGGCCATCCTGATGCTGAGCAGCCTCGGTGTGATCGTCGCATCGGTGGCAGCGGGGCATTTCAGCACGCTGGTAGGCCGCAAGCGCGCCTTCCTGCTGATCGGCGCGCTCAGCCTGGTGCTGATGCCGCTGCTCTACCAATGGATGCCGGCCGCGCCAACCGCCACCCTGCGCGGCGCCTATGCGGTGGCGCTCAGCATGCTAGGGTGCGCCGGCTTCGCGCCCATCCTCATTTTCCTGAACGAGAGGTTTCCCACCAGCATTCGCGCCTCCGGCACAGGATTGTCGTGGAACATCGGGTTCGCTCTCGGCGGGATGATGCCGACGCTGGCCTCGCTCGCCGCCGGCACACCCGCCGACCTGCCGATGATCCTTGGTGTTTTCCTCGCGGCCGTCACGCTGGTCTATCTGGTTGGCGCCGCGGTTGTGCCGGAGACACTGGGCCGTCTCGTCGAAAAGTAGCGGACATCGCTGATCTGCCGGACTGGGATGGGGTTAGAGCGGGCGGCATCAGGCTTTCGTTGAGGCGCCGGCCCTCACCCCGCCCCTAGCAACACGCGGTTTTCGGTAGTCGGGGTGCCCGGCACGCGAAGTGTGCTTCGTCTTCGGGGAGGAGAGCACTCAGAAGGCGAAGGAAGCTTCGCTGGTCGTGCTCGCGCAGCGCAAATTACGTACGCTCAGTTCCCCGGATTTCGTTCAGCACCTCGGCCTCGACCTCCGGGTTTGGTTCGCCATCCCTGGTAGCAATCAATGTTTTCGGCGTCAGCGCGATCAAAGGCAGGATCAGTGCGTACACCACGGTCGTCGCGATTACACAATATGTGAAACCGTGCGTTGGGCTGCTGTTATAGATCCATGAGCCCAAGAGATCGCCGGCACGTGCCGAGAGTGCGAGAACGCCATCCACCAGCATCATCAAGGTTCCTTGCAAGCCTGGCGGACAGGACCGCATCGCGAGATCAAAGTATGCTGCCGTGGCTACACCGCCCATCAGCCCTATCGGTGCCGCCAATACAAGCGCGAGATTGGCTGAGTGAATGAATGCCAGCGGAATCATCTGCGGCACTGCGATGATCGTTCCCCACCACAGCAACTTGTTCAGTGCCACTTTCTTGCATAGAAGGCCATAGAGCAAGAATGTCGGGAGGAATGCGGCGGCAAAGATCCCGTTGTAGTACGAGTAAATGGAATCCGATGCATGCAGCTCATCGGTCAGATAGAACTGCAGCGGAGTGGCGGACCCTGGCGCAAAGTTCCACAGAAAGCAGATCAGGATCGCTGGATAAACGGCCTTATGCTTCACCAGCCGCCTGACATTCCCAACGAGATCTGCGCCGCTGGCTTGCGGCTTCTCGTAGATATGGCCGAAGACGGAAACGGGCTTCCAGAGCCCCAGCACAGCAACCGATAAAGCGGCAATCGCCACAAGAAGGAAGGCTTCTCTCGCGGCAAGATGATCGGAGATGTACCCAGAGGCGAACGCTCCCGCAACGACCGGGACGGAGCCGACCACATTCAACAGAGCGCTCAGGCGCCCGGACATGAGCTTCTCCTGGCCCACCAGAGCGATCAATCCCTGATAGGCTGCGGCGACAAATCGGGACGACAGCATTGCCAGCAGTATCCCGATGACCAGCCCCCCGTATGAGAAACCTGAAAACGCCACCCAGATGAATGCCACCGCGGTCGCCGGAGCGAAAATCAGGAAGAAGCCGCGATCCCGCAATCCGAGCGGGTTCCATTGGTCGCGCGCTAAGCCAAAAGCGAACGCAAGGTACACCGGTATGGCCGTAACCAGCCGAAATGTCGAGATCTCCGTCGCCGTCGCATGCAACTGGTTCTTGAGTAGGTACGACGTCTGTATATCGACCAGGTAACCTGCCGGCGTTGCCAGAGAGATGAACAGTGTCAGCCAGCCGAAATACTGCAGAGTTCGGTCCCTGCCCTCAGAACGATTACGATCAGGAGCGGCCAGCATTTTCGTGGCTTAACAGCAAGACTGGGATTTCGATCTGTTCCGGATTGCCGACCGGAACTGCTAACAGAGCAACATTTACCGCGGGCTTATCGAGCACCGCCCAAGCGGACGCCTGTCAGCGCTACTGTTAGCGTAGGCGAAAAATGAGATCTGATGTTCCGAGACCTGCCTCATTTGAGCGAAAATACGCCCCTCTGGACATCCGGTCAGGGTTGGCAGACATGACCGCCCTATGCCCTTGGCCGGCCGCAGCCGGCCACGTTCGGCCATCCGACCGCCTCTTCAATCTCGCTTCGTTGACCATCTGATCTAGTGGAGCCCTTCCCGATCGCAGTGTCTGGTCCGGAAAAGCAAAGCGGATCGCGGCCGCTCGCTCAGCTTTCGTTGTCATTGTTGCTATCCGGACTCGGCTATCGTTGCTGTCTTCCTGATTGCCGTCGGGCAGCGCCGGTGCCTCCTGTCGCTGGCGTTTGCCGGCGATGGGGTTACGGTAGTGGCTCGACAACTCGCCCGCGGTATGCCGTGTGCGTACAGTCTTCTTCGGAGACCTTGGTCGCACTCGGCTGCACTGCGCAGTGGAGGTCGGCCAGGTTGACGTCGGACTGTTAATGGACTATATTCGGTCTACATATGCCATCCACAGGAGCCGTGCGATGCGAATCGCCGATCACGTCAAGCCGATCAGCTATCTCAAGAGTGAAGCCGCGCAGATCGTCAAGGACCTCGCTGAATCCGGCGAACCATTGATAATCACCCAAAACGGCGAAGCCAAGCTCGTTGTCCAAGACGTGCGCAGCTACGAATCCGACCGGCAGACATTGGCTCTGCTAAAGATTCTGGCCCTTGGGCAAAAGCAGATCGAGCAGGAAAAGTTTTCCGATATCGATGATGTGTTCGCGGAACTGGACGAACTGGACCGGCAAGAGAAGCGGCGCTGATGGCCTCCAAGGTGCTGAAGGCAAAGCTTCTCGACAGCGGCAAGGCCGAACTGAAGCGGGTGCGCCGCTACGTTGTGGATGCGTTTGGCATGGCCGTCTGGGAAGAATCATATGCTCAGATCCAGGCGTCAATAACCCGCGTTCGGGAGTTCCCAGAATGCGGCCACGTTGTCGATGAACTGAGTGGGCTCACTGCGGACAGGTTCCGCGAAGTACATTGCGGAAAGAATCGAATTATTTATGAAATCAGGGACGACACCATTTACGTGCACTTGATCATAGATCAGCGTCGAGATCTAACTGCCCTGCTGCAGAAAATCATCCTTCTGGTATGAGAAGGAAACGGGCAGCATCTCGATCCTTGCATAGGTGATTTTCCCTGATTCGGAGGCTCGCCACTACAGGACGGTGAGCCTCTGTCTTTCGACTAGCCAAGGCAAACGCCAATCACCATAGCCGGGCCGGTAGATTCGAATCGCGCTATCACACCCGATGCTGAGCGATCGTCAGCGCTTGGGATCGCTTTTGAGAGAAGTGGTGATTAAATTGGTCGATTTTTCTTTTCAATGGCTTGCGCCACCGGCGTGAGGTAAGTTTTCTCATTGGCCTTTAGCATTGAGGCATGCTGCGGCCTGGTTATTTCTCCCACTTCCTGAGCTTCGAGCAACTCCTTGAGCTGGTATTGCGCCAAGCCCCAATTCCACCATTGGCTGCCCAATAGATCGTCCGTATGGAGAGTGCGTTGTTCTGGTAGCGAAAGCGTGCGGCAGCGAGATAGTTGTTGTTCACATTATCGATAACGACTACCTGAGGTGAGAGAACGGACATCCGACCTTGTTGCCGGGATTGGCCGTTGGTAGTTCAACGCCGCTTTCGCCGCGATGACCGCCCCTGTCCCGGTTTGCGCGTAACATGACTTCATAGGTACAAGCATCCGATCCGGATTTCGTTTGCAGGAGCAGACATGCGACTAGCCGACTTCATCTTGCGGAACCTTGAGCCAATCCTGGAGCAATGGGAAGCGTTTGCAGCATCTCTTCTGCCGGCTGCACGGAACATGGATTCGCGCGCTTTGCGCGACGACGCCCAGCAGATTCTGGAGGCTGTGGCCAAGGATCTATCGACTCCACAGACGAGGGAAGAGCAACGCGAGAAATCACTGGGGCACGCGCCCAAGCTGATCGACGCACCAGAGACGGCCGCGCAGACACATGCACTTTTGCGGGCGCGAGGCGGCTTCAACATCATCCAACTGGCCGCTGAGTATCGAGCACTTCGCGCTAGTGTCCTGCGTTTGTGGATAGACGAAGGCCAGCCAGATGCCACGCATCTCGATGACATCATCCGGTTCAACGAGGCAATCGATCAAGCACTGGCGGAATCAATAGGTTTTTTCAGTCAGCAGGTGGAACAGGCTCGCAACCTGTTGCTCGGAATGCTCGGACATGACATGCGCAGTCCCCTGCACACCATTCAGATGACCGCGTCATACCTTGCGGCCCTAAATGCCGGGGAAGTGGTCTCGGAAGCTGCGGGCCGACTGATTAGAAGTGGTGCCCGCATGCAGACGCTTCTGGATGACCTGTGCGACTTCAACCGAACCAAGCTGGGGTTGGGTATCAACATCGTTCGCAGGGACGTCGATCTGACTGAAGTGTTTGCCGATGTAGTGGACCAGCTGCGCGCAGCCCATCCACGCCACAAGATCGATCTGGACATAAAGGGCAACCTGCAGGGGTTCTGGGATGGTCAGCGTCTGCAGCAACTGCTCGGCAATCTTGTGCTTAACGCCATCAAATATGGAGCACCGGATGCGCCTGTACGCGTGGTGATGACCGCGACTGATGCAGAAGTTCGTTTCGAAGTCAGGAACAGCGGCCCCGCCATTGGCCCGCAGACGCTGGAGCGCATCTTTGACCCGCTCCAGCGTGGTCCGGGTCAGGCGGACAAGGACACCGGCCAGGTTGGCCTTGGGCTCGGTCTGTACATCGCGAGCGAAATTGCCAAGGCCCATGACGGCGCTATCGAGGCGCGGTCCGATCAGACAGAGACCGCATTCGCCGTTCGCCTGCCGCGCGGCACATAGCGAGGAGTGTCTATGCCTCTACGGGCGTAATCTAAGGTCTCCGAGCGTCCGCTCCCCCGAACACCACCGGCCGCTTCGGGTCGAGTAGGTACCCTCGAATGATCGCTATCGCCCCGGAACAGTCCGCGAACTACATCGAGCCACTCACCTGCAAGTGCGGCGTCAGGGTCCAGATTCACGAGTATCTGATGGACCTGGAGACGCGATTGCAAATGCCAGTCGCCTCCTGTTCGAGATGGAGCGCCCCGGTATGTTGGTGACTGAAGCGAGTCGACAATTTCTTTCGCAATGGTGACGCTCTTTGTACGGTCTAGACCTATACCGCAGGCAGCACTGCCTTGAAGACGATTTCGATGAGCTGCTCAGGAAAGGCCAGCCTCGATACGCCAATCAGATTGCTGGCGCACTGGGGCCGGGCCTTGCCGTAGGCTTCCTTGCGCACCGTGCCAGCTACCGCAAACGCCTCATCTACATCGAGGACATAGAGGGTCTCTTCCGCAACATGGTCGAGGGTGGCTCCGAACTGCGCTAGGATCTTTGCAGCGTTTGCATAGGTCACCCGCATTTGCTCTGCCATCATTGAGAAGTCGGCTGGCTTGCCAGTTTCATCGAGCGCCGCAGGCGCGATCAAGGCTCCCTTGTCGTCGTGGCTGAGTTGGCCGGACACATAGATCATGTTTCCTATCTTGATCGCCTGTGCATAGCCGTAGTCGTCTTCCGCCGGTACACCATGATAGGCAGCTTCTTTGACATTCGGTGCGGTCGTGTTGGTCATGGTTGATCTCCTGGTTGAATAAGCTGGTCCGGATGTTCGGGCCATTTGTTGTCCTCATGAATTCCGAGCGTTGGGCCACGCGCCCTATACAGACGCCAGAAGCAGGGAAAGCGATGCAGCCAGCAGAACAAGATCCTTGAGAAGGAACTGGCCAGGCATAGCTGAAATGGCTGGAAACCCGCCCGCCGTCGCTTCTGCTACGCCGGGGGTGCTCAAGAAGAAGGTGAGCGTGATCAGATAGGTCGCAGCTGACATCGCCGCTCCCAATACGGAGAAGATTGGCTGGAAGGCTCCGAGAATCAGAGCCGCCGCGGTCGACACCTCAAGTACACCTATAACGTAACTTGCCCCTTGAACTCCGAATAGGGCGTGCAACCAGCTCATGATGGGGCTGTTGGCGATGAATGGAGCAATGCCGCTGGCTTCGTAGCCGGTGAATTTCATTCCGCCGAACCAAAGAAAGATGACTCCCAGTGCCCATCTAAGAAGGGCCAGATGAGAGAGCGATCCAACGCTCTTTTCAGCGATTTGAGGACGAAACTGGTTTGTGCGATTGGTCATTTTGGATTCTCCATTCGAGTATCAGGTTGGTTAGAGGTAGTCTCCACTTTAGGCTTACCCGATGCTGATTTCGAGACTGCATTTGCTCAATAAAATGCTACGAAGGATCAGAAAAACTAGGCAAATCATCGCCAGTCGTGGCATAGAGATTTGCATGATCCCTACGCCCAGCTGAAGGACGTACTTACGCGACTGCCGCTCCAGAAACGTGCCGGCGATAATCGGAAGGATGGATGCCGTAAGCATCATGAAACGCCTTCAGAAAGCTGCTTCGGCTGGTGTATCCGACTGCGCGCGCAATCTGCTCGACCGATAGTTCGTCGGCAATTAGCATCGAGGCGGCTTGGCGCATGCGCAATCCCCGGAGGACTGTCATGGGCGGCGAGCCAACGACTTCCGTGAACCGAGCCATAAAGGTCGATCTGCTCAAACACGCGATGTGAGCGAGACCGTTGACAGAATGTCGCGCTCCCGGATGCGCTGCCATATGTGAGAAGGCTCGGGCGATATTGACGTCTCCCAATAGCGAAAACCGCTCGACCCACAGATTGGTTGAGGTCAATGAGCGTCTTAGCAATGCAATTAGCACCACTTTGAGCAGCGTCGCTGTCATAGCACCCGTGCCCACTTCCTGGTCCATGAGTTCCTGTAGAGCTAACCGTAGTGTGCGGTCAATGTGCTGCGCGCTATCGAACTGCTCGACGATAGGAGCGCTCAGCTTCGAGAACAATTCCACGGACGTGCCGTAGGAAGCTTGGAAGTATCCGCAGATCAACATCAGTTGGGGATCGTCTTCGCCAGCGACGAAGCGCCGAATCGCGCCGGTTGGGAACGGCTTCCAACGGCCCTCCACCTCGTTGAAAACCCTGCTTTCAGGGTCCACTGGGGGTACCTCGACATGGAAATACTGATTTGGCGGCGTAATGACAAGCGTGTGAGGTAAAAGCTCGATGGGGGGATGTCCTTCCAGAACCATTTGACCATGGCCAGATAGGTTGTAATGTATGCCAGGTGCAGATGTACCTCCCAGATTGAGGCGCCAACCCGGACTCACCAAGCACTCGGTCAGTCGGACAAAATCCACACTCAGTACGGATAATAGGCCGTCGAGTTGGGCGCCCGAAATCCGCGCCATCGGCTGATCTCCATGTTGGCGTGCCACACCCTCGTTCATCGAACACCCATCGAAGTCAGAGCCGCTGCCGCGATCTGTTCGCTGAAGCCCAGGCGGACGATCAAAGCCGGATCGTCATCGCGCAGCATGCGCTCGGCGTTTGGGTGTAGATCAAAGGCTTGATTCATAAGTCCAGATTTTGTGTTTTATCGTCCGATTTGCGCCGACGGAAAGCGTAGGCATTACTGGCCCTCGCGCGCCAGACGACGCCATTGCCCCGGCGTCATCCCCATCGTCTCGGTGAACACACGCCGGAACGCTGCCACGGATCGATACCCGACTGAGTCCGCCACGGCCTCGGTGGTCATCGTCGGCTTCTTCAGTTCGTTGGCGGCCAAGCTCATGCGGATATCGGTCAGCAATTCGATGGCAGAGCGCCCCAGCTTGTCCTGAAAGTGCCGCATGAAGGTGGCGCGTGACATGCTGCACAAGTCGGCCAGATCAGGCAGGTTCCAGGGTCGCGCCGGATCGGCGAACATGGCTGAAATGGCCGGGGCCAGTCGTGGATGGCCGGCAAGCGCCAACAAGCCTGCCGGGGCCTGCTTGGATTCGCTTGCTGCGCGCAGTACCAGTGTGAACAACGCCGAGGTAAGTGCGTTGAGCATGGCGTATCCGCCCAGTTTGTCACTGGTCGACTCCATGCGCATCAGCCCTACGAGACTGGCCAGGTGGTTCGAAGCAGACCCGTTGGCCTCTTCACCACGGCCGTCAACGGCCCGTACCACCAGATTCGTGGGTAGATAATTGCGAATCAGCCGATCATGGGGTGGCTCGATGAAAAATCGCCCACACAACAGGTCCAGATGTTCGCCCTGGCCATCATTCTGGCTGAGCATCCATCCTGCAGAACCTCGGCGATTGTGTGTAAGTCCCGGCGCATGTCCGCTGCCATCGTGCAGCACGTGCGCCGACCCGTGAGGCAACAGCACGATATCTCCTCCCACCAGCTCCGTGGTCCTCTGGGTCTCCGGACTCTCGATAATGGCCCGGCCCTTGAGCACGACGTGGTAGGGAATCTCGTGCGCCGCGGACTCAGGCCAGGCCACACGCCATGGCGCACCGTATACGCAACGGACCTCCAGCCGGCCAGTGATGGTGATCATTTGCAGAAGCTGGCTCAGCCAGTCGACTTGGGACATAGGACCTCGGGAACTTGAAACGCTCAAGCATCTTATTGCGATTGCGCACCGGGGTACGAGCGGCTCGATGCACTCGCCAGCCGTTGCGATATCCATCCATGCACTCAGTCGCGAGGCGGAATATTGATCCCCTTTTGAACGGCTGGGCGCGCGAGGCCGCGATCGAGCCATGCCTGCACACGACGAAAGCGGTCGAACCCAACAATCTCGCGCGCTTCGTAAAAGCCGATGAGGTTACGCACCCAGCCGAGCAGCGAAATATCGGCGATGCTGTAGTCAGCGCCCATCACCCAGTCGCGGCCCACGAGCCGTTCGTCGAGGACACCAAGCAGCCGAGCTGATTCGGTTGCGTAGCGGTCGCGCGGGCGCTTGTCTTCATAGTCTTTGCCGGCAAACTTGTTGAAGAAGCCGACCTGGCCGAACATCGGCCCGACACCGCCCATCTGCCACATCAGCCACTGGATCGTTTCGTAGCGCGTGTTGGGATCGGTGGAGAGGTACTGCCCCGTCTTGTCTGCGAGGTAGATCAGGATCGCGCCCGATTCGAATAGCGCCAACGGCGTGCCGCCCGGCCCATTGGGGTCGTAGATTGCGGGAATCTTGCCGTTGGGGTTCAGCGCCAGAAAGGCCGATTCGTGATTTTCGTTCGCCATGATGTCGATGCGGTGAGGCTCATAGGCAAGGCCTGTCTCCTCCAGCATAATGCCGACCTTCACTCCGTTGGGCGTCGGTAAGGAAAAGAGCTGGAGCCGATCAGGGTACTGCACCGGCCAGCGCGCGAAAATTGGATGATCAAGTGTCACTTTTTCTCCTGGACTTGTCGGCCCATACGAAGAGCCCGGACGCGTTCCCAAGACTCTTTCCTGGGTGCCCCCGGGCTGGCGTTACGTTCGCATCAAACCTTCAGGCACCCATGGGAGATCGTCGATGCAACGGGATAGGGTTCAGATCGAGCCAGCCGGCGTAACGGCGGGAAAGTCCTTCTCGGGATCGAACACGTTATTGAAGAAATTCGTCAGGGAGTACATGGCGACCAGCGCGACGATCTCCATGACGTTCGCATCCGTGTAGCCGGCTTCGCGGACGGCTTTCAGATCGGCGTCAGTGACGTTGCCGCGGGCCTCGATGACTTTGCGCGCAAACTGGACGGCGGCGTCGCGCTTCGGGTCGTTGGCATGGCCCTTTCGAGCGAGAATGATTTCATCGGCCGGCAGCCTGGCCAGATGCTCGGCCGTATAGCTGTGAACTGTCAGACAGTAGTTGCAGCCATTCACTTCGGAGACAGCGAGGCCGATGCTGTCACGCGTCTTCACGTCGAGGGCCTTACTCAAGGAGCCGAGCAGGGTGGCCCATGAATTGAACGCGATGGGACTCTGCGCGAAGGTCGCCATCATGTTTGGAGTGAACCCGATGTTCTTGGTGATTGCATCGAGGGTCGGTTTCGAATCGGCGGGCACTTGTTCCGGCTTCAGAGCTGTAGTTCTTGGCATCGTAGTCTTCCTTAAGTTACTGGTTTCACTAATAGTCAAACGAGGTCCAGCACATCGGCCACCGGCCGGCGCGGCTTCTGCGACCAGTTTCCTGCACGCTCCGCCCCGACGGACAACAGCATGACCGGCACTTCGTCCTCGGCCAGTCCGAACTCGCGGTGCACCGCTTCGGCATCGAAACCGATCATCGGCGTCGAACCCAGGCCCAGCGAACGGGCCGCGTAGATCATCGCCGCGGCGCCAAAGGTGCCGGTGCGTATCGCCTCGTCACGCTGGCGCTGCGGGTACTCCATATACAGATTGCGTGCAGGGATTTCCCATTCCGGCACCATCTTTGCCGGCATGACGCCCGCTTCCACCAACGGTGCCAGGCGATCTGGAATGACGCTCGAATCGGCCAACTGACCGCAGACGATGAAGGTAACGGCTGCTTCGGTGATCGGGGGCTGGTTCCAAGCGATCGGACTCAGCCGAGCTTTGGCATCGGCCGTGCGTACGGCGATGAAGCGCCAGTTCTGCAAGTGGAAAGATGTCGGCGCGCTGGTGCCGATCCGCACCAGCTCGCGGATCTGGTCGTCGCTCAAGGTGGCGGCAGGGTCGTAGTACTTGGCGGCGCTGCGGCTCAGGATGCATTCGATGACGGCGTTGGCCATGGTGGTTCCTATGGGTGAGGGGATAGGTTGGGGTACAAGAGTGCTTTCGCACTATGCATATCTGGTTTCGTTCGAGGTGTCGGGCTCCGAAGGGCATCGCAGCTTTCGAGTAGATCTCACCGCGCATCCGGACCGTCTACGGGTACGAGATGTGCCTTGAGGCCCTCGATCGCGGCAGCACTGTAGTGAACGGCTTCCTTCTGCCAAGCGATGTGGTCATACTGATACGCCCACCACGCCCAGTGGGCAACGGCGCGCCGGCCTCAGTTGGCCGGCGTGCGACGGGAATACTTCTCCTGTGCTGCGGGACAGAAGGGAAGTTGCCTCGTGCAGAGACTTGGCTGTCAAAAAAGCGACCTCAAAGCCGGCTTTCAAATGGATATATCTGCTTTCGCGTACGATCCAATCCACGATTACCGCCGCATGTTCTTCTGCAAGACGTGCCGTTTTACGCATCACTTGCACGCGTTCGCCATAAGGTAGGGTTGCGGCCGTTGAGGCCGTTGGAAGTGAACGGTGAGCCGATGTATACACCCCCTTCATGGAAACTCTTCGGCAGGATCAGATCGCCCGATTCCGAATATTCGGGGAGGTAATGCTTTCTTGCCTGTGTGCTGCTGTCATTGGATGACAGCTGGGCGAATGCGGCTGTCATGACAAGCGCGCTGGAAACCACGATAGCTAGTACGGGAATACGCATGCCCTATCTGCTTCTCTACAGGAATAGTTTGGAGTTCATCGTAGCTTTGTCCGCGTACTGTAGGGTCTCGAAATTGTTTTGATTCGTCCAAATGTTCAGTAACCGTCCACGCAGTTCGAGTTGCCATCATAATTTTCCGCATGCTCGAATCGTTCTTATCCGCCGCATGTGATCCTGAATCATTTGCTAGATGTGCTTGAAATCGGCGTGACCCATTTCACGTTTTGCGACTTTCGCGACGGTTGGGGAATGCACTTCGATTCCTGCAATACGGCGGGTCTGCATTACTGCCTGGAGGGTGTTGGCACCCTGACTGTCCGCGACGTACCGCCCATTCAACTTGAACCACATAGTTTCATACTCCTGCCGCCGGGGGGATGCGTATCGTCTTGAAATCGCCTCGTCAAAACCGGTGCGTCTTGAGGGCCCCTGACCAAGATAAGGCCCAAACCACTATCATAAGCCTTTAGGTTATAAAGACGACAACATTCACTACTTTCCGGAATAAGAGGCAAACTGTCACCTGCCCCAGCTGGGCTGGCCGGCCTTTCAGCGATTGTCGAGATCCTGTATGGCCACCGTCGAGCGTACCGCCTACCCGCGTTTCCCGAAGGTCTTTTCCCTCAAGGAATCGGCGCGCGTCAAGGTAGATGTCGCCTCATTCATGCAGCCAAACGCTGGTTTTCCGCGCCTGGCTTGATTCGGGTGGGCACGGCAATCTCGCGCTCCGGATTGAGCGTTACCGTCCCGATTGGCGACCAATCTCGTGTGTGGCGTGACCAACGACGCGGGTTGTTCTCACGGGCCCGGGCGTACAGCTCATGGCGCGCGGCGAGAATGGTGTCATCTTGTCCGGCGTGGCGCTGTGCCGGGCTCACATAACGGATGCCGCTGTGGCGGTGCTCGTGGTTGTACCAGTGGACGAAGTGCGCCGCCCAGGTACGAGCCGCAGTTAGGTCCGCAAAGCCCTTGGACGGGAACTCCGGCCGGTACTTGGCCGTGCGGAAGAGGCTCTCGACGAACGCATTATCGTCACTCACCCGTGGACGCGAATACGAAGGCTTGACGCCCAGCCAGTGCAACATCGCCAGCACCGTAGTGGCCTTGAGCGTGGCACCATTGTCCCCATGCAGCACGGGCTTGGCCGCCATGGCATGAATGCCCTCGGCCAGCGCCGTGCGTTTGACCAGGTGCGCCGCGTGGTCGGCGTCGTCGCGGTCGTGGACCTCGAATCCCACGATTTTGCGGCTGTACACGTCCAGGATGAGGTACAGATAAAACCAGCGCCCGGCGACCTCGGCCGGTAGGTAGGTCATGTCCCAACACCACAGTTGGCGCGGCCCCGTGGCCACGTGCGTGGTGGGTGGTCGGCTTTGGCGCGGTGCCTTGGCGCGTCCTCTATGCCGGGTCTGCCCATGGGCGCGCAGCACCCGACCAAAGCTCGATTCGCTGGCCAGGTAGACACCCTCATCGGCCAGCATCGGCACGATACGCGCGGGCGGCATGTCGGCGAAGCGCGGCTCGTTGGCGGCGGCCAGAATGCGTTCGCGCTCTTCGATGCTCAGCGCATGCGCGGGCGTGGGACGCTCGACCATGGGGCGGCGGTCGCCGACCACCAAGCCATCGCTGGCCTTCCAGCGTTGCAACGTGCGCACGGTGATGCCAGCTACCTCACAGGCCAGGCGCAGGCGAGCCCCGCCTGCGTGAGCGGTTTCAATATGGCGGACCATCGTGTGGCGATCTTCCAGGCCGATCATGCGTCCTCGTCCTTGTCCTTCGGGAAGATGCCCTCGAGCTTTCTTGAGAGTATCAGCAGGGCGGCGGCTTCGGCCAGCGCCTTCTCCTTGCGGCGCAGCTCCCGCTCGAGTTCCTTGATGCGGCGCCGATCGGCCTTCGTCTCACGAGGGGTGGCGCGCGCGTCCTCGGGCTCAGCTAGCGCCTGTGTGGCGGCAGTGCGCCACTGCTCCAACTCCTGCGGATACACACCATTCTCACGGCACCAAGCGCTCTTGCAGGCCTCGTCCATCGCGGCCGTCGCCAGCACCGCCTCAAATCTGGCCGCCGCTGTCCATGCCCGCTCGCGAGCGGGCATGGACATAGCGTCCGCACGCCAGCGCTCCAGCGTGGCCACTGCCACGCCCAAATCCCTTGCAACCACTTCCACCGCCGCACTCTCCGGCGGTAACAACCGTGCTACCGCCCGGTCCTTGAAATCCTTCCCGTAACGAGCCACTTCTCTCTCTCATCGCCCCCAGGGTTCAAATTCTATCGGGGCGACATCTATTCTGCCGCGGGGGGGAATTGCGGGCCTGCTACATACCCAGCGCGGAAGAGCTGGACTGGGCGACCCGGTCCACCCGCGGGCAGGAATCGCGACTCGGTCTGCTGGTGCTCCTGAAGGTCTTTCAGCAGCTACACCACTTCCCGGACCTTGACACGATTCCTGCCAGCGTGACGGAGCTGGTACGCATCAGCGCCGGCCTGAATCCAGGTACGAGGTTTGGCTACGACCGAAAGGTGTCGCCGACTTTGTTCCGGCACTACAGGTCGGTGCGAGAGTTCCTTGGCATCCAGGCCTACCTCGGCACCGAGGCCAACGAGGTTACTATCCGCGCCGCACGGGACGCCGCCGAAACGATGGACCAGCCGATTGATATCATCAACGCGACGATCGACGCGCTGGTCCTGCGTCAGATCGAACTGCCATCCTTCTCTACGTTAGATGCCATCGTCGAGCAGGTCCACGCTCGCACGCAAACGGCCCTGTTTCGCCGCATCAGACGACGCCTCTCCGAGGACGAGCAGCACCGGCTTGACCGGCTGCTGACCCGAGACCTAGCAAGCCGTCAGACCGCTTATCACAACATCAAGCGCCACGCGCTGCGACCCTCGCGCAAGCACCTGACTCTGCTGATCGAGCATCTGACCTGGCTGGACACCATTGGCGACTTTTCCAAGACTGTGGCAGGCGTGCCGGCTTCGAAGCTGCGGTCCTTGGCGAGCCAGGCCATGAGCCTGGACGCGGCCAATCTCAAGGAGATCTTGCCGGAGAAGCGCTATACGCTAATGGTGGCGCTCCTCAATCAAATGCGGGTACGGGTGCGGGACGATCTCGCCGAAATGTTTATCCGGCGTATGAGCGCCATCCACAAGCGGGCACGGGAGGAGTTGGAGCAAATACAGTCCCGCCGGCGCGCGCAAATGGAAAAGCTCGTCGCGCTGCTCGATGGTGTAGTTGAGATCGTCGCCCAGGGCGACGACGATGCTCAGATCGGCGTGGAGGTACGTCGCCTTCTTGCCCCCTCAGGCGATTTGGAGCCTCTACGTGAGAGCTGCGCCGAGGTCCGCGCCTTCAGCGGGAACAACTACTTGCCCCTCTTGTGGCGGCATTTTCGCCCGCACCGCTCGGTAATGTTGCGCCTCGCCGAAGTGCTGAAGTGGCAGTCAACCAGCCAGTCATGCACCCTGCTGGCCGCACTGGCAGTGGTGTTGAAGAATGCGGCTCTACACCGTGAGTGGCTTTCCACCGACGTCGATCTGAGCTTCGCCTCGGAGCGGTGGCGCAAGCTCGTCTATCGCGCTGACAAGCTGGGGCCTGGCATCAATCGGCGCCATCTGGAGCTATGCGTACTTTCGCATATGGCCGGCGAATTGCGCTCTGGCGACCTCTGTGTCGTCGGCTCAGACGCGTATGCCGACTACCGGCTGCATCTGTTGCCCTGGGGTGAATGCGAGCGGCGCCTCCCTGACTACTGCGCCAAGCTGGAGATGCCGGCCAACGCGCAAGATTTCGTTGCACACCTACGTGAGTGGTTGGCCGCGACGGCACAGAACCTGGACGACAGCTTCCCGAGCAAGCGTCAGCACGTCACCATTGGCCGCAACGGCGAGCCGGTACTCCGTCGGACCGTCGCCAAGGAAATCCCCGCCAGCGCGCTTGCGCTCCAGCAGACGCTGATCGGCCACATGCCGAACCGCAACCTGTTGGACGTCCTGGCCAACATCGAGCATTGGACCCACTTCACGCGCCACTTCGGCCCGCTCTCCGGCAGCGATCCCAAGATCCGCCATGCCGCCGAGCGCTACTTGCTGACGATCTTCGCGATGGGTTGCAATCTCGGACCCACGCAGGCAGCTCGCCACATGGGCGAACGGGTGACACCGCACATGATGTCATTCGTCAATCGGCGACATATGAGTCTCGAACGGCTTGAAACCGCGCAGCGCGAATTGATCGAGTTGTATCTCCAGCTCGACCTGCCCAAGCATTGGGGGGACGGTAAGACCGTGGCGGCTGACGGCACGCAATACGATTTCTACGACAATAACCTGCTCACGGGCTACCACTTCCGCTACCGCAAGAAGGGCGCGGTGGCTTACCGGCATGTCGCAGACAACTACATCGCCGTATTCCGACACTTCATCCCGCCCGGCGTGTGGGAGGCGGTCTACGTCATCGAGGGCTTGCTCAAGGCAGGCCTGAGCGTGGAGGCAGACACGGTGCATGCCGACACCCAGGGCCAGTCAGCTGCCGTTTTTGCCTTTACCTACCTGCTGGGCATCAACCTAATGCCGCGGATTCGTAACTGGCAGGATCTGAAACTTTACCGAGCCGATTCCACTTCCAAATATCGTCACATTGACCGCCTTTTTTCGGCCGCGGTGGATTGGGACCTGATCACCCTCCACTGGCAGGATCTGATGCAGGTCGCATTGTCGATCCAGGCCGGAACCATATCCTCTCCCCTACTGCTACGCCGCTTGGGATCGGATAGTCGCAAGAATCGCCTCCTGCTGGCCGCTCAGGAACTGGGCAAGGTTGTTCGCACCGTGTTTCTGCTGGAGTGGATCGGTAGCCGCGAATTGCGCCAGGAAATCACTGCGACGACCAACAAGATCGAGTCCTACAATGGCTTTGCCAAGTGGTTCTCGTTCGGCGGCGATGTGCTGCCCGTGAACGACCCCGACGAACAGCAAAAGCGATTGCGCTACAACGATCTGATCGCCTCCGCAGTGATCCTTCAGAACACCGCCGACATGATGCAGGCGCTTCGTGCCATGGAGAAGGACGGTATCAAGGTCGACGTGGACGACATCAGCTTCCTCAGCCCATATCTCACCAGCAACATCAAGCGCTTCGGCGACTACAAGCTAAACCTTGAGCGGACTCCGGAGGCCTGGATCCACGACAGTATTTTCGCTGCCCCAGCATTCTCCGTTCGGAAACCACGCCATGCCTAACACCCAGACCCCTTATGGCCCGGTAGACACCGAGGCCTTGCGTTGCCTGCAGGACAGTTTCGACACCCGGGAGATCCTGCACATTGTGGACCTAGTTGATACGCTTCGAACTCGATTGTGCGAGCCAGAAGGTATTCGCGACGACTTACTCCAATTACATGGCATGGCCCATACGGTTCTCAATGGTGCCAGGCTCGTCTCGGGAGCAGCGAATCCAGGCTTGGTCGAGCAGGCCGAGACCATTGTGGAGGAACTGGAAGACTTGATAAGGGTGCTTCAACACGCTGTGCACGTGCTCCGCCCACTAGAACTTCTCCGACCATCCAGCGACGCGTGACAGGCTTGCTGCATCGATAGCTGCCCTGCCCTTTAATTGCCGACTATTCATCCTGTACTGCCTTTGCGCCATTCTCCCGGCTGAAAACAAGAAAAGCCTTCGTACTCCTCGATCTCCCGCCTTATATCAAATGAGAACGGTTAGATGGATTCATCATAACCGGTAGGCTTATGATAGTGGATTGGGCGTATCTTGGCAGGACCCCTAGAGGATGCGGAGGCTCGAATCGCCGACCTGAAACAGGCATTGACCTGACGCCATCGGAGGGACATCAATCCGTCCCGCCTGTAGTTCTTGCGTCTATATCACTGGATGCCGTGGTAAGACTGAATACCCAAAAAAAGCTCGGGAACCACGAGTGGTCCAGCCTTCAGTCAACGACTACTGACACGCAAGACTTGAGGTGACGGCAAGACTGACCGGGCAGCCCACTTGTTATCACACAACGTGTCACGGCAGCGAGCCGCTTAGCCGTGAGATCACCTCCCCCGGTGTGTTGACACCCAGCTTTTTCATCATGCGTGCGCGGTGCGCCTCGACGGTGCGCGGACTGATGGAAAGGAAGCGGCCAATTTCTTTGCTCGTCCTGCCAAGCAGCAGTTGCTGGGCGATCTGGCGTTCGCGTCCGGTCAGCGCAGCGGTTACCGGGCGCCGTTCCGACAAGTCCTCGAACATCCACACGGCGCAGGCGAAAGGATCCGTGCGGTAAAGCGCGCGCCCTGATACGTGACACCAGAACAGGTGCCCGTCGTGATGACGCATGATGCGTTCGTCGCTGTAGTAGCCCTTGTCCCGCATCTCCGCGAAGCCCGCATGGCCGATTCGGTCGGACTCTTCTTGCGATGGATACAGCATGTCGAACGAATTTTGTTCCAGCTCTTCAGGCCGGTAGCCGAACATCGCAGCCAGTGCGCCGTTGCAGCGCTCGATCACACGATTCCGGGAAACACAGAGACCGACCGGCGCAAGGTCGAAAGCAAGTACCACATCGCTGTCTGCCAGCGCATCGTGCTTCTGAACGGGGTTCGACATCGCTGGGAGGGGGCAGGGCGGGTTTTTACTTAAGTAAGCATACCATAGCGTAGCCCTACGACTGTCTGGGCAGCGCCCCGGCAATTAGAGTCTCCTCTGACAAGACATACACATCAACCAAGGAGACTGCAGATGGCCGCTCGCATCGTCGGTTGGGCACACTCGCCTTTCGGCCGCTTCGATCACCTGGATCTCGAAGCTCTGATCACAAGTGTTGCCAGAGACGCTCTTGCGCACGCCCAGGTACAGGCCGATGCGATCGATGCGATCTGGCTCGGCAACCTGAACGGCGGCTTCGTTCCGGAAATATTCTGCTCATCCCTTGCATTGCAGGCCGACGACGGCTTGCGATGGAAGCCGGCTACGCGCGTCGAGAACGCCTGTGCATCCGGCGCGGCCGCGGTCTTTGCAGCGTGCGATGCGATCGACTCCGGCCGTGCCAGTATTGCAATGGTCATTGGTGCAGAGAAGATGACTGCGATCTCCGGGCAGGAGGTCACCCGGGTTCTCGCAAACGCGTCCTACGTCAGGGAAGAGGCGGCGCAAGGCCTGACCTTCCCCGGCATATTCGGCCTGATCGCGGAACAATACTTCAAGCGCTACGGCGACCATGGCGAAACCCTCGCCCGCATCGCCGCCAAGAATCACTTGAATGGCCTGCGCAACCCCTACGCGCAGATGCGAAAAGATCTTGGCTTCGAATTCTGCAACACAGTGTCGGAGAAGAATCCGCTGATTGCCGGTCCGCTGCGCAAGACCGACTGCTCCCTGGTTTCGGATGGCGCCGCAGCGCTGATACTGGCCGATGAATCAGTGGCGCGGCAGTTCCCGCGCGCGGTGGGCTTTCGCTCGCGGGTACAGGTCAATGACTTCCTGCCGATGTCCCGGCGCGATGCTGTGTCCTTTGAAGGGCCGCGGCGTGCCTGGCAGCAGGCGCTGTCCGAAGCCGGATGCACGCTCAGAGATCTGTCCTTTGCCGAAGTGCATGACTGCTTCACCATCGCGGAGCTGATGACCTACGAGGCAATGGGGCTCGCGGCGCCGGGACAAGGCGCACGTGTAGTTGAAGACGGCACGGTCGCTCGCGGAGGGCGCCTACCTGTCAATGTTTCCGGTGGTTTGAAAGCGAAGGGGCATCCGATCGGCGCCACCGGCGTGTCGATGCACGTCCTGTCTGCCATGCAGCTATGCGGTGAAGCCGGCGAGCTCCAGGTGCCTGGCGCGACCCTCGGCGCAATCTTCAATATGGGCGGGCTGGCGGTGGCCAACTACGTCAGCGTACTGGAGCGAGTCTGATGAATATTGCACAGCTCCTGGAGCGTACTGCGCGCGTCTTCCCTGAGCGACCCGCGGTGTTCGCAGGCGAGCGCTGCCTGTACAACTACTGCACGTTCCGGGATCGCGCGGCCCGGATCGCCGGCTATCTTCGTGGCGTCGGCCTGGCCGAAGGCGATCGCGTAGCAGTATTCATGACCAACTGTCCCGAATACCTCGAAATCCTGTATGGCATCTGGTGGGCCGGTCTGGTCGCGGTGCCTATCAATGCGAAGCTGCACCCCAGGGAGCTCGAGTTCATCCTGCGCGACGCCAGGGCGACCGCCCTCTTCCTCAGCAACGACCTGGCCGACGGCGTGCCATCGGTCGCCAGGACGATGATCACCCCGTCGACGCCGGCTTACCAGAAGATGCTTGCCTCAGTGCCGCTGGAACTGAAGCATCGTGAGCCGACTGATCTCGCATGGCTCTTCTACACATCGGGCACAACGGGCCGGCCGAAGGGTGTGATGATCACGCATCGTAACCTTTTCTCGATGATGATGTCGTATCTGGCGGACGTCGACGACGTCAGTGCGGAAGATGCGATCGTGTATGCAGCGCCCATGTCGCATGGTGCCGGACTGTACAACTTTGTGCACGTTCTCAAGGGAGCGCGCCACGTGGTGCCGCTTTCCGGTGGCTTCGATGCGTCCGAGGTCGTGGCGCTGGCAAATCAGGTAGAGCGGGTATCGATGTTTGCTGCGCCCACGATGGTCCGGCGCCTGGTCGATCACGTCGCAGCCACGAACGCCAAGGTGGATGGCATCAAGACCATTGTCTACGGTGGTGGCCCGATGTATGTCGAGGACATTTGCCGTGCACTGGACGTCATGGGGCCTCGATTCGTGCAGATCTACGGGCAAGGCGAATCGCCGATGACGATCACTTCTCTTCGGCGCTCGCACCTTGCCAATCGCGCGCATTCGCGTTGGGCTGAACGCATCGCTTCCGTGGGCGTCGCCCAATCGCTCGTGGAAGTCCGGATTGCCGATGCGGCCGGCTGCACGCTGGCAGCCGGAGAGATTGGCGAGGTACTCGTGCGCGGCGATACGGTCATGGAAGGCTACTGGCGTAACCCGGCAGCGACAACGCAGGCACTTCGTGATGGCTGGTTGTGGACCGGGGACATGGGATCCATGGACGAAGACGGCTTCCTGACGCTCAAGGACCGCTCCAAAGACATGATCGTTTCAGGCGGTTCGAACATCTATCCACGCGAAGTCGAAGAGGTTCTCCTCAAACACCCGGCCGTGCGAGAGGTGTCGGTCATTGGGCGCGCAGATCCTGAGTGGGGAGAAGTGGTAGTTGCCTTTGTTGCTGCAGACGGAGTTACCGACGCCGAACTCGATGCGCTATGCCTTGAGCACATTGCCCGCTTTAAGCGGCCGAAGGAATATCACTTCGTGACCAGCCTCCCCAAGAACAATTACGGCAAAGTCTTGAAGACGGAACTACGCGCTTTGCTCACGCAGATGGAGAGTTCAAGATGAATCAGCCCGGCTTCCAGCCGCCCCTGGCGAACCGCCGCGCGCTTGTCACCGGATCGATGCAGGGTATTGGACTTGCCATCGCCAAGTCGCTGGCCCGTGAGGGGAGCCACATCGTTCTTCACGGCCTCGGGGATGCCTCGGTCCAGGAGCAGGCCCGCCGTGAGGTACTCGCGGCCGGTGCGCCCTCAGTCGTCGTTCATGCCCACGATCTTGCCGACTGTGCAGCGGTCCAGGCACTGATGAACGCGGTGCTTGACGAGGGGCCCTTGGACATTCTTGTCAACAATGCGGGAATTCAGCAAGCCGTACCTCTGGCGGATGCGCCGATCGATCTGTGGAATCGCCTGATGGCGATCAACCTGACGGCTCCCTTCCTGACGATGCAAGCCGCCCTGCCCCAAATGGCGGCACGGGACTATGGGCGAGTCATCAACATCGCCTCGGTGCATGGCCTCGTCGCATCGGTCAACAAGACCCCTTATATCGCTTCAAAGTTTGGCCTTGTCGGCATCAGCCGAGGCGCGGCGCTGGAGTATGCAAGTGCGGGAACCCGTGAAAGTGGTGGGGTGACGGTCAATTGCATATGCCCGGGGTGGACCGAGACGGCGATTATCGAGCCCCAGATCCTGGCCCGGGCTGAGCGCTTCGGCGGCGACAGGGCCGCTGGCGTGCGCGACCTGCTGCTGGAGAAGCAGCCAAGTCAACGTATGTCCAGACCGGAGGAAATCGGGCAACTGGCGGTGTGGCTTTGCCACCCTATTGCGCACAACATCACGGGTGCTGCAATCCCGGTCGAAGGCGGCTGGACAAGCCAGTAGCCGACATACCGGGCACCGCTTGCCACGCGGCGACGTCGCGCGGCTGATACCTCGGGCAGCGGGTTCGCCGAGCTCACTCAACATGCCGGCAAGATGGCCAATTGGAACCGATTGTCAGTGATGCCGGGCACAGCCGGCAGTTCAGAAACAGGGCGGGCAGGAGACTATGAATCAACAGGAAACCATCCTGGAAACGCGGAACCTCACCAAGGAGTTCAAGGGGTTCACCGCGGTGAGCGACGTCAACCTCCGGGTGCGTCGCGGCTCGATCCATGCATTGATCGGCCCCAACGGCGCGGGCAAGACCACTTGCTTCAACCTGCTCACCAAGTTCCTGGAGCCGACCACCGGCACCATCGTATTTAACGGCATCGACATCACCCGCGAAAAGCCCGCGCAGATCGCGCGCCGCGGCGTGATCCGCTCGTTCCAGATCTCGGCGGTGTTCCCGCACCTGACCGTGATGGAGAACGTGCGCATCGGGCTGCAGCGCCAGCTCGGCACCGCTTACCAGTTCTGGCGCAGCGAGCGCTCGCTCGATGTCCTCAACGACCGCGCCATGGAGCTGCTCGAGCAGGTGGGGCTGACCGAGTTCGCGCAGACGCTGACGG
>Ga0209025_1000287_pt1 | contig 113923 bp, 92 predicted proteins | sample AraplaMF_Col_mLB_FD_184256 | JGI IMG/M metagenome (GOLD analysis project Ga0209025, IMG submission 184256) | Arabidopsis root microbial communities from the University of North Carolina, USA - plate scrape MF_Col_mLB (SPAdes) (version 2) | ecosystem: Host-associated > Plants > Roots >... | reverse complement strand
CGCGATGACCTTCGTTACCCTCTAAGTAGCGTTTTACAGCATTCAATTTTTCATCAATTGTAAATTTAGTCATAAGAAAATGCACCTCCAAATGTTAGATGGTGTCTAACATTTGGGGTGCATTACATTTGAGTTGGGTGTTTTTTTCAGGCAAAATGCCTTCCACTTTCTTATTATCTAGTTCCAGGCGTTAGCTGCTCGAGGTCATAAACCAATTTCCGACAAAGCTTAAAAACCAACCTTTTTCGGACTTTGGCTTATGCTTGTCGCAGCTGGCAAAACGCCTTCCACTTTTCTTATTGTCTAGTTCCAGGCGTTAGCTGCTCGAGGTCATAAACCAATTTCCGACAAAGCTTAAAAACCAACCTTTTTCGGACTTTGGCTTATGCTTGTCGCAGCTGGCAAAACGCCTTCCACTTTTCTTATTTATTAGCTAGTGATGCGCCAATGAAGTCTCTGAATAGTGGTTGTGGTCTATTCGGACGAGAAATGAATTCTGGGTGGAATTGTGATGCTACGAACCATGGGTGGTTAGGTAGCTCAATAATCTCAACTAAACGACCGTCAGGACTTGTTCCAGAGAAAATAAAGCCTGCTTGTTCCATTTGTTGACGGTATTCATTATTGAACTCATAACGGTGACGGTGACGCTCATAAACAACCTCTTCGCCGTATGCTTCAAATGCCTTAGAACCTTCAACAAGTTTACAAGGATATAGACCAAGACGTAATGTCCCACCTAAATCTTCAACATCTTTTTGTTCAGGTAATAGGTCAATAATTGGATAGTTTGTTGTTGGATCGATTTCCGCTGAATGAGCTCCATTCATGCTTAAAACATTTCTAGCAAATTCAATCGAAGCAATTTGCATACCTAAACAAATTCCTAAGAAAGGAACATTGTTTTCACGAGCAAATTGAGCTGTTAAAATCTTACCTTCAACACCACGATCTCCAAATCCACCTGGCACCAAGATTCCATCAACATCACTTAATAATTCAGTAACATTATTTGTAGTTACTTCTTCTGCATTAATCCATTTAATTTCAATTTCGCTATCGAATGCATATCCTGCATGTTTTAAAGCTTCTGCAACTGAAATATATGCATCTTGTAATTCAACATATTTACCCACAAGAGCAATTTTAGTTGAATTAGAAAGGTTTTTAACTTTATCAACAAGTGCAATCCATTCAGTCATATCTGCTTTATTTGTTTTTAATTTTAAATGCTCACAAACAATATCGTCTAATCCTTGTGCCTGTAAAGCCAATGGGATTTCGTAAAGTGTTTCAGCATCCACACATTCAATAACATCTTTTGCATCTACATCACAGAACTGAGCGATTTTATCTTTCATTTCTTGTGGGACAGATGTTTCTGAACGTAATACGATCACATTTGGTTGAATTCCAATGCTACGAAGTTCTTTTACACTATGTTGAGTTGGTTTTGTTTTTAACTCACCTGCTGCTTTAATATATGGAAGTAGAGTACAGTGAACATACATTACGTTATCACGGCCAACATCACCTTTAATTTGGCGGATCGCTTCGATGAATGGTAATGATTCGATATCTCCAACTGTTCCACCAATTTCAGTAATGACTACATCCGCATTCGTTTCACGACCTGCACGGAATACTTTATCTTTAATTTCATTAGTAATATGAGGAATTACTTGTACTGTTCCTCCTAGATAGTCTCCACGACGTTCTTTTTGTAAAACTGTTGAATATACTTTACCGCAAGTTACATTACTAAATTTATTAACATTAATATCAACAAATCTTTCATAATGACCTAAATCTAAATCTGTTTCCGCTCCATCATCTGTTACAAAAACTTCACCGTGTTGATAAGGACTCATTGTTCCTGGATCTAAGTTGATATACGGATCAAACTTTTGAATTGTTACATTTAAACCTCTGCTTTTTAATAGTCTTCCTAGTGATGCTGCAACAATTCCTTTACCTAAAGAAGAAACTACGCCACCTGTTACGAAAATATACTTTGTCATATTGAGCCCCTTTCATTTTTTAGCATTCGTATTTTATTTTTTCTTTACTAGAAATTACAAAGCTAAACTTTAATAAAAAATTAATTAACAACTTAATTTTACGTATGCTTTATTGTCGTCCAAAATAGGTTTGTTTCATGCAAGTACTTCTGATATATCATTTCGGAACGACTAAATAAAAACATTCATAATCCTTTATATTCCAAGCTTTCCGTAAAAAAAATAAAGACGCCCCCTATATAAAATAGGGAGCGTCAAATATGTTTCGTTCTTTTTTAAAGAGCCCAATAAGAATTCTACTCATTCACCATAAAAAAGTCAAGAACTTATAGTTCTTCTTCCTCATCAATTTCGTCTAATTCTTCTTCTTCGTCATCTTCAAGTTCTAAATCTTCGTCGACTAAGTCTAAATCTTCGTCTTCATCTTCATCGATATCATCGTCTTCGAATACATCAACTACTTCATCCGCAAGATCTTCATCAAGTTCATCTAACTCAACTAAATCTTCATCTTCTTCAAACTCATCATCATCTGAAGCATCGTATTCAGCAAATTCATCATCGTCTTCGAATTTTTTAGCACGTTTCTTCTTAGGTTTCGCAACTGGCAATACTTCTTCTTCTGCTTGATCATATGGATACCAAGCACGTAGACCCCAGCGAGTTTCTCCTAAACATACAAAACGACCATCAATATTTAATTCAGTATAAAATTGAGGAAGCTTTTCTAAAAGTTCATCTCTAGTTACTCCTAATTCAGTTGCCATACGGTCAACTAAGTCATAAAAAGAAAATGGCTCTTTTGTTTCAGAAAAAAGTTCATATGATAATTCAATTAGTGATAATTCTTTTAATTGCTCTTCCGAGTATTGCTTTAAACTCAAGGTAAGCACTCCTTTAAACATATTATTTTCAACGTAAATCCAATACATTATGTATAAATTTTACTTGTTAGTTATAAAATACATATCTTTCATTATAAACAAAAGTATGTTAAATATGCTAGCACCTAGACTATATTTTTCAATATTACAGCAATTTTTCATGAAAATGATAAAAATGAGCGTCATTACGACGCTCATTTAAAATGTGGAGCAAGCTCGCCAAGCTCTGAAGGAAATATCTCCATTTATCTGAAGAAGTGGCGTACGTTCCACTTAGAAGATTAATGGAATATTACCGATGAGCATGCGGAACTAGACATACTTAAACATCTTTATTACATATTTCTTCGATACTGTCCGCCAACCTCATATAACGCTTGAGTGATTTGGCCTAAACTTGCTACTTTAACAGTATTCATTAATTCCTCAAATAAATTGCCATTTTGACGAGCTACACGTTTTAACTGCTCTAACGCAATTGTCGCTTCTGATCGATTATGATTTTGGAATTCTGCCACATGATCAATTTGAGATTGTTTTTCATCATAACTAGCTCTAGCAATCTCCATTGTATTAATCGATTCCAGTTGCTCATTTGGATTAATGTATGAGTTAACTCCGATTATCGGTAGCTCTCCATTATGCTTTAACGTTTCGTAATATAAAGATTCCTCTTGTATTTTTCCACGTTGATATTGAAGCTCCATCGCTCCTAGAACTCCACCACGATCGCTAATTCTTTCAAATTCTTTTAACACCGCTTCTTCTACTAAATCTGTTAGTTGTTCGATAATAAATGAACCTTGGATTGGATTTTCATTTTTTGATAGACCATTCTCTTTTTGGATAATGAGTTGAATAGCCATCGCTCGTCGAACAGATTCCTCTGTAGGAGTTGTAACTGCCTCATCATATGCATTTGTATGAAGAGAATTACAATTGTCATACAAGGCCATTAACGCCTGTAATGTTGTACGAATATCATTGAACGCCATTTCTTGTGCATGTAAAGAACGACCTGATGTTTGAACATGATATTTAAGTTTTTGGCTTCTTTCTGACGCCCCATATTTTTCTTTCATTGCTACAGCCCAAATACGTCTTGCAACACGGCCTATTACTGAATATTCCGCATCTAAACCATTGCTGAAGAAGAAAGATAAATTATGTGCAAATTCATCAATATTCATACCTCTACTTAAATAATACTCAACATAAGTAAATCCATTTGATAATGTAAAGGCTAGTTGTGAAATTGGATTCGCTCCAGCTTCTGCTATGTGATAGCCAGAAATTGAAACAGAATAATAATTTCGCACGCTATTATCGATAAAGTATTGTTGAATATCTCCCATCATTTTAAGTGCAAATTCAGTAGAGAATATACATGTGTTTTGCCCTTGGTCTTCTTTTAAGATATCTGCCTGAACTGTACCACGTACTGTTTGTAGAGTCTTTGTTTTTACATCCATAAACTCTTCAACTGTTAAGATACGACCTAACTCTTGTTCTTTTAATTCAACTTGCTGATGAATCGCAGTATTTAAAAACATTGCTAATATAATCGGCGCAGGTCCGTTAATTGTCATTGAAACGGATGTTAAAGGATTACATAAATCAAATCCTTTATAAAGTTCAATCATATTGTCCAATGTACAGACGCTTACTCCACTCTCTCCAATTTTCCCGAAAATATCAGGTCGAATAGCTGGATCTTCTCCGTATAAAGTAACCGAGTCAAACGCAGTACTTAAGCGTTTAGCTGGGTCATTTTCACAAAGATAGTGGAAACGTTTATTTGTACGGCTAGGTGGTCCTTCTCCAGCAAACTGTCTCTTCGGATCCTCATCTTGACGCTTGAATGGGAATACGCCTGCAGTAAATGGGAAATATCCAGGAACATTCTCTTTTGCAACCCATCTTAATAAGTCACCATAGTCACGATAAGTAGGAACCGACACTTTAGGAATTTTCGTACCTGATAATGTTTTAGTTGTTAATTCAATTGTAATTTCTTTATCTCTAATTTTTTGAGTTAATTGATCTTTTGTATAAGCTTCTTTAATTAATTTAAAGTGATCCAGTGCTTGTTTTGTTGATGGAGCAAGGGAATCTTCGAATTTCCTCTTTAAAGTAATTAAAGTTTCTTTCCCCTCAACTACTTCAATTGATTCAAGTTCTTCAATTGTTCCTTCAATCTGATATAATCTTGAAGCTTTCGCTGCTTCAATTTCAGTATTCGCATGGTAATTTCTTACCGTTTCGGCAATTTCTCTTAAATAGAAACGACGCTTACTTGGGATAATTACATGTTGTTTTTCAACATTCCCACGTTGTATATAAGTTGTTTTCCATTCTTTTGCTGACTTTTTCTCAACTTCCTCTGTTAAAGCAAGAAATAAATTATTTGTACCTGCATCATTAAATTGACTAGCAATTGTTCCATAAACAGGCATTGTATCTAAATTATCATGGAATAAATGACGACTACGTTGATATTGTTTTTGTACTAAACGTAATGCATCTTCAGATCCTTGACGCTCAAATTTGTTTATAGCAATTAAATCTGCGAAATCGATCATATCAATTTTTTCTAACTGCGAAGGTGCACCGAACTCACTTGTCATTACATATAAGTGAATATCACTAAATTGTGTTATAGCAGCATCTCCTTGACCAATACCACTAGTTTCAACAAATACGATGTCAAAATTAGCAGCTTTTAATATAGATAATGCTTCGCCAAGAGCGTTAGAGATTTCTGATTGACTATCTCTTGTTGCTAAACTTCTCATATATACATTTGGATGATGAATGGCATTCATACGAATACGGTCACCTAATAAGGCACCACCAGTTTTACGTTTTGTTGGATCAATCGAAACGATTCCAATAGTTTTTTCTGGGAATTCTTGAATAAATCGACGTACTAATTCATCTGTAAGTGAGCTTTTACCAGCTCCACCAGTACCTGTCATACCAATTACTACACTTTTGCTTGTAGCTGTACTTTCCAAAGTTGCTGCCAATTCTAAACTCGAGTCAATTGACCCTTTGTTCTCTGCTAATGTAATAAACCTAGCAATCTCTTTATGATTTTTAGCCGTTATACTTTGTATATTTTCAATATCCTTTAAAGGAGGAAGAAAATCGGTACTTTGTAACATATGGTTAATCATGCCCTGTAATCCCATTGTACGTCCGTCTTCAGGCGAGTAGATTTTTGTGATTCCATATGCTTCTAATTCTTCTTGCTCTCGAGGTAGAATAACCCCTCCTCCCCCACCAAATAATTTGATGTGAGAAGCTCCTCTTTCTTGAAGTAAATCATACATATATTTAAAGTATTCCATATGTCCGCCTTGGTAAGAAGAAATAGAAATACCTTGTACATCCTCTTGGATTGCAGCATTAATAATTTCCTCAACAGAACGATTATGTCCTAGATGAATAACTTCGACACCATTTTCCTGCAATAATCTTCGAATCATATTAATCGATACGTCATGACCGTCAAATAAGCTTGAAGCTGTAACGAAACGAATTTTATATTTAGCTTGATACTTTTCTACCATACTAATCAGCCTCCGAAATTATAAGTACTTTTTCAGAAAGAAAACTTGGTAAAGGGCTATCTAAAGTCCAAGTACCAAGTTAACTTTATCAATTTTTTATAGCATTCTTGAGATTACTAGTTTTTGAATTTCTTGAGTACCTTCATAAATTTGAGTAATTTTAGCATCACGCATAAATCTTTCAACTGGATAGTCTTTTGTATAACCGTATCCACCAAACACTTGAACCGCCTCAGTTGTTACATTCATTGCAGCATCTCCTGCAAACAACTTCGAAATTGCAGATTCTTTGCCATACGGTAAGCCATTTGATTCTAACCAAGCAGCTTGGTATGTTAATAGACGAGCAGCCTCAACGCTTGTTGCCATATCAGCTAGTTTAAATGCAATACCTTGTTGAGCAATGATTGGTTTTCCAAATTGTACTCGCTCTTTTGCATAATCAACAGCTGCATCTAAAGCACCTTGAGCAATACCTACTGCTTGAGCAGCTATTCCGTTTCTACCGCCATCAAGAGTTTGCATTGCAACTTTAAATCCTTTACCTTCTTCACCTAGAAGGTTTTCAGCGGGAATGCGGCACTCTTCAAAAATAATTTCTGTAGTCGGTGAGGAGCGAATTCCTAATTTACTTTCTTTCTTACCAACTGAGAAACCAGGTGTGTCACTTTCAACGATAAACGCAGAAATTCCATGTTTGTTCGTTGGATCAGTAATAGCGAAAACAACATAAATTTCTGCTTCTCCGCCATTTGTTATAAAGATTTTTGAGCCATTTAATATATAGTCGTTTCCTTCTTTTCTAGCATGTGTTCTCATTCCACCAGCATCTGATCCAGATCCTGGTTCAGTTAAACCATATGCACCCATCTTTGTACCTTGTGCTAATGGCTTTAAATATTTTTGTTTTTGTTCTTCTGTTCCAAATTTATATATTGGCCAACTAGCTAAAGATGTATGTGCAGATAGTGTTACACCTGTAGAAGCACAAACTCTTGAAAGCTCCTCAACTGCAATAACATATGCTAAATAATCACTGCCAATGCCACCGTATTCTTCAGGAAATGGGATCCCCGTCAAACCTAGCTCTGCCATTTGATTAAAAATATTACGATCAAATTTTTCAAGTTCATCACGTTCAGCCGCTGAAGGAGCGACCTCATTTCTTGCAAAATCTCTTACCATTTTTCTAATCATTTCATGTTCTTCACTTAGACGAAATTGCATACTCTTCTTCCTCCATTATCATTACTATCTCATGGTAAAAAATTACTTTCCTACGTAATAAGCAGTGCGAATAAGCATCTAACTAAAAAAATTAGTAATTTAGTAGTTTGATATTTAAGATGCTCGATGGCTTTTAAAGATTGTCGAAATTTGTAAGCGTCAACATAATGAATTACAAACTGCTTAAAATATAGTCTACTTTATATAATATTAGACAAAAACTCAAAAAGTCCTTGTTATTTTTTGTAGAATTTTGAAAATAAAAAATAATCAATCCTTTTGAAATTGATTATTTTTTATGTTTAATTGTTTAGGGAGCGTTAAGTATGATGTTACTTGATTTTCATTCCAGTATGCTTGCTTTCTGTGGGGTCTCATCTGTCCCACATCTCCCACAGGAGTCAAGCTTATCCGTTCCAATCAACTTTTTTATACCTCTATTAGTACCGCATCTCCTTGACCACCGCCACTACAAATTGCAGCGATTCCAAGTCCTCCGCCTTGAGCTTTTAACGCATGGATAAGGGATACGATAATTCTTGCACCGCTTGCTCCAATCGGATGTCCTAAGGCTATTGCTCCACCATTTACATTAATTTTTTCTAGTGGAATTTCTGCAATTTTTGCACTCGCTAAGGCAACTGCTGCAAATGCTTCATTTATTTCAAATAGGCTAATATCTGAAACTTGTTTATTCGTTTTTTGTAATAGTTTTTGAATCACATAACCTGGTGTTCTAGGAAAATCTTGTGCTTCAACTGCGATCGATTCTGTTGCAAGAATTGTTGCAATTGGCTTAAATCCGTTTAGGCTTGCCTCTTCTTCGCTCATTAATAAAAGTGCTGCTGCACCATCATTTATACCAGGAGCATTTCCAGCTGTAATCGTACCATCGCGATCAAATGCTGGAGATAGCTTAGCTAATCTTTCAATCGATGTATCTTCTCTCGGACACTCATCTACATCAATTTTTGTAACGACTCCTTTTTTACTTACCGATTCAACTGAAACAATTTCATCTTTAAATTTACCTTCTTTAATTGCTTTTATCGCTAGTTCATGACTTCTTAATGCCCATTCATCTTGTTGTTCGCGAGACAGTTCTTCTATTCTTGCTACGTTATTACCGTATGTCCCCATATGTACTCCAGTAAATGAACAAGTCAATCCATCAAAAAGTACACCGTCTTTTATTTCTGCATTACCCATTTTATTCCCCCATCTTAATGAAGTTTGATAAAATGGCGTATTGCTCATTGATTCCATCCCGCCTGCTACTACCCTTTTACTTTCGCCTGAGCGAATTAGTAAATCTGATAGCATAACGCTCCTCATACCTGAAGCACATACTTTATTGATTGTCTCTGATCTTGTTTCCCAAGGTAGGCCTGCTTTTCTTAATGCTTGTCTTGAAGGTAATTGTCCTTGTCCTCCTTGTAAAACGCTACCCATAATGACATCATCAATATTTTCAAGAGGATGATTTGCTTGCTTTAATGCTTCTTGGATTGCTATTCCACCAAGGTCTGATGCACTAAAATCTTTTAGAGCTCCTCCAAAACGGCCAATTGGTGTACGCACTGCACTTACTATTACTGTTTTACTCATCTCATATTCCCCCTTAATTTTTTAATTTCTCTTCTATTTCAAATAATCCTTTTTTGATTTTCCATAGTAAAAGGTGTACGGGATGTACACCTTTTATAGATATTTTATGAATGATTGATTCAATTAGAACTTTTAAGAAGCTTGTGTTTTCTTGTCGCCAAAAATAGATTGTTCTAATAGTTCCGCCACATCAAGAGTTTGAACCTTTTCTTCAACTTCTTTAGCTTTTGTACCATCAGATAACATCGTTAAGCAATATGGGCAACCCGTTCCAATTACGGTTGGGCTAACTGCAAGTGCTTGTTCAGTTCTAGTTACATTAATTCGATTACCAACATGCTCTTCCATCCACATCAATCCTCCACCAGCTCCACAGCACATACCTGTTTCACGGTTACGCTCCATTTCAACTAAAGTTACGCCTGGAATCGCTCGAAGAATATCCCTTGGTGCTTCATAAACTTCATTATAACGGCCTAAATAGCATGAATCATGATACGTAATGACTTGTTCAACTTGATGGATTGGTTTCAATTTACCTTCTTTTACCCATGCAGATAATAATTCTGTGTGATGGTAAACTTCGATTGATAATCCAAAGTCAGGATATTCATTTTTAAACGTATTGTAAGCATGTGGATCAATCGTGACTAATTTGCTTACGCCTGCTTTTTCTATCTCTGCAATATTATTATTTGCTAGTTCCTGGAAAAGGAATTCTTGACCTAAGCGTCTTGGTGTATCCCCTGAGTTTTTCTCTTTATTTCCTAAGATTGCAAATTTAATTCCAGCTTCATTCATTAATTTAGCAAATGCTAAAGCGATTTTTTGACTACGGTTGTCATACGAACCCATTGAACCAACCCAGAATAAATATTCTATTTCTTCGCCAGCTTTTTGTGCTTCTTTTACCGTTGGAATGTGAATACTTTCATCAAGCTCTCTCCAGTTTTCACGATCTTTACGGTTTAGTCCCCAAGGATTACCTTGACGTTCGATATTTGTCATCGCACGTTGAGCATCTGGTTGCATTTTTCCTTCTGTTAAAACAAGATAGCGACGTAAATCAATTATTTTTTCAACGTGCTCATTCATAACAGGACATTGGTCTTCACAGTTTCGACAAGTAGTACATGCCCAGATTTCTTCTTCTGTAATGACATCCCCGATTAAACTTGGACTATATTCTACTAAAGCTGCTGCAGTTTCTTGATGTCCCTTTCCTTGAGATGCAAATGCAAGCTGATTTCCTTTTGTCTTTGAAAATGCTACGGTTGGAACCCAAGGAGCGCGAGATGTTACTACAGCACCTGTTTCAGTTAAATGATCACGTAGCTTTAAAATTAGATCCATCGGTGACAGCATTTTTCCTGTTGCCGTTGCAGGACAAACATTTGTACAGCGACCACACTCTACACATGCATATAAATCAATTAACTGTGACTGACGAAAATCACTTATTTTCCCTACACCAAATGATTCCTGTGTTTCATCCTCAAAATCAATCTTTTCTAATTTTCCATCCTTTGATAATCGGTTGAAAAATACATTTGCTGGACCTGCAAGTAAGTGCGCGTGTTTAGATTGCGGTACATAAACTAAGAAAGTTAATAATGAAATTAAATGAATCCACCAAGCAACATAAAAGAATGAAACAGCTAACGGTTCGCTAATTCCACCAAAAATTGTAGCTACTAACGAAGCAATTGGCTCATGGAAGCTTGCTCCTTCTCCATTCCAGATTAATCCCATACCATTACCAAATAACGTAGATAGCATCAGTAAGCCGATAAAGATTAATACTAAACCACTTTTCCAGCCTCTTTTTAAGCGTACTAATTTTTCAATATATCTTCTATGGAACGCCCAAACGACTGCAACTAATATTAACAATGCAATGATTTCTTCAAAAAATGTAAAGGCAGCATATAATGGACCGAGTGGTAAATGAACACCCGGGAATAATCCTCTCAAAATAAAATCTAATGCTCCTGCTTGAACTAAAATAAACCCGTAGAAAAATAATAAGTGAATGAATCCACTTTTCTTATCTTTCAATAGCTTTTTTTGTCCAAATACATTTACCCAAATTTTTTGGAAGCGATCTTTATAATTTCGTTCAAACTCTTCTTTTTTACCAAGTTTGATGTAAGCTAATCTTGTTGTAATTAGGTAAATGAATAAATAAATTGCATAACCGGTTAGTGCTACAAATCCAAGTGCGTTCAAGTATAAAAGAGCATGATTCATGATGTATTCCTCCCCCATTTTTTGCGGCTACAAATAAAACGCTTACTTTTTAAAAATTTATAACCGTATTAATTTTCTGACAATATATACTTTTATTATATTATGAATGACTATTCAGTCAATAGTTTTTCAATATAATTGAGCCCTTTTTCATATAAAATCCTTCATTTGGTCATACTATCAACACGTTCAAGGTAAAGGAGTTAACTAAATGTTTCTGTTTATTTTATTAATTGTTCTACTCTTACTTATACTCCTTGCTGTTTTAGATCTCTATTTCGGTTTCAAGGCATTTCATAAATATGAAAAGCCATGTCCATTCAAAAATAGAAATAGTGATACGACTTTAATTACTGACGGGAATGTTCTTTATAAACATTTACTTGATGATATAAGCGATGCTAGTTCAAGCATTTCAATGTTGTTTTATATTGTTCGAAATGATGATACAAGCGAAAAATTCTTAACCTTACTCGAAAAAAAGGCTCATGAGGGATTACAAGTTAGACTTCTAGTCGATTGGATTGGTAGCTTTAGATTAAAACGAAATCGAATCAAAAAGTTAAAGGAAAATGGAGTAGAAGTACTGTTTAATAGACGTACAGGTTTTCCCTATACAATTTATCGATTTCAACATCGAAATCATCGAAAAATTACTGTAATTGATCATCAAATTGGCTATTTTGGTGGCTTTAATATTGGTAAAGAATACATAGGATTTAACGAAGAACTAGGTTATTGGAGAGATTATCATATTAGAATGACAGGCGAAGGTTTAAAAGACTTACAAGCTCAGTTTTTAATAGACTGGACAAGAAGTGGTGGCAAAGAATTTCCATTAACGAGCACAAATAACTTGTGCAAAGGTGATACCCAGCACCATTTTTATTCTTCTGATTTTATTCGAATTGAATCACTCTATAAAGATTTAATTGATAAAGCCGAAAAGCATATTTATATCGGTACTCCTTATTTTATTCCGACAAAAAAGGTAATGAACGCATTATTAGCAGCACTTCATCGTGGTGTTTCTATTTGTGTAATGGTACCTGAAAAAGAAGATCATAGACTTGTCAAAGAAGCTTCCTTCCCGCATCTTCTTCTAATTTTAGAAGGTGGAGGTAAGGTATTTCATTATCAAAAAGGCTTTTTTCATGCGAAGGTACTGTTAATTGACGATTATTACTGTGATGTTGGCTCAGTTAATTTTGATCGTAGAAGCTTATGTATAAACGATGAATGGAGTTGTATTTTCACAAGCACGCCGTTTATCTTAAAAATCAAAGACATTTTTACGAAGGATTTAGAACAAACAAAATCATATCCAATCACCTATTATAAAAACACGACTCTTTTATGGAAATTTCGAAAGCTATTATCTAAACTACTTTCGCCTTTAATGTAACGACAACAACTGATGGAATTTAGTGTCATTTTCGAGGTGTACACAATGAAAATACGATTCGGATACGTATCTCACGCATTATCTTTATATAATTGTTCTCCTGCCAAAACACTTACTTTAACCAGGTATAAATCAATGGGTGAAAATGAACGATTAGAAAAATTAATCGAGGTTACTTCCCAAAATATTGAAAATACAATGCGGGCACTCCATTTCAATGTAGGACAACAAATACCTTTATATAGAATGTCTTCTTCAATGGTACCACTGGCGACACACCCTGATGTTGATTTTGATTATTTAACTCTATTTCGTCACCAATTTAAAGAGATTGGGGATTTTATTAAAAAACATCATTTAAGAGTTAGTTTTCACCCAAATCAATTCACATTATTTACGAGTGATAAACAGCATATTACAGTTAACGCTGTAAGAGATATGGAATATCACTATAATGTTCTAAAAGCAATGGGAGTAGAAGATCAAAGTGTTATTAATATTCATGTAGGCGGGGCATATGGAAACAAAGAATTAGCAATAGCGCGATTTTATGAGAATATAAAAACATTGCCTGTCTATATAAAAAAGCAAATGACACTTGAAAATGATGATAAAACTTATACTGCATCGGAAACTCTCAAGGTTTGTAAAGCGGAAGACATACCACTCGTTTTTGACTATCATCACCACATTGCAAATTGTAGCGAAGAACCTTTAGACAAATTATTACCACAGATCTACTCAACTTGGGAGAGAACAAATTTAAAACCTAAAATACATATATCTTCGCCGAAATCCGAAAAAGAGTTTCGTTCACACTCAGATTTAATCAATATAGAATTTATAAAGCCATTTTTTGACATCGCAAAAGCGCTTGGAGAAGATATTGATGTAATGATTGAGTCCAAACAGAAAGATAAAGCTCTTTTGCAACTAATGGAAGACTTATCTAAATTCCGTGGCTATAAACGAATAAGTGGCGGCGTTCTAGAAGTATAATTTGGATTTTTAAACACGAAGCTCACTATTTAAGTAAGCATCTATCATAAACAAAGTAAATATGAAGAAACGCTCGAGAAACAAATGAAGTGCACCCAAATTGTTTGATGGTGTCTAACAAATGGAGTGCACTTCAAAAATAAACCGAGCGTTTTTCTACGATAGAAAGAAACTATCTCCTTCAATCGTCATCTTTGTCATTGCTATGTTTATGATTATGATCATTTTGCTTATCCTGTTCTTTATCCTGATACTTAGAATGATTATTTCTTCCATAATCGTTATCTTGTTCATGATCTTTCTTTGGCTTATGAGCCGAATTAAGACCATTTCCTCGACCTGAATGGTTATTATTCTTATGATTAGATTGATATTCGTTTAAACGCTTATCTCGTCCATTCTGACCACGATTTTGATTCACTTTGGCTTTTACCCGATTATTTTTACAATTAGGTTTATTCCAATGGTGTCCTCTGTGATTATTAGAATTTCCATAACGATTTTTATCTTTTATTTCTTTTGGAATCAAACTATATTTTTCTGGTCTATTTTTATTCGGGCTAGAAGTTACTTTTTGTACATTTTTAATAGTTGATTGTTTGTAATTATTTGTTGGTAGTGCATTTGTGACAGACGTATTTTTTTGACTCGTCTTGTGTTTCTTTGATGATTTATTTAAATTGATATGAGAATTATTTTCTTGTATATCATTTAACTTTTCATTTAATTTTCTTTGTTTCTCTTTAAATTTTTTCTCCATTGAACCCGAAATTATTACTTTTTCGTTTGGCTCAATAACCTTATTTTTTTCCATTTTACCGATTAAGTCTTCCATCACAACTTCAAGTGACTCTTGTTTCCAGCCATCCATCTGTTTAATTAATTTCTTACCTTCGTCGTTGTTGGCCTTCATTCCAATTACCATTAGATGTCTGTTAAGTACGATTGATACTTTAGCGTGTGAATCAACATTAACAATACCTGCCGCTAGTACACTTTGTTTATTTTTATCTACGAATAAAATGGAAACAAAAATAAGAACACTAGCAATCATTACAGGTAGTAATTTTGGAAGAACTAAATTCATTCTTTTATTTACAATAATAGCATGATTAGGGAACTGAATTTCTTGACCAATTGTATAAGATGACATTTGTTTTTTGCATTTTAAATACTCCCCGCTAGCTGTTAACACAACTACCGATGAATGATTAACTTTTAATACGATTCCTGTGTTCATCTTCAGTCCCCCCTTTTTAAATAACTTTGCAAATAAATATAATCACTAACAGTAATAATACACATGGCAATAATAAATTTTCTATGCTTCTCTAGTGTTTTTCGACTTAATGTCACTTTATCTTCCAAACTATTCATAGGTAATTTTTTCTTTTTAAATAGAAAAGCTACCATTTCTTCATCGGATGTTATTAAATCTACAACTGAAAATATATGTTCCCTCGTATCTTCATGTTTAGGTGAAACATTTACTAAACTATCTAATGAAATTCCAAACTGTTTTAGCATCTCATTAAAATGAATAATTTCTTCTTTTCTGTTAATCTCGTCAAAGTTTTTTATGTATGTACTATAAACATGATCATCGTATTGACCATGTAGATCATCTGTATCATATTGATCAGCATTTACATTAAGATGTTTTGATTCTTTTCGGAAATAATCAATTAATTCCCTCTTAATAATTAACTTAGCAAATGATAGAAAAGAGGATCCCTTTTTATACGAGTACAGTTTAATGGCTTCGTGAAAAGCACTTAAACCAATGCTATATTCATCATCTTGTTTAGAAATATATTTACCACAAATTGTTGAGATCGTTTTATTGATAAATGGTTCATACTGTAAGATAAAATCATCTAAATCCTTAGAAGAAGATTGTTGTATTGTTAACACAATATCTTCAATTTTATCTTTTCGTTTATAGAGCGTTTGAAAAATTGCTAATAACAAGACCCCCATCTCCTTTCAACACAGCAGGTTTATTGGTTAACAAAACAGAAGGTACCTCCATTCAACTTAATCAATCGGTACTAAATTTCACGATTAAATTGAATGATAAGGCACCGTTTTAATTAACCTTCACTATTAAAGCATATCGCATCTTTAATAATGTTTCATGTGATTTTTATTGAAAGGTGAATGGTAATAATTACTTATTTATCTTTTTTGTTGCCTCTTTCATTATCGTTGCGGTCATTTGATTCGTGGCCATGTGATTTATGTCCATTAGATTTGTGATCATCTGACTTTTTATTATGTTGTTCGTGATTGTTTAATTCGTTATCATCTGATTGACGATTGTTTTTCCATTCGTGTTTTTCATTTTTACCGTGTTGTTTGTGATTTTTACCATTCCCACGTTTTTCTTCATGTTTTTCTTTGTGTTCTTTTTCTTCTTTTTCTTCTTTGTGTTTTTGCTCGAATTTATTATGTTCTTTTTTATGTTCTACATGCTGAACTGGTTTTGTAGCAACTTCTGTAGCTTCTTCTGAATCATCATCTTTTTCATCGCTATCATTTTCATTAACATTTAAATTGTTAGTTTCTATACCCTCTACATCTTCAATTTTAGTAATTGTTGTAATTACTTCTGGTGTAGCTGGTTTTTCAGTTGTGTTTGTTGAAGTTGGATAATTAATTGTAATAACTGGTTTTAAAACAGTTTCTTTGTGCTCTGATTTCTTTAAAAGTTTCTCTAGTTTTTCAGATATTTTATTGAAGCTTTTTTCAATATTTTTTGCAATTGCTGCTTTTGCTTTGGGATTTTTAACTTGATCTAAAACATTTGCTAAAACTAGTAAATTATTATTTAAATGATGTTGAATTTTTGCGATTTCTTTTTGTTCTTTTGTTAACTTATGTTTTTCTTCTTTTTCTACTTCTTCTTTATCAGTATCTTGTACAGGTGTAGTAGTAGTATTTCCTGTTGCTGTACCTTCTGTTGTTGTAGTTGTTGAACTTCCTGTTGTTGTAGTACCTTCTGTTGCTGTATTTCCTGTAGTTGTTGTAGTACCTTCTGTCGTTGTGCTAGTCGTATTTCCTGTTGTTGTCGTATTAGTCATATCAGTAGGAAGTTTTACATCAACTTGTCCTTGTGCAACTTCCATTTGTGTTAAAGCTTGTTTTAAAGTTTCTTTTGCTAAATCCTCTTTACCTTCTTTAATTAACTCTCTTGCTTCATGAATACGTTCCCCAGCAAATTCTGCTAATAATTCTGCCTCTTTCACCTTGTCTGTTGTAAGTAAAAGTTGAATTTTTTCTACAGTTGTTTTTACGAAATAAAAGAAATCACCTTTTACTAACATTGGTGCTTCTTCTTTTTGAATTTGATCAGTTGTTGGAGATGTTCCATTTTCAGCAGCTAATGCTGTATTTGCTAATCCTAATTGTGATAATAGTAAAGCTGTTGCAGTAGTATGTACGAATAATTTTTTCATGATTTTCTCTCCCTCTTTTGTTTATCTCACTATATACATTCGTAAGAGGTTTTAGTTTTTAGGGGGTCGTTTAAAAAAAACTTTAAAAAATTTCTCTAAAAATGGAGAATCTTGTATTTTACATCCCTACAAAGCGACAAAAAAGTAGAGAATAAGATATAAAGCGATAAAACAAAATGTTATTAGCGCCAAATAAAAAAGTACCATACACTATGAAATGTCATAGTACATGGTACTTTTGATTTTAAATTACATTTTTTCTGGAGCTGAAACACCTACTAACGCCAATGCGTTTTTAAGTGTCACTTGTACAGCCTTCATTAAGGCTAGTCTAGCTTTTGATTTTTCTACATTTTCAGGATCTAATACTTTTTCTGCATTATAGAAGCTATGGAATGTACCAGCTAGTTCAAACACATAGTTTGTAATATGGTGCGGAGTACGTTTAGATGCTGCAAGAGAAACAGCTGCAGGTAATTCGCCTAATTTCTTTAATAGCTCATACTCTTTTTCAGATGATACAAGACTGTAATCAGCTGAACCTTCGTAAACAATACCCATTTCTTCACCTTGACGAAGGATACTGCATACACGTGCATGTGCATATTGAGAATAATATACTGGATTTTCATTTGATTTAGATACTGCTAAATCCATATCAAAGTCTAAATGCGAATCACAGCCACGCATCGCAAAGAAGTAACGAGTTGCATCAATACCTACTTCTTCCATTAAATCTCGTAAAGTTACAGCTTTACCTGTACGTTTACTCATTTTTACTTTTTCACCATCTTGATATAATTGAACCATTTGAATAATTTCAACTTCAAGTGTATCTGCATTATATCCTAAAGCTTGGATTGCAGCCTTCATACGAGGAATATAACCGTGATGGTCTGCACCTAAAATATCGATTAATTTATCTGCTCCACGACCTAATTTGTCACGGTGATATGCAATATCTGGTGTTAAATATGTGTAAGAACCATCACTCTTAATTAATACACGGTCTTTATCGTCACCATAAGTAGTAGAACGGAACCAAGTTGCTCCTTCTTCTTCATATGTTTCTCCACGTTCCTTTAAATCTGCTAGTGCCTCTAATACTTTACCATTTTCGTATAGTGATGTTTCAGAATACCAAACATCAAACTCTACACGGAAATTACGAAGATCACGTTGAAGCTTTTCCATTTCTAATTTTAAGCCGTACTCTCGGAAAAATTTGTAGCGAGTTTCTTCTGGCTCATTTACGAAACGATCTCCAAATTCTGCTGCTAATGTTTTACCAATCTCAATGATGTCAGCACCATGGTAGCCATCCGCTGGCATTTCTTTTTCCATACCAAGTGCCTGCATGTAACGAGCCTCGACCGAAGTTGTAAGATTATTAATTTGATTTCCTGCATCATTTATATAGTATTCTCTGGTAACTTCATAACCAGCTTTAGCTAAAATATTAGATAATGAATCACCAAATGCAGCACCACGGGCATGTCCTAAATGTAAATCCCCTGTTGGATTAGCTGAAACGAACTCGACTAATACCTTTTCACCGTTTCCGAAATTTGTTTTGCCGTATTCATCACCTGCACCAATAATTGATGGTATTAAATCAGTAAGGTAGCTGTTATCCATATAGAAATTGATAAATCCTGGGCCTGCTATCTCTACTTTTTGAATACTAGCTTTGCTTTGATCGAAAGAATTAATTAATTCTTCTGCGATCATTCTTGGCGCTTTTTTTGCAACACGCGCTAATTGCATCGCCATATTTGTTGAAAAATCACCATGTGCTTTATCTTTTGGTGTTTCTAATATTACTTGTGGTAACTGATCCTCTGTAGCTAAACCTGCTTTTAATACAGCAGCTTCGATTTCATCTTTTAAACGACTCTTTACTTGTTCTAAAGTATTCATGTCGTAGCCTCCTTTATTGATACTGTAATGTTATATGAACCAGCATTTTCATCGCCTACAAACAACTTATAACCTAGCTGAAGCATCCCTTTTAAAGGTCCTTCCGATACAAGGAATTGTAATTTTTTTGTATATGCTTTTGTTTGAAATAAACCTAATTCATTTGAAAATGTTCCGTCAGTTGTTTGATTTAATCGATACAGATGACGCATTGTTACGCCACCATTTCTTATAATCGTAACTTCGCCCTTACTAATTTTCATAGTAGCCTTTACTTTTCGATCTTCATGATTTTCATCAAATAACAAATATGTAGTATCGTCTTTTTTATAGTATAGACCATTTGCTTGAAAACTGATCTTTTCACGTCCATGAGAATCTTTAATCAGTGTCTCAAAATCTATTGAAACAGGGATTCCTAACTGTTCTTTCACCTTTACACGTCCTTTTCTGCCAATGAACGTAACGAATCACATCCAAAAATCATCTTTTCCCATTTTAGCATAATATACTTAAAAAAATAAAATGTCATAGAAAAAAATAACGAAAAATAAGCAAATATTTTATCGGAATTAGCCCTGTTAATCCACATTGATGATATTCTTGAGAATCTGCTTCTTTTAATCTGACAAGCAGCTACGATTAATGCAACTAGTTCGCATAAAAAAATAGGCATCTGAGAAGATGCCTACTTTTGTAAATCGATCAATGAGCAGATTCTGCTTGATCAATATGCATTAAATGTTTTCTATTTATATATAGGTAGAAAACTGATAATAAGACAAAGCAACCACCTACATAGAATGGGACATGAGGGTTATACCATTCAGCAAGTTTACCTGCTAAATACGGTGCAATTGCACCACCAATAAATCGTAAGAAGCTGTATGCTGCTGAAGCAGTAGACCTTTCTACTGGTGCTGCCTGCATTACAGCAGTTGTTATTAATGTGTTGTTATTTCCTAAAAATGCACCAGCAACAATAACAGCGATAATAATGACTACATTTTTATCGGTACCAATACCCATTACGATTAGTGTTAATGCAAATAGTGTTAACATAGCATACATCGATTTAAGCGTACCCAATTTCTTTTGCAATTTTGGTGCCATAAAGACCGAAGTGAAGGCTAGTAGTAATCCCCAACCTAGAAAAACAAATCCTAAACCGTGTTCATCCAAATTCATAAAAAATGGTGAAAATGCTAATAAAGTAAAGAAGCCGAAATTATATAGAAATGCTGTAATACCTAGTGTTAATAATGATCTATGTTTTAAAGCTCTGAATGGATCAAGAAATGATGTTTTAGTTGTAGTTTTCGCTACCTTGGTTTTAGGCATCATAAATGAAAGAAAGATAAAAGCAATAACCATTAAACATGCTACACCAAAAAATGGTCCTCTCCATGAAATAGAACCAAGCTCGCCACCTAAAAGTGGACCGACAGATATCCCTAAACCAATTGCTGTTTCATATAAAATAATCGATTGTGCCACTCCAGATCTTGATAAGGAAACGATTGCGGATAAAGCAGTAGCAACGAAAAGCGCATTACCAAATCCCCATCCTCCACGTAACCAAACTAATTCCCAAATACTACTCGAATTCCCACCTAAAGCAGAGAAAACAGCAATAATTAAAATTCCTAATAAAAGTGTCCACTTTATCCCAATACGTGAAGAGATAAAACCTGTTATTAACATTGCAAATGCCATTACTAGATTATAACTGGTGAACAATAAGGTTACATCACTATGAGAAGCATGCATTTTTTCAGCAATTGCAGGCAATATTGGATCAACAAGTCCAATCCCCATAAATGCAATAATACACGCAAATCCAACCGCCCAAATTGCCTTAGGTTGATTCAAGAAACTAGATTTTTGTTTCGAATCTGTCTTTTGATTTTTACTTTGTGCTAAATTTGACATATTTCTTCCAATCCCCCATATTTTTATTTTTCTAATGCTTTTAGAACTCGCTGATATTTCTTATCCATATCATTTCGAATATCGCTCATTTTCTTAAGCTTTTGGTCAATCATTTCTAATTGCTGAGATAATATCCGTTCAACTTCTATAAGTTTTTCTCTTTTTTGATTTTCATCAAATAATTCCCTATATTGCTGACGATGTTCTTCAAATGCCATATCAATCGAGATATATTCCTGAACCTCCTGCAAAGTAAAACCAAGTACATCACGAACATTCATTATTTGCTTAAGACGTTCGATATGCTTATCAGAATATAGACGAAATCCACCTTCACTCCGTTCGGGAGGGAAAAGCAATCCGATTTCCTCATAATAACGAATTGAGCGCTTAGTTAACCCACATTCTTTGGCTACGTCATCTATTTTATATAGCAATCTAAATCCCCCTTTCAGATGTAATCCATAATCAGCTATCTCACTTAATTAGTTTACTCCTCATTTATCGTTAACGTCAACGTTAACTTTAAAATAATTTCTATTTTTATCATTCTACAAAATATAGTTTTTACTACGATATCTTCATTAAACGTTATGAATTGTAGATTTTAACTCGTAACCTAACTTTAGCGACATAAAAATACCCGAATAATACTGATACTCACACAAGAATCAGTTATTCGGGTTATTTTAAATATTGTTTTCGATTAGAGTTATGCTGTTTCTAGTAATTTCTTCTGTTGCTTTTTCGCTTTGTTTTTACGTTTTAAAGCCCACATAGTCATTCCTGTAATACCTAATCCAAGTGGCGCAATACCGACTAAAGCGTATATGATTTTCGTGAAAATTCCACCGTAAGTACCTCTATGTAAACTTTGTCTCCAAACAAAAAATTTATCGTATGCAGTTTCATTACTTTTTGAAAAAGTACCTATATGCTTTCCGTTAAATTGATCAAAAAATTCAGATGTGTTTCCTTTTCCTTCCGGATCATAACTTCCATCGTTTAATTGTACTTCGATTACCCCTGTTTTATCAGATGGTAGTCTCAGTTTATAAAGTTCACCTTCAGGATGTAACTTTTTAATGTCTGAAGCAATTTTATCTAGTCCCACTAATTCTTTTCCGTTATCTACAGATTTTAAGTCTTCGGGATAATTAGATGTAAACTTCAACTTTAGTGATTCTTCGATTTTTTCTTGGAAAGGAAATAACATTCCAGTAATCGCTACAACTAGTAAAAATGGCAATGTAATAACCCCAATAAAGTTATGCAAAGAGAAGTTACGAGCCATACGGCCTTTATTCCATTTAATACTTAAGCTTTTAAACATTCGTTTAATTCCCGGATACCATAAATACGCGCCAGTAATAATAATGATGATAAGTGCAATTGCCACAATACCAATAATTACTTCGCCACTCTCTTCTAATAATAAATGAGTGTGAAGCTCCTTAACAAAAGAAACGAATGATGCATCCTTATTATAATTCCCTAATAATTCACCATTACTAGGGTCTAAATAAGCATCAACTTCTCGATCACCCTTTGACAAATTCGCATGATAGATATCAGATATTTTCGAAGGAACATCTAACCTAGAAATTTGATACCCTTGATATTTTTCATGGAATATATGTTCAGCTTCTTTTAAACTAACATTTCTTTCACTACTTTCAGGTGTAAAAAATTGAGGATTAAATGCCTTCTCAATTTTATCATCAAACACTAAAACACTACCTGTAGCACATACAGTAATGATAAAGAGTCCAAAAACTAAACTACATACTAGATGTAATGTTAAGATAAACTTCCTGATATTTTTTTTCATCTCTATCTTCTCCCTTTAAAACTCAAATTCTTTCCCCTTTAGAATTTGATAATAATAATCGTTCTCAATTATAAAGGTAATGATTATCATTATCAACATCTTTTTTGCTAAACTATTTTAATTTTTATACATTCGAGCATTTTGGTACGAAGATAAATACTGATTTAACAACAATCTTTTAGAAAATAGGCAAAAAAAAAGACAATTCTTCGTTCTAGTTGAACGAAAAAATCATCTTTTTTGTCTGTATCATGCGCCTAGCCCCTCGAGGTCTTAAGTCAAATCCCCACAAAGGTTAAAAAGCAACCTTCATTGGTCTTTGTCTTATGCTTGTCGGGGCTGAGCAAGGCGCTTCCACATTTCTTAATTGTCTAGTTCCAGCACCTAGCCCCTCGAGGTCATAAGACAAAGCCCCACAAAGGTTAAAAAGCAACCTTCATTGGTCTTTGTCTTATGCTTGTCGGGGCTGAGCAAGGCGCTTCCACATTTCTTGTTACTTAACCCATCCTAATAAGATTTCACGGATGAATTTGCTTGCTGCAACTTGTGTTTGCTCTGCGTGATCGTAAACTGGAGCTACTTCTACTAAGTCTGCACCCACTACGTTTATATCACTATTTGCAATCGCTAAAATACTATCAATCATTTCTTTTGATGTGATACCACCTGCTTCAAGTGTACCTGTACCAGGTGCGTGTGCAGGATCTAATACATCAATATCTATTGTTACATAAACTGGACGACCAGCAAGAGTTGGAAGTACTTTCTTTAATGGCTCAAGAACTTCAAACTTAAACAAGTTCATACCTACTTCTTTAGCCCATTCAAATTCTTCTTTCATTCCAGAACGGATTCCAAATGAGTAAACATTTGTAGGTCCAATTAAATTACAAACTTTTTTAATTGGAGTTGAGTGAGATAATGGTTCTCCTTCATATGAATCGCGTAAATCAGTATGAGCGTCAAAGTGAATAATCGCTAAATCTGGGTATTTCTTATACATCGCTTTCATAACAGGCCAAGATACAAGATGTTCTCCACCCATTCCTAGAGGGAATTTACCTTGAGCTAATAAGCCATCAATATAATCTTCAATCATATCAAGGCTTCTTTGAGCATTACCAAATGGTAATGGAATATCGCCAGCATCAAAATACTTAACTTCTTCAAGTTCTTTATCTTGATATGGACTGTATTCCTCTAAACCAATTGATACTTCACGAATACGAGCAGGACCAAAACGTGAACCAGGACGGAAACTCACAGTCCAGTCCATTGGCATACCATAAATGACTGCTTTACTTTCTTCAAAGCTTGGATGACTCTTTATAAATACATTTCCTGAATAAGCTTCATCAAAACGCATAATAAAGCCCCCTTATTTAGTAAGATCAGCTACAAATTTTGGTAATACGAACGCTGCTTTATGTAGCTCTTTTGTGTAATATTTTGTCTCAATATCAAAGAAACGATTCTCTTCTACTTCTAATGGATCGTGTTTTTTTGAGCCGATTGTAAATGTCCACATTCCACTTGGATATGTTGGGATGTTCGCAATATATAAACGTGTAATTGGGAAGATTTCTCTTACATCACGTTGTACTTGTGTGATTAACTCAGGTGTAAACCAAGGGTTGTCAGTTTGAGCTACAAAAATACCATCTTCTTTTAACGCTTTTGAAATACCAGCATAAAAGCCTTTAGTGAATAAGTTTACTGCAGGTCCAACTGGTTCAGTTGAATCTACCATAATTACATCGTATACATTTTCACTATTTGCGATATGCATAAATCCATCGTCTACTTTTACTTCTACACGTGGATCTTCTAATTTTCCTGCAATTTCAGGTAAGTATATTTTAGAGTATTCAATTACTTTGCCATCGATTTCAACAAGAGTTGCCTTTTTTACGCTAGGGTGTTTTAAAACTTCGCGAATAACACCTCCGTCACCGCCACCAACTACTAAAACGTTTTCTGGGTTTGGGTGAGTAAATAAAGGAACATGAGCTACCATTTCATGATATACAAACTCATCTTTCTGAGTAGTCATAACCATGCCATCTAAAATTAGCATGTTTCCAAACTCTTCTGTCTCTACCATGTCAAGCTTTTGAAACTCAGTTTGCTCTGTATGTAAAGTTTTATTAATTTTAGCAGTAATTCCAAAGTTCTTTGTTTGTTTTTCAGTAAACCATAATTCCATTTGATGCATCTACCCTTCTTTATCAAGATTTAGTTTGAAACATAACACTGTAGATGTATGTCTAGTTGATATGTTCCTTATTATCCCCACTCTTCCTAATTCCTATCGGATTTGTGTTGTCACGACTTTTTTGCCGTACAAAAGAAAAGTATAGAGTAAATTTGGTGAAATGCAAGATTTTTAAGACTAATTATTTGATATTTTTTATTACTAGGTTTAGTTATTTTAAAATGTTGTTTTTTTAACATATTGATAAGTCGAAGAATTCACAAAGATGGACGTCTTTTGTATAAAATTTCTCTTAATCTACCATACTAGTATTAATAAGAGAAATTCGATTGGGACGGAGGGCAAATAATGCAAACTATGACCTATTCATACCATTGGCGTTTTATTCAAAAAGTAGGCATCATTATCACGATTATCTCGCTCATTAGCTCTGTATTTCTTTCAAGCATTTACATTATTGCCAACTATTCATCAAAGCCCTCGTTATTTATAGGGTCCAATTCTAACTATTACAGTAATAATGATAAATTGATTGGTAAAACCCAGTTATTACAAAATAGAAAGACGGTTAGTATAAACGAAGTTCCCAATATTGCCATTAACACAATTTTAATTAGCGAAGACCGTAACTTTTTTCACCATCATGGTTTTGATTTAAAAAGAATGGCATCTGCAATTCTTATTAATCTCTCAAAAGGTAGCTATGCTCAAGGTGCCAGTACAATCACTCAACAACTCGCAAAAAATTTATATTTATCACAAGAAAAAACAATTCGTCGAAAACTCAAAGAAGCATTCATTACAATAAAACTAGAGTCATCTTATAAAAAAGAAAAAATATTAGAAGCTTATTTAAATACAATCTATTTTGGTCATGGCATATATGGAATAGAAACTGCAGCAAACGCGTATTTAGGTAAAAGCATTAAACAATTAACCTCCGCTGAAATAACATTTCTACTAAGTATCCCAGCAAACCCATCAAAATATGATCCTTATACTCATTTTTCATCTGTCAAACAACGTCAGAAACGAATTCTTTCAGCTCTTTATAAAAATAATTTAATCAGTAATAAAAACGCAATTGATGCAAGTAACGCTCAAATTAAATTAGTCTCTATTAAATCTACTAAGAACCCTACCTTTACTTCTTATTTTCAACAAAGTGTCCAAAATGAAATTTCTACAGCGATAGGTCAATCGTTAAGTAACAATGGAAGTGCCATTTATACAACCTTTAATTCGAAGATTCAAAATCTGATCGAAAATGCATTCAAAGAATTTATTATGCCAATTCCTGATTTACAGGCTGGAATCATCGTTTTAGACAGCCAATCAGGAGAAGTCGTTAGTATGATTGGCGGACGTGAGCAAGGTCAATTCTTATTTAATCGTGCAATAGCTTCTAATAGACAGGTCGGTAGTACAATTAAACCTATCCTCTATTACAGTGCATTAGTTAATGGATTTACCTCTTCTACAAGATTACTAAGTAAGCCGACAGAATTTAAATTTGAAGACGGTGGAGTTTACCACCCCAAAAATAGCGGTAATCTTTACGCAAATGGTCCAATAACATTAGCTAAAGCAATAGCTGTTTCTGATAATATTTACGCGGTAAAAACTCAACAGGCAATTGGCACAAAAAAATTTATGGACTCCCAGAAACTTTTCCATCTGCCAAAACCCGCTGAAGAAGTTCCGTCATTAGCACTTGGTACACAACAAGCTTCGTTGCTTGATATGACGAGAGCATATGCAATGATTGCAAATGGAGGCAAAGAAGTTACTCCTCATTTTGTTAGAGAGATAAAATCAAAATCAGGTAAGACGATTTATCGAACACAAATAGTGAAGAAACAAGTTTTAGAAAAAGAAAAAACTGTTATTTTGAAGCAGTTAATGAATGGAATGTTTAATACGAAGTTTTCTAGTTATCTACCTGCAACGGGATCGAGTATTCTTCCGGACTTATCAAAAGATTATTACGGAAAAACTGGAACAACTAAGACGGATAATTGGATGATTGGATTCCATTCAAATCTAGTTGTAGGTGTTTGGGTAGGTTATGATCATTCTAGGATTTTAAATAATGAAGAAAGTACGATGGCTAAAAAGGTTTGGGCTTCAGTCGTTAGTAAAATGCCAGAGCATGATATCAAATCTAAAATCCCTAAAAATCTAGTAAAAGTTTCAGTCGATGAAAAGACAGGACTTTTATACAAAAAAGGATGTAGCGGAAAAGTAGATCTATATTACTTAAAAAATACACAACCATTAAAACCTTGTACAAAGAAAGTGAGTATCGAAAAAGTGAAAAAACCGTGGTATTCACAGTATCTTCCGTAAAAAACAAAAGACCTTACCAAGATGGTAAGGTCTTTTGTTTGTCCTAGTCCTAGCTTTGTCCAAGCTAATATTAGTTTACTTTATTTAGTCAAAAATGTAAAAAGATTATTCGACGTTTTCTGTAATTTTTTTTATAAATATTGCCAATTAGAATTTAACAAAAACGCGACTATCCTAAAAGGTCATTTTTTAAGTCTTCAGATGAATTTTTCCACATTTCTTCATTATGTGATTTCAGAAAACTACTTAATAGTTTACGTGAAGTTTCATCCATATGATCGACCATAATTTTTCGCTTCATTGCTTTATCCATTTTATTCACATGATCTGGAAGAAGTTTATATCCTCTTCTAGCTTCACGGTCAACAGTCATATAACAACCAGTTACCCCTGCATAATATGGTCCTGTTTCATTTCGTTCAGTAGCAACCCATACTAACCAATATGGCTTTCCATTAGGAACATCCTCTTCGTTTGTCAAAAATTTAATTCCTTTTTCGACTGAACTGCGTGCATGCATCGCACCAATATCAACAAACACATCATTTTCTTGTATATCCACAAAGACTGGAGAAACATTTTCCAAGCTAATAGCCCCTACTCCATATCCTCCATGTCCACTTGTTGAATCATTTTTTAATATATTAAATCCTAGTGATTTCTTTTTCGGTTGTTCAGACATCGTAGATCCTCCTACTGTTCATTACATAAATAATGGTGAAACAATTGAATTTATCCAGTGAAATACTGAAGGTATTGCAATATTAAAAATCGGTTGAATCGTATAGTTATCTAAAGGAGTCAATACTAGTATTAAAAAAATCACCGATCCATATTGTTCATATTGAGTCATTTTTGCACGCACATCATTCGGTACTAAGTCTTCAATAATTCGATATCCATCTAACGGTGGTAGAGGAATTAAATTGAAAACAAAAAGTACGACGTTCATTTGAATAAACATATTCATAAATGTATCTAATGTAATTTTTAATGAATGTGGAAAACTAGTAAATAGATTATATTTGTAGCAAATGACATAAATAATAACACCGATTGTAGCTAAAATAAAATTACTGATTGGTCCTGCTGCAGTAGTAAGTAAACTAGCCAATCTTGGACGCTTAAAATTATAACGGTTCACAGGTACTGGTCTTGCCCAACCAAAACCTAAAATTAGGATCGCGATTGTTCCAAAGAGATCTAAATGCTTAAAAGGTGAAAGTGTTAACCTTCCTTGATTTTTTGCAGTACTATCTCCAAATTTATATGCAACAAAAGCATGCGCGAATTCGTGTACTGATAATGATATAGCAAATACTAATAATACTAATGGAATATCCTTTAAATCGTATTGAAAAAATGACATTCGTAACTCCTCTCAAGTAATGTATCACTTCATTTTATAAATTTAGTTTAAAATATTTTATCTATTTTTTCGTCGTCATTACATTTAAGCGTTATTATTCTTACTGTTGCGTTATAATAAATATGACTATATTAAGGAGGTCTATATTATGCCATACGTAACAGTAAAAATGCTAGAAGGTCGTACCGAAGAGCAAAAGAAAGCGTTAGTAGAAAAGGTTACTTCTGCTGTAAGTGAAACGACAGGAGCTCCAGCTGAAAAAATCGTCGTATTTATTGAAGAAATGACAAAAAACCATTATGCAGTTGCTGGAAAACGCTTAAGTGACGAATAGATTTTATTACATACAGATTTAATAAACGGAAGAATCTTTTCTTCCGTTTAGTCTGTTGTCAAACGCTCGCTTTCTTCGTTGCTTCGCCCTCTTTCGGTGCTCATTACCTTCAATGGTAACTCCGCTCCTTATCTGGCCTCGCGCCTCGAAAGACAAGCGTCTTCAATCAGACTATATTCAAATTTTTAGGACTTTGTCTACAGAATATTTTCTTCTGTTTATTTTATCTACTTTTTGCCCCTGCAATCTCTTCAATTAACTCTATTATTTTCTTTTTCAAATCATCTGGCTTATTATAAATTAAATCATGAGGATAATATAATTTAGAATCAGATAGCTTTTTCCCGGTAATGCCATCTACTAATTCTGATTTACGAGAAATCTCGTTTAATTCACCGCTAGGTAACAATAACAGAATTGGCTTCTTACCATCTTCTTCACCATATCTGAAGTAGTCATAAGCTTCATCAGAGATCGTATCCATCACTAAATAATAATTAGGATCAATACCTATTTCTAAAAATAATCTCTTTAGCTCAACAAGTTTTTCTGAGTGAAGTTCTCCGTGAAAATCTACATATTGGAATAAATTACGATTTAAAAACCTCTTACATAGATCGCTTAATATTTGGTCGGACTCTTCTTGCCAGACTTGGAAGTAATACAGTAAGACAGATTCATCTAATTTTAAATACTCATCTAATACTACTTTACCATCAAATAATCTATCAAAATGCACCGGTACATAATTAAAATGATATCCCTCATCATGTAAGAATCTTGCCCTTTGTAATATTTTAAGCAAAATTGATTCGGCACTTCTAGAAACTGGATGGAAGTAAACTTGCCAATACATTTGGAAACGACTTATTAGATAATGTTCTACGGCATGCATACCAGATTGTTTCATAACAATCCCATCAGGACGTGGTCTCATCACTCTAAGAATACGCTCCATATCAAAATTACCGTAGCTTACACCTGTATAATATGCATCTCTAAGTAGGTAATCCATTCGATCAGCATCGATTTGGCTTGATATCATACTCGTAACGAGTCGATTCTCTGAAGTCTTTCCGATTATTTCAGAAACCTGTTTCGGAAATTCTTCTCCTACTCTTTTTAGTATTTCATTTATTTCCGTCGATCCCTCAATGATATCTCTTGTTAACTCTTCATGATCTAAGTCAAAGATTTTTTCAAAAGTATGTGAAAAAGGCCCATGACCAACATCATGTAATAATCCTGCACAGAGTGCTAATAATCGATCATCGTCACTCCATTCAGGTCGTCCAGAGAAAACATCATCAATCATTCGTCTAATGATTTCATAAACACCTAACGAATGTGAAAAACGGCTATGTTCTGCTCCATGAAAAGTAAGATATGTAGTACCAAGTTGCTTTATTCTGCGTAATCTTTGAAACTCCTTTGTTCCAATTAGATCCCATATAACTTGATCTCTCACATGTATGTAACGATGTACTGGATCTTTAAATACTTTTTCCTCATAAAGCTTTTGGTAACGATAAGACATATGTTGGCCCCCCTTCAATATTTACCATTATATTTTTAAATTAATTTATGTGAAGAGCTTTCTCAACTTTTCTTCTTGTCGAGTTCCAGCGCATAGTCCTTCAAGACACTTCCACTTTTCTATATTATATCAGATGTTTATATGAAAAAACGTTCCTTATATGAAGGAACGTTTAATTCTTACCTAGCTTTGATTTTATCTTTACAATTAGCTCGTCTTCATTAGGTGCCGATAGTGGGCGGTTGTTAATAAAACAAAATGATTTTTTACGTCCTGGTCCGCAATAAGATTGGCAGCCAACTTGAATTTCTGCATCTTCATCTATTCTTTTTAAGCGAGGGACTAATGTTTTAATATTTGTCGCCTGGCAATCATCACATATTCTAAATTCGTTTGACATTTTTTACAATCCTTTCTGTTCTGTATTGAACATACTCAGCAGTAATTTTACTCGTTCCAAAAAAGACATGCAAGTTTTCCAAATAAAACATGCTCAAATAGTATTCTACTATTTTCTATTTTTTGTATAGTTTTCTATTTTTTTGTCCAAACTTCTATTAATCATCTAAGAAATTATATTCATTATTTATTAATTAGAAAGTTGAGGGATGTTTCTATGATGAAGTTAAGACAAGATGCTTGGACAGAAGAGAATGATTTGCTATTAGCTGAAACTGTATTACGTCATGTACGCGAAGGAAGTACTCAATTAAATGCTTTTGAAGAGGTCGGAGATATTTTAGAACGAACTTCTGCTGCATGTGGTTTTCGTTGGAATGCTGTAGTTCGCTATAATTATGAAAAAGCGCTTCAATTGGCAAAAAAATTCCGTAAAGAAAAGCTTCGCCATGCCAAAGGTGAAGATGCTAAAAAGAAATTACTTTATACACCTTCTGAATCTAGTTATATACAAACAGATGTATCTAGCAATTTTGATCGTTATTTAAACGATGAACAAGATTTAGAATATGGTGTTGAACTTGATCAAGAATTCAGTTCTTTCGTTGAACCGAATACATTGATTGAAAGTAGTGAGGATGAATCTTATGTAGAAGAAATGAGCTCAGATATTGTTATGAATACCCCTGCCGTATCACATCAATATAAAGCTCCATCTGCACCAATGAACACAAGAAAAGATTCAATTACAATGTTTGATGTAATTCAATTTTTACAAGGTCTTTCAAGTAGCCAAATTGGTAATGATCGTTTAAATCGTGAAAATGATCAATTGAAAAAAGAAATCAATCAATTACAAGAAAGAAATTTACAGTTACAGAGACAAGTAGAAAAACTAGAAAATGATGCAACTACTGTTCAAGAAGACTATGAAACAATGATGAAGATTATGAATCGCGCTAGAAAGTTAGTATTGTTTGAAGAGGAAGAGAAACCAGCAGCAACGTCATTTAGAATGGATAAGAACGGAAATTTAGAAAAAATAGCTGAATAGACGACTTTTTTATAACTGTCTATTCAAAAAAATTAATAGCGGACTATATTCATATGGAATGTAGCTCCTCTATTTTTTTGTTTATTTTGAGAGAAATTGTTATTTATTATACTTTCTCATCAAGTACCATGCTCAGTTTTTGTTGCCAACTATAGTTTATATCCTTTTAAGTGAGGGTTTTCTTATTTAGAAAAATTCATGTTAAAATAGGAAAACAATCGTAATAAAGCAAGGGGCTTATTTATAATGAATCAACATTTAATTCGTTTACAAAAAGATGAATTACGTTTTATAGATGGATCAACATTAGGTCCTTCCTTTGAAGCAATTCAATCTTTTGCGCTAGATGATACACTATGTACAAAGATTGGAAAAATGGAATCCCCTACAACTATTCGTACTTGGGTGCACCATAATACAATCGTTCTTGGTATTCAGGATACTAGATTACCAAATCTTGAGAATGGCATTAAATATCTAAATAACCATGGATATAAAGCCATCGTTCGAAATTCCGGTGGGCTTGCAGTTGTCCTAGATGAAGGAGTTTTAAATATATCTATTCTGTTCCCAGAAGCAGAGCGAAAACTTCAAATTAATGACGGCTACGAAACGATGTATGCACTTATTCAAGATATGTTTTCAGACTTAACTAATAAAATAGTGGCTAAAGAAATCGTTGGTTCTTATTGTCCTGGTGATTTTGATTTAAGTATCGATGGGAAAAAATTTGCTGGCATTTCACAGCGTCGTATACGTAAAGGAGTGGCTGTACAAATTTATCTATGCATAAGTGAAAGTGGTTCTGAAAGAGCATCAATTATACAAAATTTCTATGAGATTGCAATAAATAACAGTAATACATCATTTAATTATCCATCAATATTACCTAATACAATGGCTTCTCTTTCTGAATTATTAACAATGGATCTGACAATCACTGATGTAATGAAGAGACTCCTACAATCACTTATTAAACTAACACCTAATCTCATTCCATACTCTTTACATGGCGATGAAATAGACTTATATAATCACCATTTAGAGCGAATGATTGATCGTAATAAAGAACTGGCTATATTACAAAGTGAGTAGCAAAAAGTGAGTAGCAAAAAAAGAGTACCATAAGGGTACTCTTTTTTTGTAGACACTTGCTAACTTATATGAGATTCAGTCTGAAAGGGTACCAATAAGGTACTCTTTTTAATTATTTATAGAGATTGTGCTGCTGTAATAATAGATAATTTATAAACATCTTCGCTATTGCATCCACGTGACAAGTCATTAACTGGCATATTTAAACCTTGTAAAATTGGTCCGATTGCCTCGAAATTACCTAAACGTTGAGCGATTTTATAACCAATATTTCCTGCTTCTAAGCTTGGGAAAATAAATGTATTAGCGTCTCCTTGAATAACTGAATCCGGAGCTTTACTTTTCGCTACTGATGGTACGAATGCTGCGTCAAATTGGAATTCACCATCTAATGTTAATTCTGGTGCAATTTCTTTCGCAATTTTTACTGCATCTGCAACCTTTTCAGTTTCTGGAGATTTTGCAGATCCTTTAGTAGAAAAACTTAACATAGCAATTTTAGGCTCAATATCAAATAATTTAGCTGTTTTTGCGCTCTCGATTGCTATTTCTGCTAAATCTTGACTATTTGGTGCGATATTAATTGCACAGTCTGCGAATACATATTTTTCATCCTCACGAACCATGATAAATACACCTGACGTTTTTGAAACGCCTGGTTTCGTCTTAATAATTTGAAGTGCAGGACGTACTGTGTCTGCTGTTGAATGTGTCGCACCACTTACTAATCCGTTTGCTTTGTTAAGATAAACTAACATCGTACCAAAGTAATTTGGATCTAATAAAGCTTTACGGGCTTGTTCTTCAGTTGCTTTACCTTTACGACGCTCTACAAAAGAAGTAACTAACTCTTCCATACCTTCATAAGTGGCAGGATCTAAAATTTGTGCACCTTCAAGTGTTAATCCTAACCCTTTTGCTTTTTCTTGTACTTCTTCTACTTTGCCGATTAAGATTGGTTTTAAAACATTCTCTTTCGCTAATCTGTCCGCCGCTGTTAGAATTCTTTCGTCAGTACCCTCTGGTAATACAATAGAAACTCCTTTTCCTACTACTTTTTGTTTAATTCCTTCAAATAAACTGCTCATATTAGCCTCCAATAATAAAATTTATATATGTATAGTATTAGAATAAAACCTTTTAACAATAATGAGAAATATAATATACGATTTAAAGCGCTGTCATATAAAGTAAATTAATTCCTAATATTCTAACTAAATTACTGCGCTGTATATTTTTGTATGTTTTTACAAAATACTTTTAATTGTAGTATGCTATAGAAAAGAAAATCAATACGATAACGTTTGGGGGATTTAAAATGAGTGAAGCTGCAAAAACTTTAGATGGTTGGTATTGTTTACATGATTTTAGAAGTATGGATTGGCATGCTTTTAAACAATTAAGCAGTGATGAGCGTCAGCTTGCAATCACAGAATTCCAACAAGTATTCTCAAAGTGGAATCAGGTTGCTGATTCTGGTGAAGGAAGCCATGCTATTTATAATATTTTAGGGCAAAAAGCTGACATCATGTTTATGGTATTACGTCCAACTATGGATGAATTATTACATATTGAAACTGAAATTAATAAAACGACTCTTTCACAATTCATGATTCCTACATATTCATACGTTTCTGTAGTTGAATTAAGTAATTATTTAAGTGCAGAAGATGGCGATCCATATCAAAATCCTCATGTGCGCTCAAGACTTTACCCTGCCTTACCAAAAGCCCAGTATGTATGTTTCTATCCAATGGATAAAAAACGTGAAGGTGAAGATAACTGGTACATGCTTCCGGCAGGCGCTCGTAAAGATATGATGTACAGTCATAGTAAAATCGGTCGTGGTTACGCTGGTAAAGTAAAACAAATCATTACCGGATCAGTTGGTTTCGACGATTACGAGTGGGGCGTTACTTTATTTGCTGAGGACGTTCTACAATTTAAGAAACTTATTTACGAAATGCGCTTTGACGAAGTAAGTGCTCGTTACGGAGTATTCGGCTCATTCTTCGTTGGTACGATCTTAAAAGAAGATGCTTTCGCTAAATACTTATATGTTTAACTGAAATTTGGGATCGGTTTGGTCAAGTACTAGAGCTTTATCAAATAGATTCCCGAGTGCATATGCATTACTAAAAACTTCTCTCTTTGAGAAGTTTTTTTTATTTTCCTCTTAGAAAACATGTCATATGTTCAACCTATTTTTAATATAGTTACAGTAGTGAACGAACTATTTAGTCCTCGCTTTCCGATCACCTTTGTGATTTAGTCGAATATATTATTCGGATGAGGAGGCTTATTATGGCTGTTATTAAATATACCGAACAAGAAGTACTATTACTTGCAAGACTTATGCGTGCTGAGGCAGAGGGTGAAGGACAAGAAGGCATGCTGATGGTCGGAAATGTTTGTGTTAATAGGGTTCTATGCGATTGTTTAGATTTTAAAGACATTAGAAATTTAAAAGATATGGTTTATCAAAGCCCTGGTGGATTCGAAGCTGTACAAAAATCCTATTTCTACCAACGTGCCCGAGATCAAGATATCGAACTAGCAAGAAGAGTAATTGCTGGACAACGTTTTTGGCCTGCAACTAATGGCTTATGGTTCTTCCAACCTTCAGGATCATGCCCTCCAACTTGGTATAACCAGAAATTAGTCGGTAGATATAAAGCACATTGTTTTTACCAACCATCTGCGAAGGATTGTCCGAAAGTCTTTTAGGAACCAATCTGATATTAAATTAAGGAGGTTTTTTCTTTGAGTAATCCTTTCAACTATTATCCGAGTTTTCCAAGAGTAACACAACCTACACCACAACAAGGGCAGGGGCAGGGGCAGGGGCAGGGCCAAGGACAAGGGCAAGGATTTGCTGCGCCGTCTGGAAGTATGATTTCACCTCAAGGGCAAATTACATCTGCACCTTCTTCTATGTTTGAGCAATCATATGTGGAAAATATTCTTAGACATAATCGGGGAAAAATTGCTACGGTCTATATGACTTTCACTGGTCATCAACAACAAGTTTTCGTGGGGTATGTTATGGGTGCAGGTCGTGATCATATTGTACTTAGAGATGTAAATTCAAACAAAACTTATATTTTACTTACAATTTACTTAGATTACGTCACATTTGACGAAGAAATAGCTCTACCTTATCAACTTTAAAAAAAAGTGTTCAATATAGTGCAAAATTGCACTTTTATTGAACACTTTTTTTATTTCATTACTGCAATTCCTACTAAAATCCATGCGATTAAAAATGCTAAGCCACCTAATGGTGTGATGGCACCAAGAATTTTAATCCCAGAAATACTTAATATGTACAAACTACCCGAGAATAATAGTATACCAATTACTGATAACCATCCGGCCCATGTAAGTTGTGGAACTGAACCATACTTATCAATTAAAAATGCAATAATAAACAATCCACCTGTTTGAAACATTTGATATTGAACAGCTTTTTGCCAAATTTGAAGTGATCGTTCAGAAATTTTCCCTTCAAGTCCATGTGCTCCAAATGCTCCTAAGGCAATAGATAAAAATGCAGAAATACTACCTAATAAGAAAAATAGCTTCATTCTCTTTCCCCCTATTTAAAAATCCAATAACGAACCACTTTCTTCTGAATCATCCACTTTTGAAATGACAGGTGTCTGAGAAATAAAAGGCTGACTCGGAATTGATTGAATGATATTGTTATTGCTTATAATTTTAGACATTTCTTGATTACCTTCATCTTCAAGAACTAGCTCACATAAAGCTCGAATACTGGCGATTCTTTCTCGGAATTGTCCAGCTTTTTGTGTGCTTATCTTTGCCTTTTGTAATTCATTTTCAATTTGCTGGATTACTTTTTCTACACTGATATTCAGATAAATCACCACCAAAATTTTTTAGCACAATCCAATAAACTTTATTATACTATGGCTTTTTTATGAAAGCGAATGCCAACCATATTTTCATAAACTTTATTCCTCTTAATCATGGAGATTTGTAGATTTCCACTCCAGGATGCTAGCTCCAATCATCTTCTTTATCAAAAGTTTGCTTTAACCAGACCTTTAATAAAACAACAATTCTTAGGAAAGAACTATTTTTAATGAACAGTGGTATACTATAAAAGTTAATTTTAGGAGGGAATATTTTGAACTATAAAATGATTGTATTAGACATTGATGACACACTACTAACTGATGATCATGTTATTTCTTCCCGCACAAAGGAAGCTTTGCTGAAAGCCCAGGAAATTGGCGTAAAAGTAGTACTTGCTTCCGGAAGACCAACTTTTGCAATGCATAAATTAGCCGAAGAATTATTATTAAATGAATACGGTAGCTATGTACTTTCATTTAATGGTGGGATTATTACTGATTACCGTACGAAAAATAATGTCTATGAATGCACACTTACAAAAGAACAAGCGCATGAACTTTATGAAATTAGTAAAAAGCATAATGTTTTTGTCCATACATATGTTGAAAATGATATTATTACTGAAAAAGGTAACCAATACACTGATATTGAAGGTCAACTAACTGGAATGCCTATTAAGGAAGTAAGTAGCTTTGTCGAACATGTACAAAATGATGTTGTTAAATTATTGATGTTAGAGGATCCTCAAAAGCTAGCAGAAGTTGAAAAAATACTACAAAAAGAACTTGAGGGGAAAATAAGTGTCATGCGCTCGAAGCCCTTTTTCTTAGAGCTAACTAATAGTGAAGTTGATAAAGGGAAAAGTTTAAATCACCTAATTCAAATTTTAGGTATTAGACAAGATGAAGTAATAGCTGTAGGTGATGGCTATAATGACTTACCTATGATTAAATTTGCGGGCCTTGGTGTAGCAATGGGAAATGCGGCTGAGGAAATAAAACAACAAGCGGATTTTGTGACAGCTTCAAATAACGAAGATGGCGTAGCAATAGTCGTTGAGAAATTTATTTTAAATCTTAGCACTGATAATCACCATTGAGTTGTTGATATACGTCCTGTTTAAATTAGAGAATACACTAAAAAGCTGTCTAATTTTTGAATTAGACAGCTTTTTTTATTCTTCGATACTCCATTTTATTGGGTTCATTTGTAACTCTTCTAACTTTTGATTTATCTTTGAAAATGGCTTACTCCCAAAAAATCCTCTACTTGCTGAAAGTGGACTTGGATGATGTGCTTTCAATATAGCATGTCTCTCATTTGTCAGGAGACCCTCTTTTGATTGTGCATGCTTACCCCATAATACAAAAATAATGGGATTGTCATGATTGTTTAACTCGACTAGTATTGTATCTGTAAATGCTTCCCATCCTTTATTTTTATGTGAGTTTGGCTCACCTTCACGGACAGTTAAAACCGTGTTTAACATTAAAACACCTTGTTTTGCCCAACTTTTCAAATAACCTGTAGATGGTATGTTAATTCCTAAATCATTATTTAACTCCTTATAAATATTTCGTAATGAAGGAGGAATTTTTACACCCGGTAATACAGAAAAACTTAAACCATGCGCTTGCCCCTGCTGATGATAAGGATCTTGTCCAATAATGACTACTTTACAATCTTCATAAGAGCACTCAGTTAAAGCTTGAAAAACTTGATCTTGTGGTGGGAAAATAATTTGTTCTTTATATTCTTTTTCAAGAAATTGCTGCAAGCTAGTAAAGTACGGTTTATCTAATTCTTTTGCTAGTATTTTTCTCCAGCCTAATGGTAATTCGAACAACGAAATACCTCCTTTCTTGACGAAATTTCCCGAGAAATAAGTTTATTTCTCAACATTTGCTGAAACATGGTACTCTTCATTTTATTAATACAGTATTTGAATAAATAATATTGCTAGTAAAACCTGAAAACCAACGATACATAAAGCATAAAAAGAAAGTGATTTTCCCTGCTGTACAATTAGTTTAATATTTACATTTAACCCTATGGCTGATAGTGCAGTAATCTCTAATAGATGACTTATTTGATTAGATGCATTTGATGCCCAGTTCGGTATTACACCTATACTAAATAAAATACAAAGAATAGCAAAGCCTATCACATACCATGGAAATTTAATTTTCACTTTTTCTGATACATGTGTATCTTTATTTCTACGTTTACTATTCGACAAAATGATTACAACTACAACAAGTAATACAACTCTGACTAATTTAAAAAGGGTTGCATAATTTTTCACTTCATCGTTTACTAAACTTCCGCTCGCAACAACTTGTCCAACAGATTGAAGCGTACTGCCTATTAATGCTGAAGTAGGCAAAGTTTCAGAATGATATAGTAAAGAAGCAATTAGCGGGAGGACGAACATTAGAACAGTCCCCATCATGTTTACTAGTGTAACTGCTAGACCTTTTTCTTCTTGAGAGGCATGTATGGCAGGTGCTGTTGCCCCAATTGCAGATGAGCCGCAAACAGCATTTCCACTTGCCATTAAGTAGCTAAAATTTTCCCCAAATCCTAATTTTTTACCTACCCAAATAGTAAACATCAGTACTAGACTCATCTGTATAATAATTAACCAAATTCCCTTTATACCTAATAAACTGATCATTTGTACACTAATCGTTGCACCAAGTAAAAAAATTGAGACTTCTAATAATTTACTTTCTGCAAACTTTCTACCGTCCTCAAAAATAGATTTTAATTGGATCGTATTCCCGATTATTAATCCTAATAATATTGAAAAAGTAGCTGCTCCTAAAGGCACTACTAATGACATTGTCTGGCTTATAAGAGCAATGACAAGGCAAAGAATTAACCCTGGTATATACTTAATCATATTTTTCATTGTACTCTCCACAATTTCATCTGAATTTTTATTCTGTTCATCATTTATTATCTAATGAAAAAAGAAATTCGACAAGAAACTTGTCGAATTTCGAATAATGGAAAGCATAATTTAATCTTCGTCGTAATTTGATATTTCTATAATATATTGAGGTCTTCTCTTTGTTTCGTAATATGTTTTACCTAGATATTCTCCTAGAATTCCAATCATTACTAATTGTACTCCACCAAATAACATGATTAAGTTTGAAATAGTATATAGTCCGGGTATACGAACACCAACAAAAACCACTTTAAAACTCATACAAATAAAGAAAATAAGACTCAAGCCTATCAAAATAAGTCCAACTTTACTTAAAAATCTTAGTGGCTTTGTATTATAACATAGTATGTATTCTACACTGTTCTTTACTAAATCTAACTTCTTTGTTTCTGATTCTTTACTAATTACACGTGAAGTTACCTCGTACTCAACTGTTTTAATCTTGAAGCCAATCCAATTAAAAATCCCTTTAGAATAGCGATTGGATTCAGGCATATTTAAAATTGCATTTACTGCTTTTCTACTTAACAAACGAAAATCAGATTCAATTTGAAACGTTTCAAGATCCATAAACTTTTTAACGATTTTCTCACTTATATTCTTTTTTGTTTTTTTAACAATCGAGTTTTCGACTTTCATTGAAGCCACTACTTGATGGAAGCCCTTCTTATATTCATCGACCATTTCAAGAATGACATTTGCAGGATGTGCAAAATTGCCATCCATCAGGATGACAGCATCACCTTTAGCATGTTCTAAGCCAGCAGAAATTGAACCTTCTCTACCAAATCGACGGCTAAATGATAAGTATTTCATATGAGTACTATGATTTGATATGACTTGAAGAGCAAGAAGTGTATCATCATCACTTCCATCATTTATGTATATCAATTCATAATCTTCTCGCAGCAATTTCACATGATTTAATAAATTCACATGAAATCTTTCTAAACTTTCACCTATATTATGACAATATACGATTACTGATAATTTCATTCTTAACACCTACTTCTCCAAAAAACTATTACAATCCAACTTTCACCTATGTTATAGCACTTAGGACCACAATTCAATGACTTTTTACCTATTAATTAGTGGATGAGTTTACTCTTTTTTGATAGATCCATTATTATTTTTGCTTTTTTATTTATTGGTCCCTTTAAAACAATCCCAAGCAAAATCGAAAGTATCATAAACGCTAACAAGATCATTATGTCTTTCCTTACAGTACTCCACAGTATTCCTCCAGTTGCCTCTCTAAGTAAACTTATTGCATAAGTAAAAGGTAAATATGGATTTATTTTTTGAAAAAACAAAGGCGTTACTTGCACGGGATAAACTCCTCCTGCACCTGAAATTTGAAGGACGAGAAAAATGATACTCATACCTTTACCAACATTTCCGAAAACGGAAACAAGTGTATAGACAATAAACGTAAACACAATGCTAATCAATATCCCAAAGAGAATAAAATAGCCTTTATTCGCTGCATATGTCCCTAATATTAGAAAGTTTCCAGAAGTCACAACTAATGATTGTAAAATTGAAATGGTAACAAAGGTTAAAAACCTACCAAAATAGATTTCACTACTTCTATATTGTTTATTTTCATGCACCTCTGTCGTAAGTAATGAAACAAGTAGCAAGGCTCCAACCCATAAAGAAAGTGTCGTGTAAAAAGGGGTCATGCCAGTTCCATAGTTTGGAATTGGAAACAACCTCTCTTTTTTGATCTCGATTGGATTTGAATAAAAATCACTTACTTTCTCAATATCTGTACGAAGGAAATTAATTAAATCCTCAAGGCTCCCTTTCTCTTTAGCTTTCCGTATTTCATAAGCAAGTCTACTAATTTTATTTTTAATAATCGGTAAATCATTTATTAATTGTTCAATTTCTCCCTTTTTCAGAGTTAATAAGTTAGAAGTATTTAAAAGAACGCCATTTATCGTTGGTATGCTCTTCTTTGTATCATCTAGTACAGTCATAATATTTTTCATTGATGTAGTTGCTAATTTACTTACTTCATTTAATTTTGGAATATACCTCGTATCAAACTGATCATTAATTAATGTTAATCTGTTATTTACCGTTTTAGAGATACTAAGCATTTTTTGAAGTATATCGGCCGGTATTTCTTTACCTATTTCCAGGTCATGCTTTATTTCATCTGTTAAAGATTGTAAGTCTATTAAATTTGTTTGAATACTATTTAGTGAGTTTATCTCATTATTTAATGTTACATTAGTATCTAGATTATGAAATGATTGAAGTAATTGCTGAAGTGAACTAAGAGATTTAATTGAACTAGGTAGTTGTCCTTCCAATTCGTTTACCATATCTATTGCGTCACTTTTATTTATGTTTGGATCTTGCAATTGAGTAAGTATGTTCTCGATGGTTGAAGCCTGATGTTGAAGCAATAAGAAAGATTGTTTAATAAACGGAATTGAATTTTGAATTGATTGATCAAGTTTAGTTAAAAAAGAATTCATATTCGTCGCTAGTTTTGAGCCACTAGAGGCTAACTCATTTATTCGAACCAAATCTTTTTTTGCTGTTTGTATGACTCCTTGTATTTTATCAAAATCATTTAATGCATTTTTTACTCCTTTTTCTATTTCAGGTAAATCTTTATCGAGTAATAAAATTGTTTTTTCTACTTTTTTTAATAATGGTAAATTCGCTTGTAAATCAATACCGATCTTATTAAATTCAGTCAATACTTCCTTACTTACTGTTTTCTCAAATTTCTTTGTTATCTCACTAGCAATACCAGAAGCACCTTTTTCAGTATATTTTGGTGCAATGATATTAAGCTTTTCATTTACCTGATATACTAACTCTGGTTTTTGCGGGTTGTCAGTTAATACTGTGCTTATTTTTCTCGAAAAATCACTAGGTATTAAAATACTAGCATAATATTTTCCTTGTTTGACTCCTTCATGTGCTTCATTCCTATTTTTAAATACCCATCCTAATGTCGGAGTTTCCTTTAACGACTGTACAACTTCATTTCCTATATTAATCTTTGAACTTAATACATTCGCTCCATGATCCTCATTAATAATTGCGATTTTAAGTCCTTTTGTATTTCCGTATGGGTTCCAAGACGACTTTATATTAAACCAAGCATACATAGATGGAAGAATGATTAGCCCAATAATAATTAATAATGCCGCCCAATTCGTTACGATTCTTTTTAAATCACGCAAATAGATTTCAACAATTGAATTCACTGACATTTCACCTAATTTTAGTTTAATGTACCTAGAACTTAGATTTCATGAGTTGACCTAGGTACTCCACTTTTCTATTTTTCGTAGTATGCAATAAATGATGGCAATCTATACAAAATTCTGTCTAATTATTAGGCCGTTTTTGTAAACCTTGGTGCTATTTGAAAAAGTTTTTATTAATAGGTACCACTATTAAAAAAAGACCCTCATTTCCATCAAAGTGGAAACGAAGGTCCTTAATTAAATCTATTTTTCACATTAATCTATAACTATTCCCATCTGAATGTTTTAGCAGCAATTAGGAAACTGACGATCATCCAAACACATAACCAACCAAAATCTGATACTAAATCACCAAAGGTTGCGCCGATATTCATTATATCCCGCATGGCAGTTGATAAATGTGTAATTGGAATGGTCTTAATGATTGGTTGTAAATATTCAGGCATGTTATTGACAGGGAAAAATACCCCTCCTAAAAACATTAGTGGAAATGAGATAAATCCAGCGATTGGTCCAGCGCTCTCTGGACTTTTTGCTAAGCTCGCGATAATAAACCCGATACTCATAAACGTTAATGTACCTAATACAACAAATAAAACAACTAATAAAAATGAGCCTCTTATGCTTACGTCAAAACCAAAATAGCCTATTAATATCGTTAATATTGCTTGTAAGCTATTTAAGATCAGCCTTGCCGTTATTTGTGCGGCAATAAAAGTAGAGGCTTTTAATGTTGTACCTTGCATTCTTCGTAATACGCCTCGTTCTCTCCATGAAGCAATTTGGCCTGCTACACCATTCATATTATTATTCATGATTTGCATGGCAATAATCCCTGGAACTAAAAAGTCTAAGTAAGAAAGCGTGATTCCTGCTACACCTTTAAATGTTGTCACCACTTTTGGCGTATAGCCTGCCATTTGTTTACTAGCGCCATCTACATTTGCAGTAATTGTTGCTATTCCACCCTGAAGTTGGCCTGCGTTACTTTCATTATAAAGAACCTGTATTTGAGCAGGTGCGTTTTTTTGTTTTGATGTTACTTGATTTTGAAACCCTTTATTTATTAAAATTACAAAATCCAATTTTCCATCGGATAATGACTTTCTTGCCTTTTTTTCGTCACTTTTTTTGTGAATTTTAAGTGATTGTTGTTTGCTCAATATTGACGTGATTTGTTCACTTGCTTGAGTTTTATCATAATCAATTAAATTTACTGAGTAAGTAGTCGAATTACCATTATTAAACATTAATCCGAAAATAATCATAAAGAAAAATGGGAATAATAACGTCCAAATGAGTGCCTGTCGATTTCTTATATAAATTCGAAGTTGTGCTAGTGTAAGTTGATAATAAGCTTTCATTCTTCACGCAACCCCCTTCCAGTCATATTTAAAAATACATCTTCCAAAGTCGCCGATCTAGTCGACAAATCTGAGATTTCCACGTCATGTGCCTTCGTATACTCAAGTAATGCGATTAACGAAAGTTGGAGATTACCTGTATAAAGAGTTACAAAATCGTGATTAATGACTACATTTATTACATTTTCTAAATGAGCGAATTTATCTTCCTTTTCAGGTGATTTTGTTTTAAATTCAATTGCACTCTCTGCTTGAATTGAACTAACTAAATTGTTTGGTGTATCTAATGCAATTAATTTACCTTGATCCATGATACCAATCCTGTCTGCTAATACATGGGCTTCATCCATATAGTGTGTGGACAATACGATCGTTTTTCCTCGTTCCTTTAACTTTAGGATGATGTCCCATAAAGTTCGTCGTGCTTGTGGATCCAATCCAGTTGTTGGCTCATCTAAGAAGATGATTTGAGGATCGTGGATTAGAGCTAAAGCGATAGCCAAACGTTGTTTTTGTCCTCCAGATAATCCTTTTACTAAACTATTTTGCTTTTCTGTTAACAACATTTCATCAATTAGAGGTTGAATCGGTATGTGACTAGGATAAAAACTAGCATATAGTTCAATGATTTCCTTTACTTTTAAAAGTTCAAATAATGAAGTTGATTGAAGTTGAATGCCAATTTCCTGTTTTATTTTTTGTGAATCCTTTCCGATGATATGGTCCGCAATAGTGGCTGTTCCATCATCTGGTTTTCGTAATCCAACTAGCATTTCCATAGTAGTTGATTTACCGGCACCATTAGGACCAAGCAGACCAAACACCTCGCCTTTTTCTACATCAAAACTAATGCCATTTACAGCATAAAAGTTACCATATCGTTTTTTTAAGTTCTTTACTTGAATGATTGAATCCAACTATTTCACCTCGTTTTAAATTCTTAATCTACTTTTTTCATTTTAATTCAATTCAACATTTTTTTAGATTAACCTGTATCAGTATAAACTTCTGAACAAAATAATTTTGTCGAAAAAACAAATTATTATTAATTTTTAATCTTTTGTTTTTACAATATTTCCCAAATAATTAGAATCCTAAGTGATTTATTTAATAAAAATTTACTGAATATATCTAATTATTTTTTTACTCTTTATTACTTTATTGTAACTCCTATGTTGTCTCTCTGTAATAATCATCGGTTACAATATGGGGGCAATTAACTAATGAATAGTTAGGTGATCTTATGAAAATCGAACGAGAAACATGGTTAGATGTGGCCAAGATGATTGGTATCTTATTGGTTGTTTATGGTCATTCAACTGAAGGACCGAAGTCTATTACATTTATCTATTGGTTCCATATGCCACTATTTTTCATGATTAGTGGATACTTATTTAAACCTGTAAATACGATAAGTGAACTTAAATTCTATATTAAAAAACTTGCTCTTAGATTGCTTGTTCCATATTGTACGTATTTAATCCTTTTTAGCCTATATAATGTAGTTCTCCAATTGAATGCATCGACGTTTAACTTGTCTAATTTACTTGATGAAGTAGGATCTTTATTAATAGGTGGCCGTTTTATTACCGGAGTCCATGGGGTATTTTGGTATGTAACTTGTTTATTTATTACGCAAATATTATTCTCGCTAATTTGTTTATATTTCAAGAAGAATAGTACTCGTTTACTAATCATCACTTCATGTTATTTACTTGCTCACTTTGAAACAATTAAGCTTGTACATGAGTTCGGAAAAACTACATTTAATCAAATCGCTATTCCTTGGAATATGGATGTTGCATTTCTTGCAGTTTTCTTTTTAGGATTAGGATTTTTCATCAAAAAATTAATCTCATCCATTCCTAATTATATTGGTATAAGTTGTTTTATCTTAAGCATAATCTATATGGCTCTGTATAATCTAAATAAATTGGATTATCATCTTAGCTTAAAGTATTTAAGATATGATCATTTATTTTTAGATGCTCTGATTCCAATCACAATGACTATTGCCGTATTTTATTTATGTCAAAAGATCTCTAATATTAAAATGATACAATCTTGTACACTTTTAGGGAAAGAATCCTTAACTATTATGTATATTCATATCTTTGCAAATGCAGTGTTATCACAGTTTTTCGATTATGGTCCGTTATTCTATACAATAATTGGAATAGCCGTACCTTTGCTATTAAAAAAATTTATTATCGAATCTCAACCGTCGATTCGACCTTTCTTTATCGGCTTAAATGCCAAGCGTCGATTAAAGGTTCGAACTGCATAAAAATAGCCCTATTATCTAGGGCTATTTTTATTTTAGGATGTACTAAAAGATTGTTAATTTCCACTTCAGGATGCTCACTTTTCGCGTGGCGTGCCCTGAGGCTCCTTTAGCACTCTTCGTCTTGTGTGAGTCTCAACTGACACTCTACCCCCACAGGAGTCGAGCACCTTATGATCCAATCAACCTAACCTATCTATTGATTATCTTCTCAACGTCAACCTAACTATAAAACAAACTTTTAAAGGTAGCCTTTATTTAAATATCACAATATTCATTAACAGAACCTTATTTTAAGGTAACTGTAGCTGCATCTGCTCCTGCTTGAACTGGTCCAGTTGCTTGTACATTGATTTTTTCTAACATATCTCCATTTGTAAAGATAACCGGAGTAATGATGCTTTTTGCATTTTCTTTTATGTAATTCATATCAAATGTTAAAAGTTGGTCACCAGCTTTAACTGCTTGACCCTCTGTTACATGCGCTTCAAAACCTTCACCATTAAGCTTTACAGTCTCTAATCCAACATGAATTAAGACTTCAACACCTTCATTCGAACGAATTCCAACTGCATGTTTTGTATGGAAAACTTGTACAATTTCTCCGTCCACTGGTGAAACTACTTTACCTTCTGTTGGTGTAATAGCAAATCCGTCTCCCATCATTTTTTCTGCAAAAACAGGATCTGGAACTTCAGATAATGTATTCATTTCTCCAGTTAATGGTGCTTTAATTACAATCTCTTTTGATGCTGTTGTCGATGGTTTAGCTGTAGTTTGTTGTTCACTTTCACCTGAACCAAACATTTTTTTTAATTTGTTAAACATATAATTCACCTTTTCTTTAATTTATAGATTCCAATCTTATCATTATCTTTTAAAAAAAAATAATACTAACTATCCTATCAGAAAAGCTGACTATTTGCTTGTTATTTAATGAATTTTTAGTGAAATTTTCATAAAATAGACTGAATCTATAAAAAAAGAAATGAATCTAAAAATCCATTTCATAGTAATATTTATGCTTTGTTATATGCTTCAATAATTGCTTCTAAAGATAATTCAGATGTAGAAGGGTAAACAATGTCTGCTTTTGCTAGTGTTTGCTCTGAACCTACACCTACAGCGAACATGCCTGCTCCTTTGATAGAATCTACACCTGCAGCTGCATCTTCTATCCCAATGCATGCGTTTGGCTCTACATTTAATAAACTCGCGGCAGTTAAGAAAATCTCTGGATCTGGCTTTCCATTTGTAATTTTCGCTGCGTCAACAATTACATCAAACTGATCTGTTAACCCTAATGATGTCATTACGGCTAAAGCATTTTTACTTACTGAAGCCAAACCTAATTTTAATCCTTTATCTTTTATATCAGCAATCAACTTTTCGATTTTTGGTAAAATATCAGTAGGCGAGATATTTTGAATTAAAGAAACATAATGTTCATTCTTCTTTTCTGCTAACGTCAATTTTTCCTCAATAGAAAAATCATTCTGTTTATTTCCTAGTGCAAGAATTTTATCAAGTGAATCCATGCGAGATACACCTTTTAATTCCTCATTAAACTCACGAGTAAATGGAACACCTACATCTTCTCCTAATTGCTTCCATGCTAAATAATGGTATTCAGCAGTATCTGTAATTACGCCATCTAGATCGAAAATGACCGCTTGTACTTTTTTTGACATTTCTTTTGCTCCTTTAATCATTTATACCCTTTTACAAAAAAGCCAGAAAGAGAATTACTCTCTCTCTGAACTTATTGTTTTATTTTTGTAGTGCTATTTTGAATTGACCATTCTCTGGAAGATTCACTTCGTTTCCGTATAGCTTCATTTGAAGAGAAGGTCCATTTTGAGTAATGACAACATTTGTTTGATTTACTTCAATTGTTAATCTGTGCTTACGATAAACAATATTAAATGAATATTGATTCCAAGCCTCCGGTATAAATGGTGCAAATGATAACGATTCGTTTGCTGTTCGCATTCCTGCAAATCCTTGAACAATTGCTAACCATGAACCCGTCATGCTTGTAATATGAAGTCCATCTTCCGTATCATTGTTGTAATTATCTAAATCAAGTCTTGCAGTTCGATTATACATTTCATATGCTTTTTCTTCCAAACCTAATTCAGACGCTAAGATGGAATGAATACAAGGAGATAGTGATGACTCATGAACTGTCATTGGTTCGTAAAACTCAAAGTTTCTTCGCTTTTCTTCAATTGTAAAGCGATCATTTAAGAAATACATACCTTGTAGCACATCTGCCTGTTTAATAAAGCAACTTCGTAAAATACGGTCCCATGACCAGTTTTGATTTAATGGACGATGCTCTGGAGCTAACTGATCAGCTGTCATTAAATCTTTATCAAGAAACGTGTCATGTTGAACAAATACATTTAATTCTTCATCAAATGGGTAGTACATTTTATTTATAATATCCTGCCATTTCGCCAACTCTTCGTCTGAAATAGTTAAGCCTTCCAAACGATCCGTTTGATCAATTTCTTTTAAATAGTTTATAACTTCTAAAGTATATTCTAACGTCCAACTAGCAATAAGATTTGTATACCAGTTATTATTTACGTTATTTTCATATTCATTTGGTCCAGTTACACCGTGCATCATATAAACATCTTTCTTTTTATTATAGTGCACTCGGTCTGCCCAAAATCGAGATATACCCGTTAAGACATCTATCCCTAGTTCATGTAAATACTCTTTATCACCTGTATAGTTTACATAGTTATATACTCCATAAGCGATAGCTCCATTACGGTGTATTTCTTCAAATGTAATTTCCCATTCGTTATGACATTCGATTCCTGTAAATGTTACCATTGGATATAATGCGCCTTTTAAACCTTGTTGTTTTGCATTATGAAATGCGCCTTCTAGCTGATTATGACGATAAACTAATAAATTTCTTGAAACTTCTTGCTCTGCAGTCGATAAATAAAGCGGTATTGCATATGCTTCTGTATCCCAATACGTTGCCCCACCGTATTTTTCACCAGTGAATCCTTTAGGACCGATGTTTAATCGTGCGTCTTCTCCATAATACGTTGAAAATAGTTGGAACAAATTAAAACGAATTCCTTGTTGAGCTTCAGCATCCCCGTCTATTTCAACATCAGCGATCTCCCAACGTTCTAACCAACCCTTTTTATGATCCTCTAATTCAGCAGCAAATCCTCTTCCAACAGCTTTTTGCACAATGGATTTACCTTTTGAAATTAACTCATCAGTCTCATAGTCACGATCTGTTGTTACGGCTACGTATTTTACTAGACTGACTGTTTCTCCCTCGGGAACATTTACTTCAATCACATTTTCCACGTACTCATCTTTTTCATTCGTACTTACTGAAAGAACCTCAGCTTTTTCTGTATGAACTGTGATGCTCATCGTTGTAGCAATTTGAAATCTAGGTGCACCAAATGGATTGTCTTTCGTTTGCATCTGTAGACTTCCACAGTATTCTCCAACATTTCTATTTATTTCTAACCAGAAATCTTCATCATAATTCGAGTCTTCATTACGAATATCACCATCTAAATAAGGTACAAATGTAATTTTTCCAGTGTAATTTTTCGCAGTAACTGAATAGTTAATTGCTGCAAGTTCTTTTTTAGCAACTGATAAAAAACGAACAACTTCAATTTCTGTTTCTTTTTTATTATGCAGAACTGTAAATTTACGTATTAGAACACCATGTTGCATGTCTAACTCACGATAGAATTCTCTTACGTCAGCTGTAAATAAATCTAGTTCCTCACCATCGATAAAGATATTAATCCCTATAAAATTTGTGGAATTAATTACTTTTCCAAAATAGTTTGGATACCCATTTTTCCACCAACCAACACGTGTTTTATCAGGAAACCAAACACCTGCGATATACGAACCTCGATGAAAGTCACCTGAATATTTTTCTTCAAAATTCCCTCTCATCCCCATATGTCCGTTACCTAAACTAACCATACTTTCTGCAAGTCGAAACTCTTCTTTATGCAATTCTGTTTCAACGATTTTCCATTCGTTTACATCAAATAGTCTTTTCATTATTTTCACCCATATAAATTAATATTTTTTGTTAACGGTTACAATTCTATGCAAGCGCTTTCGCAAAATAGAAAAAATTTTTGATAAATTTTCCACAAAATCTATTATAAAGCATTTTCTGAAAAAAGAAACACCTTACGTATTATTGTAGGTTAGTTTACACAATATATTATTCTACAAATTGCGCGCTTTTGTTATCAATTTAAATCGGCTTCCAATTTGATTATCAAAATAGTAGATTAATTTATGATAAAATAAATAAAAACTGACAATTCATCCATTTCCAAGGAGCGTTCACTATGTCTGATATGGTCCCCTTATTGTTTTCTTTCAAAAATAAAAGAATAGTTATAATTGGTGGCGGGAAAATAGCTTTTCGAAAAGCGAAATCGTTTGTTAAAAGTGGGGCTACAATTACAATAATTAGTCCAGAAATTGTCGAAGAATTTAATGAGTTTCCGTCTATTTTATGGATAAAAAAACATTTTGAAAAAGAGGATATCACTGATGCCCATGTCATCATTGCAGCAACAAATGATCAAAAGATAAATAATTATATAAAAGAATGTACTTCCGATTTTCAGTGGTTTAGTGATGTGAGTGATCAAAATAAAAGTGACTTCCACACACCTGCCGTTGTTAGAAGAGGTGATTTAGTTATATCCGTTTCTACTTCAGGTAAAAGTCCGATTTTATCCAAAAAAATAAAACATGAATTAGAAAATTACTTCGATGATCATTTTTTTAAAATAGTTAATGAATATGGAGAACAAAGAAAAAAACCAGGCAAACAGTAATGTGCCTGGTTTTTATTTATTTTTTGAATTTAGCTAAAGCTTCAGCAAACGGATTATTGAATGGTTCATCGTCTTGATTAGTTTGTTGTTTTAAATATTTTTGTACATCTCGTTTAGAGACTTTACTATTCTTCTCTTTTGAGCGTCTTTCTTTAAAGGTTGAAAGTTTTTCTCTATGACCGCATCCACATACAAAAATTTGACCTTCGCCTTCCCCTTTTAACTCTAAACGCTTGTGACAATTAGGGCATCTAGCATTGGTAGATTGTGAAATTGTTTTTCGATGGCCACATTCTCTGTCCTGACAAACTAGCATTTTGCCTCTTTTACCATTCACTTCAAGCATTAACTTTCCACAGTCTGGACATTTTGTACTGCTCATATTATCGTGCCTAAATTTTTGATCTGTTTGTTTGACTTCGTTCACTGCTTTAGCAGCAAATTGGATCATTTCATTCATAAATTTATCTTTTGATAATGTGCCTTTCGATATGGCTTGAAGTTTTTGTTCCCACTCAGCAGTAAGTGCTGGTGATTTTAATTCTTCTGGCACTAACGTTAATAATTGTTTTCCTTTATTTGTAATAAAAATGTCTTTTCCCTTTTTCTCTATTAAAAAGCTACTGAAAAGTTTTTCTATAATATCAGCTCGGGTAGCAACCGTACCTAGACCGCCCGTTTCACCGATAGTCTTTTTTAAATCTTTGCTTTCTCCAGACATAAAATGAACAGGATTTTCCATAGCACTTAACAGCGTCGCTTCGTTAAACAGCGCAGGAGGTTTTGTATATCCTTTCGTTTCTATATATTTTTTAACTTCATATAGATCTTTTTCATTCATTATTGGAAGCTTCTGATCTTCATTTTGATCATTTTCTTCCTCATCCTGAAAAACTTCTTTCCAACCAAGTGAAAGAACACGTTTTCCTTTTGCAATAAATGTTTGACCATCAATCTCTGCAATGACCTTTTTCTGTTCATACTCGAATGGTGGCAGTAACACAGCTAGAAATCTTCTAACAATCAATTCATAAATTTTAAATTCCTTTGAAGACAGTTCGCTTAGAATAGGCGCTTGTTCAGTCGGTATAATCGCATGATGATCTGTAACCTTCTTATCATCTACAAAGGATTTATTTCCTTTAATAGGTTGATTAATCAATTTCATGATGATCTTCCCATAAGGTTTCATATTACATGCAAGTAATCGTTCTTTTAATGTCCCTACTAAATCTGTCGATAAGTAACGAGAATCCGTTCGAGGATATGTGACGATTTTATGGTGTTCATAAAGCTTTTGCATAATTGATAATGTTTCTTTTGGTGAAAAGTTATATCTTCTATTGGCTTCACGTTGAAGTTCGGTTAAATCATATAACTGAGGTGCATATGATTTTTTTTCAGTAGATGTTACTTCTTTAATTTTCAGTTGTTTTCCTTTGATCTTCTCAATTAATGATTGAAGTTCCTCGCTTGATTTAATTTTCGGTTCATTCGTATGACTATTTTGCCATGTAAATGTTACATTGTTTGCTAAAAGCTGTAATCCGTAAAAAGTTTGTTGCTTAAATGCTTTTATTTCTTTTTCTCTTTCTAAAATCATTGAAAGAGTTGGTGTTTGCACCCTCCCACATGAAAGCTGTGCATTATGTTTACAAGTGAGAGCACGTGTTGCATTTATGCCTACTATCCAGTCCGCTTCTGCTCGAGCAACTGCTGATTTATATAAGTTCTCATATTCTCTTCCGCTTCGTAAGTTTTCGAAACCTTTTTTCACAGCTTGATCTGTTGCAGAGGAAATCCATAATCTTTTAATAGGTTTGTTTACTTTTGCTAGCTTTAAAATCCATCTAGCCACAAGTTCACCTTCACGTCCTGCATCGGTTGCAATAACAATTTCTGATACATCTTTTCTTAGTAATTGTGCTTTTACTGAATGAAATTGTTTACTCGTTTTTTTTATTACAACTAACTTTAATGCTTCAGGAATCATTGGTAAATCTTCTAAATTCCATGACTTATATTTTTGATCGTAACCTTCTGGGTCTGCTAGTGTAACAAGATGTCCTAATGCCCACGTTACAATATATTTTTTACCTTCTAAATAGCCGTTACCCTTCTGATGACATTCAAGCACTTTTGCAATGTCTCTTGCAACTGAAGGTTTCTCAGCTAATACAATTGTTTTCGTCATATCGTACTCCTTACTTATTGATCCATTCTATTCGTACTAACTTTATCATTTCTATTTATAGAATTCCATGTATGAAATATCAACAATCCATTTGTACTTCCTGTGTGAGTAGCGGGACAAGGGAGGCACACCCAAGGAGTAATAGCTTGGAAGAAGTTCTGCGGTTGCTCCACGGGAAGTGAGGATCCTGGAATAAAAATCTATTTATTACTTTCCTAAATAGCTCAAAAGTTAAGTAAATACCCTAAAGTAATTTAGAAAAATACGTTCATTTCATAACTTTGTACTAACTTGTACATATTATCTAATAATATATTTTTGGAAGATATTTACCTTCTATTGGTTTATCTTCTCAAACATCTCAGGAGGAATGTCATGAACTATTTGATAGCATTACTTGGGCTAGTAATTACTCTTGCATTTGCTTATATTGCTAGTACAAACCGAAAAATCATCAAAATACGGCCAATTATCATCATGATCGTTCTACAAATCATATTGGCATACTTACTTCTTAAAACTAAGTTCGGCATCATTATTATTCAAGGCATTGCAAAAGTGTTTGATAAATTATTGCTTTATGCAGCAGATGGAGTTAACTTTGTTTTCGGTGGAATAGCAAACAAAGGGGCATTTGTATTCTTTTTAAATGTACTACTACCAATTGTATTTATCTCCGTACTGATTGGAATTCTTCAATACACAAGAATCTTACCTTTTATTATGAAAGGGATTGGCCTACTATTAAGTAAAATTAACGGAATGGGAAAATTAGAATCTTATAATGCAATTGCATCCGCGATTGTTGGACAATCTGAAGTTTTTATCACAGTTAAAAAACAACTTGGTCAATTAGCACCTTATCGATTATATACTTTGTGTGCTTCAGCTATGTCAACTGTTTCAATGTCAATCGTTGGGGCGTATATGACAATTATCGAGCCACGATTTGTTGTTACAGCAATTGTATTGAATTTATTCGGCGGATTTATTATCTCCTCAATTATTAACCCTTATAGAGTTTCACACGAAGAGGATATTTTAGAGGTGCAAGACGAAGAAAAACAAACGTTTTTTGAAATGCTTGGCGAATATATTTTAGATGGATTTAAAGTAGCAATAATTGTTGCTGCTATGCTAATTGGATTTGTTGCACTTATTTCATTAATAAATAATTTATTCGATCTTATTTTCGGAATCACATTCCAAGAGATACTTGGCTATGTGTTTGCTCCAATTGCATTTTTAATGGGTGTACCATCTTCGGATATCGTCAAAGCTGGAGGAATTATGGCCACTAAACTTGTAACGAATGAATTTGTTGCAATGGATTCATTAGCAAAAGTTGCACAAAGTTTTAATCCAAAAACAGTCGGTATTATTTCAGTCTTCCTTGTATCATTTGCTAACTTCTCTTCAATTGGTATTATTGCCGGTGCAGTGAAAGGCTTAAATGAGAAACAAGGTAATGTCGTTGCACGCTTTGGACTAAAATTATTATATGGTGCTACATTAGTAAGTGTTTTATCAGCGATCATTGTAAGTGTTGTACTAACTTAACGAAAAGTAGATATGTCTTATTTTTATTACGACGAGCATAAAGGGAAAATTCCCTTTATGCTTTTTTTTTTGGAATTTTATAATCTCTTTTCAAAATTAAATTAAAAGTTTACAACATGGAAACATCCTATGACAAAATTAGAAACATTTTAAATATATGATACAAATATCAAGATTCTAGGAGAGTGATATGAGGAAAAAATTTTTTCTTGTGGGGGTAATGATTATTCATAGAGTAAATTCTTTTCATTTTTAGTTAATCATTTTTTTGCAGAAATTTGACGTTTTATAATTCTAAAAAAATAAAGGATTTAAATAGATTAAAAGCAAATTTAGTAAGTAATTCCAATTATAAGGAGAGAGACAATGACCAATAAGATTTTATCCACACTTCTGGGGATGTTTTTATTCCTTTTACCAACAGCAAATGCTACTTCTTTAACATCGGATTTTACAGGTGAATTATCAAACTATATAGACAATCTTACTATAAATACAACTGAGACTACTTTTGGACAATCCATCGAAATTGGATTAACGACTAAAAAAAGTTTTGAAAAAGTTGTGTTAACTTTTTCAAATGGACAACAAAAAAATGAAGCTTCGCTCGTGAACACAACTAATAATTACTATTCCGGAAAAATAAAAATTACTAATTCATTTACTACAGGGGTTCACCAACTAACCTCTATTACATTAGATGGTAAAAGTCTACCAGTTGCAGACTCTAACGTTAAATTCATGATTGTAGATTTACCAGCTCCAACGATTAGTCCAATTTCTAATAAATCTACATCAATCAATGGAACTTACTTGTCGAATAGTACTGTACAAATCTTTTCTAATGATAAATTGCTTAAAACTTTACAAACAGATCAAAAAGGTTCGTATATGTATGGAATTAAACCGATTAAAGCATTTACGAAAATCAGTGTCATTGGCGTTACAGAGGGCCTAAAAAGCCAAATTAATAGTTTAACAGTTTCTGACGCGATTGCACCTACTATTGTTTCTATTACTTCTGTTTCGGACCAAACACAGAACCTAATTGGGAAATCTGAGCCGTCTGCGATTGTAAAAGTTTACTTTAATAAAAAACTTATCGGCAATAGTATTGTCCCTCCTTCAGGGAAATTTAGTATCAAAATTAAAAAGCAAAAAGCTAATTCACTTCTTGAAGTCATAGCATTTGATAAGAGTAATAATCAAAGTAAACCTGTTTCTGTTCAGGTGTTAGATCGAACAGCACCTTCTATACCAACTGTTCTACCGATAAAGGAAAATTCATCAACTGTTAGTGGGAAAACTGAGCCAAATTCAGTAGTTAAGTTATACATCAATAATCGATTTACTTCGAAAACAACTGCTTCAACTAGTGGTAGTTATTCATTTAAGGTTAGTAAATTAAAGGCATATACTGGTGTGAAGGTATATTCAATTGATTCGGCTGGAAATCAAAGTAAAGCTTCTTATAGTGAAGTAAGAAGTAACCAACCTCTTTCAAACGGACAATTAATCATCGTTAACACTCAGACAAATAAACTCACTTATTATAATAAAGGTAAACTTGTTAAAACATTTAGAGTTGCAACAGGAAAATCTTCTACACAAACGCCAATAGGGAAGTTTAAGATATTAAATAAAATAAAAAATCGACCTTGGTATAAGGAAAATATCCCAGGTGGTAGTCCAAACAATCCACTTGGTAAACGTTGGATGGGAATAAGCGCTGGATCTTCTCCTGGTAGTTCATACGGTATTCATGGAAATAATAATGAAAGTTCTATCGGTAAATCGGTAAGTCATGGGTGTATCCGTATGCATAACAGTGAGATAGAATGGCTTTTCGAGCAGATAAAAGTAGGAACAACCGTTATTATTGCAAAGTCCTCGAATTCAAACGGTAAAATTGCTCATTCATATGGAATTTCAATCTCTTAAAAGGGCAAACCATTATGGTTTGCTTTTTTTATAGATTAATAGTTTAAAAGGAATGTAATAATACTGATAGCATTCTTTTCATGAATCATTGATAATATTAAATAAAAAGGAAATAGTCTGAAAATGAGAGGGGTTTACCAATTTTGAAAAAGTACTTACCACTATCTATATTATTTTTTGGCATTATTTATATTTTTTTAATACCTTCAGAACCAATCAGTTTAAAGATTTTATTTAAATTAATACCAATGCTATTAATCATCTACTATGCTTTTTCGCAAAAGCCTTATCTGTCTTCTAAGTATCGAACCTTGATTATAACCGGTTTGACTTTTTGTATGATTGGAGATGGAACACTAATCTGGTTTGTAGTTGGATTAAGCGCTTTTTTGATTGGACATTTATTTTATACAGCAGGCTTTATTGTAAACTGGAACTACTCACACATACGAATGGTTTCACTCATTCCAATTGGAGTATATGCATTTTTTATGTGCACAAATTTAGTTCATGCTTTAGGTGATAACGGACAAGATAATTTAACAATGCCTGTTATAGCATATACAGTTGCTATTTCAACCATGGTCTTTACAGCGATTATGACTGGAAATAAATGGGCAATTGCAGGAAGCGTTTTATTCATTATTTCTGACTCCATTCTATCTTGGGATCTATTTGTGGAATCGATTCAGTACAGTAATGAATTAATTATGATTACATACTATTGTGCACAATTTTTAATTGCGAAAAGCTTATTTAAATCAAAATCGTTAGCATAACATTTTACTTTCAAATATCGAACAAACTACAATATAGGGGTAACATGATTTTAAAAATAGGCTCTGTTAATATATATTGTTGATATTTAAATAAAAGCTTCCTTTAAGAGACTGTTTTTATAGTTAGGTTGACGTAAAGAAGATCGATAAATATAAGAATTTGATTGGAACGTAAGGTGCTCGACTCCTGTGGGAGTTGCGGGACAGTTGAGACCCCGCAGGCGCATGGCGTCGAGGAGGCTAAAGCAGCACGCCCCACGGAAAGCGAGTATCCTGAAGTGGAAATCAACAATCTTTTTTAACAGAGCCTAAAAATAAAATGTAAGCGCATTATTTTATTTAAGAAAAAGGAGATTATTGTAATGAAAAATGAATTAATTAGTCGTTTAATGAGTTATGCAAAAGTCGATACCCAATCCAACGCTAGTAGTGAAACATGCCCTTCTACTCCAGGACAACTAACTTTAGGCCGCATGCTAGTTGAAGAATTAAACAAGATAGGATTAGTTGACATTACAATGGATGAAAACGGATATGTAATGGCTACTTTACCAGCTAATTCGGAAAAAGACATTCCGACAATCGGATTTTTAGCCCACTTGGATACTGCAACAGATTTTACTGGTAAAAATGTTAATCCTCAATTAGTCGAAAATTATGATGGTAATGACATTGTACTAAGTGAGGAATTAAATATTATTTTATCTCCTAGTCATTCACCAGAATTAAGCAATTATAAAGGTCATACTTTGATGACAACAGATGGTACGACTTTATTAGGTGCAGATAATAAAGCTGGAATCGCTGAAATTATGACTGCAATGGAATATCTAATTCAACACCCAGAAATTAAACATGGCAAAATTAGAGTAGCTTTTACTCCTGATGAAGAAATCGGTAGAGGTCCACATAAATTTGACGTAAATGCATTTGATGCAAAATACGCATACACAATGGATGGCGGGCCACTTGGCGAGCTTCAATATGAAAGCTTTAACGCCGCTGGTGCAACAATTACTGTAAAAGGTAAAAGCGTGCACCCTGGAACAGCTAAAGGTAAAATGATTAACTCCACAAAGATTGCAATGGAAATAAACAATTTATTACCACAAGAAGAAGCTCCGGAATATACAGATGGCTATGATGGGTTTTATCATTTAATCTCAATCGATGGTGATGTAGAGCAGACTAAGATGCACTATATTATTCGTGATTTTGATAAAGAGAAATTTAATAACAGAAAAGAAACACTAACTAATATCGTAAATCAATTAAAAGAAAAACATGGAGAAAATAGTATTACCTTGGAAATCAAAGATCAATACTTTAATATGAGAGAGAAAATTGAACCTGTCATGGAAGTTGTTGATATCGCTTATGAAGCAATGAAAAATTTAGATATCTCCCCTATCGTTGAACCGATTCGTGGTGGAACTGATGGCTCACAGCTTTCATATATGGGATTACCTACTCCTAATATTTTCACAGGTGGGGAAAACTACCATGGTAAGTTTGAATACATTTCTGTCGATAACATGATTAAGGCAACCAATGTCATGATTGAAGTAATAAAATTGTATGAGCAAAAAGCAAACTAATTATTGGTAAATATGTCTCTCATAAAACCTATTAGGAACAAATAAAATAAAGGGGATGTCTCTTAGGTCAATTATTTATGACCAAGAGACATCCCTTACATTTTTTTAGAAGCTTTGATATATTAATATTTTTGTTTGATTTCGTAAAATTTGATGCTATTAATAATGAATTCCTTGATTTCCACTCCAGGATGCTCCCTTTCCGTGGGGCGTGAGCTGAGCCTTCTCGCTACTCCCACAGGAGTCTCGCACCTTCCGTTCCAATCACAATATTTATTTTCAGTTTGACCTAAAAGAACCTATTTAAAAACAACAATCCTTTATAAAAGAGCGATAATTTTACATAATTAAAATCAGTATATTTATCTCTTTTGGACAAGCTTTTTTTATTTAAGTGATACATTCTCACTTCACTTCACTTTACGAATAAAGACTACTTTTAAATAGTTACCTTCTTTAAACTGTTTATTTACTCGGAAATCATTTGGAAGTGAAAATTCTTCCATCAGTTTGTACTGTCCATCTAATTCTTGAAACGCAGTGTCTATAAACCCTTTAAACTTATTCATGCCAAAGGTGCTACAATTTGTTGATGCTACGATTACACCATCATCTTCGGTAATCGTAATTGCTTCTTTTAACAGATCCTTATAGTCTTTTTCTGCACTAAATGTATGTTTTTTCGATCTAGCAAAACTTGGTGGATCTAAAATAACCATATCGAAAGTAAGATTCTTTTTAACTGCATATTTGAAATAATGGAACACATCTTCAACTATAATACTCTGGGTACTTGGATCAATTCCGTTAATAGTGAACTGTTCCTTTGTTTTATTTAAGCTCCGATTTGCTAAATCAACACTTGTTGTTTTTTCTGCTCCACCTAAGGCTGCAAAAACAGAAAATGCTCCAGTATAAGAAAAAGTATTTAATACTGACTTGCCATAAGCATATTTATCTCGAATCAGTTTTCGTACCTCTCGTTGATCTAAAAATACGCCTACCATAGCCCCATCATTTAAATAAATTGCAAAGTTGACTCCATTTTCCTTAACGATAAGTGGAAATTCGCCTCTTTCTCCCATTACGAAGTCATCTTCTTCGATATATTGCCCTTTTAAGTCAAATCGCTTTTTTTGATAGATTCCTTTAAAGTCTACTACTTTAGTTAGCGCATCAATGATCATTTCTTTAAATTGATAAATTCCCTCACTGTACCAGCTAATTAAATAAAATCCATCAAAATAATCAATAATTAAGCCACCTATTCCATCACCTTCACCATTAAAAACTCTAAAGGCTGTTGTATCGGAATTTTGATAATACTGATTTCGATTATTGATAGCAAGTCTAATTTTGTCTTCAAAAATTTTCGAACCAATTTCTTCATTCTCTTTTAGGCTTAACAGCCAACCTATTCCTTTATTTTGTTTACCATAATATCCTCTACCAATAAATAGATTACGTTCATCAACAAGCTTAACGATCGTTCCTTCGTTCATTAAATCTTTACTATTAATGATTGATTCTTTCGAAATAAGTGGATACCCATTCTTATAATCTCTTACAAACTTTTGTTTCACTTTTAGATTCAATTCTTTTTTCATATTTCCATCCAGTCATTTTCTATTTTTTTTCATTATTTCCATAAACAATTCAGATTAGTATGAAGTTCACTAATAACTCACTTGTTATGGTAAGTAGTTTTCTCTATTTTTTGTCTTTATTTGTACGATTAAGCATAGTATACACTGTACTTAATAGCAATTTTTATCTGGGCTCAGACTACTTTAATCAAAAAAACCTTATCCATTTGAATAAGGTTTTTTTATTAGTTATTTTGTTGAATTCTTCTAGCAAAATCCACAAATTTAAATTTGTCAGGACGATGTCTCGATTGACCATATTGTAATAGTGAGCCATCGTCTAAATAGACAAATGTATTAACGACTACTACCATATCATAACCGTCTAAGTCTAAATATTTTCGGTCATCTTCTGAACAAGTTTGAACAACTATCTCTTTTTTGGCAAAACCTATATTCAGCATCAAGGTATTTTCAATATAATCAAAAATCGATCCTTCACAAATTTCCTTTGTAAGAAGGTCAATATATATACCATTATAAAATTCCTTATCTAAAATAATTCTCTTACCATCAATTTTTCTTGCTCGAACAACTTTCCATACCGCTGTTTCATCATCAATTTGTAATTGTTCTTTAATAAATTTTCCGGGCTTTACTTTATCAAGCTTTTCTACGATTGTTTCAGCCTTTCTTCCAATTTGTGTCGAAAGTTCTTTGAAACTAATTAATCCAGTAACTGGAAAATTAAATTTAGCTGTATCTAAAATAAATGAACCCTTTCCTTTAACTTTATTAATATAGCCATTTTGCTCAAGCATCTGCAAGGATTTTCTGATCGTATCCCTTGAAACATCAAATTGTTCCATCAAACTTTTTTCCGATGGAATTTTACTTCCGACAGCAAATACACCTTTTTCTATCTGTTCAATTAACCTATGATAGATCGATATATACTTTGCATTCATATTCATCACCTAAGAAAAATTTTATTATATTCTCTCTTTTTTCTCAAGAATGTAACAAATAGATTCATATGGTCGCAAAGTTATTTCAGATAAATTAGGACTTGAATCATTATAATTTGAAATCAAAATACGCTCTTCAAACCCACTAATGTCAATATTCCCAGGTAATGTAAATACCGTGTTTTGATCATAAAAATTATTGATGACAAGTAACTTCTGATTCTCCAAACTGCGAGTATATGCAAATATTTGTGGATGGTCCATAAGTAATGCTTCATATTTACCATTCACTATAATCTCATATCGTTTTCTTAGTCCAATTAACTTTTGATAATGATAAAATATTGAATCCTTATCTTTTAGTGCTTGTTCCACATTAATTTGCTCATAATCTTCACCAGTCGAAATCCAAGGCTCTCCAGTTGTGAACCCTGCATTTTCTGAATCATTCCATTGAATTGGTGTACGAGAATTATCTCTAGATTTACTTTTTAAAATGGCTAAAATATCTTCTTCAGCCACTCCATTTCCTTTTAAAATCTTATAATAATTTAAACTTTCTACATCTCTATATTTTTCAATCTGATCAAACTTAGGATTTGGCATTCCTATTTCTTCACCTTGATAAATATAAGGTGTGCCTCTTAGTAAATGCATTGTAGTTGCTAGCATTTTAGCAGATTCCTTATGAAATATTTGATCATTTCCTATACGAGAAACAATACGTGGTTGATCATGATTGCACCAGAACAATGCATTCCATCCATTACCATCCTGCATTCCAATCTGCCAAGAATTAAGAATATTTTTCAACTCCATAAAATCAAAATCCATTATGGACCATTTTTCACCGTCTTTATAATCAATTTTTAAATGGTGAAAATTAAATACCATCGTTAATTCCTTTTCTTTTGGATTAGAATATTGAATACAATGGTCTATAGAGGTAGATGACATCTCTCCAACTGTTATAATTTCTTCATTTTTGCCAAAGGTCTCTCTATTTAATTTCTTTAAATAATCATGAATTCGAGGACCATCCGTATAATATTTTCTGCCATCCCCATCTTCATCATCAATTAGTTCCTCTGGCTTCGAAATTAAATTAATAACGTCTAATCGAAATCCTTTTACCCCTTTATCAATCCAAAAATTAACGATATCGAACACTTCATTTTGCACTTCAACATTTTCCCAATTTAAATCTGGTTGAGTCTTATCGAAAAGATGCAAATAATATTCGTTTGATTCTTCTACTTTCTCCCAAGCAGAGCCACCAAATTTAGAAATCCAGTTTGTTGGCTCTTTTCCATTTTTGCCTTCTTTAAAAATATAGTAATTTTTATAAGTTTCATCTCCTGCAAGAGCTTTTTTAAACCATTCGTGTTCTGATGATGTGTGATTAAAGACCATATCCAACATAATCTCTATACCACGTATACTTGCAGCCAATACTAGCTCTTCAAAATCTCCCATTGTTCCATATGCAGGGTCGATCCTTCGATAATCTGCTACGTCATAACCATTATCATTTTGAGGAGATACATAAAAAGGAGTAAGCCAAATGTAATCGACACCTAATTCTTTTAAATAATCAAGTTTTTCAGTAACTCCTCTTAAGTCTCCAAAGCCATCTCCATTTGAATCATAAAAAGACTTCGGATAAATTTGGTATACAACACTGTTCTTAAAATCCTTCATTTTGATAATCTCCTTGATTGTAATACTTGAAAGGAAGGAAAATAACTTTTCCTTCCTCTTAAATAATTATGAATTTTTTACTAGCAGTTTTTTCTTATTAAAAATGATTGTTAAAATAAACGGAACTAGAATTGCAATTAACATTGCGACTGAAAACATTCCCATGTGTTTTGGTTGAATTGAGAGAATTCCAGGTAGTCCACCTACTCCAATCGAGTTTGCCATGACGCCAGATCCGACTGAAACAATTCCAGCTATACCCGAACCAATCATTGCTGCTAAGAATGGATAAGCATATTTTAAGTTAATACCAAACATTGCTGGTTCTGTTACACCTAAGTAACAAGAAATAACCGCTGGTATAGAAATTTGCTGTTCTTCTTCATTTTTTCTATTTAAGTAAAGAATTGCTAGAACTGCTGAACCTTGTGCAATATTAGATAAAGCAATCATTGGCCATAAATTCGTTCCACCAAGCTCACTCATTAATTGTAAATCAATCGCGTTCGTCATATGGTGTAAGCCTGTTATTACTAAAGGTGCATAGAAGAATCCAAATACTAAAGCAAATAACCATCCGAAAGAAGAAGTCAATCCAGAGTAAACAACATGAGATATTGCAGAACCAACTTTCCAACCAAGTGGTCCTAATACAACATGCGCAATTAAAACTGTTGGTACAAGTGCTAAGAATGGAACAACAATCATTGATATTGCACTTGGAACAACTTTTCTAATCCCTCTCTCTAAAAATGCTAAGGTGAAACCTGCTAAAATAGCTGGAATAACTTGAGCTTGATAACCGATCATGTCAATCTTCGCGAAACCAAAGTCCCAAACCGGTGCCTCAGCCCCACCTGCTACTGCATAAGCATTTAATAATTGTGGAGAAACAAGTGTGATACCTAGGACGATACCTAAAATTTGAGTTGTACCCATTTTCTTTGTAATCGACCAAGTGATACCAACAGGTAAGAAGTGGAAAATTGCTTCACCTATTAACCATAAGAATGAATGCACTCCAGCCCAAAATTGTGAAGTTTCTACAATCGTTTTTGTTCCATCTTCTAATAACTTAATATCACCAATAACATTTCGAAATCCTAAAATTAGACCCCCTACAACAATTGCAGGAATTAATGGTGAAAAAATTTCTGCTAAATGCGCAAGCACTCGTTGTAACCATGTCATATTCTGTCTTGCAGCAATTTTTGCATCTTCTTTTGAAGATTCCTCTACACCAGCAATTTTCACAAAATCATTATAAAACATCGAAACTTCATTACCGATTATGACTTGAAATTGTCCTGCTTGAGTAAACGTACCTTTAACTAATTTGATCTCTTGAATTTTCTTTTCATCGGCTTTATTTACATCTTTCAAAACAAAACGCATGCGAGTTGCGCAATGAGTTACAGTTGCTATATTTTCTTTACCACCAATGTATTGCAGTAATTGCTTCGCATCATCACTAAAACGACTCATAATAATTCCCCTCCTCAATTTCTCTCTCTATGTATAATTGCTTCTTATCCTGTACGTACAAGATTAGTATATTCTTGTACGTACAGGATTGCAAGCGTTTTTTTGTAACCGTTCCCAAGCCTCTTGGTTTCAGAAATTAAAGCATTATTTATTCTTTGATTCTATCTAGTAACTTATTAAGGTTTAAAGAGGGTATCCGCTCTTATTATTGAACTATATATATAAATGACTTGGAGGTGTTACATGCAAACCCATGATTTACAAGTTGAAATTGAGCAATTAGAAAAAGATATCCTTAAAAAAAAGAAACAACTCTCAAAACTTCGTAAAGCTATACCGGAACAACAGGTAGATAATTATCAATTTCTTACTTCGAACGGAACATCTACAAATCTATTAGAACTTTTTGGAGAAAAAGATGAATTAATTGTTGTACATAATATGGGTAAAAACTGTTCGTATTGTACGATGTGGGCAGACGAGTTTAATGGCGTTTATCAACATATTATTAAAAAAGGAGCCTTCGTACTATCTACACCAGATGAACCTTGCATTCAAGAAGATATTGCTGCTGAGCGTGGATGGATTTTCCCGATTGTTTCCACAAAAAATACGACGTTTAAAAAAGATTGTGGTTTTGAAACTGACGGAAAGGCTCAACCAGGCGTTTCAACTTTTCGTAAAGACAAAGACGGAACAATTTTTCATGTGACAAAAGCATCTTTTGGACCAGGTGATGATTTTTGCTCTGTTTGGCACTTATTAGATCTTTTACCTTCAGGCTCAACAAATTTTCAACCAGCGAAAAAATTAAATGACTATTCACCTTTTCAATTAACAAACTATGTTGCCATTGAAGTAGAAAATTATGAAGAAGCTATAAAGTTTTATGAAAACATAATTGGGATGAAAGTTGAAAAGGTATTTGATGAAGAGACAAAGTTCTCATTAAATGGAACATATTTTTATATTTCAAATAATAAAGACAAGAACGTTTTTTTTGAATTTGCGGTTGATCATTTTGATGAAGTGATCGGCAAATTAAAAGATGAAGGTTGTAAAATAACGAAGGTTTATAATGATAAAAATGTAATGCTTGCAGATCCTTTTGGAATGAAGTTTCACTTATTTGAAACAAGTAAAAATTAGGATTAAAAAATTACGCTGTTTTCGTAAACTTTATTCCTAATAAACAAGAAATTTTTGTCGATTTCTGCTAATGGATGCTAGCTTTCAGGGGCGCGGAATCGCTCATGCGGCTCACACAGAAGTCTCACACATTCCGCTCCAATTATCTTTTTTGTTACCAAGAAAGAATTTATTAATTGTTTATATTGTTTAAGTTAGAATTTATTATGGAATCCATTTTTATGAAGTGAGTGATGTTTATGGCAGAGATTATAAAAATCCGTTCAAGCGTATTTATTCCTGAAGTCCTTTGGATGGCACCTAGAATTGATCCAACTTCGGGTATTCAATTTGAATTTGGGGCAGATGCCCGTGAATTTTCTCCTCATACTGTTAACACAATGCGATCAAGAATCGAACAAGAGGTAATCGTAGACTTTGTAAAAAGAGAGCTCTTTTTACATTGTCAAACAGGCATTACAAAAGCTAAAATTACATATCCTGATGGCAAAGTTGAATACTTATCTGATAAAGCAAGTACTTCCGGTATTACATGCCAACATATTGAGTGGTTGCCTGAATCGGTTCGATTCATTATGCTTGCCTCAGCAAGTAATCCACTTAGACCTAATGCTCCAACGGTTGATTATGCATACGATCTTGAATGCTTTTCAGATGGAATTGTTTCAATTAAAGGACGACATGATGGATTCCCGTGTTATGAAATCTATAAGCAGGTAGATTTTAGTGAATTTCAACTAATTTACCAGCATGATTTTCGAAAAACAGGTGATACACCTGATGCCCTTGATGGTCCTATGGAATATCAGTTTGCTAACGAATTTTAAAACCAATTAAATAACCGGTTCTATCTTTCAATTAATGATAGGAGAACCGGTACGATCTGTTTTCATTATGATAAAGTTTCTTCAGTGTATGAATCAAACACCATACATCCAGCACCTTGAGCAACAACATTATATGCAGTCGTCGATTTCAATACTTGGACAAGGCTATTTGGATAATATTGCATTCTAGTTCGCGCTACTTCGGATGCTACTTCAAAGAATAATGGTTTTGGAACTAATGTACCTCCGCAAATCACTATATCAGGACGGAGTAAAAAAATAAGGTTCGTTAATCCAATTCCGAAATAATAAGCTGCATCTTTGATAACTTCCAAACAAAGATGGTCTTCTTTTTCTAATGCTTCTAAAATTTGGTGGAAATTAATCTCTTCAACGTCACTTACTTCATCTTGTAGATACGATGTCTCTCCACGTTTAATCCGTTTAACAATTTCCTCACGAATGGCTGGAAGACTACTATATGCTTGTAGACAACCATATGAACCACATGAACAACGTTGACCATGAACGTCAATAATCATATGCCCAATGGCCTCATCCATTTCATTTTTATTACTGACCAATCTACCTTGTTGAATAATTCCACAACGAATACCCATATCACTTGAAACAAACACAATGTTATCCGTTATCTTCTCATAATTAAGTCTAAACTCAGCTAAAGCAGCTAAATTTGTACCATTATTAATAAAAACTGGACAACCATTCGATCCTTTTAAGTATTCAACGATGTTAAGCCCTTCCCATCCTCCAGCGAAAAATGTTTTCGAATCCTTAATCTCTGCTTTTTCAAGATCAAATGGATCGAGGACACCTATTCCGATTCCTAAAAGTTTTTCTCTTTGTATTTTATTTTTGTTAAGTAATTCATCAACACTGTTTGTAACAAAATTTAGCGTGTAGATGCCCGTACTTTGATTATTCATTTTTAACTTTTTCGTTTCCAAAATATTTAACTCTAAGTCTAAAAGCAATACTGTTGTATATAGATTCGTAATTTCTACTCCAACTAAATAAAATGCTCTAGGATTTATAACATACATTACGGGTTTTCTTCCGCCGCTAGATATCCCTAGGCCACTATCATATACAAGTCCAGCTTGAACTAACTCATCTAATAAGCGAACACAAGTCGTATGTTTATAACCTGTCATTTCAGTTAATTTATTTACTCTTATAGGACCAAATTTACGTATTAAACTATATAAAATCTTTATGCTCTTAACTTTTGGTGATTGTAGGCCAATAAATTCCTTTAGCATGCATTTCCTCCAAAATGTAGATTACTTGTCACTGTCTTTGTAAACTTTGTTGCTAGTTAACATGGAGAAATGTGGATTTCCACTCCAGGATGCTCGCTTTTTAGTGGGGCGGGCGATGAGCCTGGGCCCACACGATGTGGGTCATGCATGCGTTACGACAGGACGTCGTGGTAATAGCATGCCTACCTTTTGTCGCCTGCGGGGTCTCATCTGTCCCGCTACTCCCACAGGAGTCTCGCACCTTCCGTTCCAATCTTTTTCTTTATTTACAGTTTGCTTTAAAAACAACAATCTTTTAGAAATTACCTTAAACAATTTAAATTAGACTAACCAGTCTTTCTTTTTTCATTTTTGTAAATTAAGTGTTGCTATTCTCTTGTTCATTTTACAGTTTCCCATCAATAAAGACAAAACTTTTTTCCAAAATGATTTTTAGTTTATTTACATTTACAATTGAATCGATTAGACTAATGAAGAAGGAATGATCGTAATCATTACTCCTTTATCAAACTTACTTATGTTATTAATATCAAAATACACTTTATTAACTCAATTAGGAGGAAAAATAAATGCATAAAACAGAACATATTTTAGAAACTAGAGATTTTATTTTAAGTAAAACAAGCTACCGTCCAACAGTTGGATTAATTTTAGGATCTGGATTAGGTACACTTGCTGATGAAATTGAAAATTCAATTACAATTCCTTATAGTGAAGTTCCTCATTTTGCTAAATCGGAAGCAGTTGGACATGCAAATGAATTAGTAATCGGTGAATTAAGAGGTCAAAGTGTAGTAGCGATGAAAGGCCGCTTCCATTATTATGAAGGATTTACTTTAGACGAAGTAACTTTCCCTGTTCGTGTGATGAAGGCTCTAGGAGTCGAAAAATTAATCGTAACTAATGCTTGTGGTGCAGTTAATACAAGTTTTAACCCAGGAGACTTAATGTTAATCACGGATCATATTAATTTAGTTGGAACAAACCCACTAATTGGTCCAAATAATCCTGAATTAGGAACTCGTTTCCCTGATGTTTCTGAAGTATACAATAAAGAATTACGTAGTCTTGCATTGAACGTTGCAGAGAAACAAAACATTTCTTTACAACAAGGTGTATATGCATGGTGGAGCGGCCCTTCTTATGAAACGCCTGCTGAAATCCGTATGATTCGTACATTAGGTGCTGACTCTGTTGGTATGTCGACAGTTCCAGAAGCTATTGTAGCTGTACACGGAAATATGAAGGTTCTTGGTATCTCTTGTCTAACGAATATGGCATGTGGCATTTTAGACCAGCCTCTAAATCATGACGAAGTAATTGAAGTTGCTAGCATGGTTCGTTCTAAATTCGTTAACCTTGTAAAAGGCATTTTAGAAGAAATGTAATATGGAAGACTTTGGATTAAGGCTCTCATGTCTAACGCCAAAATCTTGACATTAAAGTAAAGAGAGTTTAACTCTCTTTACTTATTTTATTTGTAAATGAGGTGTTTTTTTGAGGGGAATACTCTATATCATTATAGGTTCAACATGTTATGGCGTTTTGTCCACTTTTGTAAAATTAGCTTATCATGATGGGTTTAAGGTAAATGATGTTGTTGGAATTCAGATGTTTATTGGAGCACTTTTATTATGGACTATCGTACTTTTTAGTAAACGAAAAAAATCAAATCCAACTATGCCGCAATTTTCAAAGCCTACTAAAAAAGAAATTTTACTTTTAACTATTTTAGGATCTACTACTGGATTAACAGGTATGTTTTACTATCTTTCATTACAATATATCCCTGCGTCATTAGCGATCGTGCTTCTTTTTCAATTCACATGGATAGGTGTATTATTGGAATCATTAATAAACCGTAAACTTCCTGAAAAAAGTAAATTATTATCGCTTATCCCATTAATCATTGGGACTCTTTTCGCTACAAATGTCATTACATCTGGACTTACAATTAATTTGTTAGGATTATTATTTGGGTTATTTTCTGCGATCTCATATAGCATTTTTATTCTCCTTAGTGGCAGAGTCGCATTGCAAACAAATCCTTTTACAAAAACAGCACTTATGATTACTGGTGGTTTTATTATTTGTGCGATCATTCTTCCACCTAGTTTTTTTCTCAATGGAAAATTATTTATCGAAATTACGTTAAAGTACGGATTAATTCTTGGGTTTTTAGGACCCTTTTTCTCAACCTTAATGTTTTCAAAAGGCGTTCCTTTAACTGGCTCAGGGTTAGCTTCCATTTTAGGAGCAACTGAACTTCCAACCGCTATATTAATGTCAGCTTTAGTCTTAAAAGAAGCAATTGGTCCAGCACAGTATATTGGTATTTTTCTTATATTAATTGGAATTGCTCTACCTGAAATTTTAAGGAAAAGAACGCTGCAAGTCTCATAACTGTGCCTACATCGTGTAGGAACAGGAGGCTCATCGTCAGATCCACTAAAAAGCGAGCATCCTGGAGTGGAAATCTACAATTCTCCATGTTTACTAACAACCTTGTTTACAAAAGAGCCCAAAATAAAAATACTTCAAATGTGAATTGTGATTTCTTTTTCTTATCACAACTTTATATTTGAAGTGTTTTTTACTAATGGATATCTATTTTATTTCATAATTATTATCTGATAAGGGCGAGTAATATTGATAACTGTTTTTTCCAAATTGTTTTGCCTGATACATTGCTAAGTCAGCATGTTTTAATAATGTTTTCACATCTTGTCCATCATTCGGATAAACTGAAATACCGATACTTACTGTAACAACTATATCTTTCCCATCTATACTATTTATTTGTTGAATCGATCGGATAATATCAAAAGCGATTTCATCTACTCGTTCTTGCTTGACTTGATCACCTATTAAGATAATTAACTCATCTCCAGCCCATCTAGCGCTGAACCCTTCCTGATCAACAGTATTTTCCAGGCAATTAGCTACTTCCTCTAAAAGAAGATCTCCAATCTCATGACCATATTGGTCATTCACTTGCTTAAAACCATCTAAGTCTAAAAATAGCACAGAGAACTTAGTTTCTTCATCCGCCTGGTTAATTGTCTCTGTTAATCTATCCAATAAATATCTTCTATTTGGAAGTCCAGTTAATTCATCATAATATGCCATTATTTTTATCACTTCGTTCTGTTCAGCAATTTTACCTTCAGCTTTCTTACTTTCATTAAATAATTTTTTATAGTTATTTTCACTTTCAATTACAATTCGATACAGTTCAGTCATTCTTATATACATTTTTGAAAATTCGTAGATCATACCTACCAAGACAATATTTGCTGAAACTAAAGTATTCCATTTTGCAACGTACCACCCAAGACTGTATCTTTGACCCCCACAAAGGACAATTGCAACATCTAAGAAGGACGCTAACAATGCAACACATAACCAAGCCGAGGTTATCGTTCTTGCACGTTTCTTCCAATAAAAATAAATCAAAGTAAGGAGACAAGCCAGTAGAATGGGAGTACCTAAACCATAAATAAATAATGAAGTTAATTTTCCTTCTTTTAAGACAATTGGTAAATAATCGTGAAAGAATAATGTGACAAACGATAGGCCAATTATTAGTAAAAGCACCGTGCCAATCGTAAAAATTGTAGCTATTCTCGCTCTTTTTTCATTGAAAAGTATGTTCTTATATTTTGATTCAACCATTAAATATACAAGAATAAAAATAGGATAACCTAGGTGCCAGAACAGATATAACCAAGGTGCAGTTTGAAGCCCTGCATGGAAAAGGCCATGCTCAGTGAAAACGCCTGGAAAAGTAAGCAAATACATTAGACTCATACCAGACGAATATAGATAACCGGCTGAAAGAATTAGTATTGAAGGTGAACCACTGATTCGAAATTGATTGTATAAGATCAAAGCTGTCATAAGTTCAAAAGTAATTAATGTAGTAAATATTGCAGGTTGATAAGCTAATATTTCTGGTAGTTGCAATTTCGCAAATGGTACACTAATTAACGAAATAATCGTTATAATGGCTGCAACAATATAAACAAATCTGCGCTGATGAGAATTTGTCTTTAAAGTTACTAAACTTTCTACTTTATCTCTAGCCTCTTGCAGTTCTTCCATGCAGACCTCTCCTAAAGTTTTCTTCAACTCTATTTAACTAAAAATTTATGCTATTTTCTTAATAAAAAATTGGTTAAAAATAACTAAAATTCAGATAATACAATATTTACTTTTACATAAAAAGCTTAATACATCCATAATAAATCAAAATTTTTTTAAATTTTAAGCCAAATACCATACGGAATCAAATTAAGTTTACTAGTAATACCATTATATATTCAAATATTTTTTGAATAATAATCTTGATAATCCAAATAATATCTTTGTTAAATTTTAACGGAGGTGTTCTTTTGAAAGTTAGAGATGTTATGTCAAGTAATGTTGAATGTTGTTCAAATCAAGATTCGTTACAATCAGTCGCAAGTAAAATGGAATCATTAAACGTAGGTGCAATACCGGTCGTTGAAAATGGGCAGATAGTCGGAATGATTACAGATCGAGATTTAGCAATCCGCGGAATTGGTCAAAATGGGGGTGGTAGTGCCTCTCAAGTCATGTCTAATAATATTGTGACGATTGATGCGAATTCGAGCCTTCAAGAAGCATCAAATTTAATGGCACAGCATCAAATTAGAAGATTGCCAGTAATCGAAAATGGGAATCTGGTTGGGATGCTTTCTCTAGGTGATTTAGCTGTGACTGAACAGTCCGATAAGAGTGCTGGAGAAGCATTGTCACAAATCTCTCAAAATGATATCCAGTAAATAAGCATGTAAATAAGGACCGTATTAAACACTATACGGTCCCTTTCTTTATGGTTTCAAAGGATTTATTTATTCATTTGAGCAAGAAAGTCTCCAAGTAGACTGTCCATATCATCATCTTCAATAGTTTCCTCCGTTGCAGCCAGTTGACTTTTATCTGCTGTTTCCCAATTAAAATTATCTAGATCATCATCGGATGGGCTTACTTGCACAATATCCTGTTTCTTCTCTATATTTGTTTGTATGCGTGTGTCTCTAGTTTCCCATTCAACTTCTAGATTTTTCACTTCACCTTGAAGATAGAGAGCGTCTTCTATCTCCAAAGCACTACTATTTAAAGATGTAAGGAGGGACACAGTACGGATTGGATTTGATAGTAGTTGATAGACAATACTACCTAATAAGGCCTCAGAGTGTTCATGTTTTAACCAATCTCTTTGCGCCTTACTTAAACTTTTTGGAAGCGGAATCGTAATAGTTTGCCTTTGCCTTGATAATGAATCACTTACTCCATTCATCACATACTCGGCAATTTTACTAGAAAAATTACGTCGCTCGCTTTCCTTAAGCTTTTGTAACTGCCTTATGATTTGATCAGACGTATCGGAAGGGATTCGAAATGTGATAGGCTGTCCTCTCGTCAATTCTTTATCCTTCATAGAATCACCTTATTTTGTCTTCGCCATTTTTTGTTCTTCATTTTGTTTCTCTTTTTGATTTCTTCTAGAAAAATCTGCAATCAGTTTATAATAAGCATTCGCCATCATCCAAATACTTTCTTTTTCGTCTTCAAAGAAATCAATGTTATATCCATCTAAATTATTATTTAACGTTTTAAGATACTCTTTAAGAATAATGGACCCACCACCAATGAAATAACAAATTTCTGTTTGGGAGTTTTTCTGCCACATATTTCTTAAATGACGATACTGCTTTTTCGCTAACTCTAGAAGAATGCGATCTACAATATCATGAACACTTGTCCGATTACCTTTTACCATAATATGATTTCGATCGCTTTTCTTTGTAATCATTTCAACAACATCTCTACGGCTATCTAGCTCGATTCCATGTCTTGATCGAATTTCTTCTCGAATTGCTTCTAGCGATTCAGCAACACCTAAATTAAAGCCTTGTGCCTTATCGTCATCAACCTTTCTATTTTTAATAACAGCTATATCAGTTGAAAGCCCGCCTATATCTTGAATAAGTATTCTCTTATCAATAAGTGACTTATTAATGATATTTAAATGATTATCCATCACAAGATTTATAAAAGCTGCGAATCCTTCAGGATAGACTTTCACCTCTTCAAATTTGATATTTATCTTCAATCCTTGATGCTTTGGAGTTACTAAAAACTCCACTTGATGGACTGAGCTTAATAACTTAGATCGATAACCTACATCTTTTCCTTCCTTTACCTCTCTTAGAGGTAGGCCTGTCCCTAATATATACGTAGCCTCAATCACATTATTAGCGTTTTTCATAGTCTTTTTATTTTCATCTCGTGCCGCATCTAGTGCCAAAGCCGCAAATAACATAATAAGTGTTTGGTCCTCTTCTGATTTGTTGCTCCCTGGATCTAGTTCTGTTGCATTCGTACTTTTAGTTGCTAAGTGTCCGACACGATAAACTGAATTATTATCCTTAAGAGTAGGCGAGTGAACACGAATATGTATACCATCTTCAGGATCTTGATTGTCTAACTCCTCTATTCCAATGATTGGTCGATCTTCTGTATCCCTAGCAATAATATTAGGAATATTAATTTCTGCTTCCAATTTTCCAAAAAAACCTTTGAGTGAATCATTTCCTACATCAATCGCTGCAATACGAGCAATACTCACATAAATCATCCCTTTCATTTTTAATAGATTTACCAACTTATTGACAATTCTGATATTAGGTTATCTAACTATTCGTGGTCGGTCAATCATCCCTCGAAACTATAATGATAATGTAAACTACAACGCTTAATTGTCATCTACTATACAAAAATGTAAACATATATACTTGTTTACATACTTGTATACGGACTTGTTTACTTGTATACGTTTTTCGTATACAAATGAATACAATTTGTACACATGTATACAAAAATGTATACAACCCTTTTTTTACTATTCTCTGTTAAAAAGATTGTTGATTTCCGCTTCAGGATGCTCGCTTTCCGTGGGGCGTGCTGCTTTAGCCCCCTAGGCCCACACGATGTAGGTCATGTATGCGTTACGACAGGACGTCCTGGTATTAGCATACCTACCTATTTGACCACTTGCGTGAGTCTCAACTGTCCCGCAATTCCCACATGAGTCGAGCACCTTACGCTCCAATCAACTTCTTATATTTTTTGATTGTCTTCCCTATGTCAGCTGACTATAAAAACAATCTTTTAAGGAAAACCTTTATTTACATCATTAACAGAGCTTTTTTCTAAATAAAAAACCACAGGAAGATTATCTTCTACCTGTGGTTTTTATTTTTGAATGTTAAACCTTGTTGCTATAATATGCCCCATTGCACTGAGTAGTTTGTCCAAATTATTCTTTGTCGCCAGCCTAGTAAGATTCCCCAATATTTAATGACTAATTCTTGTCCGGAGCCCATAGAGTTCTTTGTTTCCAAGTTCCTTATATCGTCTCAGGAACAAGCATCCAGCATAATATACGAGGTTCAGATCGAATAGCACAAAAACGTTGTTAAATTTCCCAAGTTCCTAAGATATCTACTATAAGTTTTTTCTATTGATTACTCACTTTGATTTGTAAATTTTTACTTTCTTACAAAAGTTTTTGTTCTTTTTTCATGAAACGATTATAATGGGAATTATGATTGTACTTATCTAGTACAATTTAATAAATGCCAAATTAAATAAAAAATCCATAAGTATCTACTTATGGTAGAGGTCGCAAACTCCCCTCTACAAAAAAATAAGGCGAAAAACAATATTTGTCGTATTGTTTTTATTTTTGTTATTCGGGATGCCCTCTTCTTTTTAAACACGTAAAGGAGAGAAGAAATATGAAAAAAGAAAAAGCAATCGTAGTATTTAGCGGTGGCCAAGATAGTACTACTTGTTTATTTTGGGCAATGCAACAATTTGGAGAAGTTGAGGCCGTTACTTTTAACTACAATCAACGTCATAAATTAGAGCTAGATGTAGCTGCAGATATTTGTAAGGAATTAGATATTCCACATCATATACTTGATATGTCCTTGTTAAATCAGCTTGCTCCAAATGCTTTAACAAGAACTGATATTGATATAACACATGAAGAAGGTGAATTACCATCTACATTCGTTGATGGGCGTAATTTATTATTCTTATCTTTTGCTGCCGTTCTTGCAAAGCAAAAAGGTGCAAAACACATCATTACTGGAGTTTGTGAAACAGACTTTAGTGGCTATCCAGATTGCCGAGATATTTTCGTCAAATCATTAAATGTAACACTTAATTTATCAATGGACTACCCTTTTGTTATCCATACACCACTTATGTGGATTGATAAAGCTGAAACATGGAAATTAGCTGACGATTTAAATGCATTTGAGTTTGTTAAAAATAAAACTCTTACTTGCTACAATGGCATCATTTCAGATGGCTGTGGCGAATGCCCGGCATGTGAACTTCGAAAAGCTGGATTAGACCGTTATCTAGACATGAAGGGAGCCTCAAAACATGTTTGATTTTCGCATAGTGGAGAGACTTCATAAAATTGACGAGCATATTAAAAAAGAAGAATTAAAGTATCATCATAAACGTGTGCTTGTAAATAAAGAATTTACATTTGATGCTGCACATCATCTACATTGTTATGAAGGAAAATGTAAGAATTTACATGGTCACACATATAAAGTACTATTTGGGATTAGTGGATTTGTTGATGAGATCGGGTTAGTGATCGATTTTGGTGATATCAAAGAGATTTGGAAAGAAAAAATTGAAATCTATTTAGATCATCGTTATTTAAATGAGATGCTTCCTGCTATGAATACAACTGCTGAAAACATGGTGGTATGGATCTATGAACAAATGGAAATCGCACTAAAAGAGGCAACAAATCCTTCACAAGATATTAGAGTAGAGTTTGTTCGTTTATTTGAAACGCCTACAAGCTACGCAGAAGCTCGTAGGGAGTGGATGATTCATGAATAATAAAATTCCTGTACTTGAAATATTTGGACCAACTGTACAAGGTGAAGGCATGGCAATTGGACAAAAAACAATGTTTATTCGTACGGCTGGATGTGATTATTCATGTAGCTGGTGCGATTCATCTTTCACATGGGACGGTAGTGAAAAAGAAAATATTAAATGGATGACTGCCGATGAAGTCTGGAATAGTTTAGTAGAGTTAGGTGGAGATACCTTCTCTCATATTACGATCTCAGGAGGTAACCCTGCCCTTCTACCCTCATTAGGACCTGTTGTTGATTTCTTAAAGGAAAAAGAAATGACTTTGGCTCTTGAAACACAAGGTAGTAAATGGCAGACTTGGTTACCTTCAATTGATGAAGTTACTTTATCACCTAAACCTCCTAGCAGTGGAATGGAAACTGATTTTGATATATTAGGAAACATTATTCAAAATCTAGCACATCATCCAAAAACATGTTTAAAAGTTGTCATTTTTGACGAAAAAGATTTTGCTTATGCAGAAACTGTTCATCAAAAATTTCCGCATATTCCGTTTTTCCTTCAAGTTGGAAACAGCTGGTTAAGTGCCGATGACGAGTCATTATTACAATATATGTTAAAGCGTTATGAGTGGCTTATAGATGAAACGATGAAGTCAAAAGTCTTTAAAAATGTAAAAGTTTTACCTCAATTACATGCATTTGTATGGGGAAATAAGAGAGGAGTTTAACAAAATGGTAGGAAGATCAAAAGGTTCATTAGAAGAAGTATCATTACTTGGTAGCAATAATACAAAATATTTATTTGAATATGATCCAGCAATTTTAGAAACATTCGATAATACTCACCCTGATCGTGATTATTTCGTAAAATTTAATTTCCCAGAATTTACTTCACTTTGCCCAAAAACTGGCCAACCTGATTTTGCGACAATCTATATTAGCTATATTCCTGAGCAAAAAATGGTAGAAAGTAAATCATTAAAGCTATATTTCTTTAGCTTCCGTAATCATGGAGATTTTCATGAAGATTGCATGAATATTATTATGGATGACTTAATTAAATTAATGGATCCACGTTATATCGAGGTTTGGGGTAAATTCACTCCACGTGGCGGTATTTCAATTGATCCATATTGTAACTACGGTCGCCCTGGTACAAAATACGAAAAGATGGCTGAACACCGTATGATGAACCACGATTTATACCCTGAAAAGATTGATAATCGTTAATCCGATTAATCTCGTATTTTATTAAAATCAGATTAATTGTTTTGTTTTAGGTTTAATAAAAAAGCTCATTTCTAATAGAGAAATGAGCTTTTTTTATATAAACTTTATTGGGGAACTAAATTTGATTATTTTTTTACAACAATTGGGATAATGTTTTTATATCCGGCATAGTGTACAACTCACTCTAACTTTTCTAGGAGTTTTTCTATTCCTTGTAAATTCTTTCATAAAATTTGGCCATAAAAATACCCCGTAAGGTTAGATTGAAACTAACTTACGGGGGAGACCCTAAAAACATAACTATTGTGTATCTGACAAGATTATCTAAACTTCAATTATAAAAGTAATTTTTATGGTTTTACAATAACAGGTATAATTATTCTAAATCCATCATATTCCGCCATGATAACAGCGGTTCCTTCAGACTTTGTTAGAATCTTATGGTCAGTGGTCATTTCCGCTATTTCCGAATTGGAACTAGTCCATTTGACATCAGCTGTAACGTCTTTTAACGTTCCATCGCTTGACAAAGCATTAATGACTACCTCATTTTTTGAGCCTACTGAATTTACGATATAACCCAGCGAAGAACTTATCCCCCTAGTAAATGTAGGATACTTTGCTACAACTTCAACATCAATTGTCTTTGACATTCCAAAAACAGTAGCAGTTATTGTCGTTTTTCCAACAGAGTGGGCGATGATATGTCCATCAGCAGAAATCGTTGCAATCGATTCGTCCGCCACTGTCAATTTTGCATAACTATTAAGATTAAAACAATCACAATTTCCATCTCTGCCATGATGACCAAAGTATCCATCAATTGAGATGTCAGTGGACTTATTAGGTTCTAACATTACATTGCTACCTGTCGCTTGACCGTTTTCTTCCCAATATAAATCTACAGGCTTAGTGTTTCTTACCCAGACAGCATCTCTCATATTTTCATAAATGAACCAGATGTATGCTTCACCAGGGCCGACCCATTTAATGACCCCGTTCTGATCAACAGTTGCTACACTTTCGTCGGAAGATTCCCATTTCCCTTCTGTATCAACCTGAACGATATTATGATCTGTATATTCAGCAAACGCGTTCGCATCCATGGTTCCTTCTTCAGGGTGTAATATCATCCCATTGCTAATATTAGTTATCGCTGCTACTAGAGTTCCTACTTCAGGCTGTAATACCATCCCTGAGCTAACAATTCCTACTAAATTTACTGGTCCAGTTTGATCTTGTACTTTTACTGGAATTTTAATAGAAGAGAAACCTGCAATTGTTGCACTAACCGTCGTTGTTCCATTTTTTATTCCAATAAATTTCCCGTCTTTAACACTTACAACTGTAGGATCCTCTGTTGTCCATTGGATTGAATTCGTTATTTCTCTTTGAGTTCCATCAGTGTATTGAGCAAAAACATGTACTGGATAAAGTTTCTTTTTTTGAACAATTACATCCAATGAGGAAACAAGCAATGACTCAATTTTTAAATCTTTTATAGTTGCATCATTCCCAGAAAGAATTGAAACATTCAAGATTTTTGTGCTTGTGCCGTAATCGATAAGTACCTGTGTTGTTCCTGCTGCTACTGCTGTAAGAACACCATTTTTAATGGTAACTTTGTCTGGGTCTAATGATGTGAATCTTGAGTCTGATGTAACGTCAGCAGTTGAACCATCCTTGTATTTTGCTTTTACAGAGAACGAATGTGTGTGTTCAGATAAACTAAATGAGATGTCATTTTCACTAGGAATCAGATCAACAATTTTATTTACAAAATCTTTAGAAGGTTCATTTGAAACGACAATTGTCACCTTCTTTGAGTAACCAGAGCTATCTACGGTAATAATTGTTGTACCAATGCCTACAGCAGTAATCAGACCATCCTTATTTACTTTAACAACCTCAGGATTAGACGATTTATATCGAGCAAATGAAGTCGAATTTAATGTTGTTCTGTCTGAATAGGCCGATTTTACGTCTAATTGCTGTTGTTGATGTACTACCATATTTTTCATATCTGGTGTTACAGAAATTGATTCAGGAATTGGAGCTATCTTCTGATCGTCACTATCCTTGACTGCTACTGGGATATCTAAGAGGAAACGATCATAAGAATAGATAGCATGCAAGACAGTTGTTCCACCCAATTGACCAATAACCTTTGATTCACCACTATAATTTTGGAAAACTGAAGCTAAGTTGTAATTGTCGAAGTAGAATTCAACGGAACCTGTTACATCTTCAGTACTCCCATCACTGTAAATCGCATTTATTTTAATAGGTGTTTCTTCACCTATTCCTAAAGAGAGGTTTGATTGAGAAGCTGACAAACCAATAACTCTAGGAGTTGTAAGCTTATTTGTAACAGTAACCTCAATCTTTACCGGAGAAATTACATCTGAACGATAGGAAGCTGTCACAATCGTTTTACCTGTCTTACCTCCAATGATATATCCGGAATCAGTAACCGTTGCAATGCTATTATCTTCCACTGTCCATTTGACATCATTAAGATTTACATCTTCAACTAAAGTCATACCACCTTCTGATATTCCATTAGTGAATACTTCGGTTAAATGAACACGGAAATTTTGATTTGGCAATAGTTCTACCGTAGGTTCATCTGTTACAAGCTTTGTAGGCTTAACAACATTAACAAGTACAGCATCAACCAATTTACCATATTTAAAATAAATATATGCTTGGCCGATTCCAACTGGGGTAATTTGACCATCTTTACTAACTGTAGCAACATTTTGATTTGTTGTTGTCCATGTTCCTAAAGAAGTAACCTCTTTACTCTCTGGGCTTCTTGTATAAGCTAATACTTGAAATGGTTTATCAGAGGTTTCTAACCTCGCCATGGAGCTTGTAAGGTAAAGGGCCGTTATTTTTTCTGGAGTATCTCTTATAGAAGCAAAGAAGTTTATTTGTGGAAAATCTTCGTAAGTTACTCTCATTGAAACATTACCTGGTGATATCCCTTTTAATACCCCTTTTTTAACAAGAGCAATTGAAGGATCTATTGATTCCCATTTAGCTAATTTTGTTACATCTTTCATCGAGCCATCGCTATAAAGCGCTTTCAAAGAAATTGGATGCTCTTGCCCTTCATCTATATAGGTAACTTGATTCGCATTTAATACAAGCGATACAATTTTTTTACTCTTTGAAGGATTTGACAATTGACTTAAAACTTGTGCACTTTTCGTAACATTTACTTCTACGTTTAACCCTGCATTAGCAAGACTGAATTGTACATTTGTAGACCCAACATTTACTGCTGTTAGTTTTCCACTTTCAACAGTTACCACTTTTTCATCTAGTGATGTCCATTTTCCTTCCGCTGTAACATCTGCTTTACTTCCATCCTTATATTCTGCTTCCACCTTTATATTGTGGTGACCTTGAGAAAGAGAGATCGAGACTTTTGATTCACTTGGAGTAAGCTTTACGATCTCTTTTATTGGTGGATTCTTTGTTGCTCCGGCTGCTCTTTCAGTTGAAGCAAAAATCAAACTACTGAATAGAGACATGAATAGGGTTAGTATTAGTGTTAATGATGTAATACGTTTTGTCATTTTTGTTCTCATTTTTTAACCTCCATATTTTTTTATATTAATCAACCTGTTAATTCAGATTGATAATATCCGTTTTCTATTCAATGCCTCTTGTAAATCCAATAGTAAATCGTTTTTCTCTTCCTCCTTCTTGCAATATTGTAGGACTAGCCATGAGCATCATCGATCTGACAATCGATTAAAATTATCCTGGTCCTTCATAGTTCATAATCGATTGACAAGCTCAACGACTTAATATTATGAGTATTCCGAAACATTAACAATACAGGATTTTAGATGGATTTGATTTAATAAATCGATGGATCGTTGTTTAAATGGGTAGATAGGATGATACCACTTCTTTTGACGCATAATTGAAAGAAGAAATCTTTTAAGAAGGTTTTTAAAAATAAGCTTAATACCCGTGTAAACAAAGAAACTGCTATTCCATCTTTAGGAATAGCAGGATTTCGCAAATAATTATTATCATATTTACTTCTTTCTATTTAACTTGAAAAATGATTAATATTAACTAGAATTAATTTTCCTCTCACTTTAGTCACTCGCATTTAATTTGGCTACTCACTTATTTTAAATACTAACCGTTTATGGCATTCATAATGATTTTACTTTACAATTAATGGAAAAGATGTAAAAAGTGTGGTGAATCATTTTGTTTAAACTCTTATTAGTGGAAGATGATTCTTCTCTTTTTAATGAGATTAAAGATAGATTAGTTCAATGGTCTTACGAGGTTTATGGAATTTCTGATTTTAGTAAAGTGATCCAGGAGTTTACTGAGATTAAGCCTGATTTAGTTGTTATCGATATTCAACTTCCAAAATATGATGGATTTCATTGGTGTCGTATGATTCGTTCACATTCGAATGTACCAATTATATTTTTATCGTCAAGGGATCATCCCTCTGACATGGTTATGTCCATGCAGCTTGGTGGCGATGATTTTATACAGAAACCATTTCATTTTGATGTCCTTGTTGCAAAAATCCAAGCTACTCTTAGACGAGTTTATAACTATAATACTGAAAAAATAGCACTAAAAACTTGGTGTGACTCCACAATTGATTACGAGAAAAATACGGTAACAAATCAAAATGGAGCAATCGAGCTTTCAAAAAATGAAGTGTTTATCTTAAAACTCCTAATTGAACAGAAAAATAAAATAGTTAGTCGTGAAGAACTAATCAATGAACTCTGGGATGATAAGCGTTTTATTAGTGATAATACCCTTACAGTAAATGTAAACCGTTTACGTAAGAGACTTGATGAAATCGGCTTAGGTCGATTTATCGAAACAAAAGTCGGTCAAGGATATATTGCTTTAGAAGAGGACTTTGTATGATTAAAAATTTTTTGATTGAAAGACTTAGTTGGATTACTTTTTTTCTAGTTACCCAACTTTTAATCCTTTTTGTATCTTATATTGATTCATCGATACCATTTAAGTCTCTTCTTTATATTGTGTTTTTATCACTGCTTTTGTTCATTTTCTTTTTAGTGATTCGTTACCCAAAAGAAACTAAATTCTATAAAAGCCTAGAAGAACGTGAGGATAATCTTGATCTATCTAGTATCACATATCCAGATAGCCCCTTAGAAAGAATAGTGGAAAATAGTTTATCAAATCAAACTATGCGATTGAAAAGAGTAACTTATCAAAACCAGACCGAATTAGAACAAGAGAAAGATGAACTATTATCTTGGATTCATGAAGTCAAAACCCCTTTAACGGCTATGCACTTAATGATTGACCGGATGCACGATGAAAAAATGAAAACTAACTTAACCTACGAGTGGCTAAGAATCCACTTACTTCTTGATCAACAGCTTCACCAAAAACGAATTCCTTCTATTGAAAACGATTTGTATATCGAAAGACTTCAGCTAGAGGATATTATTTTCCCAGAAATTAAAACATTGAAATCTTGGTGTATACATAAAGGAATAGGCTTTGAGATCGAACTAGAGGAGTTTTATGTATATAGTGACGCTAAATGGCTTTCTTATATTATTAGACAGCTTTTAACAAACTCAATTAAATATAGTACATCCTCAGATATAAACATTAAAAGCTATCAGAAAAATGATCAAATAGTTCTTGAAATTGAAGACTATGGACGTGGTATTCATTCAAAAGATTTACCACGTATCTTTGATAAAGGTTTTACATCAACAACATCACATCAAGACGCCGCTTCAACTGGTATGGGATTATATTTAGCAAAAAAAGCAGCTCAGTCCTTATTCATTATCATCCGAGTGCAATCAGAAATTGATAAAGGAACGAACTTTACCCTCACTTTTCCGAAGCGAAACGAATTTGTAAATATCAAAGGCATGTGACAAAATTGTCACATGCTTTTATTGATTGTTCGTTTAATCAAAGGAATCGAATCAAAAAACCACTTATACTAATTTTATTGAATGAATACAAAGGAGTGGAATGGAATGAATATATTAGAAGCAAATAAAATTCATAAAAGCTATGGCACTAAATTTAATAAACAAGAAGTATTAAGCGGCATAGATATCAATATTGGAAAAGGTGAATTCGTAAGCATTATGGGGGCATCTGGTTCTGGTAAAACGACATTACTAAATGTACTATCCTCTATTGATAAAATAAATAGCGGAACAATTGCTATTGAGGGTAAAAATATTACTGATATGAAAGAAAAACAATTGGCTGAATTTCGTAAATACTATTTGGGGTTTATCTTTCAGGAATACAATTTATTAGATACTTTAACGGTAAAGGAAAATATTCTTCTGCCTTTATCAATTACGAAAACGTCACCTGGTGAGGCAAATCAAAAATTCGAATTAATTGCTAAAGATCTAGGTATTTATGAAATAAAGGATAAGTATCCAAACGAGATTTCAGGTGGACAAAAACAACGTACATCAGCAGCTCGAGCGTTTATTCATGAGCCAAGTATTATATTTGCAGATGAACCGACAGGCGCACTTGATTCGAAATCTGCTTCAGATTTATTAAATAAACTAAGTGAACTAAATGAAAAAAGAAAAGCAACAATTGTCATGGTTACCCACGATCCTGTAGCAGCTAGTTTCTGCAATAGAGTTATCTTTATAAAAGATGGCCAAATCTACTCCCAATTGCATAAGGGTGATGAAACACGACAAAACTTCTTTAAGGATATTATGAAAACACAGGGAGTATTAGGTGGTGTTCATCATGAGCATTAATCATCTAATCTTTCGTAATTTAAGAAAGAACATAAAAAATTATTATCTTTATGTTTTTGCATTAATTTTTAGCTCTGCCCTTTACTTTTCATTTGTCACCTTACAATATGATCCATCTATGGATGCAACAAAAGGCTCAATAAAAGGAGCAGCTGCAATTCGCTCAGCTTCGATTTTACTTGTTGCAATCGTTTCAATTTTCCTTTTATACGCAAATATGATTTTTATTAAAAGACGTAGTAAAGAGATTGGTTTATTTCAATTAATTGGAATGACTAAAGACAGGATTTTTCGAATTCTGACAGTTGAGAACTTTATTCTTTATTTTAGTTCGCTGGTGCTTGGTGTCTTACTAGGATTTTCTATTTCGAGACTAATCATTATGATTTTATATAAAATCACAGGGATTAAAGCAATTGCTTCTTTACATTTTTCAACACAGGCATTAGTTCAGACATTGATCGTATTCGTTGTTATTTACGCTTTCATTATGTTAATGAATTATGGTTTCATTAAAAGACAAACAATTTTATCCTTATTCCGAGTAGTCTCATCGACTGAAGGAAAGTTAAAAAAAATGTCCATTTTCGAGATTTCAATTGGAATTTTGGGTATTTTATTAATTATCTCAGGCTACTTTCTTTCATCGAAATTATTTGATGGCGATTTTACTTCAATGATTGAACTGTTTTCAGCAATGATCTATATTTTAGCATCAGTCATCTTAGGAACTTACTTAGTTTATAAAAGCTCAGTTCGTTTTATTTTAAATGTAATTCGAAAACAGAAAAACGGATATTTAAATATTAACGATGTCCTATCTTTATCTTCAATTATGTTTAGAATGAAGTCGAATGCTTTATTACTAACGATTATTACAACTGTATCAGCTTTAGCTATTGGTCTATTATCTTTAAGTTATATATCTTACTATTCTGCAGAGAAGACAGCAGAGAACCATGTCCCTGCTAATTTTTTCTTAAAAGATAATAAAGATTTACAAACGTTTACCTCTGCTTTAAATGAAAATGGCATTAAATTTACTAAAAAACACACAGAGGTTATTCAAGTAAATACAAATATAAACGATATTCTCGATAAAAAGTTAGAGCAATTTAATAGAGATTCAGATAGTATGCCACTTGCAGTTGTTAGTGAAAAAGCCGTTAATGTTAATCTTTCTGCTAATGAAACGGTATTTACTGGCTATAATGATTTGCTTCAAAAATTTATGACATTAAAGGATTCAGGGAATATTAAATTAACTAGTAAAAAGAAGGTCTTTAAACTTAATTATATAGGTTTAAGACGTCAATCGATTATCCCTTCCTACTTCACAAATGGAGGTTTACCAACTGTAATAGTAGACGACAAAGTTTTTAAAACTTTAAAACAGAATCTTGATTCGTCAATTCAAAAGGACTCTACTGTTTATAATGGAATTAATATTAGTGATGAGAATTTAATTGAAAAAGCAAATGACATTTATATGGATCATAAATTTGATGAGAATTATCCTAATGCTTCTCGACTTGAAATTGTTAATGATCAGAAAAAAACAATGGGACTTATGATGTTCATTGTTGGTTTTTTAGGATTAACATTCTTAATGACATCTGGTTGTATTTTATATTTCAAACAAATGGATGAAAGTGTTGATGAAAAGCCTAATTACACGATTTTACGTAAATTAGGATTCTCTCATAGTGATTTGTTACGAGGAATCCGTTCTAAGCAGCTCTTTAATTTCGGGATTCCATTAATAATTGGACTAGTGCATAGTTACTTCGCTGTCCAATCTGGCTGGTTCTTATTTGGTACTGAAGTTTATACACCGATGATTATTGTCATGGTACTATATGCAGTTTTATATTCTGTTTTTGGTGTATTATCAGTTCTTTATTACAAGAAAATAATTAAAGAAGCACTTTGATATAAGAAAAGCTCTAGTATTTAACTAGAGCTTTTCTTTCGTGATAATTTGTCCAATTAGAATATAAGGTCAACCCTCTTACTGGTTGACCTTTTCTATTGAATATAGTTGATTATTGAACTGTTGTTTCATTATTTTGTGATACATTCATCGCCACTAGGTCTGACAATTTTTTCAATTCGCTTTCACCAAAAATTTCTTTGCCTTCTTTTAATGATGAAAGTGCACTTTCAATTAAAAATTTCCGAGGTGTTTTTGTATTAAATAGTTCAGTTTGTATAAAATCAAGTAACTCACTGTACTTTGTTTGTTCCTCGCATTGAATTAGAGCTTTTTTTAGCATACAAATATGTTCATTAAGCTTCTGTTGTATTCCTTCGTCGATATTTTTAGGCGGCAGCCACTTCTCAATAAATTCCGGTTTAAATAGCTGATCCCCAGATTTTGCAACTTCTTCGACAATATGAACAACACGATTCACACTAAATCGAACGACTTGTTCAATCGTGATTCCAAGATTTTCTGCAAGTCCATAATACTTTAAATTATGATGTAAAATCCCTGTAAATAAAATTGCGCTATCTAACAAGTAAGGCTTCTTTTCTTCACCGAATAGTTCGATAAAACGACTATATACCCAATATAACAATCTGAAGTTGCCTTCTCTAATAAATTGTTTAACATCCAAATCATTCAAGAAAATGACTTCCTCGAAAAGTGATATTAACTTATTGTCCCGATTTGTCTTCATAAGTAATTCAATTTGTTTAATGAAAATCTGAATATCTGACGGATTTTGACCAATTAGCAGCTCATTTCGTTCCTGAGCGAGCTGTTTGTAAATCATGTTAAAAAGAGCGATTATTAAATCACTTTTAGACGAAAAATAATTATAAAACGTCCCTTTGGAAATTCCGCTATAGTCCAATATATCCTGTATAGATGTAGCTTGATATCCTTTTTCAACAAATAATTCATGGGCTATTTTTATGACATGTTGTTTCCTATCATTCATGTTATCACCTTTTATTCCCAGTAAATTGTAAATTTCTGCTTAGAGAACATAGTACATTATTTTCACTGTTTACACTAGTAAATACTCACCGAAAACATTAAAGATTTTTAATGTACTTAATAATTGCAACAACAGTATGAATGGTATATCATATACTTTTAAATGGAAATAAAGTTCAAAAAAATGAACTTAGAGTATAAAGGAGGGGAAAAACATGGAACACACTATTGAAAAATCTGTTCGCCCACCATACGGGATTCTTACAGTCCTAATGATTGCGGCCTTTATTGCTTTCTTAAATAATACTTTACTTAATATCGCATTGCCGTCTATTATGAAGGATTTAGATGTTGGGCCTTCAACAGTACAATGGCTTTCTACTGGATATATGTTAGTTAACGGAATTTTAATTCCGACTACAGCTTTTTTAATCCAAAAATATTCCGTAAGACACTTATTTATCGCAGCACTACTTTTATTTAATATAGGAACATTCACAGCTGGGTTTGCACATATTTTCCCTTTATTATTAACAGGAAGAATGGTTCAGGCATCAGGATCTGCAATTTTAATGCCATTATTAATGAATGTTATGTTAACGAGCTTCCCTGTTGAAAAACGAGGAACTGCAATGGGCTTCTTTGGGTTAGTTATGATGGGTGCTCCTGCAATTGGACCAACTTTATCGGGTTGGATTGTTGAACATTATGACTGGAGAATGCTTTTCCATTTTATCTCTCCAATTGCATTAGTTGTACTTGTTATTGGATTCTTCTTACTTAAAGATAAAAAAGCTAAATCAGATAGCAGAATTGATCTCCTTTCCGTTTTATTATCGAGTTTAGGATTTGGTGGATTATTATATGGATTTAGTTCAGCTGGAACAGATGGCTGGGATAGTCCAAAAGTATATGGCACTTTAATCGTTGGTTTAATTTCATTAATTTCATTTATTGTTCGTCAATTAAAGCTTGATAAACCAATGCTTAACTTTAAAATTTACCGCTATCCAATGTTTGCCTTATCATCAGCGATTTCTATTGTCGTTACTATGGCAATGTTCTCTGCAATGATGCTATTACCAATTTATACGCAAACACTTCGTGGAATTAAACCTTTTGATGCTGGTTTAATGCTACTACCAGGTGCTTTATTAATGGCTATCATGTCACCAATTACTGGTAAGTTATTTGATAAAATTGGTGGAAGAATTCTTGCTATAACAGGATTAACGATTATGACTGTTACAACATATTTTTTAAGTAAATTAACGATGGATACGACATATACACATCTAATTGTTTTATACTCTTTACGTATGTTAGGTATGTCAATGGTAATGATGCCTGTTTCAACGAACGGCTTAAATCAATTACCTGCACGTTTTTATCCACACGGTACTGCTATGAATAATACATTACAGCAAGTATCTGGAGCTATTGGTACTGCATTATTAATTACAATTATGTCTAATCGAACTGAATCAAAAGGCAAAGAATTTGCTGCCGAAGCAATGAAACATCTTACAGGTAAACCTACACCTGAGATGTTAGCGCAAATCAAACAACAAGTTACTATGAAGGCAATGTTAGAAGGAATAAACTTCTCATTTTATGTGACCGTATTTATCGCACTTCTAGCATTAATTCTTGCTTTCTTTATCAAGCGAGCAACGCCTGCAGTAGAAGTTTCTGCAGCACAAACACAACCAACTTTAGAAAAAAAATTGGCTGAGAATTAATCTGATATTCTCGATTGTTTAAAGATATAAACAAAAAGTTCAACCAGTAGATGGTTGAACTTTTTTATTAATGCTTATAGGTAAAGTAGTCAAAATCGGCATGCAGATTTTGTCCAGTTGTATCTTGGCATTGCATACCAACAAATGCACCTGTAAAGAAGCCTCCACCTTGAATATAGTCATCTGATAGCTTATGTGAGTAAAACGTCACTGGTATATCTAGCCAGTTTTCTCCATCAAATGAATAAGAGTATTGGTAAAGATTTGTATTTACATTTACTCGAAGATACACGTACTCGACATGATCTGGTACTACTATTTCTTCACCTTGAAGAGGTTGAGAAAACGTAAAATTATCACATGCCACTAATTCTAGAATTCTTCCCCTATCTTCATTCCAAGTTATTTGACATGAAGTCCAATTCTGAGTGTTATAGTAATTTACTAAACCTGCTGATTGATGGAATGTAGTAGGATTAAATGCCATTTTTGTCTCTGCCATGAAATTAAAATGCTGCCACCTTCTTGCAACAAAGCTTTGAGTAAATTTTGACGTTAACGATTCCTTCCCGTATAATCGCAAATGTCCTTGACGATCTTTTAATGAAACAATTTCCTCAGTTAATGGAATTCTTAAATTTTGAAAGTGAGCATTTAGGGTGTCTGAGTCAAAATCGTCTTTCTCAAGGTAATCTCTTTCCCACTTTACTTCTTCAATTTTTGGACCTTCTATTTCTAGTGAAGGATTATTTCCTCCTACCACAAATGGCCAATCGTTTTTCCATTCAAGTCTTTGAATAGCAGTTTCTCTTCCAAGTGGACAAAAGCCTCTAGGGTCTAATAATGGTTGCCCTTCTCTTGGTAAAGGTCTTCCTGTTAAATGAACAAGGAACCATTCATTTGTATGTGTATGGACAATGGATGCATGCCCCGCTTTTTGAAGTGGAATTCTAGGTGTGTGAAATGAAGAAATCAACGGATTTTCTGGATGTACTTCATACGGACCTCTCAATTGTTTTGATCGTGAAATTGTGGCCTGGTGATCATATTTGGTTCCACCTTCAGCAGTCAATAAGTAGTAGTAATCATTTATTTTATATAGATGTGGAGCTTCAGTTAGTTTAATATCTGTTCCTTTAAAGATTACTTCTGTCTTTCCTACAAGCTTTCGTTCTTCAACACTGTATTCTTGTAACGCAATTCCATAAAAATTATGATGATTTACACGATGATCCCATACCATTTGAACAAGATACTTTTTCCCATCCTCATCATGAAATAATGAAGGATCGAAGCCAGTACTGTTTAGATAAATAGGGTCTGACCATTCACCATCAATTGTTTCACATGTTGCAAGGTAATTATGACAATCCTTCCACTGACCTTCAACTACTTTTACATCCGTGTAGATTAACCAGAACTGTCCATCATGGTAAGATAATGCTGGAGCCCATATACCACCTGAATCTGGATTACCCATCATGTTCAATTGACTTAAACGATTTAATGGTCTAGATGCTAATCGCCAATTTTTTAAATCCTTGGAATGATAAATACCAACTCCTGGAAACCATTCAAAAGTTGAAACTGCTATATAATAATCTTCCCCTACTCGACAAATACTTGGATCCGGGTTGAATCCTGGTAAAATTGGATTGCTAATTGTAGCCATTTTACACTCCTCCAGTTTATGTATTTATATCTGAAAAAAACGTACTTTTTTGCAAGATTAATTTACAATTTACCTTCTAAATTCAGACAACTGACTATTTAGTTCCTTCGTCTGTGTGTACACCTGCTTATATATTTCAAAAAGCTTTTCATATTTTTCCACATTTTCTTTTATTGGCTTATATGTCTTTACTGGCTTGATGAATTTCTCTCCACAAGCTTCTAGTGTTTCATACCAACCACTTCCGTAAGCTGCTAACATTGAAGCTCCCATACCAGGACCCTGTTCGCTTGAAAGCTTAATAATGTCTGCATTGAAAATATCAGCTTGCATTTGAAGCCAAACAGGATTTTTTGCTCCTCCTCCAATCGAAATAATCGAATTAATCTTTTTGCCATTTTGTCGGAAGATTTCAATTGATTCATTTAATGAAAATGTTATTCCTTCCATAACAGCTCGAGCAAAATCACTTCTTTTGTGAGCTGAGTCCATTCCAATAAAACTACCTCTGATCGTCGAATCTGCGTGAGGGGTTCTTTCACCTACTAAGTAAGGCGTAAATATCAAACCATTTGAACCAACTGAAACTTGTTCAACGTCCTTTAATAACTGGTCAAATTTTTCATTTTCAGCAAATGTATCTTTAAACCAACTTAAAGAATATCCTGCTGCAAGAGTCACACCCATAGAGTAAAATGCATCTTTTTTACCATGATTAAAATAGTGGACTTTCCCCTTAAAATCTTGATTACCATGTTCTTCGTATGATAGCACTACACCAGAAGTACCGATGCTACATAGCGTATTACCTTCTGATAAAATACCTGAGCCGATTGCTCCACACGCGTTATCCGCACCACCTGCGAACACCTTAAGTTCTGGACTAAGACCGGTCATTTTAACAATCTCAGCTGTAATAGCCCCAACACATTCGTGAGATTCAACTAAAGGCGGACATAGTTCAAATCGGATATTAAACTTTTCGCAAATTTCCTCACTCCACTGCTTTTCTTTTACATTTAAAAGTAAGGTTCCTGCTGCATCTGAGTACTCGCTTTGGACCTTTCCTGTCAGACGAAAGCGAAGATAATCTTTTGGTAGTAAGAATACAGATGCTTTTGCAAATATCTCAGGTTCGAATTCCTTCACCCACAAAAGCTTTGGTAAAGTAAATCCTTCAAGTGCTGGATTTTTAGTTATTTCAAGTAATTGATTTTTGCCTACTTTTTCATAGATTTCTTCACATTGCATTGTTGTTCTAGTATCATTCCATAGGATTGCATTTCGGAGAATATTATTTTCTTTATCCAGTAATACTAAGCCATGCATTTGACCAGAGAAGCTTATTCCTTCAATATCAGTCACATCTCCGTCAAAGCCGCTAACTAATTCAGCAAGGCCATCAATTGTTTTTTCTATCCATTCCTCTGGATTTTGCTCACTGTATCCAGATTTTTCTTGAATAAGAGGATAAGAACGTGATACCTCATTGCGTACTTCCCCACTCTTATTTACTAATAAAATTTTTACTGCACTAGTTCCTAAATCAACACCAATTACATATTTCATCAAATCATCCTTTTGTTGTTTTTGAAAGCACAGATGAGAAAAATGTGCTGGAAACACTCACTTTCCCAGCACACATTTTTATATAAGACTTGTGATTTATTTATACAGTCGCGAATTCAGCAATTGCTTCTAATAAATATTGGTTTAATATTGACTTTAAACGCTCTTCTCTACCAGATTTATTTTGAATGTCACCTAAACCTAATGCATATGCTTCAAGACTATGGAAATTTGCTTTATTCTCAACAATTTCTTTACCGATACCAAAAGTAAAGCTGTTATAGCGATCATCAATAAAGCTTTCAAACACTTTATCTTCAATTAGTTTATTTGCCACTAAAGTTCCAATTGCAAAACTATCCATTCCTGCAATGTGTGCATGGAACAAGTCTTCTACGTCAAATGACCCTCTTCTTACTTTTGCATCAAAGTTTAATCCGCCTTTGCCTAGTCCGCCATTTTTTAAGATTTCATACATAGCTAGTGTTGTAGAGTAAAGATCTGTAGGGAATTCATCAGTATCCCAACCAATTAGCTTATCACCTTGGTTTGCATCGACAGATCCAAGCATTCCGTTAATACGTGCAACACGTAATTCATGTTCAAAAGTATGACCAGCCAGCGTTGCATGGTTAGCCTCAATATTAAATTTAAAGTTTTTCTCTAAGCCATTAGTTTGTAAAAATGCCAATCCAGTTGCTACATCGAAGTCATATTGATGTTTAGTTGGCTCTTTTGGTTTTGGCTCAATTAAGAATTGTCCATCGAATCCTATTTCTTTTGCATAGTCAACCGCCATATGGAAGAAACGTGCTAAATTGTCTTGTTCAAGCTTCATATCCGTATTCATTAATGTATCGTAACCTTCACGTCCACCCCAGAATACATAGTTTATTGCACCAAGCTCTTTTGCTATTTCCAATCCTTTTTTCACTTTTGCTGCAGAATATGCGAATACATCGGCATTATTTGAAGTAGCTGCTCCGTGAACATAGCGAGGATGTGTAAACATATTAGCTGTATTCCAAAGCAATTTTGTTTTACTCGTTTTCATAGTCTCCTTAATCATGTCAACGATTATATCGAGGTTTCTGTATGTTTCACCTAATGTGTTACCTTCTGGAGCAACATCTGAATCATGAAAACAAAAGAATGGTACGTCTAATTTTTCATAAAACTCAAAAGATGCCTCTACGCGAGCTTTAGCAAGGTCCATGCCTGTTAGATGATTCCATGGGCGTTGCATTGTTCCTGCACCAAATGGATCAGATCCATCCGCAGTAAATGTATGCCAGTATGCAACTGAAAATCGTAATAAGTCTTCCATTTTTTGTCCATTAACAAGTCTTTGTGGATCATAATATTTAAAAGAAAAGGCATTTTTTGATTTTGGACCTTCAAATTTAACTTTGTTAATATTAGTAAAATAACTCATGTTTATTTCCTCCTAAAATATAAGTTTTGGACTCTATTTTTTTCATGAAACAACAATCCATGTTCGTAAAACATTTGTGTCACCTGGCTCAATTCCTTTGAACCCTGATAATTCGTCAGGCACATCTAAGTTAGGAGCATTTGTCACCCAAGTATACGGTTCAGGACAGAGAAAACCACTCTTTCCATCTTTGTTATAAACAACCCAATGCTTAAAATTGGAGTCGACCGTATAATTAATTTCAACTCCAGTCGAACCATTTCGTATTTGTGCGGTATGTAAGCCTTGATTGTCTATATTAGATAGAAATACATCGTCCAGCTCCAAACCAACTAGGCTCATCCCTTCATTTAAATCTTGACGATATGAGATGTCTTCAAGTTCTCCCGTTGGTAAAAGTCTTTCATTAAGCTTCCAGCGTTTGTCAGCCGGTAGCTTGAATAATGAGTTCTCTTCAGGGAATAAAAAGCTAGTATGGTATCCAAAGCCAAATGGTAAAACTTCATTACTTTTATTTATAATTTCAGCCTTTTTTGAGAGTGTGTTATCGTTCAACAAATAACTCATTCTTATCATAAAATGATGCTGAAACTGATTCATTACTTCTATGTGTTTACTCGAATCAAACTCAGTGATTATCGTAACTGTTTGTTCGTTTATATCAACAACAGAGACGTCCCAATTTCTTGTATGAACAAATCCATGAATGTGATTTTGTTTATCCAACTCATTAATATCGAATTGATACGTTCTTTTATCAAAGTTAAATGTTCCTTGATCAATTCGATTTGGTGGGAATAAGATTGGAGTACCAAATAAGACCGGTTTATCCCAAAATTCCTCCTTTGATGCAGGAACTCTTAATAACTCAGTATTTGTCTGTTTCTCAACTATGGAAATCAAATTTGAACCCCATCCAGGAATAATAATAATCTCCAAATATTCGTTACCGGCTTTGATTGCAGGCTCTTCTAAAAAAGAGATTTCCTCCACATAAGTATTCATCGAAATTCCTCTCTTTAAATAAGTTCATATTTCTTAGACCTTATTTACATTACTTTGTCTTGATTCAATTCGATTAAAACTATATATTCCGAAAAACATTAGAACCCAAGCAATTGATACGATACTAAAGAAAGGCGTTAAACCTGGCTGATATAAAAGTAAAAACAGAATTGCTGCTACACTAATTAACATAAGTAACGACATATGAAAATGGTAGATACTTAAAAAGAAAGCATTTTTTAGATATTCGATCAACTTAAATTCGTAATGGACATAGACCGGGAAAATATAAAGTAATACCATGAGATAAATAGCAGAAATGATCAGTAACGGTACCTGCAATACTAACTGAAAAGCACCTTCGAGAGTTTGTATGAAAAAAGCATCAAATACTAAAAAAGTTCCGCATAAAATCAAGATTAAACCAAGTCTATTAGAATTTTTGAATTCATTCAGATATACACTGAGAAATGTTTGCCAAATTGGAAAATCGGTTTCTTTCAGTAACCATTTACGAACAATTGTAAATAGGGCGACTGTAGCTGGGAAAATTCCGAAAATGATTAAACCTGCTATTGAAAAAAGGAACCATAATAGATTTACATATGCAAACCTCATTATCCATTCACATCCAGTAAACAACTTCCCCATTGTTTTTCCAATTAGCATTAAACCATCTCCCTTAACTGAATCATAATAGCTTTATCCGTTACTACTAGCCTTTTACGGAACCTGATGCAATTCCTTCAACAATTCGATTACTTAAAATTAAGAACGCAATCAGGATAGGCAAAATGCTAATAACAAGTGTTGCGCCGATTGCCCCCCAATCTGTTGTATATTGGCCAATAAAATTTTGAATTCCAACTGTAAGTGTTTTAAATTTATCTGAACTAATGAACGTATTAACAAAGACAAATTCATTCCAGTTGTAAATCATGTTTATAATCGCTGCCGTGGCAATTACCGGTGATGTCATCGGCAAGGTTATCTTAAAGAAAATGTGATTAATTGATGCTCCATCCATAATAGCCGCTTCTTCCACTTCACGAGGAAGTGCCTCATAAAAACCAATTAGAATCATAATCGTTATTGGCAAATTAAAGGCCGTATAAGCTAAAATAACCGAAAGAGGATTATCAATTAAGTTAATTTTTGTAAAGGTACTGAATAATGGAATTAGTGTCGAATGGACTGGAATCATTAAACCTACCATAAATAATCCCAATACAAGCTTACTCGCTTTCCAATTCATTCTTGTGATTGCAAAAGTCACCATACTTGCCAAAATAACTGTCAAAATTACTGCTACAATGGTATATGTCACACTATTAAAGAAGTACTGGCTTATGTTACCTTCTGTCCAAACCTTTGTATAATTCTCCCATTTTGGGCTTTCTGGTAATGAAAAAGGAGACATATTGAATACTTCTTGGTTATTTTTTAGTGAAAAAAGAAACAGCCAGATAATCGGAAAAATTTGAAAAACTGCTACGATTATAAGGAAAAGATACATAAGTCCGTAAGCGCTTCGGCTAAGGAAACTATTCGTACTTTGACTAGGTTTCTTTTCGTTAAGGATATATCGAGATTCAGTAGCTCTTGCCGTATCCACTTAAATTTCCCCTTTCTTTTTAATAAATGTCATCATTTGATTCTGTAAGCTTACGAATAATCCAAGTAACAACTAGACAGATCACCAATAAGAAAAAACCAATTGCACTTGCGTAGCCAAAGTCAAAGCCTTTAAATGCTTTTTGGTACATATATGAAGCCATTACTTCACTTGCACCATTCGGACCACCGCCGGTCATGACATAAATTAAATCAAAGTATTTAAGTGATCCAACAACAGCGAGTACAATCGTTACTTTTACTACATTCATTATTAATGGTAATTTTATTCTCAGTGCAATTTGTAAAGGTGTTGCCCCATCAATTCTGGCAGCTTCTATTAGTGAATCTGGGATGTTTTTAAGGGCTGCATAATAAATAAGGATATAAAAACCGGCATATTGCCAAATAATTGGAATGATTATCGCGTATAATGCTAAATTTGTTTCGGCTAACCAAGCTGGCGGGTTTTCAATCCCTATTGATATAAGAAGACTATTTAATATCCCATTCGTTGGATGATAAATTTTTAGCCATAACTGCGCGATTGCAACTGATGCAAGTAACATTGGAATGAGATAAATTTTTCTCAGCAAGTCTGCACCCTTAATTTTTCCGGCAAGTATAAATGAGATGAACAAATAGCCAATTAAACTAACTGCCGAAAATACTGCTAATAAAAAGGAGTGGAGGGCACTTTTCCAAAATAGAGGATCGTGTATTAAGTGGGAATAATTCTGTAAACCAATGAATTCCTTTTCCCCGATACCATTCCATTTCATCAAGCCAAAATATCCCGTTTGTATTATTGGAACGTAAATCAAAGCAAGGATTAGAAAAAGAGCTGGTGCAATATAGATGGCGATAATTTTTTTATTGGACATAAATTTATTCATTTCGATTCAACTCCTTCCCTCGTTTTGAAAAAAAAGGACATACCCGAAGTAAAGAAATATGTCCTTTTAATTTTTACAGTAATTATTTATCTTCAGCCTTCAATGCTTCCTCGTGCTGTTTAGCGAAATCTTTTGGCTTGACTTCGTTTCCAAATAAAGACTGAATTAAATTTAAGTGCGTTTCTGCTACTGAAGCACTCATTTGAACATCTGCAAATAGGGTTAAGCTACTAGCATTATTTAGCTCATTTAGTACATCAATATAAAGTGGTGGTAAATTAACCTTTGCAGTGTCCACTTTTGTTGCTGGAATAACACCAGCTTTTTCGACAGATTGCTCTCCCCATTTTTCAACGAAGAATTTAACAAAATCTTTTGCTTCTGGTTTTACTTTTGAATTCTCAGATACGAATAATCCAACTCCAGGTCCGCCAACCCAGCTATTTTCATTCCCTTTTCCGCCTTCGTAAGTAGGGAATTTAAAGAAGCCTACATTGTCACGGAAATCTTTTGGAATTTCTTCATTTGTTGTAAAGTTTGGAAGCTCCCATGATCCCATTAGATACATAGCTGCATTACCATTTAAGAATTCTGATTTTCCTTCATCGTTAGATAACCCATTAAATCCTTTATTAAATCCATTTTCCTTCACAAGGTTTTGAACCTCTTCAGCTGCTTTAACTAGTGCAGGATCCTCAAAAGAACCTGTACGATTAATTGCTTTATTTAAAACATCTGATCCACCGATTCTGTCAGCTAAGTACATATACCATAATGAACCAGTCCAACGATCCTTGTTTCCTAAAGCAATCGGTGCAACTCCATTTTTAGCCAGCGTTTTTACAACATTTTGAAATTCACTATACGTTTTTGGTACTTCAAGATTATATTTATCAAAAATTGATTTATTGTAGTAAATTGGAGCAATGTTCAATTCTAGTGGTAATCCATATGTTTTACCGTCTATAGCGTAGGCTTCTGTTGTTCCACTTACAAATGTGTCCTTTAGACCATCATTTAACACATCATCTAAATCTGCAAAAAGTCCGCCTTTTACAAAGGGAGACATATATCCAGCTGCCCATGTAAAGCCAACATCAGGGAGTTCGTTAGAAGAAGAAAGAACTTTAATTTTGTTCTTGTATTGCTCATTTTCAAGAACCTCTACCTCAATTTTTACATCCTTGTGTTCCGATTCGTATTGCTTAATAATGTCAGTTACAATTAAGTTTTGTTGCTTAGAACTTCCTGCTGGCCAAAGGTGCATAAATTTAACTACTTTCTTGGAACCGCTTTCAGTTCCGGCCTTATCAGAACTTCCACAGCCAGTTAAAGCAGCCATCAGTACAAGAACAAGTGCTAGCATTAATAAATACGCTCTTTTAAACATGTCAAACCCCCATTATTTGAATTTTCAATACAATTAAATTCTAGCATTAATAAAAAACCGCGGTAAGGTAACCGCGATTGGGGAAAATTCCATTATTTTTGGATTAGTGTTTCATCAAGCTCTGATGTTTTTCTAAACTTACTAGGAGTAATACCCTCATAATTTTTAAAGATTTTAATAAAATATTTTGCCGTTTGATAACCCACTTCTTGGGCAATTTCCTCGATTTGTAAATCTGTTGTTAATAATCTATTTTTAGCAATTTGCAGTCTTTTTCTAGTTAAATATTCACTAAAATTTAATCCAATTTGCTCTTTAAATAACACACTAAAATAGCTTGCATTTAAATGGACTGCATCTGCAACTTCTTTTAAAGAAATCTGACTGCCAAGATTTTGATTAATAAATTTTTTTGCTTCTTTAATTGGATTTGATTGACTAAGTTTACTGTCTATTTTAAGTAACGTTTGATCGGTGACTTTTTCCATATACTCAATACGTTCAATATTTGCTTCCTTTTCTAAAGCTTGCTCAACGGCTTCAATTAGCTTTTGTTTGCTTACTGGTTTTAAGAGATAATTTACGACACCTAGGCGAATGGCTTCCCTAGCATATTCAAAATCCGGGTGTCCTGAAATAATGATGGAAACGAATTTATGTCCCTTACTCTTAAGCTTTTCTAAAAGCTTTAGGCCGTCCATTTCGGGCATACAAATATCAGTAATTAATAAATGGACTTTTGTTTTACTGATTTTCTCGAATGTCTCTTGACCATTTGCAGCACTAAGGATTTCAAATTTACCATTAGACCATTTTTCTAATGTGTTTTTTAGCCCTTGTCTCGTTATTTGCTCATCATCAACAATAAGAATCGTCTTTGTATCCTCCATTTTTACTCTCCACCTTTGTCTGGAATATCAAATATAACCATCGTTCCTTTTCCGAGTTCACTTTTTAAGCGCAGTCCCTTTAAGTCTAATTCATTGTAATAGAGCTTTATTCTCTTATTCACATTAGTAAGAGCCATCCCCATACCTTTAAAAGAAGATACATTATCATTTTGAATTGCTAGATTAAGTGTTTTTAATGTTTCTAGTTCAATACCTGGTCCATTATCCTCGACAGTAACTTGAATGTTTGAGGAATTTTTTATCTTTTGTATTTTTACTTGAATAGTACCTTTTTCTCTACTATTTTCAATGCCATGCATTATTGCATTTTCTACTAATGGTTGAATAATTAATTTAGGAATTTTTACAGATAAAAGTTCAGAAGGTGCTATTATTTCCCACTCTAATCGGTCTCCAAGTCTCATTTTCATTATTTGTAAATAGCGTTCTATTTGTTCTAATGCAGCTTGAATTGTCACCCACTCACCGCTTTTTTCATTCCCAATCGTATATCGGAATAACCCCGACATTGCTATAACAATTTCTGCAAGCTCTTCTTCTCCTTTTTCATCCAATGACCAATATAAAGCATTTAACGTATTATAGAGAAAATGCGGATCAATCTGGGCTTGTAGTGCTTTTAGTTCTGTCTGACTACGAAGTAACTCTTTTTCATAAACAACTTGAATTAGATGGTTTGTATTCTCTACCATTTGATTGTAGGTTTTATTTAACTCAACGATTTCCAATGAAGAAGCACTTTCCGAATTGATCTTTAATTCATCCATTTTTGCATTCTTCATCGTATTTGTTAGTTTTTTAATTGGTCTAGTAATCATAGTTGCTAGAATAATAGAGGATATTAAAAAAATGAAAAAACCTATTGCTCCGGAATAAAGTGTAGCATTCCGAACAGTCGATACCCGCTCCTTAAGAAAGCTTGTCGGCTTTAATATCACAAGTGTCCAGCCTGTTTTTAACGATGACTGTTTAACAATCATGTATTCTTTTTTATTTACTTTTATTGTTTGAAATCCTTCTTGCAAAAAGTATTGAATATTAATTCCATAATTATCTGTTATTGGAGCTAAATCCCTGTCAAGAAGCATCATATAATCCTTTTCCCCAGGATTCAACGTACTCTCTTCTAAATGAAAATAACTATTTATTATTTTTACAACTAAATAGCCACCATTTGAATACCAACGATCCATTAAGCTAACCCTTCTTATCGCATAAGAATAATTGCTATTCTTTGGATCTTTCCCTACCCATACCAATCTACCCTTTTCGCTTTCAGCTTTTTTTACCCACTTATCATCAATCACACTAGATAATTTCTTTTCTCCAAATGGGTACATTCTTTTTCCTTCTTTTGAGTAAAGTTCAAAAGAATAAATACCATCAGAATACGCATGTAAGTTATTAATCACCCTAATTAGTGATTGCCTTTTCGCAAAATCAATACTTTCCCCATTTTGCAAATCTAGCAAAGTTTGTTGAACAGTTCCATTCGTAACCAATTGATTAGATAGTGTGTCAATCTGTTTATAAAGCGTTTCCATTCTTCCGTTAGCTTCTATCGCCGTTTGTTTGATTTGCTTCTCCGTTGTTTCAGTCATCAACTTTCCAACTTGGTTATTTACCATTATTGATACAATTGTTAAAACAATAATCATAACAAACAAGAAAATAGATAGGATTTGATTTCGTAAAGTGTTTAAGTTTTTCAACCGCATTTTGATGTTAACGATCATAATCACCTATTTCATAGTAAAATGATGTAAGTTCTTTTTTTAATTTTAATCATACTATACTTATCATCAAGCTCAACAACAAAAAATTTTCTTTGATTTAGTTACTAGATTTATACTTACTTTGTAAATGTACTTAAATGTCATAAAAATCGCAGGTGCCGTCTATTTAACCTACTGAACCTGAAACGATATAGACAACATAATTTCTAATGGGGTGTACTTATTGAAAATTGGAATCATCGGCTTAGGCGATATCGCTAAAAAAGCTTACTTACCTGTCCTATCTGAAAAAGAAGATATAGAATTAGTTCTTTGCACAAGAAATAACTTAGTACTAAATGAACTATCAAAAAAGTACCGAATTGAGGAAAAGGCCCAAACAGTAGAAGAATTAATAACGAAGAATATCGATGCCGCGTTTATTAGTACTGCTACGGAAGCTCACTTCGAAACTGCAGAAAAGTTACTTAAAAGCGGAATAAGTGTTTACATTGATAAGCCAATCTCTATGGATTTACATGAAACTGAGAAAATCGTGAATCTAGCAAAAGAAACTGGCAAAATTGCTATGGTTGGATTCAATAGAAGATTTATCCCTCGTGTTAAAGAGCTAAAGGATCAAGGTAAAGCCACATTAATAATCATGCAAAAAAATAGATATGCTTCCCCAGATTTTGTAAGAAGATTTGTTGTTGAGGATTTTATTCACGTTGTAGATACTCTTCGATTCTTAATGAATACAGATGTGATGGATTTAAAGGTAGAATTCCTTAAAAATGAGGACAAACTTGATCATTTAGTTATTCAACTTATTGGAGAAGGATGCACCGCAATTGGAATAATGAACAGAAATACTGGAGTTACCGAGGAAGTAATTGAATATATGACTGTGCAACATAAGTATGTTGTAAATGCGCTTGTAGAAACAACCCGTTACCATGATAAAGAAATCAATCTAATTAAATTCGGAGATTGGGAACCAACCTTGTACAAACGCGGATTTTATCAATTAGTAGATCACTTTATTGAATGCGTTAGATTTAATAAGAATCCAGACCCTTCCATTGAGGATTCATTACTTACCCATGAAATTTGTGAAAGAATCGTTAAATTTATTGATTCTAAAGCTTGAGATTATTGATTATTTTCTTGCATCTCCTCAAACCACTTTTAATAAAAGTGGTTTTTTGTAACCTTAATACTATTTTTCATATAAGTTCCAGGATACTCGCTTTCTTGAGCTAGGCGATCAGCCTTATTCAGACATCCCACCTGCCCTGCTTCACCCATAGGAGTAAACGCATACGCTCCACTACATTCTTACTTAGCAAATTCCCATCAAAAAACACTCTTAATATTGCTCCCCATTTAAAGTTGGTTTTATGACTAAAAAACAAAATCGGTATAATACAAAATTTATATTCAGTTTACATTTTCCAAGCATTACCGAAAAATTAATATGTTATTTTTAATCTATTGTAAATACTATTTCTTAAGTCGTTGCTTCGTGGTATTCGCTTACACTAATGGTTCGTGATTTTCATACTTTGAAGCTTATTAAATGCTTTATTGGAGGTTGTTAGATCTGAAATCTCATAAGGATTAAGAGCATAACGTCACTAACAATTAGGGGTACATCATGAACGTATTTTTTCAACCTTTAAAAAAATTTACATTATTAGAATTAAGCATATTATTATGTTTTCTCTTACCTCCTGTAGGTCTTTTAATTTTACTTATTATTGGTCTCCATACGATCTATTCACAGTGGATTATAAAGAAACGTTTCACTTTTACACTGTTTTCTTATTTTTTCCTATCCCTATTTATCGCTACAGTCGGGGCAACCATATCTATGAAGGAAATATCTTATATAGGCATTAGTGTGATGATTCTAGGTTATTGGGGATTGTATAGTAGAATATTGGAAACTGAAAAAAATAAATTATTTAAACATTATCGGATGATTATCATTTTTGGAGGATGTTATAGCTGTGTTATAGGATGGATTTCTAAATTGATTACTTTCCCTTTAGTACTCAGTTATTTAACAGGCACTGTGCTCTTTGGTGAAGACACACGAAAAGATTATGACCGTCTGATTGGCTGCGAATATAATCCAAACTTTACAGTGTATATTCTTTTAATCGCAACTTCATTTCTTTTTTCTAATCTCCTGACAAACTTGCAGAACAAACAATTTGTTAAATCGATGTGGCAGATATCGTTAATTCTTGTGCTTAGTTTTGGAGTGATTCAAACGGGATCTAGGGCAGGCTTTGCGTCAATGGTATTGATTTATTTTTTATTTATCTACCGATTAAACCGAGACGTATTCTTTATTAGTACAATAATTGGCATATCATTGTCTAAGTGGTTACTTCATGTCATGCCTAGATCTGAGTCAGTCATTCAAGCAAGTGAAATTAGACAAGAGATTTGGAAAAAAGCAATTAGTATATGGCAGGATCATCCTTTCTTCGGTGTGACTCCAATTGGATTCGGTCAAGAATATTTGAAGCATTATAATGAATACGTACCTCATGCTCATAATGTGTTTATTGGAATATTTGTTGAGTATGGGACACTTGGTGGATTAGCCTTTTTATGTGTCATAATTATAAATCTTGTTAAGTTTATTCAATTATTTTTTTCCATACGAAATAAAAAAAGTTTATTAAACAATTACTTGCTTAGCTTACCTATAATTCTTCTTACTGGAGTGTTTGATGAACCTTTATTTTCGCCTCAAATAGGATTTTTAACAGTTATTCTATTAGCTTGTTGGGACAAATATACGAAACGAATCCAGCTAGTAGAGTTTCCATCATTATCAAGGATTAATCATTGGATTTATCTACATATACTAGCCCCGAAGGATCAGTCGTAATAAAAACTTTGTTGCTATTTTAAGGAGGGGAGATTGATTTCTTCTCCATGATGCTTTTTCTATGGGTTCAGTGATCCTCCTCGTCACAATCTATAGTTAAGTTGTCTTATCTTTTCTATTGAGAGAAAATCAATAAAAAAGAGGAAGCAAAGCGCTGTTTAACATGCTTTACTTCCTCATTTTTTATGATTGCATTTTAATTGATACAGTGATCATTACATATAATTTTTATATTGTGTTTAATAATCGAATAACTTTAAATCTCGACTATGTTCTTCTCATATATGCGCTTACTGTTAAAGGTGCAAAGATTGCTACAATGATAGCGGCTCCGATTAGAGAGATGAATAAATCCCAACCTACTGTTCCAGCGTTAGTCAAGTTTCTGACAGCAGTCACAAGGTGTGAAATAGGATTGAGTTTAACGAACCATTGAAGCCAGTTAGGCATTGTATCAACCGGTACGAAAGCATTTGAGAGAAACGTAAGTGGGAATAGCACGAGCATTGAGATTCCTTGTACGCTTGAAGCAGTACGTGCAATTACGCCAAAGAAAGCAAAGATCCAGCTAATTGCCCACGAACATACTATTACTATAAGTCCAGCTAATATAACATTACCAAGCCCTCCATCAGGTCGGTAACCCATGATATATCCCATAGAGAACGTGAGTACAGTCGCAATTGTATAGCGGATCGTATCTGCCAACAATGCTCCCGCTAGCGGTGCAATTCGTGCGATTGGTAGTGACTTGAAGCGGTCAAATACTCCCTTATCCATGTCCTCCCGCAGTTGAACCCCTGTAACAATTGAAGTCGTTATTACGGTCTGTACAAGTATCCCAGGAATGATGACAGGTAAATAGCTCTTCACATCTCCAGAAATAGCTCCACCAAAAATATAGGTAAACATCAGCGTGAAGATGATTGGTTGTAGCGTGACATCAAACAATTGCTCCGGAGTGCGTTTTATTTTCAGTAAACCCCGATAGGCCATCGTAAAAGAATTTCTTAATGATTGACGAAAACTTGTTTTGTTTTTTAGTTGGCGATGCGATGCCGGTTTAATTGAAGCGTTGCTCATACACTTACCTCCCCTTTTTCATCTGATCTTACAGGTTCTTTTGAGGTATCAGCATTTATATCGTTGCCTGTAATCGTTAGAAACACTTCGTCCAGAGTAGGCTTCTGCACACTCATTTCAGCTAAATGAATCCCAGCATCACGAAGAGCGATAAGCAGGTCAGTTACTCTGTCAGCATCCGCCATTGGTGCAGTAATCTTTCCTTCTTCCACTGACACTTTTGACTGGACATTAAGTACTTGTTCAACGGTCCTACGAGCGTTTTCGATTTCCTTTAGATTTTCGATTTTCAGATGTAATGATGAGCTACCGACTGATGCTTTTAGCTCATCCACAGTGCCTTCTGCGACAACTCGGCCGTGATCAATTACAGCAATTCGATCAGCCAGTTCATCTGCTTCTTGTAAATATTGTGTTGTTAGCAATACAGTGGACCCACTATTCACCAATCGGCGAATGGTATCCCACATTTGATTTCTCGTGCGTGGATCTAATCCAGTAGTCGGTTCATCCAAGAAGATAAGTGGCGGCTGGGCAATCAGACTTGCAGCTAAATCAAGCCTACGACGCATCCCTCCAGAGAAATTTTTCAATGGACGCTTCGCTGCTTCAGTTAAACCAAATTCCTCCAATAGCTCGGCTGCCTTTTTTCTTGATTCAGCACGTCCTAATCCTAGCAGCCTTGAGAAAATGATAAGATTTTCAGTAGCACTAAGTGACTCATCAACGGATGCATACTGACCTGTTACTCCAATTAATTGACGTACAATTTGTGCCTCTTTTACTACGTCGTGTCCGAAAATGCGTGCGAATCCTGCATCTGCGCGTAGTAAAGTTGCTAGCATTCTAATAGTAGTTGTTTTTCCCGCACCATTTGGTCCAAGTACACCGTAGATCGAACCCGCTCGCACATTTAGATCTACTCCATCAACTGCACGATTATCGCCAAAAGTTTTTACTAGGCCGTGAGCTTCTACAGCCCAATCACCATTCTCAGGCGTTATTATTTTTTTATTTAAATATTCCACATATTTTCCTCCTCTACAACTTATTACAAGGTAAATATATCTAAAATATATGAAATAAGTATGAACAAAAAAGAACCTCTAATTATCAATTTACGATCACTCGATTACTGATAACCAGGGTTCAGTTTCTAGAAAGCACATCAATTCAGCTTTTAAATGCGCCATTGATAGTAGGTTCTCTTGAAAGCTTAATCTAAAAAATCATTCAATTTTAAGTACTTTTATGGAGAAAGATTATACTTCATTCACAAACAATTACCTATCATTTCAATTTATTCTAGTTTTAAATTTTTAAATTCAATTCTGTATAAATCACGTCGTCGATCGCGTAATTGTCGTACCGAACCAGTATTACGAGAACGCCTTAATTTCTCAAGATCCACGTCACCGACAACTACAGTATCGACATTAGCATCACATTCCCCAACAATCCCATCTCTTGCAAACCCAAAATCTGAAGGTGAGAAAATTCCAGACTGCGCATACTGAATATCCATGTTTTCTACGTGTGTTAAGTTACCTACTGTTCCAGCAATACATGTATAGACTTGATTCTCTATTGCGCGTGCTTGAGCACAGTAACGTACACGTAGATATCCTTGGCGATCATCCGTACAAAATGGGACAAAAATAATGTTTGCACCTTTATCTACGGCAATACGCGCAAGTTCTGGAAATTCGATGTCGTAACAAATTTGGATAGCGATTTTTCCACAGTCTGTATCAAACACATGAATTTCGTTCCCTTCGGCAATTCCCCACCACTTTCGTTCGTTAGGCGTTGCGTGAATCTTTGATTGTTTCTCAATCGTTCCATCACGTCTAAATAGATACGCTACATTATATATATTTCCATCCTCTTCTACAAAATGAGATCCTCCTACAATATTGACATTGTATCTTACGGCAAGTTCAGTAAACAGTTCGATGTATTGTTCAGTATAGGTTGCAAGTCTACGAACAGCCTGATCTGGTCGTTTTTCTTCGAGAAAAGACATCAATTGGGTCGTGAATAACTCCGGAAAAACAGCAAAATCTGAACCGAAATCCGCCGCGACATCGACATAGTATTCTATTTGACGAGTGAAATCTGTGAACGAATCAATTTTTTTCATCATATATTGGATTGCACATATCCTCACAGGAAACGATGCACGATAGACGCGACGGGATTTTGGAAGATAATCGATATTGTTCCATTCCATCAAAGTTGCAAATGAATCTGATGCCTTGTCATCTGGAAGGTAACGTGTGTTGATACGCTTAATTGTAAACCCTTCAAGGAGCTGGAAGGATAATACCGGATCATAGATGCTATGTTTCTCAACTGCTGCCACATACTCACGGGGCGTCATTTCATCTTTGTGCTCATGGTAATTCGGAATACGTCCACCTATGATGATGCTTTGGAGATTTAGTTGACGTGCTAGTTCCTTACGCGCCTCATAAAGACGGTGCCCGATTTTCATACGACGATATTCTGGGTCAACCATGACTTCAATTCCATACAGGTTAAATCCATTGGGATCATGATTAGTAATATAGCCGTTGTCTGTAATCACGTTCCAAGTATGCTGATCATCATATTCATCAAAATCGACCAAAAGACTTGAACAAGAACCAACAATTTTATCCTCATATTCTACACAGAACTGTCCTTCGGGGAAAATTCGAATATGACTTTCCAGTTGCTCCCTCTTCCATGGTTCCATGCCTGAGAAGCAACGGCTCCATAAATTCATAATTTCATCAATGTCTTCCATTCGTATGTTGCGAATGATAATTTTCTTTTCATATTTCGACATATCTGTCTCTGACACGTTCCCACATCCTTATCTCAGATATCAAACTTACAATTTGTTCGTATAAAAATGGAAGTCTCTTAAATTGACCTGCATACCTGTTATAATGCCCACATTTTCCCTTTTCAAATTACAACAAATACCACTTATAGAATAAAAAAATGACCACTCAAGTAATGAGTGGCCTGTTATTCTTTGAATTAATTTTTTAATAAACTTTCCTTGGCAATATTGTGTAAAAATGGACTAGGTTCCCCTAAACTGTAAAGTTCTAAATGGTGCATAGCACGGGTACATGCAGTATAAAACAATCTTAGCAAACTCTCATCTCCGTATACTTCCGAGGAGGCATTATATATGATAACAGCATCGAATTCGATTCCTTTTGCTAGATATGCAGGAATAACGACAATCCCCTGTTCGTATTCTACCGAACCGCTCTTTACGAGCTTGATATTATCGATACTTTTTAAAGCGTGAAATGCGACTAAAGTTTCTGCAGCAGATTTGCATATAACTGCTATTGTATTATACTTTTTCTCCATCAAGTCTTCGATTTTAGAAGTGATGCATCTGTGCAATTCATCATGACCTGACACTTGGGTTAATACAGGTTTATTGCCATCGCGCTCAAAAGCAGTTATCAGTTCACCATTAGGAACGAGCCCTCGTGTAAATTCCACAATTGGTTTTGTTGATCTATAACTACGGGTCAGATTTATCGCATATGTTTGGTCTGGTCCATATAAGTCTTTAAGAATTTGAAAATCAATTCTTTCACTTGAATAAGTGAATATCGCTTGGTTAAAGTCTCCGAGCACAGTCATTCTTGCTGCAGGAAACAAACGTTTTAAAAACTCGAATTGAAATGGAGAATAATCTTGCGCTTCATCTACAAGTACATGTTTAATCGATGCGTTCGTCTGAAATCCTTGAATCAGCTCTTTTAAAAGTAAAAATGGCGTAGCATCTTCATAAAACAGTTTACCTTCATCTAGCATTTTCAACGTTAACAAACATATATCTTCCCACTCTTCAGGTACTGTACCATCAATCCATAATTTAATCTGACTTGGATCTTGGAACAGCTGTTTATAGACCCCTTTTATGTCAATAAAACGAAGCATGCTGATCCACTCACGCAGCGGTTTTAATTTCCTGCGAATAATCATTTTACTAAGTACTCTCATTTCACTCTCGTAATCGTCAAATGATTCTTCTGAATTTCCACGTTTTTTCATTAAGTATTTATAAGCTTTTTGATAATCCTCTTTACTAAGGAATTCAATTTCATCTTTCACCCATGATTTTTTTTGCTCTACTTTTTCTAACTGGTTAATCCGCTCATTCAGCCATTCTGTCAACTTCTCAATTCTGTTATAAAAACGAAGTGATGTGTTGCTGTTATAAAACTTTTCAGTGATTTCCTTTGATGAAATGATCGTTTTCCCTCGGAATTTAATTCCTCTGAAAATCATACCAGACATTTCTAATGACTGACTGAATGCTTTTATTGTCTCAAAAAAGCGAGTCGATGCCTTGAATCGGATATTTGCAGTTCTCGTCTTATAGGAAGGTTCATGCATCGCAGTCAAAACATATTCTAGTTGGCTATAATTATCCTCAACTTGGAATGAGTCACTTAGGCGATGATTCAAGTATTCCTGAAATGTAACCTGTTGCATATTTTCTTCGCCGAGCTCTGGTAAAACTCTAGATACATAGCTGTTAAACATAGCATTTGGTGAAAAAAGAATAATTTGATCTGCTCTCAGCCAGTCTCGATGCTTGTATAGCAAGTATGCGATTCGTTGTAGTGCTGCGGATGTCTTCCCACTCCCAGCTGCGCCTTGAACAATAAGTAATCTACCTTTGTCAAACCTGATAACCAAGTTTTGCTCTTGCTGAATACTAGCCACTATACTGTGCAAATGTTTGTCTGTTCCTTTTCCTAGCACATGCTGTAATATCTCGTCTCCGATTGTGAGGCTCGTATCGAACATTGATTCAATTACGCCCTCACGTATGACATATTGCAACTTTTGATCCAACATTCCACGGACTAATCCACCAGGTGTATCGTACTCTGCCGGACCAGGCGGATAATCATAATAGACACTTGAAATAGGTGCTCGCCAGTCATATATTAGAAAGTTTTCTCCGCTTTCATCAGTTAAAGTGGATACCCCGATATAGATATGCTCTAATTCGGAATTACCTTCTTCAGTAAAGTCGATACGACCAAAATAAGGTACCTCCTGCATTCGACGCAAAGAAGCTAACCGTTTGGAGGCTTGTTTATGACTATTTTGGCTTACAGATAAAACTTGAGCTTGTTGTCTCAAGCTGATAATTGTCTCGAGATAATCATCGAAATTATCTGTATTAACTTTGACTTCATCCCAAAAGTTTTTACGGATATCAACTACATCATTCATACGTTGATTTGTTTTGCCTTCAAACTTGTCGATCTGTTCTGTGATTGTTTCTACTATACTGTCTAAACGTTTTTGCTCAAGACGAAGTTCTTTATTCATAACATGCACTCCTTTAAAAAATTTGAACCAAAGGGTTGACTTATAAGATATTATGTTGTAAAATTATAATAGGGATAATTTACCCTTAATAAAATGAATACTGCAATCTATATAAATGTACCACGTTTTTTTATTTTAATCAATGTATTTGAAACATCTACTGCTTTTTTGATGTCAATTAAAAAGAATTAAATCCTATTCAAGCATAATAAGACCATATACTAAGTGAGTTATCATAAAAATCACTTGTTATATGGTCTTTTCTATCTTTTTTAATGAGTCTCCCTGGTGCATTAAATTATTCATATTTAATACCAATGAAGATCGTACTTAATTGATTAATACTCTGGTAACCTTTTTTAACATCTTTCGAAGATTATCTCACCGCTTTTTCGATACCATTTACCATTCCGGTAACTAACTTTGTTTGATAAGAATTGGTTGATAATTTTCTATCCTCAATTGAATTGCTCATAAAACCCATTTCAACAAGAATGACTGGCGTAGTTGACCAATTAAAACCTGTTAGGTCTGCCCTGGCTACAAGACCTGTTCCATATCCTTTTTTAGCCTTTGTTGTTTTTATAAGTTCATTAAGGACATATTCCGCAGTCTTCTTACTAAATCCATTTACATTTTTTGTAGATTTCCCACTTGGATATAAAACTGAAAGTCCCTGTACTTTCTTATCTGTACTTCCGTCCGCGTGAATTCTAATTGTTAAATCGGCTTTTTTCTTATTACAGTAAGCTGCTCGATCAACATTACTCAAGTTAACATCATGCGTAGTTCTCGTCATGAATACTTTATAATTTTTTTTAATTAAAGCCTCTCGTAATTTAGTAGCAACCTCGAGATTAAGTTTATATTCTGGTTTCTTTGTATAAATACCTGCCGTACCAGAGGAAACCTTTGTTTTTACTATTTTTGAACCTGGAGCAATTGGCTCCTTACCTAGATTTTGCTTTCTTTGATGTCCTGGGTCAATACAGATCACTTTCTGTTTCTTTTCAGCTACTTTACCAACAGTAATTCCTATTTGAGTAAAGGCTAAAATAAAAATAGCAGTAAATAATAATATTTTTTTCATCTTCAATACCTCATAATAATTTTGATTTCGCTTTTTTAAGCATTTGTTTAAAATTAAATTCCCTACCTTGAGTTCATTGTTGATCATTTTTTAATATAAAACTCTCAAACTTTGTTATATTTCGATTTCCTCTCTTGTCATAATTATTTATGATAGCGTTTTTTATTTCAATAATAATTTTGAGTTAATTTCCATTTTTAATTTTCTAGACAAGTAAATTTCTCTGACATTTTAAAAGGCCTCTATATAATGTTAATATCCCCTCATAGTAGACAGTAAAAAGAAAGGGTTGTACTGTCTACTTTGGAGGGGATTTTTTTATGGGAAATATTAGAAAAACTTATTCAAAAGAGTTCAAGCTTAAAGCGATAGATTTGTATGCGAATAATCATATGGGTTCTACTTCAATTGCCAAAGAATTAGGAATCTCAAAGTCAATTGTACAACGTTGGATATCTCACTATAATCG